>Ga0315336_1000118_pt1 | contig 357068 bp, 297 predicted proteins | sample ASW5metaG_FD_204512 | JGI IMG/M metagenome (GOLD analysis project Ga0315336, IMG submission 204512) | Ammonia-oxidizing marine archaeal communities from Monterey Bay, California, United States - ASW #5 | ecosystem: Environmental > Aquatic > Marine > Intertidal zone | place: USA: California... | reverse complement strand
GTAGCGATCTACAATATTCTGGGACAACAGGTGTTGAACCAAACTATTGAAGCTACCAGCGCTAATTTGGATGTTTCTAATCTGGCAGTAGGTGCTTACATTATGAAAGTATCTGTCAACGGAGAGACTGGAACCTATAAAGTTATCAAGAGATAACCCTTAATTAGGTCTTATAGAACTAAGCCACCCTGTTAATTCAGGGTGGCTTTTTTATACCCATTGTAGTTAGCAAGGCACGTATTATTATGTATTTTTGCGGCATGCAATTGGATTATTCGTTTATTATCCCTGTATATAACAGACCCCAAGAGATTCAAGAGCTTTTGGATAGCTTTCTTCAAGTTGCTTTTCCCCGTCCCTTCGAGATCGTGATCGTGGAAGATGGTTCCACAAAAAGTTCGAAGGAGGTGATCGATCAATTCGCTTCACAACTCAATATCAGTTACTTTTATAAGGAGAACTCGGGACCCGGGGACTCTCGTAATTACGGAATGGAACGAGCCAAAGGGAATTATTTTATTATTCTGGATTCAGATTGTTTAATCCCACCTCATTACTTGGAATCCGTTGACCAATTTCTTACAACCAATTATTTCGATTGTTTTGGAGGGGCGGATGCTGCTCATAGCGACTTTACGAATCTTCAAAAGGCGATCAATCATGTCATGACTTCTTTTTTAACGACAGGAGGGATTCGGGGAAGTAAAAACAGTGTCACCAATTTTGAACCCAGAAGTTTTAATATGGGGATTTCCAAAAAGGCTTTTTTAGCTACTGGAGGGTACGCTAAAATCCACCCGGGAGAAGACCCGGACTTATCACATCGAATTCTAAAGGCCGGATTTAAAACAACGTTTATTCCAAATGCAGCGGTGTTTCATAAAAGACGAATTTCCTGGAAGAAGTTTCACACTCAAGTCAAAAAGTTTGGGATGGTGCGACCCATCCTTACCTCTTGGCATCCCGAATCGGCGAAAATCACCTTTTGGTTTCCATCACTGTTTGTAGCTTTTGTGATCGCAACAGTCATCTGTAGTATTTGGATCGACATAAGATGCTCTTTTCCGTTGGGCCTTTATTTGAGTTTGGTTTTTCTGGAATCCATTATAAAGAACAAGAATGTGATCATAGGCCTTTTATCAGTGTTTGCAGTCTTTGTCCAATTTTTTGGTTATGGTTTGGCATTTCTGAAGTCTACATTTTTTGTTCGACTTTTAAAGAAAGATCCCGAAAAGCAATTCCCACATTTATTTTTTAAGTAATTTTAGTTCATGGCCGGTCAGACGAGTAAATACAAAACTTCAAAAATTAAATCGTTTCTATTCTTTCTTCTTCTGGCCCTCGTGTTTTGGGTGCTAACTAAGTTTTCGGAAGAATCTGTAGCGATCGTAAACGGCCAATTAAGCTATACCAACCTACCGGCTTCGGTTACAGTTTCACCCAATACCACTAGGGACGTCAACTTCGAAATGGCCGCAAACGGATTTCAATTTTTATCCTATAACTTAAACCCTCCTACGATCAAGATCGACATGTCCAACTACTATGAACAAGGTGATACCGTAGTGTTGATATCCGATTCGGAAGTTAACAATATTATTGCTTCTCAATTGGACAATAACAGTCGGGTGAGCAATTTGTCGATAGACGAATTGGCCGTCAATCTGGATCTTATTGTCTCGAAAAAGGTACCGGTTAAATTTAATGGGGAGATTACTTATCTCGAGGGCTTTAAAAGCATAGGACCAATCGTTTTGATACCAGATTCGGTTTTGGTTTCCGGACCTTCAGGAGCACTTTATGGTGTAATGGTTGTTAATACTGAATTATACGTCAAAGAGAATGTGGGGGAGACTTTAGAAGCCAGTGTTGGCTTGCTATTGCCAGAGGATTCTAAGCTATCTGTTTCCGAAGAAACCATCAATTTTAAATGGGTTGTGGAAGAATTCTCTCAAAAACGATTGACTATTCCGGTTGAAGTGGTCAATGTGCCCGCGGATATAAAATTGAAATTATTACCCGAGACAATTGTGTTGAGCTTCGACGTTTCAGTAAATCAATTCAACAGCATCTCAGCCAATGATTTTAGCATCGTATGTGATTATGCAACTCGTTCTTCCGAAGAAAACATTCTTGTTCCGAAATTAGTTGGCAATCCGGAAGGTTTGCACCATTTGGAATGGAGTACAAAAAAAGTAGAATACCTAATCTTTAAATAGTTGAAAATAGTTGGATTAACAGGCGGTATTGGTAGTGGGAAAACAACGGTCGCCGATTTTTTCTCTCAACTCGGAGTACCCGTTTATATTGCGGATGTGGAGGCTAAAAAACTCACCAATCGCTCCAAATACATTCGGAAAAAGCTAATTGCTCTGCTTGGGGAAGAGGCATATACCCCGGATGGGATCAACCGAAAATTTGTGGCGGATAAGATTTTTACAAATTCAGAATTACTCAAAAAGGTAAATACCATCATCCATCCCAAGGTAGCTACCCATTTTAAACGTTGGATGGCCAAACTAGACGCACCCTATTGTATTAAGGAAGCTGCCATTTTGTTTGAGAATGGAAGCTATAAACAATGTGACCTAAACATTTTGGTCACCGCTCCTATCGAACTTCGGATCCAACGAGTATTGGAAAGGGACGAGACCAGCAGGCCTGCAATCCAAGATAGAATTTCTAATCAGTGGGATGATGAGAAGAAATTGAAACTCGCCGATTTCCACATTGAAAACATAGATCTAGATGCAACTCAGGAACAAGTTGGAGCGTTACACAGCCTTATTTTAGAGGGCATTTCTACACATTAGTACCTTTTGTTAACATTTGGTTAAACACGTCAAAGGCTAAATGTTAAAATCTTAATTTTGATTCATGAACAAAAAGTTGTTTGCCCTACTTATTGGTTTGATGTCACTGTCGCTTCTAGGGATCGTTTTTGTTCAAGGATACTGGATTAACAATGCCTACCAAACGAAGGAAGAACAGTTTACATTTAATGTGACGCAGGTGCTGATTGAAGTGGCCAGTAAAGTTCAATTGAGAGAGACTGAGGACTATTATCGCTTATATAGCGGCTTGGTGGATAGCTTGGAACAACCGGACAATGTAAGTGTCAATGAACTTATTTACCGCATCGTTAATGAAGATAAAAATGAAACGGTAATTTTTTCGGATGGTATAATTGAAGAGGATTATAAATTGACTTCGGGTTTTTTTGATACTGAATTGGATAGCGTTCAATTCAAAAAGATCACCAATAAAAAACAAACGACCAAGATCACCGGAGCTCTGGATGGCAGTGGATTTACCAGACAAAGTAAGGTAGATTTTATACGATTGCGTGATTACGAAAGGAAGCAATTCGAAACCATGTTTAGTGATATTTCTTCGGCAACTCCCATTCATAAACGAGTTAGCGATGATGAAATTAAAAAATTATTAACGAACGAATGCATTGAACGCGGTCTTAAACCCATATTTGAATACGCTGTGTATAGTAACGATTTAACAACCAAGATACGTTCTCGAAATTTCGAGCTCGACCCTTCCAGCACTTATGGGGTCCCGTTGTTCGTCAATGATAATCTGAAAACAAGCTACAAACTTTATGTCAATTTTTCAGATAAGGGCAAAGAAGTGCTCAATACCATTTTGGGGATGGCGATCCTCTCTCTTGGATTTACGACGGTAATAATATTGGCGTACTCGAATGCCCTTAGACAGTTGTTTAAGCAGCGACAGATTTCGCAGATCAAAACCGACTTTATCAATAATATGACGCATGAGTTTAAAACGCCCATTGCTACCATCAATTTGGCTTTGGATGCCTTGAAAAACCCTAAAGTGGCCAATGATTCGCAGTTTATTGCACGTTACTTAAAAATGATCCGCGAAGAGAACAGACGTATGCATGCTCAGGTTGAAAATGTGCTTCGAATTTCCAAGCTTGAAAAGAACGAACTCGATCTTCCTAAAGAACGTTTGAAGCTCCATGAAGTGGTAGACGACGCAATTACCCATATTAGTTTGATCGTGGAGGACCGTGGAGGACATATTAATACTCATTATAGCGCTATGAAATCTTCGGTGCTTGGTAACGACTTACACCTAACGAATGTTATTGTCAATGTACTCGACAATGCTATAAAATATTCTGAAGATGCCCCGGAGATCGAGATCTATACCGAAAATGCCAAGGACATGATCATCTTAAGAATACAGGATCATGGGATAGGAATGACCAAAGGCGCACAGAAGAAAATATTTGAAAAATTTTATCGCGAACATACTGGCGATATACATAACGTAAAAGGACATGGACTTGGACTGGCTTACGTGAAACGGATCTTGAATGACCATAATGCAGAGATCTACGTGGAAAGTGAAAAAGGAAAAGGAAGTACCTTTATTATAAAAATGCACTTAATATCTTAATATATGGAAACTGAAAACAAAAAAATCTTGCTGGTTGAAGACGACCCAAACTTTGGGACTGTACTCAAAGACTACCTTTCAATGAACGATTACAACGTCATTCATGCCAAAAATGGGATGGAAGGTTTTGAAAAATTCAAAAAGGACGATTTTGATCTTTGTATTCTGGATGTCATGATGCCGTACAAAGATGGCTTCACCCTTGCCAAAGAAATTAGAGAAAAGAACGAAGATGTTCCAATTATTTTCCTTACCGCAAAAGCGATGAAGGAAGATGTGCTCAAAGGTTACAAAGTGGGAGCGGACGACTATCTCAACAAACCGTTTGATAGTGAGGTTCTTTTAATGAAGATCAAGGCAATAATCCAGCGCAAAGCTACAGATTCGATAGCAGACAGTAAACAGTTCGAGTTCAATATTGGAAATTTTCATCTCAACTCTAAGCTTCGTTTCCTTACGTATAAAAAAGAGGAGCCCAATAAATTGTCTCCAAAAGAAAATGATCTGCTGCGATTGCTTGCCCTACATAAAAATGACCTCATGCCAAGAGAATTGGCACTTACCAAGATATGGCGTGACGATAATTACTTTACCTCGCGATCGATGGATGTGTACATTGCAAAATTGCGTAAGTATCTAAGCAAGGACGACGGTGTTGAAATTATTAATATTCACGGTGAAGGTTTCCGTTTATTGGTGAAAGACGAAGTAGACCAATAAAGTTCTCAATAATTAAGTGTAAAAAGCATCCTACGGGGTGCTTTTTGTTTTAATGAACTGAATGATCTCATGTGAGGGAGTCTGGTAATCAAACCAATGGATGTCTTTGTTCTTCCGAAACCAAGTAGTCTGCCTTTTTGAGAATCGGCGAGTATTTTTTTTTATTTCTGAAATGGCCTCATCCATGCTCAGTGTTCCGTCCAGGTGTTGAAATAATTCTCTATAGCCTACAGTTTGCAAAGCATTGATCTCCTTATGTTCATGCAGCCGCTTCGCTTCTTCCAGCAGGCCTTCCTTCATCATTTGATCAACTCGTTGGTTGATTCGTTCGTAAATGATCTCACGGTCTGCCGTGAGGCCAATGAACAAAGTTTCAAATTTCCTTTCTTCGGAAGGGTTGGATAAAAAGTTGGAGTAGGGTTGACCCGAAGCACGATAAACCTCCAAGGCTCGAATGACCCTGTGCGGATTGTAAATATCCACCTTTTCAAAGTACTTGGGATCCACTTTTTTTAGTTCTTTTTGAAGGGATTCAAGTCCTGAGTTTTCCAGGGTTGAATTAAGCTCTTCTCTAATACCAGACGGTACCTTCGGAAAAAGATCCAACCCTTTCACCACGGCATCCACATAGAGTCCCGAGCCTCCTACCATGACTGCGATATGATGATTACTAAATAATTCGTCTAAGATCAACAGTGCATCCCGCTCAAAATCTCCAACGTTATAGTCCTCAAAAATACTTCGGGATTGAATGAAATGATGGGGAGCGGCCGCAAGCTCTTCCGAAGAAGGTACAGCCGTTCCAATGGTCATTTCTTTATAAAATTGTCTGGAATCGGCTGAAACTATTTCCGAAGAAAAAGCATTGGCAATTTTTATGGAAAGTTCTGTTTTTCCAATAGCCGTGGGTCCCACCACGCAAATGAGTATTGGCTTAGGAAATGACATTAATCGAAATCCTCAGACAAATTAAATTTCTCCCCACAGTTATGACAGAATTTAGCATTGTCCTTATGATGTGATTCGTTACAATTAACACAACTCTGGGTGCTGGTATCAACATGCCGATCTGCCTTGGTATACTCCGATGTAACAATTCCCGTAGGAACAGCAATGATACCGTATCCCATCACCATAATAATGCTGGCTATAAATTGGCCAAGAGGTGTTGCCGGGGAGATATCCCCATACCCCACCGTCGTAAGCGTTACGATACACCAATAGACACTATGGGGAATACTTGAGAATCCGTTTTCTTCTCCTTCCACAAGGTACATGATGGTTCCGGCAATTATGGAAATTATAAGTACTGCGAACAGGAAAATAAGGATCTTGGCTCGGCTGTGCAATAATGCTCTTTTCAGTTTATTCGATTCACCTATATAGCGGGTAATTTTTAAAATTCGGAAGATTCGCAGCAATCGAAGTGCTCTTACCGTAAGTAGGTAGCTGGTTCCCGCAAGAATGAATGATAGATATAGTGGGATAGTAGATAGCAGATCGATGATCCCATAAAAACTAAAAATGTACTTAAAGGGTTTCTTTACAGTGATGATCCGGGCGATATATTCGAAAGTAAAAAAGATCGTGATCACCCATTCACCTATATACAAAAATCGATGGAATTTAGCGTCAATGGAAGACACACTCTCCATCATCACAAAAATGACGCTCAGTAAAATGAGAATCAATAAGATAAGGTCGAACATCTTTCCCAAGGGAGTATCTGCTTCATAAATAATATCGTGCAGATTGGTACGCCAATTTTTTTTTCGATCCGGTTTCAATGCGTTTATTTTACAATATAAAGGTAATCAAGTTTATCTATATGGCGGTTTCCTTCGGAAGTTTCACCGTCTTCAATACTTTGTTCTTTCGTAAAAATCCCTGAATGATATGCTGGGCGTCCCGATTATTTTCCATGGGAGTAATGATGCTTTTTAGCACTTCCGGATTATTGATCTGAAAATTGAGATGGTAAAAACCAAATCCCATATACTGCCCATTTTCAATGAGCACCACCGATCGTTCATCAACCTCGCGACCTTTGTCAATAATGAGCATGTGCTTATTCTCATAGCTGTGATCGGCCAGAAAAGATCGTACACGTTGGTTATAGATCGAAGCATTCTCTTCGCCAAGACAGGCTCCATAGCATTCCTTAACCGTATACGAAAAGCAATTTCCATTCGTATTGTGAAGGCCATTCAGTTTTTGACAAAGACCGTGCTCTTCAGTAATTTTAAATAGTACTTTCTTCGCCTGCTGGTAATTTGTGAAAGTAGTAATCGCTTTTTTACGCCCATCGGCCTTGTCGATCTTCAAATTGATATATCCGTCTTTGTCCTCGAACGATGACAACTGATAGGAATAAAGCGTACGCCTAAGGGCACGGTTATAAATTGGCTTGACGCGTTTAATTTCCTCACTTTCCTTGAGAAGGGCGATCAATTCACTTCCTGTGTTTTCGTAGGTCAGGGAGGTCACTTCCAATTGGATCTTTTTGGACTTTCGGTTGTCATTCGTAAAATGCTGGGTAATACGTTTCTTTATATTCTTACTTTTCCCAATATATATAATCGTCCCATCTTTACGGTGCATATAATAAACTCCGGTGGAAGTAGGTGCTTCAGCAATTAGGTCCAATAGTTTGGGTTCCAGATGTCGTTTCGGGTCTATGCGTATGCTTTCGGTTACGATCTCTTTGGAAGTATCCTTGGACAAAAGTAATTTGAATAACTCCACAGTGGCTTTCGCATCTCCTTGTGCGCGGTGGCGGCTACTTATAGGAATTCCCAATGAACGGACTAATTTTCCCAAACTATAAGAAGGCAGATCCGGCAGTAATTTTTGAGCCAGTTCGACCGTGCACAACGATTCTTTTTCAAACGGATAGCCCAGTCGGTCAAATTCGGTGGTTAGTATCCTATTGTCAAATTGAGCGTTATGTGCTACCAATATGCAGCCTTCGGTGATCTCGATGACTCGCTTGGCAACCTCGTAGAATTTTGGCGCATTTTTTAACATATCGCTACTAATCCCTGTAAGATTAACTACAAAAGGCTGGATCTTGCGCTCCGGATTTACCAAGCTCGAGAATTGATCTACGATCTTGTTACCGTCGAAACGGTAGACCGCGATCTCTGTAATTCCCTCTTCATTATACTTCCCACCTGTGGTTTCAATGTCTAAAATTGCGTACACTTAACTTAATTATTGTTGTCGTATTATTTTTGTCCTTCGCATCAAATCCCACAAAAATGGAAAGGTTTCAGCATCAAGTTACAAAAATCATTCCTATTGATTAGTAATTTCGCTCTCCAAAAATGGCACTACCCACGCGTACCATGGTACTTCCATGCGCAATGGCCAGGGGATAGTCACCGCTCATTCCCATACTTACTGTTTCTAATGCTGAATGCTCCGTTCGCCATCGATCGAAAACCGACTTTAAATAGCCAAATTCGGAGGAAAGCTGAGCCGTATCGTCTGTGAAGGTCGCCATCCCCATGAGTCCCACGATCCGAATGTTCTTCCAGCTTTTTATTTCTTCGGAATTCAATAGTGCCTGTGCATCTTCTTCCGTCATTCCAAATTTACTGTCTTCCTGTGCGATTTTGAGCTGAAGCAGACAGTCTATCACCCGATCGTGTTTTGCGGCCTGCTTATTTATTTCGGCTAAAAGCTTCGCAGAATCCACAGCATGGATCAAACTCACAAAGCCCGCCATATATTTTACCTTGTTTCGTTGCACATGTCCTATCATATGCCATTGAATGTCCTTGGGCATTTCTTCCCACTTCGATACCATTTCCTGAACTTTATTCTCTCCAAACACTCGATGCCCGGTGGCATATGCCTCCATGATCTCACCCACCGACTTCGTTTTCGACACCGCCACCAAAGTGACCGTATCCGGCAAAGAATTCTTAATTTTTAATATGTTTTCCGATATATTCACTGTGTTCATTTAAAATGTACGTCTAAAACTCATAAATAGTGACACCACTTCGCAATTTGGGTTCGATATAGGTGCTTTTGGGTGGCATAGTGAGTCCCTCATCTGCAATTTGCTTCATTTCTCCCACATTAACGGGCACCAGACCAAAGCCTACTTCGAATTTTCCCAGATCGACCAGAGATTTCACATACGCCAAATCTTTTTTACCATTGGCGTAGTTAATCCGTTGATCGTTGCGAACATCCTTAATTCCTAAAATGGGTTTTAAGATAGTTTGGAAAAGTATATGAGTGTCGAGGGCGTCTAACGCGTTTTTAAAATCGCACCTATCTTTCCGAAGATAAAGAGAATAGAACTCACCGTCCAAATACATACTGAAATGATGCTTCTTGGAAGGCTTGTAATATTCCTGCCGCCGATTTTCAATTCGATAGACCGCATCCAATTGGATCAAAAATTCTTCTTTGCTCATGCCGTTGAGGTCTTTCACCAATCGATTGAACTCATAGATCTTCAACTCGCTCTCGGGAATAAGATAACTCATAAAAAAATTATATGGCTCGTCCCCCTTGTGCTTTTTATTTTCCGCCATCTTATCCAGCGCCATTAAATAAGAGGAAGAGGATCTATGATGGCCATCTGCAATATACACGGAGTCCATTTTAGAAAATATTTTTTTTATTTCTGAAATGGCTACCGCATTATCCAACTTCCACAAGAAGTGTGTATCTCGATAAGTGGTGGTAAACTCGTACTCCGCTCGTTGCTCCATGATATTGGAAATACGACGTTTTAATGCATCGTTGTCCGGATATGTAAGCAGTACCGCTTCGGCATTAAAGCCAACCGTCTTCAGATAGTCTTTAAAAAGGATTTCACGATATTGGATGGTATCTTCGTGTTTTTTAATCGTATCATTTTTGTAATCCTCCACGCTGGCGGCGGCAACGATCCCGTTGAAAACACTACCATCCTTATTTACAATTCGGTACACATAATAACAGGCTTCATCGTCTTGTTTAAAAACATCATCTTCTTTAAATTCTTGATAACGGTTTTTAACCAAAGTATAACGTTCCTTTCCGGCTATTTTTTTGTGGTACTTGTAACCCGGATTTACAATGTGAAGGAATGAGAATGGATTATCTCGAAGACGCGCATTTCGCTCCTGAAGGGTATAACTGCTATAGGAACGAGAGGCCACCAAACTCACTTTGTCGCGGGTTGGCCGCACAGCGCGAAACGGAAGGATCTTTGTCATGGTTGTTACTGAAACATGGATGCCACTTTTTCGGCTTTCCGGCTTTCGGAATAATCGTAAAATCCTTCTCCGCTCTTACTCCCCAATTTTCCTGCCATCACCATATTGACCAGCAATGGGCAGGGAGCGTATTTCGGATTTTTGAATCCGTCGTACATTACATTCAGAATAGAAAGGCAGACATCCAGGCCAATAAAATCGGCTAACTGAAGCGGTCCCATAGGATGGGCCATTCCCAGTTTCATTACCGTATCGATCTCTTCGACTCCGGCGACTCCATTGTACAAGGTCTCCACGGCCTCATTGATCATAGGCATAAGTATTCGATTGGCCACAAACCCGGGGTAGTCATTTACTTCCACGGGGACCTTATTCAGTTTTTTGGAGAGCTCTTCAACGGTCGCATAGGTTTCCGGACTGGTGCTGTATCCTTTGATAATTTCGACCAGTTTCATAATGGGTACAGGATTCATAAAGTGCATTCCAATTACCATTTCGGGGCGAGAGGTTACCGCTGCGATCTGGGTTATGGAAATCGAGGAAGTGTTGCTTGCAAGGATCGTATCGTCCGGACAATACTGATCCAGGTCCTTAAAGATCTTCAGTTTGAGATCCACGTTTTCGGTAGCAGCTTCAATAACCAAACTGGCATATTCCACTCCCTCTTCAAGATTGGTGTAGGTGGTGATATTATCCAACGTTCGTTGTTTATCGGCTTCCGTGATACGCTCTTTGGCAACCATCCGGTCCAAATTCTTGGTGATGGTATTCATTCCCTTATCAAGGGATGCCTGAGAAATATCGATAAGTTGTACTTTGTAATCAAATTGAGCAAAGGTATGGGCGATTCCGTTTCCCATAGTTCCGGCTCCTATAACGGCTACATTTTTCATTCCAGGTTATTAGATATTTTAATGAGTTACTATTTCTCGCTTAAAGCATTTTAAAATTTTCAATGATCTGCATGGCCACTTTAAGGGCATTGGTTCCCTGTTGTAAAGTAACTATCGGTGAGGTGTTGTTGTTGATAGCATCTGCAAATGTTTCCAACTCTTCCAAAATGGCATTGTTGGCGTCGATTTGAGGATTGTCGAAATAGATCTGTTTTTTTACCCCTTCGGCATTGGTGAGGATCATGGCAAAATCGTCCGGATCTTCCGGGGCGTCTTTCATTTTAACTACCTCACACTTTTTCTCCAGAAAATCAACTGAAATGTAGGCATCGCGTTGAAAGAATCGAGCCTTTCGCATTTTCTTCATCGAAATTCGGCTAGCGGTAAGGTTGGCAACACAGCCGTTCTCGAACTCAATTCGTGCATTGGCAATATCGGGCGTTTCAGAAATAACCGCAACACCACTGGCATAGACATGTTTTACTTTGGATTGTACAACGCTCAAAATAGCATCAATGTCATGGATCATGAGATCCAAAACGACCGGAACATCGGTGCCTCGAGGGTTAAATTCGGCCAGGCGATGCGCCTCGATGAACATGGGGTTGTCCATTTTATCTCGAACGGCCATAAATGCCGGATTGAAGCGTTCTACGTGTCCAACTTGGCCTTTCACACCATATTCCGAAGCCAATTGCAATAGTTTTTCGGCTTCTGCCACTGTTTGGGTAATGGGTTTTTCGATGAATAAATGCTTTCCCGCCGTGATGACTTTTTCAGCACATTCAAAATGATGAATGGTGGGTGTGACCACATCAACTACATCACAGGCCTCGATCAGGGCTTCCATGCTGGGAAAACTCTTGAAGCCGTATTCGGTGGTAATTTGCTGCGCTGCTTTGACGTCTGCGTCAAAAAAACCAACGAGATTATATTTCTCAGATTGGTCAAGTAGTTTAAGATGAATTTTTCCCAGGTGGCCGGCACCTAAGACTCCTGCTTTAAGCATGGGCATTGGTTTTGCACAAAGATACTTTTTTTGAGGGATATGGGACGAATTGCAGTTAGGATTTACCCTAGGTCTTATGGTTTTATTCTGAATCAATTCCGAAGAAAAAAAATTAAAATCAGTACCTAATTTGATATTGACGTAGCCCCTCATTACTTTTACCAAATCACTTAAACAGAAAGCTAACAGCAAACCCCAACCTTTGAAAGATACATTTACCCATAAGGGCATGCGCAAGAGATTGGTCGAAACCCTTGAAAAAAAAGGGATTGCGAGCAAAACCGTTCTGGATGCGATCAACAATGTGCCCAGACATTGGTTTATGGACAGCAGTTTTCTGGATCACGCCTACGTGGATAAGGCATTTCCCATAGCAGCGGATCAAACCATTTCCCAGCCTTATACCGTAGCACGTCAAACCGAATTGTTGGACGTACAACAGGGAGACAAAGTGTTGGAAATTGGAACGGGTAGTGGTTACCAAAGTGCTGTACTTCTTGAAATGGGAGTTGCGGTTTACACGATCGAGCGACAAAATGAATTGTTTAAAAAAACATCCCGATTCCTTCCAAAAATTGGCTACCGACCCAAGAAAATGGTCTTTGGAGATGGTTACAAGGGTTTAGCCGAGTTTGCACCCTTCGATGGTATTATAGTAACTGCAGGAGCCCCCTTTGTCCCTAAGCCGCTTTTAGCGCAATTAAAAGTAGGAGGGAGGCTTGTCATTCCCGTGGGTGATACGGTTCAGATCATGACTGTTTTTACAAGATCGACGGCTACCGAATTTGAGAAAAAAGAGTATGGAGAATATCGATTTGTGCCTTTACTCGAAGACAAAGAGTAGCCGAAAAGATTATTTCGACGATGGGTCATACACAGCCACCGCTATTTTCGAGTCGGCAGTACCGTAATAAAGGAACCACTTATCCTGAAAGAAAACCAAACCTTCCACAAAGCAAACTTCATTGACTTCACCCACTTTTTCATAGTCTTTGTCGGGATGAATAAAATGAGAGTTGGTTCGATCGATCAATTTAAAAGGTAACTCCTTATCAAAAAGAGCCTGCCCCGCTGCATAGGTGAATTTAGGCAGGTTGGGGTCGCTAAAATTGGCCGCATTACTGGCGTTATAGATCAACAATATCCCTTCATCTTTGAGCAACGCATAGGGTCCCGGTTCTACCAACCGACTGTCAAAAAAGCCCATTCGAGGATGCAGGACAGCGATGCGTTTCACCGATTCTTCATTTTCTGCCACTTCCCAGTTAATAAGATCTTCGGAAGAAGCCATAAACAAGTTTGTATCGCCAAAATACATCCAATACTTTCCGTCAATTTTGGTAGCAACGATCCTGTTTCCTTGCAATTGCCCAACGATAGCCCCTGCTTTGGACCAGGTGTCTTGGTATTTTTCATCTTTCATGACCAACCCATGTTTGACCCAATTTTTCAGGTCTTTGGAAGTGGCGAGACTCAATCGAGCTGTTTTTCCGTCATAGGAAGTATAGGTCATAACGTATTCGCCGGATTCACTTTCAACGATCCTGGGATCTTCCACGCCGTCGAAATAGCAGAAATAGCATTCCTCCGAATTGGTCTGCTCGGCTTCACTTTTTTTATAATTCCATTCCTTAACTTTCATTGAGTCATTATCCGGATAGAAAACAGGGGAGGCAGCTTTTTCAAAATGCAATCCGTCATCACTTACAGCGGTTCCAATTCGGGAAGTCCCCATACTATCCTGGGCGCGATAGAATAAATGCACTTTTCCGTCTTTTACAATAGCCGTGGGATTGAGGACATTTCGCTCTTCCCATTTTACGATATTACCGGTTATAGGGTCTGTAAATTCGAGTTCCGGTGATGGGCGTAAAATTGGGTTGATACTGTCCACCTTTTCAAAATAGGGGAAGGCCCAGTTCGATACTTCATCTTCATCATTAGTAATTGTGTTGGTAGTATGTTGACATCCAATCACCAGAAAAGCTGCGAAAAGTAAATAAAGGTATTTCATAGTATGATAGGTTCTATTCGTTTATGTTATTTCGAATCACGGTAAAAAGACTCTTCAGGCACTACAAGCGCAGTGAGCTCGACAGTATGCCCATCCGGATCCTTGGTATAGAGCGAATGAAAATAATGATGATCTTCAAATGAATAGGAGAGACCCAGTTCCTCATATTTATTTTTGGCCCTTTGAAGGTTTTCATGAGTCACATTGAACGCAAAGTGATCGATCTTCACGTTTCTGGAGGAGGGTTCAAGAATTGGGTCATCCTCATTGGCCGGAAACAAAGCGACTCCTGTCTTCCCGGAAAGCATAAATAGTGGGAATGATCCCCATTCGGGTAATTGGTAGCGTTTAAGTCCCAAGACCGATTCATACCAGATCTCAGATGTTTTTAGATCCGTAACCCGAATAGCAACATGATCCAGAAAGTTGATGGTAAAATCTTCCATAGGATTTTAAATAAGCGATGCTGTCTGCTTTTTTTGTAATTCTGAAGGAACAGTGAAAAACACTAATCGTCTTTTTCCATCTCACGAATAGCCACCCGAATTTTCTTTTTGAGGGCTTTATCTTCCGTGTAAATAAGCACTCCGGAGCGTTTTACCGCCTTATGACTGTATCGATCGTTAGGATGGTGCATATTAACATCGAATTTCGAGACATTATCGGCATTAAGTTCGTATACCAAGTCTTCGAGTTCCGGGTTCTTCTGAAGGTCTAACTTCAATCCTTTGCTTTTTGCGTATACAATTCCGAAGCGAATAGAGCAGTCCGTTACACAGGGTATCTTTCCAAAGACACGACGGTCGTCCAAATTTGCGATCTCGGGGTTTTCCTGAAAATACTCGGTGTCTGCGAGAATTTTATTTTGTATCAGTTCAATTTTTTCCGCCATGTCCTCCGTCTTACTGAACTTATACGCCCAAGCCTTATTTTCGGACTGCAGCTCGCAATAACCGCCCCCGGGATGCTGGCTGAAACCAATTCCGAAGAAAAAAAGAAATCCTACAGTTAGTATGTTTTTCATCACCTAATAATTAAGACATAAGCAGGCGACTTATACTGTGGTAAGCAATTTGGGTATAACGAAGATATATAAAATGGTGAACGTAAGGAGTAATATGTAGGAAAATACTTGTAGGAAGTTTCTGATAATCAATCGATTATAAATGTTCTGGCACTACCTCAATTTTGACGTGGGATATACCAAAGAATGGAGAAAAATACTATTGGTATTTGGATAATATTAAGTGAAAAGGCACTTATTTCATTAGGATCCGGCGAAGGGCGTACCAAAAATACCCACAGCAAGCTCGGCCCAAACAAGTAGCAAAAGAACACACAAACCTGCCACCAAGAGGATTCTATGGTTGCTTTTGGTGACTTTCCGAAGAATAAATTCAGCAATCAGTCCGGTTCCAAAAAGTAGTACTCCGGCTATCACAAAATCCATGACATTCCAGTTGACTTCCGTAGAAAATTGCATGGCGACCAAGGGAATAAGCAATAGTGTGGCAGCACTAAGTAAAATAATTGTGAGTCTTTTGTTGGGAGCGGTCATGCGTGTATGTTGTTGATTTTAACAAAGTTAGGCAAATGAAGTTAGACGACAAAGTGGATTTACGATTTACGATATAGGATTTATGATATGGGCCCTCCAATCTTCGATTACTCGTGCCCCGCGCGCTTCGTTTCATTTAGGGACCCTATGACTGGCTGCCTCCGCTAAAGCTCTGGCGACTGCGGACGCTCAGGGTGACATGGAAATCAATCGATCAAATTCAAAAATTTTAATCCAAATACAAAGGCTCCCTGACTACTTCCCTGAAAATAGGAGTGCACATAATCCACACGTAAAAAACGGAATTTTCCCCAGCCCAAATTGTCGAGTCCAATTGATAGCTCTCTATAAGGACGATTGGTTTTTGTGCTCAAATAATGGGCTCCCGCTACAAGATTGAAATTTAATTGGTTTAATCCGGGAAATTTACCCAAAATAAATCCTTTAAAATTGTGCTCGGCATGGCCTTCAAAGTAACTTTTGTTGGTGCTGAAAGTATAATAAGGCATCAAATTAAACACATTGGTGTAGCGAAAGGATGTTCCCACGCGGGTCTGATTGCCATTAAAATGCTGATAATCGGCGAAAGAAATGTCATCACCATCAAAAAAAGTACCTCCCTTAAGATTATAGGCAAACTCACCCACATTCCCCAAGTTGACGTTTTGACGTAACTGTCCACTAATCTGGGTGTAATCGTAACCTTCGATAGAAGCGCCAGCTCCATTTTCCAATTCAACGGTTAGGCGAGGGTATTTGGCGTTTCCCAGATTGAATTTATCGTCGGGATAGGTCATATACTTTTGCCCAAAAGTAATGTTAGCCCTGATATGAGTCTTAACGATGTTGTGTTCACTAATTCCCGCGTTGGAAAAGTTAGATGGGTCCAACGGATTGTTGGAAGTATAGTCCACATCATCATTCGGTATCGTTACGTAATTGGTTGTATTAAAAAGTGGTTTTCGGTTTTCGTACCCCACATTGGTAAAGATGCGTAGGCCGTTAAACAACTCCTGACTATAATTCGCCCTCACATAATTAAGTTCGTAGGCTTTTAGAAAATTCCGTTCAAAAAATAGCGTGGAAATGGTATTGACCAAGGGTGAAATGGGCTCGGATATGTTGAACTGACTTACCGTACTTCCCCCGGATAATGAGAGTCTGAGTCGGTTTACCCGATTGAAATTTTTGGTGACTCCCCCGGAAAATCGCAAACGGTCTTCTGCTATTCCGTATGTGGCATTCAGATTAGCAGAAAACCATTTTGTTCGGTTATCGTCGTACCATTGAAAAAAATTGAGACCTACACTTCCGTTCCAGCCTTGTACCGTATTGAAGTTGACATCGGGCAGCGGGGCCTTGTAATCGAGCGTCCATTTCTTAAAGCTGTTGGAGTACGAATACCCAAAAAGTGGGTCTAGCAGACCCAGTTTATTGCCTTCGGCATCTACCGAATCCAAATAAACCCGAGATTTGCGTAATTCCTGCAAACTGTCCTTTCGGCTGTAGTCGTTCACTTCCTCATTGGTAAGGGGAACTGGTCTTATCGCTTGCCAAAACAAACTGTCTTTTTTATTTGCTGTAGGCTCAAAAAAAAGTACTTCATTGCTGAAATCTTTATTCTGAAATTGAGGCCTAAAATTATAATCGCTGTAGTTGGCTATAAATCGGCCGTCACCGTTAAAGCCTAAGAATCCAAAACTGAAATCGATGGACTGAGAGATCTTGATCCAGGCCTTTTCCGAAACATCGAAAGTGAAATTCTGTTTAAAAACCAACTCTTTAATAAATGGTACCTGGATGGCTTCGCCATTGGTGGTTAGCTCGGCGCCGTAGAGTTGCCAGTCATCCTCAACGATATAGATCACACCTTCCCAAACCCGATCTTTAGGGCGTCGTGGGGTTACGATAATCTTATTGATGAGCTTGCTGCCTTCATAAAATACTCCGTCCAATTTATATCGGTAGTAGCCCAAGGCTCCATTGGCAATAGGAGAGACGATGGCAGCGTTGAGGTCGATGGTGTTTTCATAAAAAGAGAAATTGGCATCCTGAGCGCTGTTAAAACTAAATCCGTTGTCATCCCCGCTTACCTTACTGGCGATGATACGTTCTCGGAAATCATCGGGTCGTTGGTAGGCAATTTCGCTAATGGATTCAGAGAGATAGATGATCCCGGTGCGGGTAGAATCAAGAGCACCTTCAAAATCTCCCACTTCCTGTCCCATGATCTTTTCGGGTACATTCTTAACTCGCCAGATCCCACGGGAGTAGAAATCGGCGGTGAAATAGGAAATGCGCTCGAGGTTCTGCTTTCGTCGTTTAATGGTTTCACGAATGATGCGATATGCGGGATCTTCGGAAGCATCTATAACCACTTCTTCCAGACTTACTGTTGTTTCGGTGAGGGAAGCATTCAGTTGGAATGGAAAACCTTCTATATTCACCGTTTTCTTCAAGGTGGTAAAACCTAAAAACTGAAAAACCAAGGTGTACTCTCCCGTTTTATTCATATCCAGCGAATAGGATCCCTCCTCGTTACTTGTGGTACCGGTATACGAATTTTCTAAATAAATATTGACGTAGGGAAGGGGCTCCCCCTTGGTATCGGTTACGGTACCAACAACTTGCGCGGTAAGTTGCACGGTAATACTCAAAAATAGAAAGAGTAGCAGTTGCTTCATAAACGGAAGGTCACAATGATAAGACTGGCTTCTTTATAAAATAGTTGTCCACAGAATTTCAAAATCGAATTTAAGTATTCTTTTGAATAGAAACCTTAAAGAAATGTTAGTTGTGATATTTTTATTGCAAGGCTGTCAGTTCGAGTGTTTTTCTCAAACCATTGGATTTGAGAAAAATGTATCGAGAACGAAAGCAGAAGTTTGAATTTTTTTAATAGAATAGTTCTCGATACTATTCGCCTTTGGCGAATCACTCGAACTGACCATTGCAGCTAATTATTAAAACTCTTCTTGATCCTACTGAGGTCACGTTTGCTATCCCGGTCCTTGATCGATTCCCGTTTGTCGTAGTGTTTTTTACCACGGGCCAAGGCAATCTCCAATTTGGCGAGTCCCTTATCGGTCGTAAAAAGAAGGAGCGGAATAATGGTCAGTCCCGTGTTTTTTACTTCTTTCTCGAGCTTTTTTAATTCACTACGATTTAGCAGCAGCTTGCGTTCACTCTTGGGTGCATGATTGAAGTGCGTCGCATGGGAGTATTCCTGAATGGTCATATTAATTACAAACAGTTCGTTGTTGGAGAATTCGCAAAAACTTTCGGCGATCGAAGCCTTCCCTTCGCGTATGGCCTTTATTTCAGTACCTCGCAACACGATACCTGCCACATATTTGTCGAGGATCTCGTATTCAAATCGGGCCTTTCGGTTTTTTATTTTTATGGTTTTCTGAAGTGCCATTTCGGCAACAAAAATAGCATTTAATCTGTCAGTTCACTACTCATTGGGCATCGAAATGCGATCGCCTTTGACCGGAGAGTAATCTTGTTTCAATTCCCCGTTGACCATCACTTCTTCGAAATAGCAACGGGCGCCTGTATCATCCAAGGCATTGGGTCCATCCTGAATATGCAAATGCAAATGAGGCTCACTGGAGTTCCCTGAGTTCCCACAATCACCCAAATATTGCCCTTTTTTTACCACATCTCCCTCCTTTACTTTTATGGATTCCTTCTGAAAATGCGCGTAAAAAATATACTCTTCGTTGGCGGTGGCTAGCACCACATAGTTGCCAAAGGCTTCGGTAGGATTCATTTGGGTAGGTCGGTTGTCCTCAACACCTGTATGCACCTTGTATACCACGGCATCACAAACCGCATAAATAGGCTTTCCGAAGGCATAATAATCTTCATTTCGGGTGCCACTGCGTTCATAGGATTTATTGTTTTTGTCCAATACGATAAAATCGAAGGCACCTTGTTGCGGTTTATAAGCTACATGATAATTTTGACGCTTGTTGTCACCTCCCCAATAGGTAAACCATTCTCCCTTGAAAGGCAATTGCATTTTTGTGATATTACGATCCAATTTGCCCGGTTCTCCCTTTTTTAGGGGTTTGAATAGCAACCCAGTAAGTTTTCCTTCGGAATTGGCCGCCATTAAAAGATACTGTGTACCTCTTTCAAACTGAACAAGAAATACCTCCACCAACTGCTGACGTCTCGTGAATTCATACGATTGTATTTTTCCGAAGTTGACATAATAATCGTTGATGACTGCGGTGATCGTCTTCAAAGATATACTTTGCTGCATCACGGGATTCATCATATCGAAGACGGCTTGCCCATTGTTGTCATTGTAGTGTTTCTGAAATTCCTGAAAAGTAGCCTCATATTGGGCCGTTTGTCCCCAAGAAATGAAGGAAATACACATTAATAGAACGAAAATTTGAATCTGTTTCATGACCGAAATTTTTGTAAGGATTGACATTCATAAGTGACCTAATCCCTACATTTGTTACAATTAAACGTATGAAGTATCTGTCTATTTTATCCCTCGCCGTCTTACTAACCTCTTGTGGTGAGAAAGAGACGCCGCTATCCGCTCAGAATATAGTGGATCGTGCCATTTCCAATTCCTGTAATGGTAACTGCGATCACGCCACGATCGACTTTACCTTTAGAGATCGCTGTTATGTGAGTGGGCGCAAAGGTGGCGATTATCGACTGGAGCGGATCACGTCAGATTCCACCGGGGTGACGCACGATATTTTATCCAATGATGGTTTCCGAAGATACAAAAATGACACTTTATTAACCATTCCGGACAGCATGGTCACCAAGTATTCCAATAGCGTAAATTCGGTTCATTATTTTGTGCAACTGCCCTTTGGATTGAATGCGGGAGCGGTTCAGAAGGAATTGCTGGGCGAAACTAAGGTCAAAGGAGAATCCTATTATGAGATCGGTGTTACTTTTACGGAAGAAGGTGGTGGCACCGACTTTGACGACGAATTCGTCTACTGGATCCACAAGGATGATTACACCGTGGATTATTTGGCCTACAGCTATGCGACAGACGGTGGGGGTATTCGCTTCCGGGAAGCCTATAATGTGCGGGTTATCGACGGGATACGGTTCGCAGACTATAACAATTACAAACCCAATTCCCTGGATATAGCTCTCACAAATTTGGATGAACTATTCGAAAAAGGTGAACTCAAATTGTTATCCAAGATTGAAACCGAAAGTGTAGGAGTGATGCTTCCGGGACAAGAGTAGTCTAAGCGTTCTTTTCGAACCGAACCTTGGTGATCCCATGATCGGTTACATACTCTAGTATCTTAGAAAACCCATACTTCTCATAAAGTTGAATCGCAGGTTGGTTGGCCGCACCTGTTTCCACCAGATATAATTCCGAAGGAAACGTATCCAAGGCAAATTGAACCAATTCGCCACCCAATCCTAGTCGGAAGTAGTTGGGATGCACCACCAAACTCTGAATAAGCGTACTTTTCCCGCTTTGTCGTATCTCCATTGCCGCGGCCAAATCTTCTTGCTTCCAGATGCCATAAAACTGGGTTTTGGCCTGTGTAAATTCTTCCAAAGTGCGATTTAAGGGAGGAAAATCGGTTACCTGTAATAGCTCAGCCTCGTAGGGATAGGAAGCTTGAAAAACAGCACGAATTTTATTCGAGATTTCAGCATTGGTATGATCCAGTTTGACGATCATTTTTTCTGAAGGGCCTCTCGTATTCCTGCTTCCACCAGGGGCTCCATCATAAAATAGCCGGCTGCATTGGGGTGAACACCGTCGTAACCCAAATCTTTTTTTAATCCTAATTCATCGTTCACCATCGGGCTGTGATAATCCACATAGACCAGATTGTTATCCATTGCGTATTGTTTCAGGATGGTGTTTAATTCCAATACTTTTTCTCCGGGATTCAGATCGGGTTTCCACGGAAAATAGGAGGCAGGTAAAACCGAGCAGATCACTACTTCGATATCGTTTGCCGCTGCCAATTGTATCATAGAGATGATATTGTCCGCAATCGATTGAATGGTTGCGGGGCCGGTGTTGCCCGCGATATCATTGATACCCGCCAGGATCACTACAACAGCCGGTTCAAGCCGGATCACATCCTGCCGAAAACGCAGTAGCATTTGCGGTGTTGTTTGTCCGCTAATTCCACGGTTCACATAGGGTTTCCCGATAAAAAATCGGGGGCGCTTCTTCGACCAGCCTTCTGTGATGGAGTTACCCATAAAAACAACCCTAGCTTCACCGGGCTCTGGCGAAACTAGTTCAAGATTGTCCTGCTGAAATCGTTTCAAATTAGCCCAATCCTGAGCCAAACCTTCAAAAGTGAGAAGACCTAACAATAGGAAACTACCTATGAACAACATTTTTTTCACGAATTCAGTTTTAGATTTTATCCGTTAATCTACCTTCATAACCACCACTTTTGCCTGCTCATTTTGGATGGTTACCTTGTACAAACTTGCGTTGTCCTTGTCATCCATCCATGGGTAGGTTTCCTTTCCAATGATCTTGTTCACAAACATAGGAGTAGTATTGCTATGTCCTACTATCAGGACGGTTTGCCCTAGTGTGAGTGCTTTAAAATCATCCGAATTCAACTCTTTGGGATCGTAGGTTTCCACCATGACATTTTGGTTTGAGGCCGTAAAAGAGGCGGTTTGCTGGGTTCGGTGATAGTCTGTGGAATAGATCTGATCTAACGGGATACTATCGAAAAAAGACGCCCAATTTCGTGCTCGTTCCATTCCTGCTTCGGTGAGTCCGGGATTTTTATTGCTGGAATCACTTCTATCTTTTTCGGCATGACGAATGAGATAGTAGGTAGTGAGTTCGGTATCGGCGTAGGATTTACTTGACTTTTTCTTAGAACTTCCTTGCCCACAGGCAATGAAGAAGATCAATAGAATGATTAGAAGTATTGGTTTTTTCAAGAGTGCTGTATTTTATTCAGAAATAAAAATACAAAAAACCAAGTTGTCAAAGATTACGTAAATAAGAGAGAACGGTAGTTTTGCTGTTTTTGTTTGGTTAGTTGATTATTCCCTCCGTTGCTCATAGAGCTTTGGAGGGTTTTTTATACAAATTGACTTAATGTTACAGCCACATAAGTTACCATTACTACGGTGATCGATGCGATATAGATCGCTAAGGCTGTGTTTCTTTTTTGTGCTACTTGTGTTTTCATGGTTTTAGTTTTTTGATACACTAAATAGACGATCAAACCATTTATTTTGTTACAAAAAAACTTAAAAATATTTTTTATTTATTCTGAAATAACCGCTTCAACCCTTTAAATATCAGTCTTCTATGGTATAGTTAAAAAACCCGATAAGCATCTCATCTGTGCTCTGAATTCCGAAATGTAGTTCTTGAGTTGGATCTGGATTGAGCGAATTCTGAAACGTATTATCATAGATTCCTTCCACTCTAATCTTGGAGCCTTTAGGCACTGCAAGTGGCTCTTTTAGTTTATACAACCATTGCCAGTTAAAACTGTAGTCCGGCACCGAAATGATGACATTTTCGCTTCCATCGGGCAAAACAGCGATCATTTTGATGCTTTTACCCCGGTAATGCATGTGTGGGACCACATAGTGAATTTTTATATCCCGGTTAATTTCATCTTCGACGGTTAATTGCACGTTTTTACCAAAGGCGGGGATTGTAAAATTCATGTTGGACGGGGAGAGGGCATAAAACTCTTTTGTTGGAGGTTCATCGTGAAAATAAAAGCCAATACGTGTTTGATCTTTTTCCTCCTTACCAGTGGAGGTATAATGGATTTGCATGGTGAGCGTAGTTCCTTTCGGGATGAATACACCCGTACCTTCGGGAAAAAAGGTCGACTGATCCGCCCCACCGGCCAGAGCAATATAATTATCGGTCCACGGTCTCGCCTTTCGATTGGTAATAGGGCTTTGCTTATTGGTTTCGGTGTTGGTAAGGACCACATGATGGACTGTTTTAGGATTTCCAGGCTGAATCTCGACACCACGGAGCCATTTGTCTTCCTCAATATCCAATTTTATCTTTTGATAACGATATGGGATCAAACGGGAGGCCGGAATTATTTCTTCTTTCAGGGTTACAGTGAGATCGGGTTCTCCTTCCTGCCAACTTTGTTCGTAGAGAGGGAGTGCTCGTAATGGATCATTCCCTTTGCCCGGAGGAACTCCGGCTCGTATCCAATTGAGGATCTTGCGCGCGTTACTGTCACTGATCCCAAAAGAATTCTCGAATTCACCCACTTCCGGATCGGCCTTCCAGGGTGGCATACGCTTACTCAACAGCACCTCTTTCATCATTGCAGACCAGCCAGCGACTTCGTTATAATCGGTCATGGCCCAAGGTGCGATCCCTCCATCGCGATGGCATTTAACACAATGTTGGGCAAGGATGGGAGCGATATCTTTGGTATAGGTGATCGTATCTTTTTTTTCCAAGGAACTTCTACGGGTTACTTTACACCCACGAGCCATTTGTTGTTTTTTCTTCGGAATATCACCCGCAGCAATGTCCTCCAGAGCATTTCTTAAATAGGTTTCACCGGGATCCGCTCGTTGCGCCTCGTAGTCGAGTCGGTCATTGATCGGGCCACGATATAAAATTTCACGGGTCGTTGGATGCAACACAAATGCTTCGGCGGTAAGGGTAATGTCTAACTCGTCCGCGATCCATTGTCCGCGATCTACTAAAACCGGTACTTCAAAACCGAAATCGGTGGCTTCTTTGGCGATCTTTTTCCGGTCGTCCTGCAGGTTGCTATTCAGCATAAAAAAAACAAAGCCCTTTTGAGAATAAGTCCTTGCGATTTCATGAAAATCGGTCAATGCATTTCGAACAATAGGGCAGCCGTTCCCTTGAACCCACAGTACAATGGCCTTACTGTCGTTGTAATAAGAAAGGCGATGAAAGTCCCCGTTATGATCATAGAGGGCGTAGTCGTTAGTTCTGCTGTCGGCTATGGGCTTTGGCTTATTACAGCCTAGGAGGAGGTTAAAAGCCAAAAGAAGGGAGGCAATTTTTGGGATCGATACCATGGTTACGAAAATACGAATTTCCCTTCTCTTAAAAGTAAAATTCCACTTGCGACTGAACACAAATGGAATTTTAAAAACTAACTCTAAACTTAAACTTAAACTTACTTACTATTCACTAGGTCATTTTGGTTTCTAAATACCAATGTATCATCAAAACTATCCAGCAATATGATGCTATCCGTTGCTATTTTACCGGCTAGGATCTCCTTCGATAACTGGTTGAGGACTTCACGTTGGATCACTCGTTTCACGGGCCTCGCTCCAAACTGAGGATCGTAGCCGCGTTCTGCCAGATAGGCAATTGCTTCATTGGTAGCGTCCATCGTAATGCCCTGTTTTGCTAGCATTTTGGTGACTCCTTTCAATTGTAGGCCAACGATCTGCGTGATATCTTCACGAGTCAATGGACTGAACATGACAATGTCATCGATTCGGTTAAGGAATTCAGGTCGGACGGTTTGTTTTAGTAGTCCGAGAACTTCGACCTTAGCCGATTCCATGGCCGATTCAGGATCCTTCAAGGTTTCAAATCGCTCCTGAATGATTCCACTTCCCAGATTGCTAGTCATGATGATGACTGCATTTTTAAAGTCGGCTACGCGTCCTTTGTTATCCGTTAAGCGACCTTCATCCAACACTTGCAATAAAATATTGAAGGTATCCGGATGCGCTTTTTCGATCTCATCCAACAGTACTACTGAATACGGTTTTCTGCGAACGGCTTCCGTGAGTTGCCCACCTTCGTCATATCCCACATATCCCGGAGGCGCACCTATCAATCGGCTAACGCTGTGTCGTTCCTGATATTCGCTCATATCGATACGGGTGATGGCATTGTCGTCGTCGAACAGGTATTCCGCAAGGGCTTTGGCTAATTCGGTCTTACCAATACCGGTTGTCCCAAGGAATAGGAAGGACCCAATGGGTTTTTTCACATCCTGTAGTCCGGCTCGGCTTCGGCGAATGGCGTCGCTCACAGCCACAATCGCCTCTTCCTGGCCCACCACACGTTTGTGCAATTCTTGTTCAAGGCGTAACAATTTATCCTTGTCGCTTTGCAGCATTTTGGTCACTGGAATACCGGTCCATTTAGCGACCACTTCGGCGATGTCTTCGTTGGTTACTTCCTCTTTGATCAATGAAGTCCCACTCTGATTTTCGGCCAGGGTTTTTTCCAAGTCCGTTAATTGTGTTTGGGCTTCTTTTATTTTTCCGTAACGAATCTCAGCCACCTTCCCGAAATCTCCTTCCCGTTCGGCACGTTCGGCTTCCAGTTTGTATTCTTCAATGTTCGTTTTTGTATTCTGAATAGCATCCACGACCTCTTTCTCGCTTTTCCATTTAGCATTCAGCTCGTTTCTTTCCTCTTTCAAGTTGGCCAGTTCCGAACGAAGTATCTTTAATTTGGCTTCGTCTTTTTCTCGCTTAATGGCTTCTATTTCGATCTCCAACTGCATGATCTTTCTATCCAGCACATCTAATTCCTCCGGTTTCGAATTGATCTCCATTCGCAACTTAGAAGCTGCCTCGTCCATAAGGTCAATGGCCTTATCGGGTAAAAATCGGTTTGTAATATAGCGCTGTGAAAGTTCGACGGCTGCAATGATCGCTTCATCCTTGATGCGAACCTTGTGGTGTGTTTCGTATTTTTCCTTGATCCCTCGCAGAATAGATATGGCACTTTCGGTATCGGGTTCATCGACAAACACTTTTTGAAAACGTCGTTCGAGCGCCTTATCCTTTTCAAAATATTTTTGATACTCATCCAGAGTGGTGGCTCCAATGGCGCGAAGTTCTCCTCGAGCCAAAGCTGGTTTCAAGATATTGGCCGCATCCATGGCTCCCTGACCGCCGCCGGCGCCTACTAGAGTGTGGATCTCATCAATAAATAGAACGATATCTCCTTCACTGGAAGTAACTTCCTTGATCACGGCTTTGAGCCGTTCTTCAAACTCACCTTTGAATTTGGCTCCCGCAATAAGGGCACCCATATCCAGAGAGTACACGACTTTTGATTTTAGGTTTTCAGGTACATCTCCATCTACGATTCTATGCGCCAATCCTTCGGCGATGGCAGTTTTACCCGTTCCGGGCTCTCCCACCAACATAGGGTTATTTTTTGTTCGCCGTGTTAGGATCTGTAGAATACGTCGTATTTCCTCATCTCTCCCAATCACGGGGTCCAGTTTTCCGGTACTCGCTAATTCGTTGAGGTTGCGGGCGTATTTATTCAATGCGTTGTACGTTTCTTCGGCACTTTGGGAAGTAACCCGGTCTCCTTTTCGCAGTTCATCGATGGCTGCTTTTAGGCCTTTTTCGGTGACTCCCTGATCTTTTAAGGACCGTGCGATCTCACTTTTGGATTTGAATATCGCCAACAGCAAGTGTTCAATACTCACAAACTCATCATTCATCTTTTTGGCGATAATACTTGCTTCGTTAACGGTCTTTGCCGCTTCCCGAGAAAGCATAAGATCACCACCACTTACTTGAGGGAAACTTTCCAATTGCTTGTCGAGGATCTGCTGAAGCATATCCACATTTACATTCAGTTTCTTCAATAAAAATGGGGTCACATTCTCATCCACTTCAAAAATGGCTTTCAAAACGTGCTCATTTTCAATTTGCTGATGTCCCATGCCTTGAGCGAGCTGTTGTGCTTGCTGAACGGCTTCCTGAGACTTAATTGTATAATTATTAAAGTTCATATGTTGTATTTTTTTGTAACTCTTTTGTGAATGCTATTTCAAAGAGTACGCCAGACTTGAAATACGTCAAAATGACTCATTTTGGGCTAATTGCACAGACATTTTGACTGAAATGCCTTCAGAAAAACTAATATTTGATAGTATCTTTGTAGCAAAACATACGTATGGGCTTATTTGGATTTTTTGGTTCGAAGGACACTTCAGAAAAAATAGAAAGAGAAAAACAGTCAATTCCATGGCAATCGCTGCATTCTTTGGACCAATTAGATACCATTGCCGAAGAATCCAAAACCACACCCGTCGCTATCTTCAAACATTCCACTCGCTGTGGAATCAGTAGGATGGTGTTGAATCAGTTTGAAAAGAGCTATTCCATCGACCCTAATAAGATGAAACTATATTTCCTGGATCTGCTTGGGCATCGGGATGTTTCGAACGAGGTGGGAATACGTTTTCAGGTCGTGCATCAAAGCCCGCAACTATTGGTGATTAAAAATGGGAACACCGTCGCTCACGCTTCTCATCATGGCATAAACGCCAACGAATTGGAAAACTTTATATAAAAAAAGCTCCCCACTTCGACAGGCTCTGTGTCCGGGGAGCTTTTTACTATCTAATAGAATTATTCTTCAAAATATCTTTGAGGCGTTCTTTTATTTCTTCACCAGCGTCAAAGACCATTTGTTCACTCGACGGAAATGGAACAAAATCGTTCTCCATAAAATCCAGGTCTTCTTCAGTCAAAGCGCGTTCGTCACCTCTAAATTTGGCGAATTCATTTTCGAAAATGAATTCGGTAGACAACGGATGACTATTGATATTTCTATCCCGAATGAGATCTCTATACAATACATCGGCACCTACCAATACACTTTTGGTTTGTGTCGTGTACATAACTCGCGCGGTCACAATTTTATAGACGTCGGTCTTAATATCATTCCCCAAACTGTCTTTTTTTACATTTCCGTTTCGGTCGTACTCATATTTCCAGCCGTCTTTTATCCGTTTCTTACGTCTATATTCTTTTTCTGAAATGCGCTCCGGTGAAACCGCGATCTGCCTAAAATCCAAAGTGATTCCAAAGTTATACTCCACACCGTTTTCTCTGTTAACGTGATACTCGGTCCAGAAATCATCCAATCCGTATGTATTGAAATCCAGCAATTCCCGTTGCAATCTCCCTGGGATGATTTGTCCGCTACGGTTATTAAGGGCCACTTTTACGAAATCGGTACCCGAAAAACGAGCTTCTTTTAGGAGGGCGTTTAACTTGGGATAATTGGACTTGACATTGCTCAATTCTTCCAAACGTTTGTAGGCCAAACGCGAGTCCATGATGGTGTTGTAGCCCAAGAGTGTATTGGCCTCATCGTAAAGGTCGTCCGCAAATCTGTTTTTTGCTGCTATCGTTTTATCGCTATAATCCACGATCTTAAAACGAGCGTTACGGCCCAAAGCTTCACTATAAAACGGTAGCATAGGACGGAGTATATCCTGTCTTCTATTTAAGTCACGGTAGAGGTAATAGATCTCGCGTGATGCCGTAGGATTTATGTCCTTTTCAAGAAAATCAATACGCCTTTTATCTTGATCGACCGCCTTCTTAAAAGCATCTTCAAGCAGGTAGACATGTTCCCCACTTTTCTTGGAGGTATTGTCTTTGGAAAGTTTTTTTACTGCAAGGGCTATGGCTTGGTCATAATTGCCACTTGCCAAAAGTTTCTGATTTCGTTTTACGCTATTACAACTTACAAGTAATAGCATCGTACATGATAAAACTAAGGTTGCTCTCATAACGAAAGGTATTGGTTATGGGTAGGTAAATACAATTGTGGTGCCAAAATTATAACTTTCTGGCTGGCAGGACTTTACCCATGCAATCTCCAAATCCAATTCGAACTTCAGCGTTTTGGCAATGTCCACGTAAAATTACGGTATCGTTGTCGTTGATGAATTTTCGCTCGCTACCGTCATTTAATTTTATGGGGTTTTGACCGCGCCAGGTAAGTTCGAGCATGGATCCGTAGCTATCCTTAGTTGGTCCCGAAATGGTACCACTCCCCATCATATCACCACTTCGAACATTACATCCGTTCACCGTATGGTGTGCCAGTTGTTGTGCCATGGACCAGTACATATATTTGAAATTACTATTGGCCACCACAGTCTCTTCGCCACCTTCGGGCTGAATGATCGCCTGCAGCTGGATATCAAAATTTTTAGGACCGGATTGCTTTAGGTAAGGAAGGGGTTCCGGATCCTGATCAGGCCCGTCTACCCGAAAGGATTCAAGGGCATCTATAGTGACGATCCAAGGCGAGATGGTCGAAGCAAAATTCTTGCCTAAAAATGGACCCAACGGCACATATTCCCAGGCTTGAATGTCCCGGGCACTCCAATCGTTGAAAAGTACAAGACCAAAAATATAATCTTCGGCCTCATCAATTTTTACCGGTTGGCCCAATTTATTCGCCGCAGTAGTAATAAAAGCCATCTCCAACTCCATATCAAGCAACTTAGTGGGTCCAAATCCGGGAATACCATCATCTCCCGGCTTGGTTTGCCCTACCGGTCTTCGAATGGGAGTTCCTGATGGAATAATGGATGAACTTCTTCCGTGATACCCAATAGGAATACGAAGCCAATTTGGAAGCAAGGCGTTTTCCGGATCGCGAAACAACGAACCCACATTGGTAGCGTGTTCTTTGCTGGCGTAGAAGTCGGTGTAGTCACCCACATCGACCGGAAGCTGCATTTCAACTTCTTCCATAGTAAAGAGTACTTTTTTTCGATGCTCCATATCATCCCTAAGGCCAGGACTGGTTTTTAGGAAGATGTCCGAGATCCTGTTGCGCACTAAACGCCACGTTTTCCGGCCATCGGCTATAAAGTCGTTCAAGGAGTCCTGAAGGAAAATATCGTCGGTTAATTCTATTCCTTTAAAATATCCCAATTGATGCATGGCCCCCAGGTCAATGGCGTAATTTCCAATACGTGTTCCAATGGTGATAATGTCATCTCGGGTTAAAAACACGCCAAATGGTATATTCTGAATTGGGAAGTCACTATTTTCGGGTACTTCCAGCCACGATTCACGCGTGGGGTCGTTGGCAGTTAAAGGCATAGCATCGTTTTTTTATTGTTGGTAAAATGTTAATCAAATATATAATTTCTGAAGGACTAACCCCAAGGATTTACTATTTTTGACGATTAATTAACGAGATAAAAATGATTGCACGAGACGAACAAATTTTTGAGCTGATCGAAGCTGAAAAAGAACGCCAGATCAATGGCTTGGAATTAATCGCTTCCGAAAATTTTGTAAGCGATCAGGTATTGGCTGCTGCCGGTTCGGTATTAACCAATAAATACGCCGAAGGCTACCCGGGAAAACGCTATTATGGTGGATGTGAAATTGTAGATGAAGTGGAGCAAATTGCCATTGACCGAGCTAAAGCGCTGTTTGGAGCCGAGTATGCCAATGTGCAGCCCCACAGTGGGTCACAGGCGAACACGGCAGTTTTCGCCAGCTGTCTGGAACCGGGTGATACATTCCTGGGATTCGACCTGTCTCATGGTGGCCATCTTACGCACGGTTCTCCTGTTAATTTCTCCGGAAAACTATACAATCCGGTCTTTTATGGGGTCGATGAGGCCACGGGAAGATTGGACTATGATAAAATAGAAGAGATTGCCGTACGGGAACAACCCAAAATGATCATTGCCGGGGCATCGGCCTATTCTCGTGAAATTGATTACAAGCGTTTTAGGGAGATCGCGGACAAAGTAGGGGCTATACTATTTGCCGATATTGCGCATCCCGCAGGATTGATCGCTAAGGGAATTATAGCCGATCCCATTCCGCATTGCCATGTCGTGACCACTACCACTCACAAAACTTTAAGAGGCCCACGTGGCGGGCTCATTTTAATGGGGAAGGATTTTGACAATCCGTTTGGACTAACTTTGAAGAGTGGTAAGCTTCGTAAAATGTCCTCGTTGCTAAACAGCGGGATCTTTCCCGGAAATCAGGGAGGCCCGTTGGAGCATATCATAGCGGCTAAAGCGATCGCCTTTGGAGAAGCATTGAACGATGATTTTCTTCATTATATGATCCAGGTGAAGAAGAATGCTGCGGTAATGGCCGAGGCGTTCGTACAAAAAGGGTATAATATCATTAGTGGTGGAACCGATAACCACATGATGTTGATCGATCTTCGGAATAAAAATATCTCTGGAAAAGAAGCCGAAGAGGCTTTGGGCAAAGCCGATATCACCGTAAACAAGAACATGGTTCCCTTCGACGATAAATCTCCTTTCGTCACGAGCGGAATTCGAATAGGGACTGCCGCTGTAACCACGCGCGGATTGAAAGAAGCCGAAATGCTGGAAACAGTCGAGTTGATCGATGAGGCATTAATGAATTATGAAGACGAAGCCCGACTCGAGGCCATTGCCAAAAAGGTAAATACCATGATGGCTGGGAGGCCTTTGTTTCAGAATTAAAAAGATAACGTACTTAAAATTAGAAGCCTCTGTTATTTCGGAGGCTTTTTTTTTTCAGTTTTCCGGGCTATTCATTCGTATTATAAAAATCGTGAGAAACTATATTCCTTATCTTTGTAGTTCACGATACAGTTATGTCCATTCTCGAAACCCAACGACTGGAACTCCATAAAATTAGTGTTGCCGATGCGCCCTTCTATGTTAAACTCCTGAACAGCGAAAGCTGGCTTCAGTATATTGGTGATCGCAAGGTTCGATCTGTCGAGGATGCCGAAACCTATATCAAAAAAAACTACTTACCCAGTTACGAGAAGTTTGGATATGGCTCCTATACCGTTCGTCTAAAAGAGAACGGAAAAACCATTGGTGCCTGTGGACTTTATAAAAGGGAAACGCTCGAGCATCCCGATATTGGGTTTGCGTTTTTGCAAGAATTTATTGGGAAAGGCTATGGGTATGAGGCTGCTTCTGCCGTTATGGACTACGCAATAAATACCTTGGGCTTTGACACCATATTAGGTTTCACAGTCGAATATAATGTCGCCTCCATCAAACTTTTGGAAAAATTGGGATTAGAGCGAACAGGGACCTATAGATTTAAGGACGATGCGGAGGAATTGTTACTTTTTTCAAATTAAATTGTTAAAAGGCAGTTGGTTGTTAAAATTAGACTACATTTGCGCTTTAATAATTTAATTTTTTATAATGAGTAAAGGCACAGTAAAATTCTTCAACGATTCCAAAGGATACGGATTTATCACTGAAGAAGGCGCAGACAAAGATCATTTTGTACACATCTCCGGATTAATCGACGAAATTCGTGAAGGCGATGAAGTAGAATTTGAACTTAAAGAAGGAAACAAAGGTTTAAACGCAGTAAACGTAAAAGTTCTGTAATATATACTTTAACTTTTTGAAACAAAAAGCCCATCAGTTTGATGGGCTTTTTTTATTAATTAATATTAGCTTGAAATATTAGTCTCTTACTTGAATGTTTCCGCCTTCAATATCATAATTGTCAACCTCAAAATCGTTGACACAATCATAGGTTGCCGGATTCGTGCCTTGGAAATACAATGACATTTGATCCGGGTCAGAATTATTACCTTCTCCATTGTCAGTTACCTCGAACCAGAACAGAAGCCCCTCGTTCTCCGGAAATTGATTGTCCCGAGTTGTTACACCAGACATAATAGCGTGATTCCCGTTAACATTTAAACAGTCAATATCGAAGCTTAAATTTCTTACACCACCGGTATAGGTCAGCACTCCACTTCCCTGAATGCTACCATTCTTCTTTTCTCTTGCATGAAAAGAAAATTGACGAAATCCTTCCCCTTCTATCGGAATACCCTCAAAAGTTAAGGTTCCATGTCCGCTTGCAGACGGTCCGCTGGCTCGAGTTTGAGTCTCATGAGTGATCGTTAAATTCTGATTTTCAGACTCAAGAGGTTCCTCTTGTTGGCATCCTGTAAAAAGGATCATAGCGCTTCCTGCTGCGATCATACAAATTGATCTCAAACTTGATAATTTCATTACTGTTTTCATAATATATTGGTTTTAGTTACTATTCGTGTATAGATAATTGTATCACACTGTGATATAATTAAATGCTTTACTATGGGGGAGATGTATTAAGGGGGGAATCTTAAATGCTCAATACAAGCATTATAAAGGTAATCAAATTTACGGTAAAACCGTAAGGATCAACGATTAATATTAATACGAAAAATCTGACAAAGTGAACCTATTGTTATTCAGCCCAGCTTATACGTTTGTTTTGTATAAGTTTGTTTCTATATATATTCGAATTTAATGTATCTCACTTCCGAAAGATTATCCGTTCAACTTCTAACCAAAAATGATTTCGAGGAAATCCACACTATGAACTCACATCCTCTAGTGGCACAGTACAATACTATTGGAATTCCGAAGGATCTTTCAGAAACCACAAAAATGTTGGACAAAGTGCTCCATAATGACACTGCTTTGGCCTGGGTGATCCGTGAAACAGAATCGCAGGAATTTGTTGGAGAGATAGGCATGAATCTTTCTTCGGAAAAATATAGGAAAGGCGAGATCCATTACAGTCTTCATCCCGATCATTGGGGCTGTGGATATGCAACGGAAGTGATAAAATCGGTTATTAACTTCGGATTTACACAATTAAACCTCCACCGAATCGAGGCCGGGGTAGCAACCGAAAACCTACGATCCATCGCTCTGCTGGAACGAGTAGGAATGACGCGCGAGGGGCTGTGCCGCAAAATACTGCCGTTGCAATCGGGTTGGATGGACAATTATATGTATGCCATGCTGGAAAGTGACCCTAGGGATTACTAAGTCAGAATACCCCATATTACGTATTTCAAGTTCCTGCATAAATGCCTATTTTTAAGCATGTTAATTAAGCTTGCCTTCATTAAATTGAAATGAAGTATAGAATTTCCATGTTTGTATGCCTGTGGCTTATGAGCTTTCCCCTGTTGGGACAGTTTTATGAGATGACCCGCTACGCCGATGACAGTGGCCTTCCATCACGTATAGTACGTGATGTGGATCAGGATCCGCAGGGCTATCTGTGGGTTGCAGGAAACAACGGTCTTTATAAATTTGATGGTCAGCAATTTCATGCCTACTATTCCATTCTTAATGACACCACAGGCCTTAGGGACAACAAAATAAATACGTTGGTGGCGGCAACGGACGGTCGCGTTTGGATTGCCACGCCCAAGGGACTGCACGTTTTAGATGGAGAGACTATTAATTATATTGAGCTAACTCCCAATGCCTCCGATGTGCAAAATCATGTCATTGAGCTTTTCGAGGACAGTAGTAGTAACATTTGGGTGGGATCCTATAATGGATTGTTTGTGATCGAAAAGGACAATGATAAGATCGTCAACCTGAACCTTGATAATCCCAAACTTTTAAACGAGAAACCTATTTGGGGCGTGACTGAAGATTCTCAAGGTAGGATCTGGGTGGCTCGAGGTAGAATGGTACCCATTCGGATAGACCCGGAAACCTATGTGCTCACGGAGCTATCGTTCAATATCAAGGGTGATTTCGAAGAAAAGGACATCAATGCGTTTAGTTATATCGAATACGATGATAGCCTGGTTCTGGTAAGCGCCGGACTGGGGATCTTGAAGGGGCGAATTGAAAACGATTCCGTTTTTTATATTCAGCAATTCAAGAATGAAGAGGGTACTGTGGTTGGTGGCAATTTTATGTACCAAACCATTGTAGATAGTAAAGGTATGGTTTGGGGAGCAACCTGGCGAAACTTTTTTAAGAAGTACACGGTAGAAAATGGAAATTTGGTGGAGCAGGAGGTGATTAGTAAAAACGGATTATTAGATATGTCCTCCTTTGCGCGTAGCGTTTATGAAGATTCGCAACATAATATTTGGATGCCCAATTCCAACGGACTCTTCAAATTGAGCGAAACCGAAAGTATGATCTCCATTTTTCCTCCGGGTCATGTGGAGGCGTGTAGCGACGAGACCTACAGTATTTATGGGATGACAGAAGATGAGGGAGGACACCTCTGGATCTCAACTCCGTATAATGTCTACCGATTTGACAAAAACGACATTTTGGAAAATAAATGTCCTACCCACTTCCTTCAGTTCTCCGATCCACAATTTCATTTGGCACGAGACCTCTTTATAGACAGCTCCAACCGCCTGTGGATCAGCGGTGAAAATGGTCTTAACATAGCTCAACTCGATGCAAATTATGAACCGGGACCTTTTGTGCATTACACCGGCGACAACCGGCTTCCACACACATGGTCAACCGCGGTCTTGGAAGCAAACTCCAATACCTTTTGGGTTGGAAATTACCACCGCCTACTACGAGTTGAGTTTCCCAATGGTGATTACAGAAATGCTGTATTTACGGCCTATGATTCCAGCAGAGAAAGAGATGATGCGCTAGTGAATTCCTATGTGCTTGCACTTGAAAAAGATGTGAACGGATCCCTATGGGTGGGAACCTTTTCGGGGGTGAGTCGATTAATTTCTGAAGAAGGAGAGGGTACTTTCGAGAATTATATCAGCACCTTCGGTCAGGCAGATCAACTGAGTAATAATGCTATTAAGAACATTTTTTCCGATAGTAAAGGGCGTTTGTGGATTGGGACACAAACCGGCTTGAACTTGTACCAGCCGGAGACGAATAGTTTCATGCAACTGGGTAGGGAAGAGGGTTTGCCTTCAGAATATATACTTGGTATCAATGAAGATTCAAAAGGTCAATTGTGGGTAGCTACTACCAGTGGTTTGTTTACGGCGGTCTACAATGAGTCGATGGAGGACTTTGTTCGTATAGAATATGTGACGGCCCGGGATGGACTTGCTGACAATATTACCTATCGAAATGCGCTTTATATTGACCAGGACGACCATGTGTTTGCCGGAAGTAGTAAAGGATTAAGTGTTTTGGGTAATTCGGAAGTAAAAATAGCCGCAAGACCTTTTAATCTGGCGTTAACGACCTTGGAACGCATTCAGAATAACCAACAAGGATTTGTTTCTATCAAGGACCGTATCGAAGACGGAGAACTCAATCTTTCCTATAAAGAAAACTCCATTCAACTAAGTTATGCCGTGTTAGATTTTACAGACCCGAGTTACAATGCCTATCGCCATAAGATCTTACCGGTTAGTGAGGAGTGGATCGAAACGGGGAGTAAGTCGGAGCTAAATTATTACAACCTATCTCCCGGTGACTACGAGTTGGTGTTGGACGGAAGCAACAATCAAGGGATCTGGTCCAGCGAGCCCATTCATTTAAAAGTAACAGTGAAACCACCCTTTTGGAAATCGGTTTGGGCCTTGGCATTGTATGCGTTATTGTTGATAGGAATTGTTCGTCTTTACTATGTCATGCGTATCCGAAAACGGGTGAGGGAGTTGGAACATGAGACACGTCTTGAAAAAGCTCTGGTACGGGAGCGAGAGCAGCTTAGGAATGAGAATGCTGCCGACTTCCACGATGAACTGGGCTCCAAAGTGACTAAGATATCGATGTTTCTAACGCTGGCAGAGCGGACGTTGAAGGAAGATAAGGATCCATCTACCTGGTTTGGAAAAATACGGGAGAATGTTAAGGATCTTTCTGGGAGTTTCAGGGATCTGTTGTGGGTGATCGATCCTAAAAAGGACAGTTTGAGCGATGCTATTCTGCGACTCAAAGATTTTGGTGAAGAACTTTTCAGTACTACAGAGACACATTATAGTACCAACGGTTTTTCTGAAAAGTTAGAAGATACAATGCTCGATCCACAGACGAAAAAACAAGTGGTGCTTATCTTTAAAGAAGCCATGCACAACTGCGCCAAATATTCCGAAAGTACCCTGGTCGAATTAACCGTTGAGAGTTCGACAGGTTACTCTTCCATCCGTTTGAAAGATAATGGCAAGGGGTTTAATGTACATAGACAAAGCAAGGGAAGGGGACTCACCAATATGAAAACACGTTCCGAAAAAATTGGAGGAAACCTTTCCATTGTATCCGGTGATACTGGAACGGTTGTGATGCTAAATCAAATACCCCATCTGCGGGATGAAAAAACAGATAAAGAATTGTAAATTAGTGGTTTAATCAACCTTTTTGGCGTCAGATACCATACATATTGCCATTGTCGAAGACGATAACGAAATAAGACAGACCCTCAATTTGATCTTAGACGGTTCCAGTGGTTTTTCTTGTAAATATGCCTTTCCTGACGCAGAGTCGGCCATTGCATCCATTCCCAACCTTCCCGTGGATGTGGTACTCATGGATATTGATCTACCCGGTAAAAGTGGCATCGAAGCCACCCGGGAATTAAAAAAGAAATGCACTCCCATCGATTTTATTATGCTCACGGTGCAAAGTGATGACGACTCTATCTTTGAGTCACTCTGTGCGGGGGCTTCGGGTTATTTGCTCAAAGACACCAACCCGGCAGATCTGTTAGTGCATATCAAGGAGGTGCATGACGGGGGTTCACCTATGAGCAGTCAGATCGCACGGCGGATCATAAGTTCGTTTCGAATCATTGAAAACCCACTTTCCGATCGAGAAACCGAAGTACTTAAACTTTTAAGTCAGGGACTCAATTACAAGGACGTGGCAGAAGAGATATTCCTGAGTCCGCACACAATAAAAACCCACATCAAAAATATCTACTCTAAGCTTCACGTAAACAATCGGGCAGAGGCTATTTACAAGGCCATTAAGCAGAAGTTGATCTAGCGGGGTCAGTTCGAGTGATTTCATGACATCGCGAGATGGAATGAAATTGTATCGAGAACCTCCTAACTTTCCTAGAAACTATTCTTCTCGATACTTTTCAATTCAAAATACTTTGCGTTTGAATTGAAACACTCGAAGTGACACAATTAAAATACCCCTTTTGAGCGATTGACGCAAATAGCTATTTATCAGACATTTGCAGGGTATGAATCAAATTAAATCTCATAAAATGAAAACAGTAAAAGTATTAAAGCGGTTAGCATTAATTTGCTTATTGTTTGTGTTCGCTTCCGGTTTTGGACAGGACATAGGTGGAATTGTAAAAAGAAAAGTAAAAAAGAAAGCCAACACCGAGATCGAAAAGACGGTTGATAAGGGATTGGATGTTGTTGTGGGTAATGGCGAGACTACGACCAAAGAAGAAAAACAAGAAGACGGGACGATCATCGTAGTCACTAGAGATGCGGCAGGAAAAAATATTCCTGTTCCTAATTTTATTGATCCCGGAACGGCCATCTTTATAGACGATTTCAATACGGAGAAACCTTCGGAGTTTCCGTCACGATGGACACAATTGAGTGGAACCATGCAAAACTCGCAGGTGGTTGCTCTTGGCCAAAAAGAAGGTGTAGTTCAATTTATTACGAGCAGTAGAATGAAGCCAACCTTCAAAAATGACAACTATTTGGGGGATTCATTCAAGATCGAGATACAATGTTACTTTCATAAAAAGGGGAACGAATCGTATACCTTAAACTTGCAGAATAAAGACAATCCATATCATAATTATCAAATTACCATACGTGGTGATGGTATTGTTCCCGCAGGAACCAGTAGTCAATATGCGCGCTTCCCATATAAATTACCTGTAGGATGGCGTACGGTTCAATTGTCATTCAACAAAGGAGTTTTGAAGGTGTTGTACGAAGGATATCAGTTGATCAATATTCCGAAGTTAAATAAAGGTGAGGACAAAATTATCACGGAGTTCACGCACCTTGAATTAAGCGCACTATCACATGGATCAGGAGAGTTTGATTCCATGGTGAATCATGTTGCCATTGCTCATCATGGGCTTCCGCTTTACAAAAAGTTGATCGCCGATGGCCGTTTGGTGATGAACAATGTGAATTTTGAGGTCAATTCCTATACGTTAACAAGTAATTCGCATGGTGTTTTGGATGGAATTGCAACCATGCTTACCGAGCATCCCGAAATTAGCATCAACGTACATGGTCACACAGACTCCGATGGTACCGATGAATCCAATCAAACGCTCTCAGAGAACCGTGCCAAATCTGTCGTGAAATATCTCACCGGAAAAGGAATTGCCGCGAGTAGATTATCTAGCTCAGGCTATGGCGAGAAAATGCCGGTGGATAACAGTGGGACTGAAATGGCAAAAGCCAAGAATCGACGTGTAGAGTTCGTACTTCAGAAATAATTAAAACAACATTGGGGGCTACGGCCCCCTTTCAAATTTAAAAACAAGCTTATGAAAACTAACTATTTAGTACCAGCGCTTGCCTTGTTATTTTTACTCATCGCCCCCAATGTAATTTCTCAAACCTACGTGTCACCCAGTCGTGAGCTAGTGCAACAGTTGTTAAACGAAATAGATAAATGTAAAAAGGACCTTGCCAACGCTGAAAAAGGAATGGCGGTAATGAAGAAGAATCCTTCGGAGTATTCGCTCGAAACCTATTTATGGGTGGAGAATCTGGCGAAGGAGGCCAAGGAATGCATCGCCTACAATAGAAAGGAGCTCGATAAATTGAGGGATGATTATCCCGGATGGTTTAATAGCCCAAGTGCATTAGCAGAACTCAACATACGCCATCCACTATTCCGCACGATGCAGGAAGTTATGGCGGACTTGAATGACATGCAGGCAAAGATCGATGCTATCTTGGCCCGATTTAAAGAATTTCAGAAACCGGAACACTAGTTTCTGATGTTGATGATGTGATTAGAGTCCTCCGTTTTGGGGGACTTTTTTGTTTGTATTTATTCTGAATGTAATTCGGAAGAAAAAAGATACCTTTAATTATTTCTGAAAAGCAACGAAAAACTTATGAGTTTTCTTACTGCCGAGTGGCGCAAATTAGCAATTTTCAACTATGAAGTTGACCCTGTGGTCTTATTACCCCATATCCCCAAAGGAACCGAATTGGATCTCTGGCAGGGCAAATGCTATGTAAGCGTTGTTGGATTTATGTTTCAGAATACAAAAATTCTAGGCGTTAAGGTTTTAAATCATGTGAATTTTGAGGAGGTGAACCTACGGTTCTATGTGAAGCGGAAAGTGGATGAGGAATGGCGGCGAGGAGTGGTCTTTATTAAGGAGATCGTTCCAAGATGGGCGCTGAGCTTTGTGGCCAATACTGTGTATGGTGAACATTACGAAACCTTGCCCATGGAACACGAATGGCAAAAAAGTGACGGGCAATTAACCGTATGCTACAGATGGAAACTACAGAACGCATGGCAGTGTATTTCTGTTACGGCCGAGGAATATCCTGTGCCTATTGGGCCGGACAGCGAGGCCGAATTTATCACAGAGCATTATTGGGGTTATTCAAAAGTTTCCGAAGATAAGACAAACGAATATCAGGTAACCCATCCCAGATGGATGCATTATCCAGTACTCTCTTATGAGACCAACTTCGATTTTGGGCTAAATTATGGATCTGAATTTGTTTTTCTGAATAGCGTACAACCCACTTCGGTTCAATTGGCCGAGGGGTCAAAAATTACTGTGGAATCAAAGAAAACGCTAAAATAATTATCCGTCACCTTCGTCCGGGAAGATGATGCTTTCATAAGCACCTACGTCCGGCATTTGCAGTGGTCGGGAAACTCCATTGAGGTCAACCGGAGGAGGAACTCCGTCCCTTCCAATATTTTCGGCACCGGACTCGTCCCGCTTGATATTGAAGTTGTTTAAATCGGTATTCTGAAAGATGGGATCCAAATTTAAACGGGATTCTGTATACAAATTTGGATTGGTAAAATCGTAATTGGCCAGGCCGTCAAAATCGCCGTTGGGGTCTTCAAATCGGATGAGGCAATTCGTAAAATTAAAATTGAATTGAAGCGACGCATTTTCAGATTGTAAAAATCCGAGTTCACGTGACTCATTTCCGTAAATGATACAATTGGTAAAATTAGCCTGAACCAGATCCGCTTCCGCTACATCGGGAATGATATTATCAATTTGTACGGCCGGGAACGATCTAAAACTATTGGTCCAATAATTCCCGAAGGTAGAGTGATTGAATTCATAACTACCTCCCAGTGAAAGTGCCAAAGAGGATTGACCACTATTATTGATCACCATATTTTCACCATAAACGATTCCCGTTCGGGCCAAAAGACCTACGTTAGAACTGTTATAAATTTGTACGTCGTTTAAGGTTAGGGTTCGATCGCCGTCATTGCTGTCCATTAAAATTCCTGCGATTGCATTTTTTATAGTGGTATGGGTAAACACGTGATCGGTACTTCCTTGAGTGAGCCATATAGTTGCCCATTGACCGGGTACATCGGCGAATTCGGGTTCAAGTCGGTCGCCCTCAAAGATCACTTCATTCTCCAAAGCCACGGGATCGGTGGACCGGGCTCCATTTACCTGCATGGAGGCATCTTCGGCTACAATAATACCGCTATTGGCATGAAAATGCACCCGAGCACCGGCATCGACCGTTAGCGTTTCATTAGAGGGAACCACCGCATAGCCATAGATCACATAGGGTTTTTCATTGGTAAAATTGAGTTCGTTTGGATCGAGTACAAATCCTTCCACCAGTATGGGATTGCCTTCTTCATCGAGCCCCAGGCTGATGGTGCCAACCATTCCTTCCGAATCTAATTCAGGAAAAAGGAAAACCGCATCTTGAACCAGGGTCACAAGTTCTACGTTTTGCTGATTCCCACCGCTGTCGAATTGAATTTGATCGGTATATAAGAAGCTTAATCCTGTGGTCAAGGCGGTAATATCGACGGTCGTTTCAACAAAAATAAAAATACTGTCATTGGCGAGAACCTGAACGTCTGTAAATACCTTACCCGCTATTCCATCTACGTTCAAACGATAGTTGGAAGCTTCTCCCTCGCCCAATCGAACGGTGGGAATGTTAATATCGTCATCGGTGCGGTTATAGACCTTTAAATTGTAAGTGCTGGATCCAATATTATTAAAAATGGTATCGAGGAAAACGGTGTCACGGGAAAATTCGAGGTTTCCCGTTGAAGGAACGGTTTCAAAGTCGTTTCGGCATGAACTCCATAAGATAACACAGGAGAGAATGGCTAATCCGTATAAATACTTCATTCAAGTTAAATTTTAGTAAAAATATAACTTTTTATGTAGCTTATTATTGTTGAAACGTCCAAAGTTTCGACGGTATCGCTATTGTTTTCAGAATACAAATAAAAAACAACAACACCCATACCGAAGTAAAAGGTGTCGTGCTTACTTAAAGTGGGCAGCGGTAGTGGCAGTTAAGTATCCCTCCAAATACGTATCAAATAACCGCACCACCACTATGTTCCCGGCAAGGAAGTGCCTACTTTTTCTTTTTACGAGATCGAATTTTTTTGTTCTTTTTGGGCGGATTAGGCACTAACTGCATACGACCCAAGACCATCACTTCAATCTCTCCCTGTATGTCTTCATCAAGTGTAACGTCGATGGTATTGTTGATGTTGGAGACAAGAATTTCTTTACTCACATACCCCAAATAGGAGAAAATCAGTGTTGTATTTGGGTCAACTCCAAGGGTGTAGTTGCCGTCAAAATCGGTTTCTGTTTGTACTTCCATTCCTTTTACCTGGACTCTAACACCCGGAATTGGGCCTCGAAGGTCTGAAACGGTTCCACTGATCATTACTTTCAAAACCTCGTCGGGTTGTTCAGATTCATCGACTATAAATTTTCCAACTTTGCCCTGTAGTAGTTCTGCAAGTGTTTTTTCTTCGGAATTACTTACGTCCGAAGTATCAGGCTGTGGGTCAATCACTTCAATTTCGCCTTCGATCGTTTCAATGATCTCTCCATCCAAAGGTTCTTCACACGAATTAGGTACTTCTTCGGTCACGATCATTCCGGCCAAAACAGTTTTAAAGATGCGTTCCTCTTTCAATTTCATATCGACAGTGGCATCTTTGGTTCCTACTATAATTCGTTCTGAAGTTAGTCCGTCCTTGATAGAAAAAATCGTCGATCCGCTGGTACAGACCAATTTATAACTTCCATCGGGTGCTGTGCGCACGCTTTTTCCGGTTTCCAAGACAAATACTTCGGCGTTGTTGATTGGGATGTTGTTGATATCGGTAATAAAACCAGTGATCGTCACAATAGATTTTACCGGATTGCCTCCTATTCCAAGTGACACAAAAGCGTTTTCATGAACGATCGGGCCTCCTTGTGCGTTCATTTCCGAAGTGCCCAAAATACTCAATGGTAGTAGTAATGAGGCTGCGTAGGGGAGCAAGTTGTTTTTGGACTTACGCTCCATTTTCACCTCCCGGTCCAATTGCGATTTACTGAAACGTCCACACAAACTCTTGCCTGCATCCAGACGTTTTATAAGTTCTTCGTCGGTTGATTTCGTAAAATCGAAAACTTCTTTGGTGCAGACCCCGCAGAATTTACCTTTTTCAGTGGGCGTCATTTGCGCCCAATCTTCGTGACAGGGTTCCGGGATCTTGATGGTGATGGACTTTTTCATAAATGAGATGGATGTTAATTTCTATCCAAATCACTTAAAATTCTATGAACTGCAAAACCGGTATTGAGGGAACAGGTCGTTTTGGTGAGGGAACAGGTCGTTACTCTTCGACAACTTCAATTTTGAATAATTTGTCCCAATGTTTACCGGTCACATACAAAATATTGGGTTCACCCTTGTAAGCGATCCCGTTGAGGACATCCAAAGTTTCGTGCTGCGTCACCTTTTCCTGAAGCCCTTTAAGATTAATAACACCTTCCACGGCTCCGCTGTTTGGGTTTACAATGGCGATGGCATCCTGTTTCCAGATATTGGCATAGATCTTTCCGTCCACCCACTCGAGTTCGTTCACTCTGGGGATCTTACTTTTGTTGGTATATATCTGAATGTGGTCTTTTTCCGCCAGAGTGTCGGGATCCAACGTCCATATTTTTTCGGTACCGTCACTTTTAAAAAGTTTCTCGCCATCATTACAAAGGCCCCAGCCCTCTTTGCTTTCGCCATACACAAAAGAGCTTGATTTTTCCATGCTTGCAAGGTCGTAGACAAAGCCCGTATTGCGCTGCCAGGTGAGTTGATAGATCTTGTCGTTGAGAATGGTAATTCCTTCGGCAAAAAATTGATTGGGTACCGTTACATTTTTTAGTACTTCTCCCGTTTGGTAGCTGGTCTTTCGAAGTGAAGACTTCCCACGCTGACCGGTACTTTCGTAGAGGGTATCATTTTTAAATTCCAATCCTTGTGTGAAGGCGTTGATATCGTGGGGGTAGGTTTCCAGAATGTTGTAGCCGTATATTTTTGGTGTTTCCAAGGCCGTGATGGTGATCTCTTTGGAAATAGTATAGGATTCACCCTCAGCGGTGATGCTAGCTTTCAGGGACTGGATTCCCATTTTTTGGTTAGTAAGAGGAATGGTTTGAGTAGTGTTTTCTACGGAAATATCCGTCGTATTATCACCCAAGGAATAACTGACGGACTCTATGGTTTTATTTTTTTTATTCTGAAGGGTCACCTGAATCGCATCCTGGGTTGTATAGGACTTTTTTTCATCCTGGATCATGATTCCGAAATAATCGTTTGGATTTGTAGATTTATTGCCGCAGCTTACCAAAAAAGTGACTAAGATCGTGAAGGCGAATAGTTTGTGAAATAGGGTCATTACAATGAAATTTTGAGCAAGATAGCCAATAATAATTGAGCGTTAAAATGCTTGTGGAAAGTTTAAAATGAGCGTATATTTGCACCGGCAAGTCCTACACAACTAGCTCCTGTTGAATCCCCCAGGGCGGGAACGCAGCAAGGGTAGATGGTCGTAGCAGTGTGATGTAGGTAGCTTGCCATTTTTTGTGCCTGAAAGTTTGATCCTCCTCCCCATTTAAATTGAAAATTCTCCTCTTTTTTACAGCAAGGTAGCTAGTTGTAGCAGTGGACACTTCGACTTCGCTCAGTGGAACTTCCGGTAGCTTGCCATTTTTTGTACCCGAAAGTTTGATCCTCCTCCCCATTTAAATTGAAAATTCTCCTCTTTTTTACAGCAAGGTAGCTAGTTGTAGCAGTGGACACTTCGACTTCGCTCAGTGGAACTTCCGGTAGCTTGCCATTTTTTGTACCCGAAAGTTTGATCCTCCTCCCCATTTAAATTGAAAATTCTCCACTTTTTTACAGCAAGGTAGCTAGTTGTAGCAGTGGACACTTCGACTTCTCTCAGTGGAACTTCCGGTAGCTTGCCATTTTTTGTGCCTTGAAGTCAGGAGACGAAAGTCCCAAAACTCAAATCCCACTTTGTGCACCGAAGCTTTAGCGTAGGTGTAAATCCCAACTCCCATACTTCCTCCATAAATTTGGAAATCTAAGCACATACCCCCATCTTTGTCGTTCACTAGGAAACTATGCCAAAAGTTGTATTGATCACGGGAGGTTCATCGGGAATTGGGAAAGCCATTGGCGAATATCTTCATACCAAAAATTACATTGTTTACGGCACGAGTAGAAACCCGGAGAACCACCTAAATTCAGTTCCCTTTACGTTGTTGTCATTGGATGTTACTAAGCCCGCATCTGTGGATGCTGCCATTTCAGAAATAATAGAAAAAGAAGGTAGACTCGATGTACTAGTAAATAATGCGGGTGTTGGGATCACAGGACCTGTAGAAGAAACCCCATTGGAGGAAATTCGAAATGCTTTTGAAATTAATTTTTACGGCCCGTTGCATGTCATTAAAACCGTTTTACCCCATATGCGAACGCAGGGGAGTGGTCACATCGTCAATATCACTTCCATAGCGGGATATATGGGACTGCCCTACAGAGGGATCTACAGCGCCACCAAAGGAGCTTTGGAACTTATCACTGAAGCATATCGCATGGAAACCAAGCAATTTGGGATTCAGATGACTAATGTGGCCCCCGGGGATTTTGCCACCAATATTGCGCAGGGCCGATATCATGCGCCTATTCTTGATAATTCGCCTTACCAAGAGGCTTATGGAAGATCTGTAGCTATGATGGATGCACATGTGGATGCAGGCAGCGATCCCAATCAAATGGCCAAGGTCATTCACACTATCATAGAAACCAAGCACCCAAAAATACATTATAAAGTGGGTGCATTTCTTCAAAAAATTTCTGTGACTCTTAAACGAATACTTCCGGATAAAATGTACGAACGTATGTTGATGAAGCATTACAAGTTGAAATAGTTTTATTAGCACGAAGCTCTCCTACGCTAGAAGCTACGAAGGACAAAACACGAAGCGCGAGGTCCGAAGTCGGAAGACCGACTGCCGCGGGCAGGTTTGAAGCAAGTGCCATACTACCATACTTCCACTTCAACTTTATTAACATTTTATTGTAAAAAAATAAACCCGCCTATGCTTCGGGAACTTGTATAGTTGTGTACTTTTGCAGCACACAAAACTTCAAACAAATACTTATGAAATTCTTCATTGATACCGCAAGCCTAGATCAAATTCGTGAAGCTCAGGATCTGGGAGTTCTTGATGGCGTTACCACCAATCCATCGCTTATGGCAAAGGAAGGGATCACAGGACGCGACAATATTTTAAAACACTACGTGGATATCTGCAATATTGTGGACGGGGATGTTTCTGCCGAAGTGATCGCCACTAATTTTGAAGGAATTATTAAGGAAGGGGAAGAATTGGCCTCACTTCACGAGCAAATTGTGGTAAAAGTTCCTATGATCAAGGATGGTGTAAAGGCGATTCGATATTTTGCAGATAACGGGATTCGAACCAACTGTACACTTGTATTCTCTGCAGGGCAAGCCATTCTAGCTGCGAAAGCGGGTGCCAGTTATGTTTCTCCATTTATTGGTCGATTGGATGACATCTCTACCGATGGATTAAATCTTATAGCCGAAATTCGCCATATCTATGACAACTACGGTTTTCAAACCGAAATTCTTGCGGCCTCCATACGTCATACCATGCACGTGATCGATTGTGCCAAAATTGGAGCCGATGTAATGACCGGGCCTTTATCTTCCATCGAAGGGCTGTTAAAACACCCTTTAACAGATATAGGTTTGGCAAAGTTCCTTGCTGACTACGAAAAAGGAAATTAAAATATTTCATTTTTAGGATAGAAAACCCGGCGTCACTTGCCGGGTTTTTTGGTATTTAAATAGAGCAATTATTGGTGTCCAGTAAGTTCATGTAACAAAAGTGGATCTACTACTACTTATTATTCATAACTCAAAACCAAAATTACGATGACTCTTAAGGAATACATCAAATTGTTTCAAACCAAATTAGAAAGGGCTACAAAGAAGTCGGAAGTTAGAACTTTCAAGAAATTTGTGGCCATTCTAACCGATCTTGAAAAGAGAAGCATGGAAGAATTACAAAAGGAGGCGATTGAAAAGGAATTGAACCGATTGCTAAGCGCTTCGGACCCTAAGTTGAAGAAAAAGAGTTTTACACGCAAACTGGGAATCTTCACCACTTTTTTGCAAAATAACTATTCACTGGTGCCACAAGGACATTATACTAGTTTAGGGATGATTATGGGGATGACAATGGGTACAAGCTTCGGGATAGCTATAGGAGCCATTTTCGATCCTGCCACGGGAATAGCGATAGGTTTATCTATTGGAACCGGAATTGGAATGGCCATTGGTATGGCGATTGGTGCGGTTAAGGACAAAGAAGCTTTGGCTCAGGGGCGCGTGATCAATGTAAAGTATGAATGTTAATAGTGAGTAAGGTTGTAGACTTTTATTTATTGATATAGCCCAGTAATTCCTGCTCGATGGAAAGATCGAAAATATTGGTGTTTCCATTCAATATAGTACCATCTCCGTCTACGATCATGGCTTTATTCACAGAATCAATGATCAGGGTCATTTCGGCCTCATCGAAATTGTCGAACTGGTATTCGGTCATATCATCATAACCCGAATTTTTAATCACCTTTAACCACTTCTTGAAATGGGTATCAATATTAATCCCAACAAAGTCGTATTCGGGGTATTTACTACGTAATTCGCTCGCCCGTGTATGAATATTTTTATAGTGTTTGATGGACTGATTCGACCAAAAATACAGTACTGTAGGCTGGTTGAAAACACTGTGTAGATCTTTTACGGTGTTGTCTGTCGTTAACAACATCACATTGGGTATCGTATGTCCGGGAGTTAGTTTGATCGTGGCATTCGCAAATTCACTAATTTTTTTATGGTCGTCGGGGTTGGTACTAAGTTTAAGAAAATGAGCTAACATGGCTTTACCCTCTGTCTCGGTTCCGGCATGTAGAAAATAACGATGCGCCGTGGTACGAAGTAAGTTGTTTTTGAGATATTCGTTGGTAACAAGGCTGTCTATTAGCGAACTTTTGTGGTAGTTGTGAAGAAAGCTGGTACGGTCATACGAGGCTCTGTCCTTATAGGATTCAAAGGCCAGATTGTCCATATAGTATCCTAAATATCGATAATAGGGATAGTAACTACGGAGCTGTTCATTACCCAGATCCACCTTATTCCTAAAATTATAAAAATCATCCGGAATTTCTACATTTTCATTGTATATTTTTTTTCTGGCATTCGCCGAAATGTATAATTCCTTTTTTGAATAGATGGCATAATCTGTTGCAGCATTCGCGATCACTTTGAAGCGATCCGAAGGAGCCTTCTTTGTCATAAAGTGTTCGTAGATCTCTTTTCTATTCATTTCGAATGAATCCATTTTCATCTCAAATTCGGAAGGAGAAAGTAAATTAAACTTTGGCATTAATTCATTTTCCTGCTCGTTGAGTAAAAACATTTCCATCATGAAATTGTTTTTATCGGCTCCCTTTCCAGTAAAGGAAAGTGATTCGTCAAATTCTAATGTATTTACCCGAAGCATTATACTGTCACCCGGTTCAATAAACAGCGCCTGATACTCATTATGACTAAAAAAATAAATTCCGGGATCTACCTGCTCCATTTGATAAATGAAGAAATTCTTATCATTAAGAAAAACTGTGTCAATGATGTCCCGGCTTTTGGAAAGGATTACGTAGTCCCGCTTGGGATTCACGACTTCACCACCAATCCAAGCATTACCGCAACCGTCCTTGCTGGTTTGATCACAGGATACACAAAAAAGGCAGCCAAAAAAGAGGAGTAGTATTTGTTTTATCAGATGCAAAATTTGTTAGATTCTCATGACAAAAATAGAAGACTACGCTCGTCCTTTCTGTTAATTACTAGTTAAAAGATAAAATATTACACTTCATATGCTTTCTATTTCTTCAATAGCAGTTTATTAGCTACTTTTGCGCAAAATTTAAAAAAGGAAAAGATCATGCTTTCAGTATCCAATTTATCCGTTCAGTTTGGAAAACGTATTTTATTCGATGAGGTGAACACTCAATTCACTCAAGGCAACTGCTATGGTATTATTGGAGCCAATGGGGCTGGTAAGTCCACATTTCTAAAAATAATTGCAGGAAAGAAGGATCCTACCTCTGGCCAGGTTCATCTGGAGAAAGGCAAGCGTATGTCTGTTTTGGAGCAGAATCACAATGCCTATGACGAATATCCTGTATTGGAAACCGTGGTTCGTGGTAACAAGGAATTATTTGCCATCAAATCGCAGATCGATGCACTATACGCCGATTACACCGATGAGAACGCTGAGAAGATCGGTGAGCTTCAGGTGCAGTTTGAAGAAATGAATGGTTGGAGTGCCGATAGTGATGCCGCTGCATTGCTATCTAATTTAGGCATTTCAGAAAACCACCATTATTCACTTATGAGTGATCTGGACGGAAAGCAAAAGGTGCGCGTACTGCTGGCCCAAGCATTATTTGGAAACCCGGATGTGCTTGTTATGGATGAGCCTACCAACGACCTGGATTATGAAACCATCTCGTGGTTGGAGCATTTTCTTGCCAATTATGATAATTGTGTGATCGTTGTATCTCACGACCGTCACTTCCTTGACGCTGTTTGTACGCATATTAGTGACATCGACTTCGGAAAGATCAATCACTTTAGCGGAAATTACACCTTTTGGTACGAAAGCAGCCAGTTAGCAGCCCGTCAGCGAGCCCAACAAAACAAAAAAGCAGAGGATAAGAAAAAAGAACTGGAAGAGTTTATTAGACGATTCTCAGCGAATGTCGCAAAATCGAAACAGGCTACGAGCAGAAAGAAAATGATCGATAAGCTGAACGTTTCAGAAATAAAACCATCAAGTCGTCGTTATCCGGCCATCATTTTCGAAAGAGAACGGGAGGCAGGTGACCAGATCCTGAATGTGGAAGGGTTGGCAACTAGTTCGGAAGGGGAAACCTTGTTCAGTAATGTGGATATTAACTTGAATAAAGGGGATAAAGTGGTTGTATTTTCAAGAAATTCTCGAGCGACCACCGCCTTTTATGAGATCATCAACGGAAATGCTAAAGCCGAGGCCGGCAACTATCAATGGGGAGTAACTACTATTCAGAGTTATCTTCCTTTGGACAACGAAGATTTTTTCAGGAGTCAGATGTCGTTGGTAGATTGGTTGCGTCAATGGGCTCAGACCGAAGAAGAGCGGGAAGAGGTATTTCTTCGCGGATTCCTTGGTAAGATGTTGTTTAGCGGCGAAGAGGCTCTCAAACAATCCAGTGTGCTTTCGGGTGGAGAGAAAGTACGATGCATGCTCAGCCGCATGATGATGTTGCGCGCCAACGTGATCATGTTAGATGAACCCACCAATCACTTGGATCTTGAGTCCATTACAGCATTTAATAACTCCCTAAAGAATTTTAAGGGTACCGTTCTTTTGACTACTCATGACCACGAGTTCGCTCAAACCGTCGGTAATCGAATTATTGAACTCACCCCCAACGGAGTGATCGATCGTTATATGACCTTCGATGAGTACATGAACGATAAAAAGATTAAGGAACTGCGTGAGAAGATGTATGCGGTGGAGGTGTAGTGGGGTCTACCTTCGCTAAAGCTACGGCGGATAAATAATTGGGTAGTATTTTAGTGGTATTAAAAAACTCAAAAGTCCGAAGTCGGAAGTCGGAAGTCTGAGACATGAAGCTCGAAGCACGAAGTTTAATAGGTGTACTTTTCTTAAAACTTAAAACTTAAAACTTATATCGACAATCCCATCATCCATTATAATACTTACTATCCCAGATGGCCGAATTAAAATTTTTCCCTTTGGCAAATCCATAGAATAGCACCGTACCACCCACCGCTTTGAACATAAACAAGAACAGCAAAAGATACTCCTGATTTCCAACTTCACCCTGCGTAAAAGCCTGCATGGGCGTGATAGCTGTAAGTGCGAGGCTCACTAAGAATATCGTAAATACAAGGTTTTCAAAGGTTTTATACGGCCACATTAATAATTTACGAAACGCATTCAAGTCGTTTCCCCATTTGTGGATAAGATAAAAGTAATCATTGCCAATAGGCGCAAAAAGTAGCGGGTCATCTGCGTTTTCCAATTTGAGAAGCTTGGCCGGTGCCACGATCTTTAAATTTTTCATGGTGATGTCGTGTTCTTTTTCCAACCTACGAATCTTCGAAACGGCCTCCTCCGGAATAGCACCTTTGAAGTAGCGGGCATCCAGAAATCGGAGACGGTAATCTACGCAAAGCCTTTTGATCTCATTTTTGTGGAAGATGTTTTCTGAAGCCAATAGATCTATATCGAATGGGTTATCCACTCCGGGATCGTCTCCATTCAGCCTATTTCGAATCTCGCCTCGTTCCTCCTCGTTTTCAGAAAAGATTCGTCGCACATCGCTTAGTATTGCTTCCTCAATGAGTACTTCGGAAACACGATCTACTTGTACTGAAATTCGTTTATGTCTAAGGTGGGAGAGTCTTTCTACCAAATTCGTTTTCCGAAGCATCGACCTATTTTTCAATAAAAATAAGGACTAGTCTGTTGCAAAGCAACAATTTAACATTCAGCTATTTTAGCGCAACTGCGCCCCAAAGTCTTTTTCGAATCGCTGTTGCAACTTACCCATGATCTTGTCGATCTGCTTGTCGGTAAGGGTTTTGCGTTCATCCTGAAGCGTAAAGCTCAAAGCGTAGCTTTTTTTGCCCTTCGGAAGTTTTTTTCCGGTATACACATCGAAAAGAGAAACCTCTTTGAGGAGTTGTTTTTCGGTTTGTAGCGCTGCATTTTTAAGACTGTCGAATGTAACGGCTTCATCGAGTAACAGGGCGAAGTCACGCTTTACTTTTGGAAATTTAGAAATGGGCTGTACGATCTTATTTTCGGTAGGAATTTCGGCTAAAACCAAGTCCCAGTTGAAATCGGCAAATAATACTTCAGAATCAATATCAAATGCCTTTGTCACCTTTTTAGAGACAACTCCGTATTCAACCAATGTTTTCTTGTCTTTGGTGATCGTTATTCCTTCTGAATATAAATCGTTCGTAATCCCTTTTTCCTGGGTCGAATCAATTCCCAATCGCTCAAATAGGGCTAAAATGAGTCCTTTTCCGAAGAAAAAATCACTCTTTTGAGAAGCTGTAGTCCAGCTCTCCTCCGTTCTGTCTCCTGTAAAAATGATCGACAAGTGTTTGTTCTCTTCTCTTCCACCGGGATAGTTGTGATAGGTTTTTCCAAACTCGAATAATTTCACATTGGACATCTTCCGGTTCTTATTGTAAACTACCGCTTCTAAGCCTCCAAACAGCATGGATTGTCGCATCACCTCCAATTCGGTACTTAATGGGTTCAACATGCGAACGCTATGATTGGCCGAAATGCCTTCTGAATGTTCACTGTACGCAGCATTTGTTAGCGAGTTGTTGAGCATTTCGTGGAAACCCAGAGATGTAAGTAGCGCTCCCGCTTTATTTTGAATTACATGGTCTTCAATTCGCTGTGTAGTGGCAATAGACGCATTCAGCTTAGTGGTAAACCCAATTTTGTTATACCCATACACCCGAAGAATTTCTTCAATGACATCGGCTTCGCGCGTTACATCGTTTCGGTATGCCGGGATAGTCATTCCAATTCCGGTCTCGGTGACATTTTCAATTTTTATATCCAATGAGGTAAGAATTTCCTTGATGGTTTCCCTTGGAATTTCTTCACCAATTAATTTCGTGGCGTTGTCAAAATTTAGGATCACCTGATGGTCTTCGATCTTTTTAGGATAGATGTCTATGATATCGCTGGTAATTTCTCCCCCGGCTATTTCAGTAATAAGAATAGCAGCACGCCTCAATGCATATTCAGTGGCATTCGGATCTACTCCACGTTCAAACCGAAAAGAGGCATCGGTATTAAGACCGTGTCGCTTAGCCGATTGTCGAATGCTGGTAGGATTGAAATAAGCGGCTTCCAAAAACAAGCTCGTGGTACTATCGGTCACTCCGCTGTGTTCACCCCCAAAAACCCCCGCAATGCACATGGGCTTTTCGGCATCACAGATCATGAGGTCATCCTTGTGCAATTCCCGCTCCACACCGTCAAGGGTAGTAAACTTTGTTCCTGCTGGTAGTGTTTTTACATGTATTTCATTGCCGGTGATCTTGACCGCATCAAAGGCGTGCAAGGGCTGTCCTAACTCGTGCAGAACGTAGTTGGTGCAATCCACAACATTGTTGATGGGGGTAAGACCAATAGATTTTAATCGGTTTTGTAGCCATGATGGAGAAGGCTCTACCTTAAATCCACTGATCGTAACGCCACAATATCGAGGGGCAAGCTCTAGGTCATCGACGGTAACATCGATTTTCAGGGTTCGGTTTTCGACGTGGAAACTACTTGTGGATGGCGTGATCAATTCTAGCGCAACTTCATGCTGTTGCAAGCCCGCTCTAAGGTCACGTGCCACACCCCAATGGCTCATGGCATCAGCGCGATTGGGCGTAAGGCCAATCTCAAATATGGAATCATTTTCTATCTCAAATATATCTGAAGCCGGAGTTCCAATTTTAAGTTTGGAATCCAAGACCATAATTCCATCATGACTCTGACCCAGACCTAGTTCGTCTTCGGCACAGATCATTCCCATACTCACTTCACCTCGAATTTTTCCTTTCTTGATCTTCCAGGCTTTACCGGCATCATCGTACAAAGTGGTTCCAACGGTCGCGACGGCAACTTTTTGGCCTTTTGCCACATTGGGTGCACCACAAACTATCTGCAGCGCTTCTCCATTACCCAGATCGACAGAGGTCACTTTTAATCGGTCCGCATTAGGATGTTTATCACAACTAAGGACTTTTCCAACCACTACTCCTTCGAGTCCGCCTGGGATCGAAACAAATGGTTCTATCCCTTCAATCTCCAGCCCGAGATCTGTTAGTAATGCTCCGGTTTTGTTTGCTTCCCAGTCGAGTTGAACAAATTGTTTGAGCCAGTTGTACGATATTTTCATTCCCAATGTTAGTTAAGCGTACAAAGATAAAATATTGAGGCTAGGATTCAAATTACGCTTCATATTTCGTACATTTAAAATTCGTTGAACAAAAACCATCACATATGAAGATTGCAATTAAATTTTTACTAGTGGTATTTATGATAGGAATTGTTTCCTGTCGTGATACCAAGGCAGAAGAAGAAGCCAACAAGGCCGCTCTCGATAAGATCGAGGCCGTTGAAAATGAGGTCGAAGAGATCTCGAAAAAAATCGAAGAGGAAGCCGACGAAGTCGAAGACTCATTAAAAGAATTGGATAGTATTTAAAAAGAAAAAGATGATGAAAAATATGAATAAAATTATATGGGCCACACTCTTGATAGTATTCGTTGGCAATTTTACAATGAATGCACAGGATACCGGAGCACTTAAACAGGAAGTGCAGAAGGAAAAGACCAAAATGGATAAGGATAAGCAGAAGATGAAGGAGCAAAAAGAAGCGATGAAAGATGAAATGAAAGAGAAAAAAGAGGCAATGAAGGATGAAATGAAGGAGAAAAAAGAAGCGATGAAGGATGAAATGAAGGAGAAAAGAGATGCGATGAAAGATGCCGGTGATGCTACTGCTTTTACCGATTTGGAAGATGAGCGCATGAAGGAGTTGGAAGCAAAGCTTAAATTGGCCAAAACGGATAAAGAAAGAAAGGAGATCATGACAATGATCGAAACTTTAAAGAAAGGCGATACCGATGACAGTTCTTCCAATGATGGTATTATAGATGATGAAGACGCAGTTGGAAACAACAATGATAAAGGAGATCCAATTACCGGTAACGACGCTTCTACGGCAACCGGAAATTCAGACGTTAACGACTATGATGAAGAAGACGGTAAAGGAGATGTTTTAAAAGGCAAGGATTATGGAATGGCGAAAGCTGAAGATGCCAAAGCAAAGGTGATTGCTAAAGAAAAAGGTCTGGCAGATAAAGAAGAATTGGTGAGAAAGGGGAGAGCCAGAATTGCGAGCGCCAAAGAGCGATTGGCAGCGGCCATTGCAGCCGGAGAACTTTCCGAAGATCAAATTGCCAATAAGCAAAATGCCATCGATAGAGCCGAAGCCGGTATCGACAGATTGGAAGCATCTATCAATGCGGGAAAGGCGGCCTATGCTAAGCAAAAAGCTGCTTTGACCGATGTATATAAGTCGGAGAATTAGTAATACACTTCTTATAATTGATCAAGGCGTTGGTTTTCCAGCGCCTATTTTTTTGTCGTATTTTGCGGTACTTGCTAATCTCGTTTATTCTGAAATTTGATCCTATGAGAGTTATCTTATTTATTTTACTTAGCGCACTGTTGATATCTTGTAACGAGAATGTTAAAACCCCTAAAACAGGAATGTGGAGAGCAGAATTGGTGGTTCAGGATGACAAAAATCTTCCCTTTATCTTTGAATGGAAACAAGACAATAGCCTTACCATTATTAATGCCGATGAACGAATTGATGTTACGACGATTACCCTACAAGAAGACTCGATAACCATTGAACATCCTGTATTTGAAGGTGTTTTTAAAGGGATTTATTCTGAAGCATATATCGCTGGCGATTTCATAAAACCAAGTTTGGATCGAGTGGTTCCTTTTAAAATGACCTTCGGAAATGAAGAGCGCTTTAAGACCGAAAAGAAGGCTTCGGCCAATGTGACCGGTAACTGGGAGATGGTATTTAGTGCCCATTCCGAAGAAGACCGCTATATCGCCAAAGGGATATTTAAGCAAACGGAAGATCAAAGGGTGACGGGTACCATTCGCACAACCACTGGAGATTATCGATACCTGGAAGGAGTCATGGACAACAACACTCTCAAACTATCTACCTTCGATGGAGCCCATGCATTTCTTTTTGAAGCCGAAGTAAAAGACAGCTTGTTATACGGTTTTTTCTATAGCGGAAACCATTGGAAAGAACCATTTAGTGGGGTATTAAATCCGGACTATGAATTACCCGATGAAAACTCGCTCACCTTTTTAAAGGAAGGCTACGACCAGTTCGATTTTTCGTTTCCCGATTCCGAAGGGAACATAATTTCCATGAGTGATGAACGCTTTAGGAATAAGGTCGTAGTCGTGCAAATTATGGGCACCTGGTGCCCCAATTGCTTGGAAGAAACGCAATACTATACTCAATACCTGAAAGAAAACCCTTCTCCCTATCTGGAGTTTGTTTCATTGGCCTTCGAGTATGCCAAATCCAAGGAGCGAGCCATTCGGGGTATCAACAAATTGACAGCTTCTGTGGGTGTTCCCTATCCCATTTTGATCGCACAATATGGAAGCAGTGATAAGCAAAAGGCCAACGATAAACTCCCCATGCTTAACCATGTTCTGAGTTATCCCACAACGATTTTTATTGATAAAAAAGGGGAGGTGCGAAAGATCCATACCGGATTTAACGGAAAGGCTACCGGTGAAAAGTACACCGCCTTCGTTGCAGAGTTTGAGTCGTTTTTAGCACAACTTCTTAAGGAATAGTTAATTAACATTACGACGAGGCATTTAACAGGAACCTAACAACTACGTCCTGTTAATGAGACTACATTTAAAGGAATTAATCAAAAATCTTTAAAACATGTCTAAAGTTTACACACAACTCGTTAGCATTGTTGCCTTTGTTTTACTTGGCTCTTTTTCGACTCAGGCGCAGCTCAATACTCCCAGAGGGAGTCAAAAAGCAACGGTTTCTCAGACCGTTGGCACATCGACCATTGAAATTACCTATTCTCGGCCCAGTGTAAAAGATCGTGAAATATGGGGCAAACTGGTTCCTTACGGACTCAACGATCTGGGATTTGGAACCTCCAAAGCAGCACCCTGGCGTGCCGGTGCCAATGAAAATACGATCATCTCGTTTTCGCACGACGCGTCCGTAGAAGGCAAGCCCATTAAAGCAGGAACCTATGGCTTGCATTTGGAAGTGAAAGAAGACAATACGGCCACGTTACTACTCTCTAGTAATTCTACTTCCTGGGGAAGTTTTACCTACGATCCGTCCGAAGATGCCCTAAGCGCCAACATTACCACCCAATCCATCCCACATACCGAAATGCTCACCTTCAATTTTCCGGAGGTAACACCAACAACAGCGATTGTTGCCTTGCAATGGGAGAAAAAATCATTTCCGTTTACCATCGAATTTCCCGTAACTGAAATAGTGATGGCCGATATTAAAAACAGCCTTCGCGATCAACCGGGCTTCAATCGGCAAACATGGGAGCAGGCTGCAGGATATGCATTGAATAATGGAGGTGATCTTGAACAAGCTTTGCTCTGGACTGAAAATGCCATTGCCGGCCAGTTTTTTAGTCAGAAGACATTCACCAATGTTCAATTAAAGGCAGGAATACTTAACAAAATGGGGAAACAGACTGAAGCGATGGCTTTGGTAGATGAGGCTAAGGAAATTGGAACGGTGCTGGAGGTCCATCAATTGGGACGACAATTGATCGCTCAGGGTATGAAGGACAAGGCCATGGAAGTGTTCGAGTACAATGCAAAAAAGAACAAGGATACCTGGCCTGTACATTATGGGATGGCGAGAGCCTATTCGGCTAAAGGAGATTATAAATCGGCGATAACTCACTTAGAAAAAGCGCACAACAACGCACCCAATGATGCTAGTAAAGGTAGAGTAGCAGCTAACATTGAAAAGCTGAAAAATGGGGTAGACATTAATTAATTGTTCATCATAACAAATAAAAAAACCTGCAGTTTGCTGTGGGTTTTTTTATTAGAAAAAGCGACACCTATTTACAATTACATGCATCTTTCGCTCCCCAAATGAAATCATCGACAGATTCATACAAATAGGCCTCAGCGATATCATGACAGACTTGATCGTCGTTCTTATAGTATTCCTTATAAGTTGTAATGGTATCCTTATAATATTGTGTCGAAAATTCGTGCACCTCGCCTGTTTTTAAGCAGGTTATGGGCATTTCGAGAGAAATTTCAAAATCAATAATAACTTCATCTTTTTCAAAATTGACGTCAATTTCACAATCGTAGGTAACTTCTCCAAGTTCATAACAATGCTTATGTTTTTTTGGATACATCTTACAATTGCAATAGGGATGTGGTCTTTTTGGGTAATGCTTATGCTCTTCTTCCATCGCATCACAGCGAGCACAACCACCAGTGCTATCAAATATATATTCGGACATATTATTTATTTTATGAAATTAACTTTATCGTTTTATTTGAGGTCATCGAAGAGTCTTTATGAATTCTATGGATTTGCTTCCAATATTTGACCATGGATCTGTCTCCTTTAACCTTTTTAAGCTTCCCAAAATGTAGGCGGACATAATCCCGCTCTGCTATGGTTATGTTCAAATCTTCCATCGGGTATTTGAATAACTGAACGGTAAACTGGCTGCCATCAAACTCGTTGTAGATGGATTGTAATGTGATCTCGTTTTTTTCGGGTTTAATGGATCGCACTAAAAACAGGTCGCCCTTGCGGAGGTCGTCTGTTTTTGTTGTATTCGTTCGAATAGGGTAACTACCGGTGGGCGGTAGGGTGTGACCGTCGTACTCGGATAAAAATTCCTGTGCCACTTCACTTTCAGAGTTTAACTCCAAAAAATCTACTTGTATATTATCGGCATACCTCGAGATAGGGTAACCATCAAAACAGTGATGCACTCCTTCTTCGGTTTGAATGAGTAGCTTATCTTCGGAAGACATCAAACCAAACAAACGAAAATACCCATTGGAATTGGTTGTTGCTTGTTGATAGTAGACCTTTACCGACGCATTTGCCACTGCGTTCCCAGACTCATCGATCAATTTACCTAAGTAGGTTTGTGAGAAGGTAAGAATAGTGGCTTCGCGAATCATTTCGAAGATGGTATCGGAGTTTGGCGCTTCGGGAATTATCCTATTTGAGGATGCGTTATTAAAGATCTCTTCCAATTGTGCTTTCGGTTTTAAAGCGATCTCACTAATTGATTTTACACCTCCTTTGATAAGTGCTTCGGCAAATTGACCCGAAACGGCATCCATTTGCATAAATGCCGCCATATTGAGCCATTGACGTATCTCTTCTTCGGAAGCTAAGCCGTCTACTTTTTCATGAAGCTCGCCGGGTGATTCGGCGATGAGATCTAATAAGGTATGGATATTATGAGTGTTTAACTGAGATTTGGTTTTCGGGCCAATGCCTTCAATAGCATCGACTTCCGAAGTGAGGTTTTGAAACATACAGAGGTGAATTTAGTCGGTTAATAGACTTCAAGATAGCAATATATCCTTCAGAATAAAAACTAAAACTGATAAGTTAGTGTAAGTACGTATGTGTCATTTCCAGTGGCAAAACCCACTTGAACATCCGATTTTGAATAGGGGGAGGTAAACAGATAAGTGGTCCCCACGCCCACACTGGCGCCGGCGATCACATCCCAGATGTCATGATAGCCATCGGGGCCCTCCATTCGGCTAACGCCAACAACACCGGCTAATACATAGGCTGCCCAACCGTAATTCCATCCATATCTACGTTGGATAAAAGACGCCCCGGAGAATGCGGAAGAGGTGTGTCCGCTGGGGAAAGAATCATACCTGTCCCGACCCTCGGGGCGCTGTTTATGAATCAAATGTTTTAAGGAATAGGTGAGCGCTATCGCACTTCCATACGACAAAGCGAATTGTTTGGTACCTTCATAATCTCCTTCGATCAGGGATGCAGTTAATGCGGTCGCGGGTAATGCCAAATGCAATACATCACCGGTACTTAGCAAAATATATTCCCATTGTTCGTGTCCACCTTCCGTGTCTTGAGCTATCATTGAAAATGAAAAACACATCACGAGGCAGAATGCCCAAAAAATTGAAAGGATCGGTTTTGTTGTAGCCATGCAACAAAGTGAACAGTTAGTAAATGTTTAACGCAATCTGAGTTAAAAACGTATAAATGAGGGGTTTAAATTAGGAAATGTAGTTCCAAATATTCTTAAATCGCATCAATTGGGCGAATGTGCTTTTAATAGGAATATTGTAAGGCTTCGAAAGAACGGGATCGTCTTTTAAAACTTGAGAGGCATAGCTACGTGCAATTTTCAATATCTCCGTGTCCTTTATTATATCAGCGATACGAAGATTGAGTACTCCGCTTTGCTGAGTTCCCATTAGATCACCCGGGCCACGTAATTTGAGGTCGACCTCACTAATTTCGAATCCGTCGTTGGTCCTAACCATGGTCTCCAAACGAGTTTTAGCGTCGGCAGTAAGTTTGTGGCTGGTCATTAATATGGCGTAGCTTTGCTCGGCACCGCGACCAACCCGGCCTCTAAGCTGATGTAATTGTGACAATCCAAAGCGTTCTGCACTTTCGATCACCATCACCGAGGCATTTGGAACATCAACTCCCACTTCGATCACTGTAGTTGCCACCATGATCTGAGTTTCCTTATTGATAAATCGTTGCATTTCATAATCTTTATCGGCTGGTTTCATTTTCCCATGCACAATGGAAATTTGATAATTTGGCTTTGGAAATTCACGTTCAATACTTTCGTATCCGTCCATCAGATCCTTGTAATCCAATGCCTCACTTTCTTGTATCAAAGGATAGACAATATAGACCTGTCTTCCCTTGGCAATTTCGTCCTTTAAAAACCGAAAAACTTTCAGCCGATTTGCATCATATCGATGGACCGTTTTTACCTCTTTTCTGCCAGGGGGTAATTCGTCAATAACACTAATGTCAAGATCACCATAAACACTCATAGCCAAGGTGCGTGGAATAGGGGTGGCTGTCATCACCAAAACATGGGGAGGAAATTTATTTTTATGCCAAAGTTTGGATCTTTGAGCGACTCCAAATCGGTGTTGCTCATCGATAATTGCGAGTCCTAAATTTTGAAATTTTACCTTATCTTCGAGCAGTGCATGGGTCCCGATTAAGATCTGTAAACTGCCATTTTCAAGATTTTCGTGAATTTTCTTCCTTTTTGAAGTAACAGTTGAACCGGTTAATAAAGAAATACTGATTTTCAATTTGTTACATAGTTCAAGTAATCCATTGTAGTGTTGGACTGACAAAATTTCAGTTGGAGCCATAATACAAGCCTGAAAACCGTTGTCAAGTGCTATTAACATTGACATGAAGGCTACAATCGTCTTTCCGCTGCCCACGTCTCCCTGGAGTAGTCTATTCATTTGCGCTTTACTACCAAGATCATTTCTAATTTCTTTGATGACCCGTTTTTGAGCAGCGGTAAGTTCGAAGGGTAAGTACTCTTTGAAAAAGGTATTGAAATAATCCCCTACCCGCTCGAAGGGATAGCCTTTAATTTTTGATTTGTGAAGTAAATTCTTCCGAAGTAATTGCAACTGAATGTAGAATAATTCTTCAAATTTTAAACGATACTGTGCCCTTGCCAAAAGGTCTGCCGAAGTAGGAAAATGTATGTTGAAAAGTGCCTCGTTTTTAGGTAGTAATTTTAAGGTTTTTAAGAGGGGTTCTGAGAGGCTTTCTTCGAAGGCATTTTTGGCCTCCGAAAAGAGCTGTTGCATCAGGGTATTTATCAACCGATTTGTAATCCCGCTACTCGCTAATTTTTCGGTGGAGGGATACACGGGTTGCATGGCCGATCGTAAGCTTTTTTCATGTACTTCGAGTAATTCCATTTCGGGGTGGGGCATTGAAACTTGACGATTGTACCAGTTTGTCCTTCCGAAGATCACATACGGAACATTCAACTTTAAATTTTCTCGAATCCACTTATGACCACGAAACCAAACCAACTCCATTTTCCCGGTTTCATCGCTAAAAGTTGCCACAAGGCGTTTTCCTCTTTTTTGATCCACCGTTTTAAGGTGGGTGATCTTACCAATTACCTGAATTTCGGCATTAGTTTGATGTAATTCCGCAATTTTATGATACTTGGTTCTATCCAGATAGCGGTTGGGAAACAAATGAATAAGGTCCTGAAAAGTATGAATACCCAGTTCCTTTTTAAGCAAATCTGCTCGATTGGGCCCCACGCCCTTGAGATATTCGATAGGTGTTTGCAGGAAATTGGCATTCATGGAACGAATTTAGGAAATTCCTGTGAAGACTAATGCGATTGAAATTAATTTTGATTTACGCTGAGGCTTGGTGCTATTTTCATATTTTAGTCACACTAAATCAACTGATCATGACATTATTAAAAAAATATTGGACGCTATCTCTTTTTACTTTGCTTCTTTTTATAGTTGTTCCTGTGAATGCTTCGGAATGTACCGTTCTCACTGCACCCGAATTGACTACCCGATTAACGGGTGACTATACCCTGGAAATGCCAGCTCTAAAAGCATATCCTATCTACATAAACGCAAGTGTGGAGCTTCCGGATACGATGCAGCAGGTCGATATTGAGATCGATGGTGTGACCTATCCCACCGAAGAAGTGGAAGGGTTCTATTATTATCTTTGGACACCTTCGTCTTATGGATCGCACAGCATAATTATTACGGCTATTGCGACGAGTGGGGACGATACTACGCTCAATCGTACGATCAATGTCTCCAATACAATTGCCACTCAAACAGTTAGAAGTCTGGAAGATATCGTGATCGAATTCAATGGTACGAACAGCCGTTGGTACTATCAAACGTATACCTTCCCACAGTTTGTGGGAGCCTATAACAAAATTCAGGCATTTCTCGAAGTAGAGTGTCCAAATGTTTCAGGTGGCTGTGATGATTGGGACCGTTGGGCCCACATCGATGTAAAAGCGCCCGATGGTAACTGGGTCCAGATCATCCGATATATCACTCCCTATGGAGTAGCTTGCGACCACTCCGTTGATGTTACCGATTATATGTCGTTACTGCAAGGAGAAGTCGAAATGCGCGTGTTCATAGATACATGGGGAACTGGAGGCTGGCAGCTCACTTTGGACCTTGAATATGAGCAAGGGGTTCCCGATTTTGCTTACAGCAATGTGATGGAGGTCTGGGATGATGGCTATAGTTTTGGAGACCCGGCCAATTTACAGCCCGTAGAAACTTTTAACGTGAACATTCCTGAAGGTGTTTTAGACTCACATCTCAATGTTTCCACCACAGGTCACGGGTGGGGACAAAATAATACCGCCAATGCAGCCGAGTTTTTCAATGGTTTTCAGTTTTTTGACATCGATGGCGAAGAAGTCTATACCTACCACCTGTGGAATATATGTAACCCCAATCCGGATGGTTGCACAGGACAACAAGGTTCATGGACCTTTCCAAGGGCTGGCTGGTGTCCCGGAGGTATTTCGGCACCCGAACCTTTTGATCTAAACCCATATATAGGTACTAGTTTCGATCTCGATTATCGTTTTCATACCGGCTATGTGGATCAATGTCACCCTAATAATCCGGATTGTATCTCAGGTACTACTTGCCCCGATTGCAACGACGGTTTTAACCCTATTTATTTTATAGATACGCACGTAATCAACCGCAGCAACAATCCTATTGTGTATTCAGATATTTTGGGAACCGACTTTGTAGATAACGTTGAGAATTACGATTTGAAAGTGTTTCCCAATCCGTCGACGGGTCAGTTTTTAATTCAAGCCAACTATCCGGATGTCAAGTCCCGGCTAAGCATTCATACCATAGATGGCTCGTTGGTGAAGACCTTTTATTTTGATTCGGCCATGGAGCTGAGTAACTATAGTTTTGATCTTTCTTCGCTGTCTTCGGGAGTTTACTTCCTGAATTTGCAGAATGCACACGGTACCGGAACCAAAAAATTGATCTTGGAGTAGGCAACTCATTCTTCAGAATAAAAAAAGGTTATTTTTGATACTTCGGAAATAACCTTTTTCAATACACGTTTTTTCAAGACGCACAGTTTCATGATACTTAATAAATACTTATTTCTTCAAATTCTCCTAATTTTTGGGTTGTTCACAACGTTTGGTGAGGCCCAGCAGTTGGAGACGGTCGATTATAAGAATATAGGGGCCACAATTGGTTTCGATTCCGAAGCAAAAAAAGTGACAGCTAAGTATTATGTGCAATTTGAGATGTTGCAATCGGTGGATTCTGTTTACCTGGATGCCGTTAATATCCAAATAACAGGTAGAGAAAAGAGAAGTTTTAATGTAACCTCATCCAATGACAAAATTTGGATTCACGGGCCTTTCCAGGCGGGGGATACCTACGATACGATCTTCTTTTATGAGGTCATTCCAAAACAAACACTGTATTTTACCGGGGACCAAATATGGACGCAAGGGCAGGGTAAATATACTTCTCATTGGTTGCCGAGTATTGATGATATGAATGACAAGATCGAATTTGATCTTCAAGTGATGATCGCCGCCGGTAAAAGGGTGATCGCCAATGGAAATCTTGAGGAAGTGATCGTCATGGATGAGAAACACATTGCCTGGCGTTTTGATATGGACCATGCTATGTCAAGTTATCTCGCGGCCATTGTTGTGGGGGATTTTGATCGAGTGAAGCTAACGTCAACCTCCGGAGTGCCCATTGAACTCTACTATCGTCCCGAAGATAGTCTCAAAGCAGAGCCAACTTACCGCTATACGAAAGAAATTTTCGATTTTTTAGAAGCTGAAATTGGAGTTCCTTATCCGTGGCAGAACTATAAGCAGGTCCCGGTTCGGGATTTTTTATACGCCGGAATGGAAAATACGACTGCTACTATTTTTTCTGAAGCCTTTGTAGTTGACTCCATTGGGTTTACCGACCGGAATTATGTAAACGTCAATGCCCATGAAATGGCGCATCAGTGGTTCGGGAATTTGGTGACCGAAACCGAAGGAACCCATCATTGGCTGCATGAGGGCTTCGCAACTTACTACGCACTGCTGGCTGAAAAAGAGATCTTTGGAACCGATTACTACTATTGGAAACTAATGCAGACCGCTGAGCAACTAAGATCCTTAAGCGAGGAGGGTAAAGGGCAGTCCTTGTTAGACCCCAAGGCCAGTTCGCTCACCTTTTATGAAAAAGGGGCCTGGGCACTTCATATTTTAAAAGAGCTGATCGGGGAGGAGGCGTTTCGAGCGGCAGTGAAAGGTTATTTAAGCAAACATCAATTTAAAAATGTAACGACTGCAGATTTTTTAGCTGAAGTGCGGGCGGCCACAACCATAGATATTACAACTTGGGAGGCGGATTGGTTGAGGCAAACTGCTTTTCAGGCCGATCAGGTGTACGAGTCACTAACAAAAAGTTCGTTCGTAAACGATTATTTTAAAATGTCGGCACTGCGTTCAAAGCCTTTGTCGGAGAAAGGCGAAGTAATGAAGCAGGTGCTTACTTTTCCCAATGAGTATCTTGGGCAGGAGGCGGTGTTCCAATTGGCTTCCGAACCTATTGAAGACGCCATCCCTTATTATAAATTGGCCTTTGCGAGTAACAATTTGATGGTACGGCAGGCGATTGCGGTGTCCCTTCAGGAAGTCCCCTTTCAGTTAAAAACCGAATTTGAATCCTTGTTAGACGACCCTTCTTATGTGACGATGGAAAATGCCTTGGCCACATTATGGATCAACTTTCCTTCGGAGCGGTTGCGGTATTTGGAAAAAACCAAGTATGTCGTTGGTTTTCAGAATAAAAATATTAAATTATTATGGTTGGCGATGGCGATTTCTTCGGAAGCATACGGAGCCTCGGCAAATGAAATATTTCTTTCAGAATTAAAAGAATATACCTCCGAGAGCTTCAGTTTTGAGGTACGGCAACAGGCATTTGCCTATGCGATGGAATTGGAACTATTCAATTCCGAAGTATTAAAAAACCTACTTAATGCCACGGCTCATCATAATTGGCGGTTTCGGAATTATGCACGGAGGGCCTTGGATTCGCTTTTGGAAGATGAATCCATCCGTTTGAAATTGGAATCCCTGTTAATTTCGGTTTCAGAAAAAGAAGGACGTTATTTAAAAACAAAATTAGAAGAAGAATGAGAGCATTGGTTATTTCGGGAGGTGGAAGCAAAGGATCTTTTGGGGGCGGAGTGGCGCAATATCTCATGAAGGAATTGGGATATGATTATGACATTTTTGTGGGTACTTCCACGGGGAGTCTCTTAATTCCACATTTGGCTTTGGATAAAATTGAAAAGATTAAGAATGTTTACACCTCGGTGGATCAACATGCCATCTTTAGCCTCTGTCCTTTTACGATCAAAAAAGACAAGCACGGTCAGAAACAAATAGGTATTAACCACTTTAATGTATTGCTAAACTTTCTTCGGAAGAGTAAGACTTTTGGAGAAAGTTATAATTTAAGAACACTTATAAAAGAGACGTTCACTGAAGATGAGTTTGACCAACTCAAAAATGGTCCTATCGATGTTGTGGTCACCGTTTCCAATCTTTCGCTGAACTCTGTTGAGTACAAATCGGTGAACGACTGCACCTATGAAGATTTCTGTGATTGGATCTGGATCTCTTGCAATTATACTCCTTTTATGAGCTTGGTTAAAAAGGATGGATGCGAGTATGCCGACGGCGGATTTGGGAGTATTGTGCCTATTGAAGAGGCCATTAACCGAGGGGCGACCGAGGTGGATGTGATCATATTGGAGACCGAAGTGGCATTTTACAACCGAATGCCATCGCGGAATGTATTTTCATTGATCAGTAATATGTACGGGTATATGTCGGATCGCATTGAAAAGCAGAATATCCGAATTGGTAAGTTTGTGGCAGGAAACAACAATACCATTCTCAATTTTTACTATACGCCAACGGTATTAACGACAAATTCACTGGTTTTTGATACCGACATGATGCACGAATGGTGGGCCTCAGGATTTCAATATGCTAAGCAGAAAAATCAAGAATTGAACGAGATCAAGGGGATTGAGGCTTAAAACAACTCACTCACTTCCTTTTTGATGTACGCCAGCGCTTTTTGAGAAGGGGTGATCTCCTCCATGAAATTCCGTAGTAAATATTCACGCACGCCATCAGCATTACTCGCTTTTTCATGCATCGCCGCTTGTCGGATGACATGAATCGTCGCATTTTTAGCCGCATTGATCAAATTCCAGCACTCCGGACTTACGTAGATCTGTTGGGTGACATTGTGCTCAAATTCCTGCTCGATGTTTTGAATGAGTAACTTTTCGTATTTGTCGATCTCATCGGCAAAGGGTTTTACCCGAATGAGTAGTTTATTGGGGTCGATTCGCTCCAACAATAGGGAAAGTCGCTCATACGCCTGCAGTCGCATGGGCAAGACCTTGTTCTGGGCTTCTTTTTGAATGAGGTATCGTCTTCGTCCCTCTTCATTCTTAATATGCCCCTTGAAAAAATAATAGGCTATGACCCCAACCACAATGGCCGGAAGTAGGTAGGCAGCATAGCTGAGAACTTGGGTAGCATCTTCCATAATAGATTCGGTTTTAGGCAAACATACGTGTTTTTGTAAACTTTACAAATAACGTTCCTCGGACGAAAGTAGTATTTCATTGAATCAAATCAACCGCTTAATACATGGCAAATTGTTCTTGTGCCATTGCTATTTAGCTTTGGGGCGTATTAACTAATAAACTTGTATTATGAAACTGAAATTACTTTTTCTAATCCTTTCAATACTGACCGGCTCCTTGAGCTTTGGTCAATTTCAGAAGACAATTAGGGTCGCAAATAAACATTATCACGACCTGAATATTGAACCTACAACGGATAATTCGAACGATTTTATTGTTGCGGGTAATCTGTTTGATGCTCCCTTACAAAATGAGGAACTTACACTAAAGCGTGTCGATCAAAACGGTGTCGTGGTGTGGATCAAAAAATACACAAGCACCACCCTTGTCCATGCGCGCGTTTTTGATATGGTGATGGTGGGAACCTCCATCTATTTTACAGGATCTGTTGATGTTAGCGGGGTTAGGAAGGTGTTTATCGCCGAAGTACAGGCCTCCAACGGTAATTTTGTTACGGCCAATTATTACGACATTGTAGGCCCAAACTTTAATTCGAGAGGTCTTAAGATCATCCACACGCTCAGCGATGCCAACAATAATGGGATAGGAGATCCGGGCTTTGTTATTGGCGGATTTTTTAGTGACTGCTATGCTGTGGATATTAACTGTACATTCAATAATATTGGCTTCGTACTGCGAACCGATATGGCCCTAAACCATATTTGGACCACCGAAATAGACGCAAATAACCCTATAAATACATTAGAATACGATTTTGTGAACGGAATGACCGAAACCAATGACGGTTTCTTCATTACCGGAAGTGCGACCGGGACGACCCCTACGTCATCCATTCAGCAAGGTGTATTAGCCCATAAAATTGATTTTTCGGGCGTTTTTGTGTGGGATAGTAGTTATCTCTTCGGAAATGCAAGTGATGTGAGCACCGATTCCTATTTCGATGCTGCGTCCAACGAGATCTACGTTTTGGTGAATTACTCCATCTCGCACTACTTTGGCGTCACCGTGCTGAACAACACCACCGGCGCTTCAACAGTTTCATGGGTGGCTACAGGAGCTGACCCCGATAAATATGGCTTCCGAATCATGGAGTCGGCCAATTCATCTAACAATTTGGTCATCACAGGCTATGATCGTGATGAGAATTGGACCAGCGCAGGTGCCAGCTTTTCAGGTCAATCCACCATATTTGTTTATGAATTTGCCAAAGCAACCGGGGCGCAGGTAGGTGCTAGTTATCAATTTTTGGTTCCGCATGTAGAGCCCACCGGCGATGAATTTAATTTTTGGTCGGGACAAATGCCGCTCATTTACTATCCGGATATTAGCATGTTGCATGTAGATACCGCAGGTACTGCAAATTACTACCATGTAGGATATCGAACCAATCCTTCGGCTACTTTTACGGAAAGTGAACTGTATAAAACGCCCGTAAATTTCAGAAATGAATGTGATCACCTTACCCTTCAATTAACGGCGAATACCGCCGGATTAATTCCCATACAGGTGACCTCAGGGCAAGTACCCGTTTCTGCCGTGCCGCTGCTTCTCAATGATGCGGTAATTGCCTTTCAAATTAGTATGTGTGATCCTACGCTATCCATTGACGATGAGAATGAAAACCAGGGAACGATGTACCCCAATCCGGCTTCAGAATATATCTTCTTTACCGGAAATGATTTGGAACGATACATGGTAACAGATGCTATGGGAAAAACTATTTTAACAGGGACTTTCAGTGAGGATCCATCCATCCATATCGGTAATTTGCCAAACGGGATGTATTTTATCCAGGCATTTGATAAAGGAAACGCCTTGCAAACCTTTAAACTATTAAAGAGGTAATGCAATAGGGCTTATCGATTTTAACTATTTTAGAAGAAGAATACGACCAATTATACTACTATGTTTATTAAGAAATTCCATATCATTTGCGCTTTTGCGATGATATGGAATTTCTCTTATTCTCAGCAATACACAAATTATACTGTTGACGATGGTTTACCCAGCAACCATGTGTATCAACTCACCCAGGACAGTGAGGGATTTATTTGGGCGGTGACGGACAAGGGGATTGTGAAATACAACGGAACCAATTTTAAGACTTTTACCACGCGTCAAGGCCTGCCCACCAACGACATTTGGGCTATACGCAGTACGGACGATGGAAAGGTGTGGTATTTTTCTAAATCTCCAAAATTGGGTTACATACAGAATGATAGCGTGTATGCTTTTGCAAGTAGGGAGGAGGGAGAAGTTTTGGATCCGGTGTTTCAAAGTATTGGCTATGGCAGGGTGACCATTGGAAACAGCCGGTCGTCCCATAACTTGAGTGAGAAATCACAATGGGAGAAGATTCCCTTCGGAATTAAATCCACAGTGCCCATTCTTTCTGCAAATCACCCACAAGTATCTCAAATAGTTGCTAAGGTTGGTCAGGATTCGCTGTATTTTCTCGACAACGATCTGCAGATTATTGATCGGCTCAAAAGAAAAAAAGGGCTGGTTTCTGAACCTATTCGGGGTCAATTGAATGACAGTATTGTTTTTTGGGTGAATGCAGATGGCTACACTATTTGCAATCTGAATAAGCGTAAATTTTACGAACGCGATTTTATGGAAGAATTAGGGGTTTCAGGCACGCGATTCGCCCGTTTGGTCTCCATTAATAACCGGTTACAAATTACGGGAGCGAACTTTGTGGGCCTGCTCGATGATCAATTTCATATAATAGATGTTACTTTTTTCCCCAAAGAATTGAAGGTACATTTTGCCTGTATCGATGCCGATGAGACCATCTGGATGGCCTCTTTCAACAAGGGCTTTTATAAATTCCCAAAAGCCAAACGGGATATCAAATACGGACTGCTTTCCAACAAAGTATCTCAATTTAGCCACGTGGACGGACAACTGGTCGCCAGTATTTATGATAGAGGATTTTTTGTGTATGAACCTAATTCAAAAGAATTCCAGCCCTTTATTGAGGAGGAGGGCTATATTTTGAGTGCTTCGGAAGTGGACGAGATTGACACCAATTTTTATCTTACCGGTCACAAGATCATAACACACAAAGACGGGAGAATGAAAGTGTTGGTTTCCGGAACCAGCGGATTAAAACTCAACAATCTGGGGCGTCAATTTGTTTATCATGAAGGATTTCTCTTCGGAAATTTTTCGGGAGGGATCAATAAACTCGACCCTATAACTCTTGATGTAGTAGAACGGTATGCGCAGGTTGGTGTCTATAATATGCTGGTCTTTAAATCGCAATTATTCGTTGGGACGCCTAACGGATTAAAATCTATGGTGAATGGAAAGTTGGAAGAGGTGAACTTCGGGACAACACCATTCCACAAACCCATTTTAAATTTGAAGCAGATAGATTCAGAAAGAATACTTATTACAACCGATGGGTATGGCGCATTTATAACCAATTTATCCACGGTTACCCCTTTGGAGAATACCTCATTTTTAAGTGTTCAGGATGCCTTTATCGAAAATAATAGGATCTGGCTTGCCACAGATCGCGGTGTGTGGAGTTATTTAAAAAAAGAAAATGAATTCGTTTTTGAGAAAATGATCGATGAAAGTGACGGACTCCCTACACGCAATATCAATGCCGTGAGTGTTCAGGGGGATCAACTTATTGTGGGTACTGATAACGGAGTGGCGGTGCTATCCAAAAATGTGGAAAAAGCAGAAACACTTCTAGACCTGTATTTTGAGAGTGCCAACTTTAATGATCAGCCTTTAGATCAGGGTACCAATAGCTTTACGTATACCCAGGATAACAGCACAAGTTTTACTATTTCTAACATCGATTTTTCAGGTAGGAGAGACGGAATGCGCTATAGTTATAAATTGGAACCCATTCAAGATAATTGGACTCCTACTGGTTCTGGAAGTTTATTGTTCACTGATTTGAAGCCCAATGCGTATCGACTAAAAATTAGATCGGGTGGTATCGAAAAAACAATTGCATTCAAGGTACTTCCACTTTGGTGGCAAAAGAAAGGAGTTCAGATAGCGGGATTGATAGTATTGCTGTTGGTAACATTATCGCTCGTATATTTTATTCTGAATAGTATTCAGAAAAAACAAACCCGAAGACTAGTTCAGGAAAAGGAGCTGGCTCAGATCCAACTCAAGGCGCTACGTTCCCAAATGAACCCACACTTTGTGTTCAATTCACTTGCGGCGATCCAATATTATATCAACAACAACGATTTTGAAGCGTCCGAAGGTTACTTAGTGAAATTCTCAAAGCTCATTCGCACGTTTTTTGAACTCACCAAAGAAAGTGAGATCACCATAGCCGATGAGGTTGAACTCCTTAAAAATTATTTGGATCTTGAAAAACTGAGATTCCAAGGCAAATTTGATTATCGCATATTTGTGGACCCAAAATTGAATGGCAAAACCGGAAAAATCCCAGCCATGTTATTGCAACCTATTGTAGAAAACGCCGTCAATCACGGTATCTTCAACAAAGAAGAAAAAGGCAATGTTATTGTTGAATTTCAGAAAATAACCGATACTCAAATAACTGTTTCCATCATGGATGACGGAGTAGGATTTGCCAACACGAAAAAGGGCAGGAGCAGTAAAATAAAGTCTTCTAATGTCTTGCAGGATCGATTGTATTTTCTCAATCGTAGCCTGCGGTGGAAAATTGATTACAGCACTCGGGAAGCATTTCCCGAGCACGGAGACAGAGGAAATATTTCTACCTTCACTATCAAAAGAAAAGCATGAGTAAGATAACCGCCATCCTTATTGACGACGAATTTTCGGCACTGCATGGGCTGCTTCAGAAAATAAAAAAGTTATTCCCAAAAATTGACATTCTCGAAACTTTTCAGAAACCCGAAAAAGCGATCAGTTTCCTCGAAAAAAAGCAACCGGACCTTGTCTTTCTCGATATTGAAATGCCGAGAATGACCGGCTTCGAACTGCTTGGAAAACTCCCCAATATTAATTTTCAAGTGATCTTCGTTACCGCTTATAGTGAATATGCTTTGGATGCTTTAAAAAAGAATGCCATTGACTATGTCCTAAAACCCGTCGACGATAAAGAGTTGAGCCTCGCCATCGAAAAGGCCAACAAGGTTATAAGTGAGAAGAAAGAGACCCAGGCTAATGAAAATCTGGTAAGGCTGCTGAGTGAGACTATCAGCAAAAAAGATAAATTGATCGTTCCTACTTCTAAAGGGATGTCTTTTATTCCGCAGGACGAAGTATTGCATTTAGAAGGTGATGAGGGGTATACCAAAATTCATCTTATTGATCGATCTGAAATTTTAAGCTCGTATAATCTCGGTAAGTTTGAAAAAATGTTGGGAACCACTTTTTTTAAGTGTCACAAATCCCATATTGTGAACATTGCCAAGGTTCGTAGTTTTGAAAACGAAGGTTATGTGGTCTTGGAAAACGAACATCGAGTGCCCATCTCCAAGGCAAATCGCAGAGTATTTTTGAATTTATTTAACTGAGGCACTCCCACCCAGATGTTGACAATTTTTTAATGCCTGCATGGACGTGAAAGGAACCTTTGTTTTTTCGTAGCGGTAGGTTTTGTTCAACTCCTTCGTAAGGTGGTGATCGTCCACGTTTATATCGATATCGCTCATCATAAACTCACAAGGATGTTCGTAACCGGCGGCATGCGTGATCTCTATAAATTCCTTTCGGAAGGTCTTAAAGTATTGCGCTAAGCGTTCGCTCTTCAAAGGCACATCAATTCCATTTTGAAGCCACTTTTTCTGGGTGGCCACACCACTGGGACATCGGTTGGTATGACAGATCTGCGCCTGAATGCAACCAATACTCATCATGGCCTCACGAGCAACATTGATACAGTCGGCCCCCATGGAAAATGCCATGGCTGCCTTGGCCGGGAAGCCTAATTTTCCACTTCCAATAAATACGATTCGCTCACACAAGCCCTTGCTTTGGAACAAGCGATACAGATCACTAAAACCATAGACCCAGGGAAGTGAAACGTGATCGGCAAAACTGGGCGGTGCGGCTCCGGTTCCACCTTCACCGCCATCTACAGCGATAAAATCGGGGCCCGTTCCGGTTTTGAGCATGAGATCGGCCAGTTCTTCCCATTGCTCCAACTTTCCAATGGCTGCCTTGATTCCTACGGGTAAGCCCGTGGCCGCCGCAATTTTTTCGATAAAGGCATGCAATTCAGGGACCGTAGAAAAAGCTTTGTGATTGGGTGGTGAGAGTACATCCTTACCTTGTTCAACCCCGCGAATTTTAGCGATCTCCTTGCTGATCTTTGCACCCGGTAACACGCCTCCTTTGCCAGGTTTTGCGCCTTGTGATAGCTTCACTTCAATGGCTTTAATAAACGGGTTTTTCTCAACCAATTCCACCAGTTTTTCCATAGAAAAACCACCATCCTCCGCGCGTACTCCAAAGTAGCCGGTTCCGAAGTGAAACACAACATCACCTCCATCGCAATGGTAGGGTGAAAGCCCGCCTTCACCCGTATTATGATAAGCACCAGCAAGACCAACTCCTTTATTTAAAGATTCTATCGCCTTGGCAGAAAGTGAGCCGAAACTCATGGCAGAAACATTAATAACAGACGCCGGGCGATAGGGTTTTTCACGCCCATTATACGCTCCCATCACCTTGGCACAGGGTAAGAAGTTCTTATCGGTTTTATTGGGATGGTCCTTTCCAATTTTGAAAGGCATCATGGCATTGTTAATGAAAATATGATGGTGGGCATAAATATCCCGATCCGTTCCAAATCCTTCGTAATTGTTTTCTTTTTTAGCCGAAGCATATATCCAGCTCCTCTCGATGCGGTTAAAGGGTAATTCTTCTCGGTTATTGGCCACAAAGTATTGCCGTATCTCCGGCCCGATACTTTCGAACATATACCGAATGTGACCCACAATGGGAAAATTATGACTAATGGTGTGTGCCCGCTGCAGGACATCCCTTAAGGCGATGATCGCTAACACAAACAATATCCAGGCCCACCAGGGTACGCTTATAATAAAATCAAGTACTGAATCCATATTTTATAAATCACAAATCACAAATTTCAAAATCCAAACTTCCAACGCCTACCACCCAATACATAATTTCTAACCCCTAACTCCTAATTTATTGTGCATTCAAGTAATCCAGGGCTACTTGTGTCATGGTTTTTACCCCTAATAGCATGCCAGCATCGTCGATTTTGAAATCGGGTGTGTGATGTGGGTAAGGCGTTGTATTTCCGGGGGTCATTCCTCCTAGAAAGAAATAAAATCCGGGCACCACTTCCTGAAAATAGGAAAAATCCTCTCCGCCCGTTGTGGCCTTCATAACATGTACATTCTCTTTTCCCGCCATGGCTTCCAGAGTTGGAACCATTTGAGTGGTGAGAGCAGGGTCGTTATAAGTGATAGCTGTATTGTTTTGCCATTCTATGGTGGCAGATCCTCCATAAGCCTTCGCAATATCGGCCGCCATTTGGGTCATTCTACGCATGATGAGTTCGCGCATGTTGGCATCTAAGGTGCGGACAGTTCCTATCAATTCGGCACTTTCGGGGATGATATTAAATCGGACACCGCTGGTAATTTTTCCTACGGTGATCACTGCCGCCTCTTCCACTAAGGGGGATTCTCTACTTATAATGGTTTGAAAGCCATCGATGATCTTGGCCGAAATGAGAATGGGATCAACCCCCGTCCATGGAGCGGAACCATGGGTTTGTTTTCCTCTTACGTCCACAACGAAGCGCTCCACAGATGCCATGGTACCTCCGCTTTTATAATTGATATGTCCTACGGGGGTAGATGAATTAATATGCAGGCCAAAAATAGCATCAACATCCGGCTTAGTAAGTACGCCTTCAGCGATCATCAATTTTGCACCGCCTTTTTCACCGGGAGGAGGCCCCTCTTCCGCAGGCTGAAAAATAAATTTAACGGTCCCCTTAATCTTGTCTTTGTGCTTTGAAAGTACTTCGGCCACGCCCATCAAAATTGAAATATGGGTATCGTGTCCACAGGCGTGCATCACGCCGGTTTCGGTGTTTAGGAATGTTGCCTTGGCGTTGCTTTTAAACGGGAGATCGTTACGTTCGGTGACGGGAAGTCCGTCGATATCCGCTCTTAGCGCGACCACTTTTCCGGGCTGATCTCCTTTTAGAAGACCGACAACTCCTGTTATGGCAACTCCTGTTTGCACTTCAATTCCAAGTGACTCCAGATGGGCAGCGATCTTTTTCGCTGTATTGAATTCGCGATTGGAGAGTTCGGGGTTTTGGTGAAAATAGTGCCGCCACTCAATAACTTTACTTTCGATATTTTCAATATCGGTCAATATACTCTGTTCCATTTGGGCATACAAGCTACTTGCAAACAATGGGAGCAGTAAAAGAAAATATTTAAATTTCATTGGGTGTGTGCGTTTAGATTATTTAGATAACTTTTCGAACCGGAATATCGTCAAATAAGTGTGATCGCCGGATGATAAAGTGAAGCTAAAGATATTCAAAATTTCAGCAATACCAAGTTCGGATTCTATGTTTATAAATTCTGAAAAGAGGGGCTGTCAATTCTAGCTATTTTCTGTATTTTCACGGTTCGTTATTACTTCAGAATAAAAAGAAATTGCAAAAATATTTAGATCAGTTAAACGATGCTCAACTAGCGCCAACGCTTCAAAAAGATGGTGCCATGATCGTGATCGCCGGTGCCGGATCCGGGAAGACTAGAGTACTCACGTATCGAATCGCTTATCTCATGTCTCAAGGAGTGGATCCGTTTAGTATTTTGGCACTCACTTTTACGAATAAGGCCGCGCGTGAAATGAAAAAGCGTATCGCCGAAATTGTAGGGTCTTCTGAAGCCAAGAATCTGTGGATGGGCACCTTCCATTCAGTGTTTGCAAAAATACTTCGGTTTGAAGCTGATAAATTGGGCTATCCGTCCAATTTTACCATTTACGACACACAAGACTCCCAAAGTGTGATCCGGGCGATCATCAAAGAAATGCAATTGGATAAGGACATTTATAAATACAAACAGGTGTATTCGCGTATTTCGTCCTTTAAGAATAGTTTGATCACTGTGAAGGCCTACTTCAGCAACCCCGAATTAATGGAAGCGGACGCTATGGCCAAGGTGCCGAGAATGGGGGATGTTTATAAGGCCTACGTCGAGCGATGTTTCAAAGCGGGTGCGATGGATTTTGATGACCTTTTACTGAAGACCAACGAGCTGCTCACCAAATTTCCGGAGGTGCTGGCCAAGTACCAAAACCGATTCCGATATATTTTGGTGGATGAGTATCAGGATACCAACCATAGTCAGTACCTTATTGTGAGAGCACTATCCGACCGATTTCAAAACATTTGCGTAGTGGGTGATGATGCACAAAGTATCTATGCGTTTCGCGGGGCGAATATCAATAACATTTTAAATTTTCAGAAAGACTATGACGATGTAAAAGTATATCGATTGGAACAAAACTACCGGTCGACCAAAAATATCGTCAATGCGGCCAATAGTATCATTGAAAAAAACCAGGTCCGACTCGAAAAAGTAGTTTGGACCGCCAATGCTGAGGGTAACAAGATCAAGGTCAATCGAACCATGACCGATGGGGACGAAGGCCGATTTGTGGCGAGTAACATCTTTGAGACGGCTATGAACAATCAGATCGGCTATGACAGTTTTGCCATATTATATCGTACCAATGCCCAATCCCGGGCCATGGAGGACGCGCTACGAAAGCGGGACATCCCATATCGCATCTACGGTGGATTGAGTTTTTATCAGCGGAAGGAGATCAAGGATGTACTTTCATATTTGCGGCTAATTTTAAATCCGAAGGACGAGGAAGCGCTCAAACGTATCATCAATTATCCGGCGCGTGGAATTGGCCAAACCACGGTGGAAAAATTAACGGTTGCGGCCAATCACTACGACCGATCTATCTTCGATGTCATGAAAGCCATTGATAAGATCGACCTGAAGATCAACAGCGGGACCCGCACCAAACTGCTTAATTTCACGACGATGATCGAGAGTTTTCAGGTGATCAATGATGGATATGACGCTTTTCAAATTGCAGATCATGTTGCAAAAAAGACGGGTCTTCTTACTGAGTTGAAAAAAGATGGTACTCCGGAAGGGATCGCGCGTATCGAAAACATTGAGGAATTGCTCAACGGAATGCGCGATTTCGTAGAAGAGCAAAAACAATTGGCAGACACCACGGGTTCTCTTGCCGAATTTTTAGAAGATGTGGCACTTGCGACCGATCTAGACAATGACAAGGGAGATGCCAACAGAGTGGCGCTAATGACGGTTCACTTGGCCAAAGGATTGGAGTTTCCTTATGTTTATATAGTGGGGATGGAGGAAGATCTGTTTCCTTCAGGCATGAGTATGGGTACACGAGCCGAATTGGAAGAAGAACGCCGCCTTTTCTACGTCGCACTTACACGCGCCGAAAAGCAGGCCTATCTCACTTATACGCAAAGTAGGTATCGCTGGGGGAAATTGATCGACGCCGAACCCAGTCGGTTTATTGAAGAGATCGATGATTCCTTCTTGGAATATGTAACCCCCATCCATGAGCAACGTTACAAACCGCTTATCGACGCAGATATTTTTGATGAGGTCGATAAAAGCAAGTTACGACTTCGAAAACCACAGCGCGGCACACCTCCCAAGGGGCCGAGCGAGGCACAACTCCGAAAGCTGCGAAGGCTCAAACCTGTTACAAGTACGAGCGATAAGAACTTCGATCCCAAAGCTTCAAATTTGGAAGTAGGCACTAAGGTGGAACATGTTCGTTTTGGGAAAGGAAAGATCCTTCGGTTTATGGATAAGGGTCCTGATATAAAGGCAGAAATTGATTTTGAAAAAGGCGGACTTCGGAAATTGGTGCTGCGCTTTGCAAAGCTGAAGGTTCTGGAGTAAACGGCACTCCACTTATTCTACCGGCAGGTAAATTTCAATGTATTCAGAAATTTGTGACTGTAAATTTAAGAGATCAGCCTCGCTCCAATCGTCATTATGCCCACCATTATAGGTCGTAAAACTATGTGTGATCTTGGCATCGCTAAAAGCAGCATCTAAGCTCGTACCATTGCTGAGTGGTACTATAGCATCCTGATTGCCATAGAACATCACAGCAGGGCTGCTGGCCGAATTTAACTGAAATATCGGGCTTGTGGCTTCGGCAATATTGATGCCTGAGGGATATTTATTTTCGTCAACTAGCAGTGACAATCCTTCCATAAAGCTAGGATCCTTGGCGTAGAAAGGATCGGTAAAATTGGTTGGACCTACAATATTGGCCACAAATTTCACCTGATCGTCCGTATCATACACAAAATCATACATTAAAGCAAGATGTGCTCCGGCACTGGAACCCACCAGGGCAAATTCCGGTAGGATCTGCAAGGCTTCTTTTTCGGTGGTAAGTTTATTGATCACCGCATCAATGTCCAAAAACTGATTGGGGAATGCAGGAACGATGGGCGGAGTTACGGAGCCCAACACATAGTTGATATTGACAATAGCATGATTGGGGTGGTTCTCTCGGATACCTGTTATAAACCGATTCATATTCGATTTATCGCCGTGGATCCAACCGCCACCATGTATCAAAATAATAACTTTCGTTTTTTCTGAATTCCTTGCAGCGGGTAAATACAGGTCATACACTTGTTGTGAACTAGGGCCATAGGAAACATTGAAAAAGGTTTCGGCTTCCAAGAGAATTCTGCTTTCTTCTAGTAAGGGCACATTTTCTTCCGAAGAACAGGAAGACAAAGCACCTCCAATTCCGAAGAAAAACAACAAAATGTACAATGGAATTCTCATAGCAAGTTGATACTGCCAATTATAACGGAAAAAATGATTCAGTAGTATGGTATTCGTAAAAAGGGAAGTATATTTAGTTGTTAGTTGTTAGTTGTTAGATCTATTTAATATTCGATAAACCATAAACCATAAACCATAAACCATAAACCATAAACCATAAACGAATAAAGATTGGCGGAATTGATCAAAATATATAATGGACAACCGGACCCCAAGAGGGTAAAGGAGGTCGTTGATGTATTGCGAAAGGGTGGATTGGTCATTTATCCCAGTGATACGATATATGCCTTGGGCTGTGACATTACACACAAAGGTGCGTTGGAACGTATTGCCAAGATCAAGGGAGTTCCGCTAGAAAAGGCACAATTATCCTTTATTTGTGAAGATTTGAGCAACCTTAGTGATTATGTGCGGCAGATTGATACGAGTACTTTTAAACTTTTAAAAAGGGCACTACCCGGACCCTACACCTTTATTCTTCCTGGGAACAATAACTTACCTACGGTATTCAAAAAGAAAAAGGAGGTGGGAATACGTGTTCCTGATCATCCCATAGCTCAGGCAATTCTTCATGCGCTGGGCAATCCTATTGTATCTACTTCGATCAAGGACGAAGATGAGGTAATAGAATATACCACGGACCCTGAGCTTATTTTTGAAAAGTGGGGTAGGCTGGTGGATATTGTAGTTGATGGCGGCTACGGTGGTAACGTTCCGTCAACTGTGATCGACCTAACGGGGGATGAGCCACTGCTGGTGCGACAGGGAAAAGGAAGTTTGGAGATTTAAAAGAAGCATTGGTTGGACTCCTTTACAATTATTCAAAGGGCAGCAGATCTGGGGCTATAAAAGTAATTCTGGCTTCTTCATTGGAAAATACGTCAAAGCCGTAATGCTGACTCAATAACTCCTTAAAATTTAATTTGAGACGTGGAAACTCCATGATAAAGTCCATAAAATTGTCGCTTTCCGATTTCAACATAAAGTGATATACAGCTCGGATTGCGGCAATAGTAACCGTTTCATTGTATTTGTCCTCGGCTCCAAGCGATTTTGTGTAATTTTTCAATTGTCTTGCTATAGTATCGATAGCGGTATCAATTCCGTAGGCATTAATATGGATCCAAGCCAAGCGTAAATGCGCTTCATGATCGAAAAGTTTTGGGTCTAGTGACGCATTTTGAAAGTCTTGTTCAAATTGCGAATCGGTTAATTGGAAATGAGAACTCATGTCGTAAATATAAAAACTGAATTAAACTAAAAACCCGGCAAAATCGCCGGGTTTTTTATGCTTCAATACCTGATTCTATTAGTCTTCCACATTCGAAAGGGTTTCCAATTCTTCTTCGATCATGGTATAGAATTGATCGATCTTTGGTAGCACAAGTATTTTTGTTCTTCGATTCGTAGATCGGTTTTCTGCTGTATCATTGGATACAAGCGGAATATAATCGGCTCGACCTGCAGCGATCAGTTGCGCCGGATTAACTCCCAGGTCTTGAAGTTTACGCACAACCGCAGTAGAACGTTTTACACTTAGATCCCAGTTGTCCAGCAGGACACCGCTACGATAAGGTACATTATCTGTATGACCTTCGACCATGGCTTCAAAATCGGGCTTGCTATTGATGACCGTGGCCACTTTCCCTAAGATCTCATTGGCTCGTGATGAAAGATTATAGGATCCCGATCTAAAGAGTACTTTATCCGAAAGTGATATAAAGACCACCCCCTTTTCAACATTGATCTCGATGTCCGGATCGTTCAAGCCCACTTCTTTTTTAAGACTCGTGACCAAAGCCAGTGTAACACTGTCCTTTTTGTTCAAGGCGTCTTGTAGTCGACTAATTTTTAGATCTTTTTCCTTCAAGCTTTCCAAAGACTTCTCAAGATTTGTCGCTCCTTGCTGAGTTAATATGGTCAGCGACTTAGAACTCTCGATGAGGTCTGTATTGGTTTTTTTCAACTCTCTAATACGTTCTTCAAGAGAAGTAATACGCGCGTTTGCGGCAGCTCGGTCCGCTTCACAAGCGTTTAATTTTACAGTAGCAGTATTTAATAGATCCTGTGTTCTTTTTTGTTTCGCTTCTAGCTCCGCATATTGCTTCTTCGACACGCATGATCCAAAAAGTAAGCCGGTAGAAACAGCTAAAATTAAAAGTTTTTTCATCTTCGATAGGTTTATAGAGTTGATCAAAATTAAAAATCATTGAGTAGCGTTCGACACTACTTAACAATATTTTAAGTAAAGTTTATATGAGATTGTTAAAGTTACGTTTTTTTGCAATAAAGTAATTCCAAACAACCGATTTTATTCTAAAATATTTAATGGTACTCGCCTGTTTTTTTCTTTTCTGAATGAACTTAGGTACAAGCCCATAAAAACTGAAATGAGCACGGATCACCGCCAGAAAGTGCCCTACCTTGCCTTGAAGTAAAAATTGAATCCCTGCAAGAGCATCCAAAGCCAAACGTTGAAGTAGCAGCCACCACACTTTAGCACCCTTCACATTTTTGAGTAACGCTAAGAGGGTGTTGCGAAAATTGTAAAAAGTTTTTCTAGGACTTCCCGAATCCAAAGTGGCTGCCCCCACATGGTACACTGCAGCATTTCCTACATATTTAATGAGGCCTCCTCGAGCTTGTAATCTCCAGCAGAGGTCGATCTCCTCCTGGTGTGCGAAGAAGTCTTCATCAAATCCACCTTCGTCCCAAAAGGCTTTCCTTCTTATATAAAAACATGCGCCCGATGCCCAAAAGATCCTGGCAACGTCATTGTATTGTCCCTCGTCCTTTTCGATAGTATTGAAAATACGCCCCCGGCAATAGGGGTAGCCCAGTTTATCAATGTACCCTCCGGCGGCTCCCGCATATTCGAAGTAGTTTTTATTCTTATGATCCAGGATCTTGGGCTGAGCGGCAACTAATTTTTGGTCTCTTTCAAATTCAGCAATGACTGGTGACAACCAGTTTTCGGTTACTTCTACGTCGCTGTTCAGCAAGACAAAGATATCTTCGGTGAGTGATTCGAGTGCCAAATTATATCCCTTGGCATAGCCTTCGTTTTTTTTATTCTGAAGGATACGGATCTGTGGATAGGTTACAGAAACAAAAGAAACACTATCATCCGTCGAGGCGTTGTCGGCCACGTAAATGTTCGCAGATTCTGAAAATAGAACTACCGAAGGCAGAAATTGCTCCAATAATTTTTTACCATTCCAATTGAGAATAACAACAGCGATGCTCATGAGAGACAAAGATATTTTTTAGTGATCAATTATGGGTCGTTGCAATGGTATTTTTTTGAAATGAGAATTACCAGCTAAATGTGCCCAATTACTCCTTTTTCTGATTGGGGACTTCTTCTAGAAATACGTAGCGTTCGTTTTCATAATCCATTCTACAAAAATAATGGTTGAGACCGTTGGTAACCATTAGGTATGAAGCCTCTGTGACCAAATTATAGCGGGCGATCTGATCAAACGTATCCTGAGCGATCTTGATCGTAGGGGCTTTACATTCCACAATAAGATGAATGCTTCCGTCCGAATTAAAGACTACCACATCGTATCTTTTTTTGGTGCCATGAAGGATCAATTGTTTTTCGACGTTCATAAGTGCCGGAGAGAAGTGTCTTTCAGAAATTAAAAATTGAATCACATGCTGACGCACCCATTCTTCGGGGGTGAGAACCACAAATTTTTTTCGGATGACATCAAAAATCAATGGTTTGTTTTCGCTATTTTTGAATCGGAAACTATAGTCCGGAAAGTTCAATTTCAGCATAAAACAAAGTAACACTTTTCGGCGCGAAATACATAGTTTTATTTATAGGTTAGTCGGGTAGTAATGTAGTAGGTTAGTAGTGTAGTGAATTAGTATTTTAGTTTCCTCATTTGAAGGCGGAATAAAAGAATACCATTTTCACAGTATCAATATCCTAAATCGTAAATCCAACAATGGCATTAGAAGAAGTAAAAAAGATCATCACCAATATAGAGCAAGGCACTATCGCGCCCATTTATTTTTTGATGGGGGAGGAATCTTATTACATAGATGGAATTACGAAATACATTGAAAAAAACCTCTTAACTGAAGAAGAAAAAGGATTCAATCAAATGGTTCTATATGGCCGGGATGTTGGGATCGATGATGTTATAAGTCATGCCAAGCGATACCCTATGATGGCCGAACGGCAGGTGATCATTGTAAAAGAGGCTCAGGATCTTTCAAGGACCATAGAAAACTTAGTTCCGTACGCCGAAAATCCCCAACCTACGACGGTTTTAGTCGTGTGTTATAAATACAAAAAACTGGACGCTCGTAAAAAACTCACCAAGTTACTGCGCTCGAACGGGGTTCTATTTGAGAGTAAAAAATTGTATGAGAATCAGGTGCCCGATTGGATTCGGCGGGTCATGAGCGGTAAAGGATATACCATTACTCCCAAAGCGGCTCAAATGCTTACCGAATTTCTTGGAAACGACCTTAGCAAGGTGAACAACGAGCTGGAAAAATTACAACTTATTCTCAAACCCGGTGACGAGGTCACCCCCCAAATCGTGGAAGAGAACATTGGGATCAGTAAAGACTTCAATAACTTCGAATTACAGAGTGCTATTGGTGTAAGAGACGTAAAAAAGGCCTTTGGGATCGTGCAATACTTTGCGCAGAACCCAAAAAATCATCCCATGGTCATGACGGTGGCTTTGCTTTATAATTTCTTTTCAAAACTACTCAAATACCACTCCTTAACCGATAAATCGATGGCTTCAAAGGCACTTGGAGTGAATCCTTATTTCATCAAAGAATACCAGCTAGCGGCTCGTAATTACCCCATGAAAAAAGTAAGCGCTGTTATCTCTTCCATCCGTGAGATCGATATGAAAAGTAAGGGGGTAGGCGCTGCCAATCTTCCACCGGGTGATCTTTTGAAAGAACTGTTGGTTAAGATATTTGATTAGAGGAATAGTTGGATAGCGTATTAGTGGGGTAATGTTTTAGTATTGTATTAGTAAAGTAGTGAGGTAGTTTGACGAGAAATCAAAATACCAAATACCAAATTTCAAAACTTGAATATCTTTAGTCACCAATCGTCAATCGTAAATCCTATTTGCGATCCAGAGAATACCGCCCTGCTCCCATGAGGGCTATGGATGTAAAACCTACCAAATACAGAATCGCCATTTCTTTATCTCCTATAGGATCTCCTGCGTGAGCAATAAAGACAGCGACACCCATTGCAATAATGACCGGAATGGCCATAAGTCGTGTTTTGAGGCCAATGATGATTAAGATTGGAGCAATAAATTCGGCAATAAGAACGAGTATGCTGGAAATAAAAGTACCTAGTCCAATGGGATCACCTGCGATGGCAGTATCACCACCAACGAAGTCTGTAAATTTTGAAATGCCATGAGTGAGCATCATTGCCGAGAGGCCAACACGAAGTATAAGTAATCCTAAATCGATCTTTCTTTTCATAATAGTGCATGCATAAAATTAGAAGTCACGAATGTACTTAATTTTTTCAATGTTTTTATTCAGATAGATTTGACGTCCTTGTGGGCATTTCGCATTTCGGATAAATTTGATTTTGTAAGCGGCTGATGTTTTATTTTTCGCCGTATTTTTACGCAAGATTTGATTCTATGACACTATTCAAAGCTTGGCTGTCTGCCGCCAGATTGCGCACCTTACCCTTATCGGTTTCAGGGGTGATCGTTGGTTCTTCTCTGGGGTGGGGAGTTGTATATGAGCAAACGATACAACAGGCTTTGGAAAAGCTCCCAACGGTAGGATTCCGACACGCTGGAGTTTGGGAGAGCCCCTTATTTTGGTTGGCAATCCTGACCACCATTGGATTTCAAGTCCTGTCCAATTTTGCGAATGACTACGGAGATGGTATAAAAGGAACCGATGCCAACCGAAAAGGTGAAAAACGAATGGTGGCATCCGGAATGATTTCAGCCAAACAAATGAAACGTGGGATGATCATCACCGCAGTCCTTACCTTATTCATTGCCAGTCTCCTTATTTTCATAGCCTTTGGGAATGAGCAATTTTTATTGGCATTCCTATTCTTTAACCTTACGCTCGCATCCATTTTGGCTGCGGTAAAATACACGGTGGGTAAAAGTGCTTATGGCTATTCAGGCTTTGGCGATGTGTTCGTTTTTCTGTTTTTCGGACTCCTAAGTGTTCTGGGGAGTTACTTCTTATTTACGAAAAACCTGGAGTGGGATTTGTTGCTACCCGCAGCGAGTATTGGGTTTTTTAGCACCGCAGTTCTCAACCTTAATAATATGCGCGATATTGAGAATGACTCAGCCGTCGGCAAGAACACGCTGGTAGTGAAAATGGGATCAATGAGAGCAAAGAAATACCATTATTTATTGTTATGCTTCGGAATGATATGTGCATTGGGTTATACGTTCCTAAACTTTCAAGATCCGGTACGCTTTCTATACGCGATAGCTTTTGTCCCACTCGTGTTTAATATCGTTTCTGTGGCCCGAAACAGGGAGCCGTCGCGATTGGATTCAGAATTAAAAAAAGTAGCATTAAGCACCTTTGCTTTTGCCATTTTATTTGGTTGGCTGCATTGAATTTAATTATCGTTTGTACCGAAATCTATGTAACTTAGCCTAAGACGATTTACTTCTTAATTCAGTTGTTATGAAAATTACATTTTACGGTCAAAACAGCCTTTATATCGAGGTCTCCGGAAAGCATGTTATTGTGGATCCGTTTATTTCGGGGAATCCATTATCAAAGGACAAGGTGGATATTTCAACCTTGAAGGCAGACTATATTTTACTCACACATGCACATCAGGATCATGTGCTGGATGCTGAAGCGATTGCCAAGAACACCAATGCCGTACTAGTGTCCAATTATGAAATCGCCATGCATTATCAGGAAAAAGGGATCGAGGTGCATCCAATGAATCACGGTGGTTCCTGGCAGTTTGATTTTGGGAAGGTAAAGTATGTGAATGCCATTCATACCAGCTCCTTTGCCGATGGCAGTGACGGAGGGGTTCCCGGAGGCTTTGTGATCGAGGGAGAACATAAAAACATCTACATTGCCGGAGACACGGCACTGACAATGGATATGAAACTCATCCCAATGCAAACGAAACTTGACCTTGCCATTTTGCCCATAGGCGATAATTTTACCATGGGAGTTGATGACGCCATCTTGGCCAGTGATTTTGTGGATTGTGATAAGGTTTTGGGGGTCCATTACGATACTTTTGGCTATATAAAAATTGATCATGATGCTGCAAAGAAAAAGTTCTATGATGCCGGAAAAGATTTGATGCTTTTGGACATTGGAGCCTCTCTCGAACTTTAGAAATGAGATTTTTGGATTATTTATCAATATGCGAACCTACTAACCACCCGAAATGCTCACCGCCTCTTATCGTAAATACATATTAAACTTTAAAAGACCGGCTGGAACTTCTCGCGGCGTACTGCGAACAAAGGAAACCTGGTTTATTGTTCTGGAGGAAAACGACAAATTTGGAATCGGAGAATGTGGAATTCTGCGTGGTCTCAGTGCTGACGACCGACCGGATTATGAAGATAAGCTGGCCTGGGCTTGTGAAAATGTACATTGGGGTTTGGCCAACTTATATCCCAAACTTATGGAGTTTCCTTCCATCCAAATGGGTCTGGAAACTGCTTTTCGTTCGCTTGAGGGGAAGCATCCCTTTTCCATATTTGAGTCGGATTTTTCACGAGGGAATGGGAGTATTCCTATCAACGGACTTATATGGATGGGAGATGCGGCGTACATGAAACAGCAAATTGCCGAGAAACTGGAAGAAGGATTTAACTGTTTGAAGTTAAAGATCGGGGCTATCGATTTCGCTTCCGAGTTAGACCTTCTAGCGCGTATACGCGATGAATTTTCGGAGCGGGAAATTGAACTTCGGGTCGACGCCAATGGCGCGTTTGAACCTCAGGAAGCTTTGGAAAAGTTGAAGCGTTTATCCCAATTTCAAATTCATTCTATCGAGCAACCAATCAAACCGGGGCAATGGCATGAAATGGCGGGCTTGTGTGAGCAATCACCAATTCCCATTGCGCTGGACGAAGAGTTGATTGGCGTATTTAATTCCGAAGAAAAAACAAAACTCATGGCTACTATAAAGCCACAATTTATCATTCTTAAGCCTAGTTTTATTGGAGGGTTTCAAGGAACTGATGATTGGATATCTCAGACCGCTTTGCTTGATGTAGCATGGTGGGTAACATCGGCCCTTGAAAGCAATGTAGGTTTAAACGCGATTTCTCAATATACCTTCACAAAAAACAGTAAATTGCCGCAAGGATTGGGGACCGGCAGTTTATACACCAATAACATTCCTTCTCCTCTTAAAGTGCATAACGGAAGGATCACTTATGATACTAACCTTGCATGGGAATTTAAAATATAGCGAATGAATTACATACAGCAGGCTTATAAGGGAAAGAACGAGCTTTGGATCTTTATTTTAACGACCGTTTTGGTTTCAGGTTTATTTATTGTGAACCTAATCTTTTTCTTGTTTTTCGGAGATCAGTTCGACTATGTGGAGGAACAAAAAAAGCTATTAGAACTCGTGCCCAGTAAAAATTTCTGGCTGGCGGTCAATCTGCTGCCATTTGCGTTCCTATTGGGGCTCTTATTTTTATTGGTCAAATATGCGCACCAAAGAAGTTTACTTTCTTTGACGACTACCCGCAAGAAAATAGATTTTAAACGCGTATTCTTTGCGTTTGCGCTTATTGCGATCATCACTTTGTTTTCCTTCGGATTGTCCTATTATTTAGATCCCTCGGCGGTCGAACTGCAATTTGATCCGGTTAAGTTTAGCATCTTGCTAGTCGTGAGTTTGCTTTTATTTCCGCTTCAAATAGGCCTCGAGGAGTACTTATTCCGAGGGTATTTGATGCAGCAAATTGGGATCATGGTGCGAAATAAATGGTTCCCACTCATTCTTACCTCTGTTGTTTTTGGCATCTTCCACGGCGCCAACCCCGAAGTAGGAGAGTTGGGTCCCATTATCATGATCTTCTACATAGGAACCGGACTTCTGCTTGGAATTATGACCTTGATGGATGAAGGCCTGGAATTGGCGTTGGGATTCCATTTTGGGAACAACCTGTTGGCCGCGACGCTGGTCACTGCTGAGTGGACTGCTTTGCAGACGGATGCGATCTTTATTTATACCGGAGATAGCGCCGGAAGTACCGCCATGGAAATTATCCTTCCGGTATTTGTGGTATATCCTATCATACTTATTATTCTGGCCAAAAAGTATAAGTGGTCCAATTGGAAGGAAAAGCTCTTCGGAAAAGTGGTACCTCCGGATGACGAGGAACTTGCCCCTCGATAAACTTATAAACGCACTTTGAATCTAACCTCACCCATACTGCATGCTAAGTTCAAGTTAAACGGACTGCCATATTCTTCGGCCGAAGAATTGCTCAATTTTGCTGATGGACTGGTCACGCAAGGGGCTCCTTACGAGGTAAGTATGGCTCGGTTCCTTGAGGAGTGGCTTAATTTTAACGACACCATAAGTGTTGCCACTTCCGGGTCGACCGGAACCCCCAAAGAGATATCACTTTCCAAGCAACATATGATCAACAGCGCAATGGCGACCGGTGCCTATTTTAAAGTGGGCGTAGGAACGAGAGCACTGTTGTGTCTTTCGGCCAACTATATCGCAGGTAAAATGATGCTGGTTCGAGCCATGGTATTGGGATGGGATTTGCACGTAGTGGCTCCCGAGAAGGATGCCTTGACCGAGTATGATAATCCGTATGATTTTGTTGCGATGGTGCCTTATCAACTCAAACATTCCATCGACGCATTAGACAAGGTGAAAAAATTGATCGTTGGTGGTGGCGCGATTTCTTCGGAATTAGAGACGCAGTTGCACGACAAGTCCACCGAGGTTTTTGCCACCTATGGCATGACCGAAACCATTACCCATGTGGCGGTGCGTCGCGTGAACGGTTTTGCTAGATCGGAGGTTTTTTCAGCCCTCCCGGATGTGAAATTTTCTTTGGATGATCGGGGTTGTTTGGTTATTGAGGCTCCCAAAGTGAGTAACGGATTGGTGGTGACCAATGATCTGGTAGAATTACATTCTTCGGTTTCGTTCGAATGGCTGGGACGATTCGACAATGTGATCAACAGTGGTGGATTCAAGATCAAACCGGAAGTGATAGAAGCGGCCCTTTCAGCATATATAAAAGTACCCTTTATTATTACTTCGGAAAAGGACGATGCTCTTGGAGAACGACTTATACTCATAATTGAGAATGCTTCAAATGGCCCAGCGGTGGATTATTCCGAAGCATTTACGGCACTTCCTTCTCATGAGCGGCCTAAAAAGATCTATACCCTTTCTGAATTTCCGTATACCAATACGGGAAAGATCAAACGCAGTGAGGTACTTCAGATCTTACTTCGGCATAAAAAATAGGGGAGACGATTTAGTTCCCTCACTCAAACGCATCCTTCCCTCATTGGTCGTTTTATAGGTGGTAGTGGAGTTCTAGTTTTACTTCAGAAACTAAAATCCATAACACTATGAAAGCAGTATTTTTATTTTTTGGAGCAGCCTTATGTTCGTTGCAATTACTAGCCCAAGACGTCCCATTGATCAAGGTGGGAGATAAAGAGTTGGGTGTATCCAAATTGTACGTAGATGTAGCCGTGGTTGGTAATAGAATGACCACCACCTACGACATGTACTTTTACAATCCCTCCTCACAATTACTAGAAGGTGAATTGAGTTTCCCTCTGGATGAAAAACAGGCCGTATCGCGGTTTGCATTAGAAGTTAACGGAGCCCTACGGGAAGCCGTAGCAGTTGAAAAGGAGCAGGGAAGAGTTGCTTTCGAAGCCGTGGTGCGGCGAAAGGTAGATCCCGCATTGCTTGAAAAAGGAACCGGCAATAATTACCGGGCGCGTATCTATCCCATTCCGGCCAAAGGTTACAAACGCGTTTTGTTGGCCTATGAAGAAGAGCTTCAAATTTCGAATAAAGATCACCTTATTAAGGTGCCACTTTCGTTTAAACGAAAATTAGAAGACTTTAGTTTTTCCGTGAGTGTCGCAGGACAATCTGATGCACCCCGCATTCAATCCGGAGCAAAAATGCGTACTAAATTTGATAAAGAAAGAGGAAACTATGTACTTAATTTCGAAGCAAAGCAATTCAAGCCTTCCCAAGAATTTCTCGCGAAAGTGCCTCTTGATGATTCGTTCGTTGTTTCCAATTATGAAGAATATACCTACGCCTATCGTCCTATCACGGCCAACCAAATTGAACGTGCGAAACCTAAAAAAATCAAATTACTTTGGGATGTTTCCTATTCTATGATCGAACGTGATCTTGAAAAGGAGATCGATTTTCTCGAAGCCTACTTTGATGTGCACTCCCAACTGGATGTACGAGTTAGCACATTCAGTAATGAGATCATCAAAACCCAAGATTTCACGATCACTAAAGGCAACTGGTCCGCAATTCGAAGCATGTTGGAAGCCTCAGTTTATGACGGTGCAACTTCATTTCATAACCTCTTTGATACCGCCGAGGTATTCGATGAGCTACTGGTATTTAGTGATGGAATGAACACGCTTAGTGATGCTCCCACGCGAATTTCGACACCTGTTTTTGTTGTTAACAGTATCAAGAAGGCCAATCACCAGGTAAACAAGAACTTTACAGAATCCAGCGAAGGAGGATATATTAATTTATCCAGCCTCAGCACCAAGGATGCGTTGGCAAAAATTCGATACCAGTCGCTTCAGTTTTTGGGAACTTCCAAAGTACGGAGCGGTGTTGATTCCTATCCTAAAAAAGGAGCGGTTGTTTTCAATGATTTTTCATGGGCTGCCAAAGGATTAAACCCTGGAGAAGAAGTGGAGTTATTATTTGGATATGGTAATGTAGTAACCCAAAAGGAAATGTTGACGATCCCCCAATCGAACGACGATCCGCAGGTCGCACGAATTTGGGCCCAAAAGAAAGTGATGCATTTACAAAGTTTTGGGGATTCAAAAAAAGGAGACCTGATAGAGCTTGCCAAGTCATTTAATTTGGTGACTAATTTCACCTCTTTGATCGTATTGGAAACTCTGGCAGATTACAGACGATTTGCTGTAACACCTCCAAAAGGAATGTTCGACCAAAAGGAATTGGCACGTGAGGAAGTAGCAGTTACTACCAGAGGTATTCGCGACAACGACAAACGAAACAAAGAATCTGAAAATGAATCTGTCGCGAGGTCGGAAGAAATAGTAACTACCGAGTTACAAGCCGGGGTGGTCGCCAGTTTGTCTGGTACCGTGACCGATGGTAGCGGACTTCCACTCATGGGGGTAAATGTCTACGTTGACGGAGGTAATTCCGGCGCTCAAACCAATTTTGATGGTGAGTTTTCTATTGAAGCACCCGCCGGAAGTAATTTAGTGTTTTCCTATGTTGGATTCGCCACTTTGGAAACAACGGTTCGTGGCAACGGAAGCATCAATATTACGATGCAGGAAGATGCACAAACCTTAGGAGAAGTATTAATCACCGGCTATAGTGGAATTCCTGTTGAGCAAAAGAGAATTGGATACTCAGTTTCCACGTTGAGTGCAGGAGACCTTAATGACAAACCCGAAAGTGATGCCGTTCGCTCGATGACCGGAAAGGTTGCAGGAGTTCAGATTACGGGAAGTTCTGGGGCTACGGGATCATCAACCAACTTTGTGATCCGTTCTAAGAGTTCGATTAATGGGAATAATCAGCCGTTGTTTATTGTAGATGGCGTTCCATTCAATGCGAATACCAATGCTCAAGGAGGACTCTCTGGCGGAGGTGCCGTGACCAGTAGCCGTTTCCTTGATCTGGACCCTAATATGATCCAAAATGTACAGGTTCTGAAAGGATTGAGTGCGGCTGTGTTGTACGGGCAGGAAGGTAGAAATGGAGTCGTGATCATCACCACTAAGAACAATACAGCCAGTGGTCTGGGTTCTTCCAACTACTATATCAATGCTGAAGCCGAACGCGAGGAACAGGCGAAAAAACGTCGCGCCTTGATGAAAGAAAAGACCATCAAGGAATTGGGTTTCACCACTACCTATTTAGAAGAATTGCAGAACGCAATTGGAGTAGAGGATATGTATATGCTCTATTTGGGTCAGCGTGAACTATACAGTGGACACCCATCATATTTTATTGACGTCTACGATTTCTTCCGAAATGCAAATGCCGCATTCGCAGATCGAATTCTATCGAATGTCATCGAAATGGATACCGATAATTATGAACTTCTTCGGGTGTATGCGTACAAATTGGAGGAAAAAAGGGACTTCAAAACGGCTGCCTTTATTTACAGACAGGTATTAAAATTGCGCTCCGAGGATCCACAATCGTATCGTGATCTCGCCTTGGCACTTGCCGAAATTGGAGAGCAGGATGAGGCGCTCTCATTGCTAATGAAAATAGCGGGAACAGATTCTCACGGCGATTTTGGATTCAGAAATCATGAAGAAATGAAACCTATTGTGGCCAATGAGATCGCGAATCTCATTCAGACTAAAAACCTATCAAGTCTACCCAACGGACTTAGTAAAGAGCTGTTTAAAAAAGTAGAATTGGACATGCGAGTGGTTATTGATTGGAATCATAATGACACCGACATTGACCTTCACATTGTAGACCCCAATCTGGAGACTTGTTTCTACGGAAATGATTCCACAAAAATGGGAGGCAAGCTTTCTGAAGACATGACCGAAGGATTTGGCCCGGAGGAATTTACTTTGGAAAAAGCCGGGCTCGGGTCGTATTATGTGAAGATCGATTATTTCGGGGATAATTACCAAAAGGTGGAAAACCCCACTTTTATGAAGGTGAATATCTATGAAAACTACGGAACTAAGGAACAAACAAGACGTACCAAGGTCATGCGACTGAGTAAGAACAGTGATGAGAAGCTGGTGGAACGAATTGCAATGCTTTAGATGTAGAGAATAGTTAAACGCATGATAAATTAGATTTTTTGTGTTGTTTTTTTCAGGAGAGGGAGTAGTGAAAACTGCTCCTTTTCTTTTTTCTGAATTCCGTACTTTTATATAAAATCAATTCACATGACAAAGTACGTGCTTCATTTCCTATTAGTTTCAACATTTACTTACGCACAAATCCTTCCCGAACGGGAACGAGCTCAATTAAAAGATGAACTCTTGGCCGATCGTTTCAACAATTTGCTACCTCGGTTAATGGATCAAACCAATATTGATATGTGGCTGGTGATCTCGCGGGAATACAATGAGGATCCTGTCATGCGCACCATGCTTCCAGCCACTTGGTTGAACGCCCGCCGACGGACTATTTTAGTATTTTACAGGAATAAGGAAGCGAATACCATCGAAAAATTGGCGGTGGCACGCTACGATGTCGGTAAGAACATTACCTCCGCCTGGGAAAAAGAAAAGCAGCCACAGCAGTGGGCGCGACTTGTAGAGATTATCGAGGAACGCAATCCTGAAAAGATTGGGATCAATATTTCGGAGTACTTCGGAATTGCAGACGGCTTGGTACAAACAGATTATACCCAACTCAAAGAAGCATTACCGCCTCACTTAGAAGACAAACTAGTCTCTGCCGAAAAACTTGCCATTGCATGGATAGAATCTCGCACCGAAAAAGAAATGGAATTGTACAATACCTTGGTTTCGGTTACCCATAAGATCATCGATGAGGCATTTTCGAGTGAGGTGATCACTCCCGGGAAAACCACGACCGACGATGTGGTTTGGTGGATGCGCCAAAAAGTAACCGATATGGGATTGGAAACCTGGTTTCATCCCACCATCGATGTACAGCGAAGTGATGAGGCCTTAAAAAGTCATATCTATTCCTTTACGAAAGGGGAAAAGGATAAAATAATTATCCCGGGGGACCTCTTGCATTGCGATTTTGGCATTACCTATATTGGATTGAACACGGATTGTCAAGAACATGCTTATGTTTTGAAAGAAGGAGAAACCCAAGTGCCCGACTTCCTTCAAAAAGCATTTGCGGATGGCAATAGAGTGCAGGACATTTTTACCGGGTTTTTTGAGGAAGGCAAAACCGGCAATGAAATACTGGCACAATCCCTGGCAAAAGGCAAAGCCGAAGGACTGCGCCCTTCCATTTATACACATCCATTGGGTACCTACGGACACAGTTCGGGGACAACGTTGGGCATGTGGGACTCACAAGGAGGCGTGCCAGTGAATGGGGACTATCCATTGCATTTTAATACTGTTTATGCCATCGAACTCAATACCACGGTGGCCATTTCAGAATGGAAAAAAGACATTCGCATCATGCTGGAAGAGGCAGGTTTTTTTGGGAAAGACGGATTTCGATATGTAAACGGACGACAGGAAGCCATTAAACCCATTAGCTGGTAGTTGAGGTTGCTTTTTTGGTACCTATCAGGTATTGGACTAAAGCCATGCCTTCTTTGACCTTTCCGATATTCCAATCGTAGGAATCTTTGTTTTCGAGTTCATTCACCAGTACATTCATTTCTTTTACTGAGTACGTCCTAAGTGCAGATACCATCCCGTCCCACCATACAAACAGTGGAACCAGCGGAATCAAATACGTAAAAACGATCCGGCCAATCTTAAACGGCCTGATAAATGGCGTAGTAAGGAGTACGGTTATGGGTGAGAAAAACATTCCTATAAAACTACGGAGGCTTCGATCCTGTGCTTCGAAAATGGCAATGTCACTGCCCAAGTCCACAGCATTTTGTACTATTTTCTTAGCCTCTATAGGCTTAAAATGATGAAGGGATAGAAATTGGGTACGCAAACCTTCGAGCGTTTCAGGAACGGCTCTGGCGTCGATAGGAGTTTCAATATAATCGAAATTGGGAGCCATCGCTTTGGTGCGTTGGAAAGCCGCTCGATTGGGGAAGAGGTCGGTTAAAATGATCTTTAATTCCGGATTCGATTTTCGCAATTGTTCGTTGAGCCATAATAATCCACCACCACCTCCGGAACCAAGATCCACGATCTGGCGATGTCCGTTTTTCTGAAGTGTCTCATCGAGCAACGGGACAATAGGCTTATAGATCTTCGCTTTGTTGGATAGAAATTGCAAGAAATCGGTTCCATAATTTCTAAGAAACGAAGGGAACCACGAGAGATCCTCAAACTCGAAGAGATGAATGCGTGACACTGTTTTTGAATCTAATTACTGCTGCATTTTTAAATACTTGTCCACCGAATGTTTCCCCGAACCATAAAAAGCAAAAAATACACAGAGTACCAATGCGACCAATGCCAAAATAAGATTAGTGGTGTTCATTTCTCCAGCGAAATTTATAATAACTGCTCCTACCAAAATTGGAAGTTGGGCAATGGCTGCCCATCGGGTGAGCAGACCAAATGCGATCAACAAACCGCCGATAAAATGTGCGGGAACCACATAGTGTATCGCCATCATTTCTCCAACCAGGCTCTGCATGGGTTTAATGAGTTCTAAAAGTTCCAGGGTATTTCCCATAAAATTGAAACCTTTGATAATCAGAAAAACCCCTAGGGCAACACGTAATAAATCTAAGGGATAATAAGTATGGGCGTTCGCCCACTTGTTTAAAGATTTGATAGTTCCCATGATGCAAAAGATTAAATAACATCATAAGATACTCAATTTTAAGATAATAACGAAAAAATGGATCCCACGGATCGGGTTAATTCCGGCTCAAATAGTTGCCTTTTTTTTACTTCTGAAAGGTAACCGATAGAACAAGGTGGAGGCTACAAATCCTACCACACAGAACGCAGTAAGCAATAAAAAGACGTGTTGGTGGCCGGTTTCTCCCGGCGAATTGTCCAACAAATACCCCATAGCGGCTCCTGCAAAAATATCAGGGGTGTAGCCCACTAACGAGATCATTCCTACGGCAGTTCCGGTAAGCACTAACGGAATCTGACCCTCTTGAAGCGTAGCAAAATACAAGGCTCTAATAGCATAAACACCCGTGGCTGTGATCATCATGGACATAAAAAACAAACCACCCGCCCCAGGCTCAATTATTCCCGAAGCAAAAAGTAAAGCACCTATAATGGTGATCAAGAAACTTATTACCAACCAAAGGGTGGTTCTGGATCGATCGGCAATAAATCCTATGAGAATGCCCACAATCGGGCGTATGAAAAGCAAGAGCGTTCCCACCTTCGCCGATTCCACCTCATCAAATAACATTACCTCTTTGGCGTATAGTGAGTAGATATCCGTGAATTTATAACCAACATAGGCACATAAAATGATGATCATAAGCAAATAAACCGCCGGGATCTTCATCACCGTAAGGATGTGTTCTGATGAAATTCTGTCCAATTGGATCACACGTTCTTTATCGTCCTGAGATTTCATTAGGAACCAAACCAAAACTCCAATTAAGGCCACAATGGCCGAAGAAACCAGGATGACATATTTGAATGCTTCTTTTCGATCCGGCAGACTAGCATCGGCTATTTCTCCTACTATAAAAATTGAGAAGATCATTACTCCCATGGACCCGAATAATGCTCCTACAAATCCACGACCGCCATCCAAAAATCCAAAAGCTTTTCCCTGAGACCGCTCTCCACCCCAGACGCGAGTGGCCTTTATCATGGCCGCCCAAAGCAGAAAAATTGTCGTGAACCCCCAGTAACCATATAGGACTTTAAGTACTCCATACGAAGGGTAGGTGGCGAAGACCACCCCTCCAAGGGCGGTAAGGAACAAGGCAATTGCGATTAATTTTCTAGGTGCAAATCGGTCTGCTAAAACTCCACCAAAAAGATAAGATATCATGGCGACAACCCCATAAACCGATTGGCAGGTACCCCATTGGAGATTGGTCAAATCAAACACGTCCAACACCGTGGGTCTGAAAACCCTGGGCAATACAAATGGTAAAATAAAGACTGCTTCTCCGGATAAGATGAGTAGCAGTAAATACAACCAGTTTTTTTTTGATGACGCGCCGATGACTTCTATTTTAGTGAACTAAATATTCAATTTTCATTTAGACTTGTAAAACGCCCATATTGAAAGGCCTCTCGATGGGCGCGTGGTTGGCTGCCTCAATTCCCATAGAGATCCACTTTCGGGTATCCAGCGGATCGATCACAGCGTCGGTCCAAATTCTCGATGCGGCATAATAGGGAGAGATCTGGTGATCGTATCTGGCTTTAATTTTGTTATACAGTTCTTTTTCTTCATCTTCGGAAATGTCCTTTCCTTCTTTTTTGAGCGATGCCGTTTCTATTTGTAACAATACTTTCGCGGCACTGTTACCACTCATCACAGCCAATGCTGCACTGGGCCAGGCCACGATCAGTCTAGGGTCATACGCTTTTCCACACATCGCATAATTACCGGCTCCATACGAATTTCCTATCACTACCGTGAATTTTGGTACCACGCTATTACTTACGGCATTCACCATTTTGGCCCCATCTTTAATGATCCCGCCATGCTCACTTTTACTGCCCACCATAAATCCGGTAACGTCTTGGAGGAAGACCAAAGGAATCTTTTTCTGATTGCAATTGGCAATAAAACGAGTGGCTTTATCTGCACTATCGCTATAGATCACACCTCCAAATTGCATTTCACCTTTAGTCGTTTTAACCAGAGTCCTTTGATTGGCAACAATACCCACCGCCCATCCATCAATGCGCGCATAGCCGGTAAGAATAGTTTTGCCGAAACCTTTTTTATATTCTTCAAAGTCACCGAGATCCACCAGTCTGTGGATTACTTCCCGCATATCGTACTGATCGGCTCTGGATTTTGGTATGAGGCCGTAAATATCCTCTTGTTTTTCAATGGGCTCTTCGGGATCAATGCGATTGTAGCCTGTTGGTGTGTAATCTCCAATTTTGGATACAATATTTTTTATGGTATCAAGCGCATCTTTATCGTCCTTAGCTTTATAGTCCGTAACCCCGCTAACCTCACAATGCGTAGTCGCTCCACCCAAAGTTTCATTATCGATGGTCTCACCAATGGCTGCTTTTACCAAGTAGCTACCGGCTAAAAATATGCTTCCCGTCTTATCTACGATCAGTGCCTCATCGCTCATAATAGGCAGATAGGCGCCTCCCGCCACACAACTACCCATCACGGCGGCGATCTGAGTAATACCCATACTGCTCATGACGGCATTATTTCGAAAAATTCGTCCAAAATGTTCTTTGTCCGGAAAGATCTCATCCTGCATAGGAAGATAAACGCCGGCACTATCGACCAAATAAATAATAGGTAGTCTGTTTTCAATTGAAATTTCCTGGGCTCTCAGATTTTTCTTTGCGGTGATTGGAAACCAGGCTCCTGCTTTCACTGTGGCATCATTGGCCACTACAATACATTGCTTGCCTTGCACGTATCCCATTTTGACGACCACTCCACCGCTAGGGCATCCACCATGTTCTTCGTACATTCCATCTCCGGCGAAGGCACCAATTTCCACGCAGGGCTTTTTGGTGTCCAACAAATAATCGATCCGCTCACGAGCGGTCAATTTACCTTTGGCGTGGTGTTTTTCGATGCGTTTTTCCCCGCCTCCTTGTTTTATGGTAGCGAGTTTTCGGCGTAATTCGGAAAGTAAGAGTTTATTGTGGTCTTCGTTTTTATTGAAGTTAATGTCCATTGCGGCAATGTGTTTGCGTAAAAATACAAAAGTGTGATATTTTGGATGGGGAATTCTACGATTAATTACCGATATTTGCTTTTGCGCTTTTGGTTTTTCACCTGGGTGGTCCAACGTACTTTAAGTGGAAATATACTTACTTTCCTATGACAAAGTTTGTTGTGGATTTGATCCGAAATCGGATACCCGGACTAAAGAAAATTGAACCATCGCAAATTTGCGTTAGGGATTGCAGCGGCATCCCCTGAAGTAGTCGTGTAGTGAGCTTTGCTCTACTTCCACGGCACTACAGGGATAAGCGGAAAGCCCGGTCGTGAAGTGAACCGAAGGATCGACTTCACGAAACGCCCAAAAAATAAAAAATGAATTATGGGAATGAATAAAAATACAGTTTTGGCCTGGGCCACGTTTATTATGATCCTTGTGGGATGTGGGTTGATCGCCTTGGGTGCGTTTCGTTATGACGAGATCGCCGGATGGGGATTCGCCGCCGTGGGAATTGGCTTCTTTGCCATCGCCTGGGTTTTTAATGCGCTGAAAGGAAGAGTGTAGGGGCATGTACGACCCCTCGACTGGTCGCCTCCGCTAAAGCTTTAGCGACTGTGGACGCTCGGGGCAGGTACGATGTAAAATCAAGGGAATTTGTTCAATACTTAACCAACAACCAACAACCAACAACCAACAACCAACAACTAAAAAACATCAACTACAAACAACATGTCCGACGATAAAAAAGTGATCTTCTCTATGTCCGGGTTGACGAAGACGTTTCAGAACGCTCAGACCCCGGTGTTAAAAAATATTTACCTAAGTTTCTTTTACGGAGCCAAAATTGGAATTTTGGGTCTCAATGGAAGTGGGAAATCCACCTTGCTAAAGATCATCGCGGGAGTTGAAAAAAACTATCAGGGCGATGTTGTCTTTGCGCCCGGATTTACAGTAGGACTTCTGGAACAGGAACCCATTTTGGACGATTCGAAAACGGTATTGGAAATTGTAAAAGAAGGTGCCGCCGAAACGGTTGCCATTCTAGATGAATACAACAAGATCAATGATATGTTTGGTCTTGAAGAAGTGTATAGCGATGCGGATAAAATGCAGCAATTAATGGATCGTCAGGCGGTTTTGCAAGATGAGATAGATGCCTCTAATGCCTGGGAACTCGAAACCAAACTTGAGATCGCCATGGATGCGCTGCGAACTCCAGCAGGCGATAAGAAAATTGGTGTTTTGTCCGGGGGAGAACGGCGTCGAGTGGCCTTGTGCCGACTATTACTTCAGGAACCCGATGTGCTTTTATTAGACGAACCTACCAACCATTTGGACGCGGAGAGCGTGCATTGGTTGGAACACCATTTGGCACAGTATAAAGGAACGGTGATCGCAGTGACGCACGATCGTTACTTTTTGGATAATGTTGCCGGTTGGATCCTGGAACTGGATCGGGGAGAGGGGATTCCATGGAAGGGTAATTATTCTTCTTGGTTGGATCAGAAATCGAAACGAATGGCCCAGGAGAGTAAGACTGCTTCTAAACGGCAAAAAACGCTCGAGCGAGAATTGGAATGGGTCCGTCAAGGAGCCAAAGGCCGGCAAACAAAGCAGAAAGCACGGTTAAAGAATTACGATAAGTTAATGAGTCAGGACCAGAAGCAACTGGATGAAAAGTTGGAGATCTACATTCCCAATGGCCCCAGATTGGGTACCAATGTGATTGAGGCGATTGGTGTTAGCAAGGGTTATGATGATAAGTTGTTGTATGAGGATTTGAATTTTAATCTACCACAAGCAGGGATCGTTGGGATTATTGGGCCTAACGGAGCCGGTAAGACAACGATCTTCAAAATGATCATGGGCGAATTGGAGCCTGACAAGGGGGAATTTAAAATAGGAGAGACGGCGCAGATCGCTTATGTGGATCAGGCGCATTCGAATATAGATTCGGAGAAGACGATCTGGGAAAACTTTAGCGATGGACAGGAATTGGTGATGATGGGGGGGAAGCAAGTGAATTCGAGAGCGTATCTCAGTCGGTTTAACTTTAGCGGAAGCGAACAGAATAAAAAAGTGGCTTTACTCTCCGGAGGAGAACGCAACCGGCTGCATTTGGCGATGACGTTACGGGAAGAGGGCAATGTGCTATTACTTGATGAGCCTACCAATGACCTGGATGTAAACACGCTTCGTGCGTTGGAGGAAGGATTGGAAAATTTTGCCGGTTGCGCAGTGGTCATTAGTCACGATCGCTGGTTTTTGGATCGAATTTGTACGCACATCCTGTCCTTTGAAGGGAACAGTCAGGTGTATTTCTTCGAAGGCGGATTTAGCGACTATGAAGAGAACAAAAAACAGCGTTTGGGAGGTGATCTAATTCCGAAACGAATTAAATACAAGAAATTGATCCGCTAGGATCTCTTTGGAAGGGTTTATTCTGAAATGTCTAAAACTGATCAATATAGCTGGATAGGTTCTCACTGCGTTCAAGTTCCAACTTTTTCCGGAGCCGATACCGACTTACCTTTACACTTTCCGGGGAGATACCCATGAGGTTTGCGATGTCCTTCGAATTAAAATTCAATTTCAGGAAGGAACAGATCTTTAGCTCATTGGAGGAGAGTTCGGGATGTTCCTTTTTTAAGTTTTTAAAGAAATCGGTGTTGACCTGTTCGAATCTGCTTCGAAATTCCTCCCAATTTTTCCGAGAGTTGTTGGTGATCGAGGCCGCCAGGTTTTCAAGTTTTTTGTGATGCGTCGAATCGATATTTTTCTTGAAATTATCGATCTCTTTTCTGAATTGTTGCACTGCTTCTCCATTCTCAATGATCTGCAAGGCAGCTGAGGTCAATTCTTTTTTATTGATCTCGAGCACCTCCTTGGTTTTCTGAAGCTCCAATTGTGTCAACTGCTGTAATTGTTCATATCGTTCTTTTTCCTTTTTGTGCTTGGTGCGCAGGAATTTAAAATAAAATATGCCAAATACAACGATAAAAATGGCGATCACCGCATAAAGCCCACCCAGCGTTTTACTAAGCTGTTTATCTTTTTCCAACAGCGCATTTTGCTGCGCTTCTTCTTTGGTCTTGATGTCTCTTTTTAGCTTATAAAAGGCCCAGGTTTCCTGAGAATTGTAGATCTCGTTGTTAATGGCATTTGCTTTCTTAAAATATTCTAACGCTTTTTTGGACTCGTTCACTTCTTCATACAGATCGGCTACAAGCAAAAAGATATCCAATTTGGTAGCCAGGTCGTCGATACTCCCGGTAATGAGGTCTGCTTTTTGGGCATATTGCAGAGCGACTCTATTATTTCCTTTGGTACGGTAGATCTCTCCCAGATAATAATAACCTTTCCCAAGTGCGAAGGCACTGTTTGCGCGAGCTAAAGGAACGATATTTCGTTCGGCCAGCACCTGTGCGCTGTCTACCATACCAAGATTTAGATAGGTGCGGGCTAGTTCATTGGCGGTAACTGCCAAACGAAAAGTTCGGCCACGTACCACCGAATTTTGTAAACTCTTTACAGCCTCCTTTGCGCGATAGTGCGATTCCACATGGTTTCCTCTACGGCCTTCCAGGATGGAAATATTTAACAATAGAAAGTTGTGAAAATTATTCTCGTCTGTAGTTCCAACCACACGAATGTTACGGTCTGCCTCTAATAAGTACTCCAGAGCTTCATCGTAGAGGTTGAATCTCATATATAAAAGCCCTATATTGTTATGCACGTACGCTAAGGTGATCGTACTACTGGAGTTGGTAAGGTAATTAAGCGCATCGTAGTGGTATTCTAAGCTCTTTGCGTATTCCGACTTAGAAGCATATGCTTTCCCCAGTCCGTTTAGTGCTTTGGCCGAAATTAAGGAATCTTGTGACTGTACACTTTCGTTAAGTACCTCGTTTAGTACTGTTATAGCCTTGTCCGGAGCGTTCCGAATGTCCGAATCGGCCTTGATAATGATGGAATCGAGGGTTACGGAGCGATTAATGTCCTCCTGTGAATACCCTTTAAACACTAAGAGTACGGAAATAAGTGAGATTATTATGAACTTTAAATTCATGAGTTGAGTAAATCTAACAGTTTTGTATACTTTTTGAGCAAATGTTCACCTTTTTTCTGTAGGAAAATTCCAAATGTTTACTTTTTGTATACACTACTTCTAACAAATGTAGCATAAAAAAGGTGATATTTGTAATGAATTGTTTATATAATACGCTTAAATATTAGTTACAACCCTATTTAAAAATTAAGCCACTCCCCCAAGGGTGGCTTTTTTTATGGGACCTATTGGCTTAGATACAGGAGTTTCTTACTTTTACTTCCAGATGATTCAACCTTACCTTTTTAATTCATGCCACTTTCCAGAATAAAAGCGATCGCATTTGATGCGGACGACACGCTTTGGGTCAATGAAACGTTATTTCGGGAAGCCGAACGCGAATTTTGTGTTTTAATGCAGGATTATCTTCCCGCCGATCGATGCAATGAATTGCTGTTTGCAATGGAAATGAAAAATCTTCCGCTTTACGGCTACGGCATCAAACCGTTTACCCTTTCGCTCATAGAAGCCGCCATCGAGTTTTCCGACGGCACGGTACCCATTGCAACGATTGAAACCTTGATCGCCCGATGCAAAAGGATGTTGGAGGCGCCATTGGAACTTATAGATGGAATTGAGGAAACATTGGCGGTGCTTTCTAAAAAATACCGGGTAGTCATGGCGACCAAGGGTGATCTGCTTGACCAGGAGCGTAAGTTGATCAAATCTGGGTTGGAGCCTTACTTTCACCACATTGAAATTGTTTCGGACAAAACAGAGGTGCACTATCAAAAATTGGTGAATCATCTGGATATTTCGGTGGAGGAGTTTTTGATGGTAGGCAATTCTGTGAAGAGTGATATTTTACCGGTACTGGCGATTGGTGGGCATGGATTTCACATTCCTTTTCATACTACTTGGATACATGAAATAGTGAAAGAGCCTGTGGAGCACCCTAATTTTAGACTCCTTTCTTCAGCAACTGAAATGCTGGAACTTTTATAAGATTTCTTCCAACTTTGCCACATACAGACCAACGTCATGGCCATCAACCAGGCCGTGGTGGGTGTGCACGGACATGGGCATTAGGCATCGTCCGTTTTTCCGAGTCATCTTTCCGAAGGAAATTTTTGGAGCACTATCCGGGAAGGTGTAGCTCCTGGCATGTGACAGCGCAGTAAATTTGAGCCATGGCAAGGAGGAATAATGTATCACACCCTCGCCGGAAACCGCCGGAAATAATCCGTTGCTCTTTCGGATGTTGGCAATAACTGTTTTGGCATATGCTTGAAATTTTTCGAAATTGGAATAATAATCCATATATGAAAACCCAAAACTGCCATCTTCCCTCATAATAGTTGGTGAGGCGTTGATCTTCTCATATTCATAAACTTGGTTGTCGAGAATTCGGAGTCTGAAGGCTCGAATGGTATTGGCGGCAGTTAAAGATCGGTGTAGATATTTCAGAAAAAAAGAATCCTCACTATTTTTGCACTCGGTGTAGGTTTGGGTACAATCTACATTGACGGTGATCCCATGGAATGGCTCCTCAAATTGACTAAAGAACTCAAAATGATCCTTTCGATTCCAACTTTCAAGATCGATCTTTGTTTTCAAGGTTCTATTTTTTTACTGAATAATAAGTTTCTGAGTATAGAACTCGGCTGTTGTTCGAAATTGTATAAAATACATCCCCGCAGGTAATTCGTCAATTCGGAACGTCTGGTTTTGAGTAGTGCTCATGTCCCCTTTGTACAGCGTTTTTATTAGTTTTCCGCCAAGATCCATCAATTGGATAGAACCTTCGGAATGAAGTTGATGGTTTATGGTGATCTGTGTAAGCGCCGGATTGGGATACACAGTGATCTTATTTTCTTCTGAAGTAAATTCATCAGTATTCAAAATAATTCCGGTGATATCATAACTATACATGGATCTGCCATAGGTGCCGGCATAAAGGGTATTCGTTGGTTCATGAATCTTAATATCCCGTGTGAGCGTGAGCGGAAGATTGTCTCCTAAAATGGTCCAACTTGCGCCGTCGTTGATGGAGTACCAGACATTGAGATCGGTTGCCACGAAAAGCCACTCTTCTGTAGGGTGGATGATAATATCGTTTACGGGGATGCTTGGTAAATTCCCCGAAATATCCGTCCATGTTTGTCCGCCATTCTCTGTTTTGTACACATGCGGAGTATAATCCACACTATTATATCCGGATAGCGTCACGTAAGCCACCTGATCGCTAAAATTGGAAACTGCGATGGAAGTAATATAACGTTTGGGAAGGGAACCGCTCACATTTTCCCAGGTAATACCAGCATCAAAGGTTACCTGCACATTGCCGTCGTCACTGCCCGTATAAACGGTGTTGGTATTAAGGTGAGAAGGTCCAATTGCGGTTAAGGTTCCATAACTTCCGGATCCGCTTGGATGTTGCCCGTCTGTAAGATCGGGACTCATGACAGTCCAGAAGACGGCTCTATTGGACGTATATAATCTGTTGGTACCGTAGTACATAATCTCCGGATTAAAGTGAGATAAAGCTACGGGGGTGTTCCAATTATTTCGATCGCCTCCGCTAATTCCGGAGGTAGCGTTCGTAAAGGTGTTTCCTCCATCTACTGAGCGTCTCAGGTTGCCGTTTTGAGACTCTCCATAGACAAAATTATTGTCGCTGGGATCTACGAGAACATGAAATCCATCGCCTCCTATGATCGACTCCCAATCGTTGAGCCCACCAGTGATCGTTCGTATGGTATTGTTGTCCTGAGTTCCCCCATAAAGTCGTTCGGGCTGTAGATGATCCACTTCAATATTGTAGAATTGTGTGAGTGGTAGATTTGTAAATTTACTCCATGAACTGCCTCCATTTTCCGAAATATAGATCCCCCCATCGTTCCCTTCCAACATAAAGTCATTATTAGTTCGTGAATATTCCAGGGCATGATGATCTACGTGCAATCCATTACTACCTTGCCAGGTGCTACCGCTGTTAAAAGTGCGTTGCAGGCTCTGTCCCAGCACATAGACCTCATTTTCGTTCACAGGATTGATACGGATATTACCAAAATACCACCCAAAACTAGCGTCCACACCGCTAATGGAGTTAAGTGCCACTAAGGTCCAATTATCACCGTTGTCTGTCGATTTGTAAAGACCGTTAAAGACATTAGTAATGGGGTTGGTTGTGTAACGGGCATAAATTACTGATGGGTTTGATTCTGAAATGGCCACACTTATCCTTCCGGTTTGAGTACTAGGAGCTGGCAGGCCATTGGTGGCTCCCAGTTCTTCCCAAGTGTCCCCTCCATCCACAGATCGATGCAACCCCGAAGTCATACCCGCATAGCTTCGCTGCCAAGGTTTACGAGTGCGTTCCCACATTGTTGCGAAGAGAACGTCAGGATCTTGAGTGTTCATTGCGATATCAATTGCGGCAGTCGAGTCGGTTTTAAATAGGACCTGTTCCCAGGTGTTGCCCGCATTTATGGTTCGGTAGACCCCACGTTCACTGTTGTAACCGTACAAGCGTCCGGCGGCTGCAACAAATACCCGATCCGGATTTGTAGGATCTACAACGATCCTTCCAATATGATGGCTTTCTTCGAGGCCTATATGGCTCCAAGTATCGCCTGCATCAGCAGATCGATAGATGCCATTTCCAAAAAAAGCACCGGTATTCGAACTGGCATTCGCTTCTCCCGTTCCGGCATAAATAACAGATTCATTAGAGGGTGCAATGGCAAGATCTCCTATAGAAGATTTCGCAATGTCGTCGAAAACAGGCGTCCAATTTTCACCTCGGTCCGTGGTTTTGAATATTCCTCCGGAAGCAGTTCCAATATAAAACACATCATCGCTGGAAGGGGAGATGGCTATATCGGTTATGCGTCCACCCGTATTTAGTGGGCCGGCCAGTGTCCAATTTCCGCCACTTTGGGTCCGATTATTCAAAATTTCCAACGCCTGAATTTCAGCATTCCTTATGGCGTTTTCGTTGATATAATTGTTTGGGTACGCACGCTCGTTGTAAAAGCTTTCACCCGGATAAAGCTTATCCATTGCTGCTCGTGATGGAACAGCGGCTTCTTGAACAGCTGTATTTTCTTCCGAAGGAAACAAAAAAACGAAACTAATAACAAAAAATGTTAGGGTGATCCCAAGAGTAACAATGATCGAACGGCGCATTTTTCCAGATTTTAAACCTTAAAAATAAGACAAATTATAACGCATATTTGTTAAATGGTGAAATCTTTGTGTGGCATTGTAATTTCAAAATGTTTTAAAATACTACCTTTAGCATTCTTAAAATTTACATGATGAAACAGCTTGTTTTTGCAGTTATCTGCTCAATGATAGGGTATTTTTCTAACGCTCAGGTAGAAACTCATTTTACGGCTTTAGATGTTTTCCAATTAGAGTATTCCGGCGATCCTCAAATAGCTCCTAACGGAGATTACGTAGTATACCGAAGAACCGGATTTGATATCATGAAAGATCGATCCAAGCGTGCCATATGGTTGGTGAGTGTTGATGGGAAGGTCCATCATAAATTGACCGCCAATGAAGTGAATGAGAGCAGTCCGAGATGGTCCCCAAGTGGAGACCGAATTGCTTTTGTGAGCAGTAACGGAGAGGGCAGTGAGGTGTATGTCTATTGGACGGAAACGGGAGCTGTTGCAAAGTTAACTCAGGTCGAAAACAGTCCGTCGAATTTGGCATGGTCTGCAGACGGTAAGCAGATCGCATTTACAATGAAGGTCAACGAAAAACCACCTGTTCTTGCAAAAATACCTGAAAAACCAAAAGGTGCCAAATGGGCAAAGCCGGCACGAGTGACAGATCGATTGAAGCACGAGGCCGACGGGGCCGGTTATCTCAAACCCGGGCACACACATATTTTTGTGATTCCTGCAGATGGCGGGACTCCCAGACAGCTTACTTCCGGGCCATTTAATCATGGCGGCAATTTGTCTTGGTCCCCGGATGGCAGGAAAATATACTTTTCAGCAAATAGAAATCCTAATTGGGAATATGAATTTAGAAATAGTGAGGTGTATGCCATCAGTACCTCCACCATGCTTTATGAAACCTTGACTGATAGAAACGGACCCGACTTTGATCCAAAGGTTTCTCCCGATGGAAGATCGATCGCCTATTTAGGATTTGAAGACAAAGTGCAAGCCTATCAAACCCGAAAGTTGCAGGTCATGGACATTGATGGAAGTAACAAAAAAGTTGTTTCCGGAAAATTGGATCGAAGTATTTCTGAAGCCATTTGGGCCAATGACAGTAAAGGGTTGTACATACAGTATAACGACCTTGGTAAAACCAAACTGGGCTATTTGAGCCTGAATGGTAAATTAACGGAAATTATTGACAATGTTGGAGGAACTACTCTTGGAAGACCCTATGCTAGCGGGAGTTTTTCGGTAGCTAATAATGGAAAGATCGCTTATACCATTTCCTTTACAGACCGGCCCGCCGATGTGGCATTGATCGATAAGAACACAAAAAAGCCATTTATACTCACCGAATTGAACGAAGATCTGCTGGCGTTCAAACGCCTTGGGTCTGTGGACGAGATTTGGTATAAATCGTCTGTTGATGGGAGAGATCTTCAAGGATGGATCGTGTATCCACCCGATTTTGACAAACGAAAGAAGTACCCATTGATCGTTGAGAATCATGGGGGCCCGATATTAAATTACGGACCCCATTTTACAGCAGAGATCCAGCTTTATGCTGCGGCTGGCTATATTGTCTTTTATCCAAATCCCAGAGGAAGCACCAGCTATGGGGAAGAATTTGGGAACCTACTCTATAACAATTATCCCGGCGAAGACTATAACGACGTCATGGATGGCGTGGATGAAGTGCTTAAAAGAAAGAAAGTTGATCCTGAAAAGTTATATGTGACCGGAGGAAGTGCGGGTGGTATTATGACCGCCTGGATCATAGGAAAGACCAATCGGTTTAAGGCTTCTGTGGTTGCCAAACCTGTGATGAACTGGATAAGCAAGACCTTGGTAGCCGATAATTATTATGGCTATGCCAACACCCGATATCCGGGTCAGCCGTGGGAAAACTTCGAAAATTACTGGAAGTTTTCTCCCATTTCACTAGTTGGAAATGTAGAAACACCAACTATGGTGATGGTGGGGATGGACGATTTGCGTACTCCACCCAGTGAGGCCAAGCAATTGTATCATGCCTTAAAGCTTCGGAAAAAGGAAACGGTATTGGTAGAGATTCCTGAAGCATCACATGGAATAGCATCCCGCCCAAGCAATTTGATCACCAAGGTGGCGCATACATTGGCCTGGTTCGAGAAATACAAGTAAGTTTAATCTTTTAGAGATCATTTATTTGGGTACCAATCCAATTCGATTACTTCAATATTTGGTCCCGGTCCCGATTTCTTAACCCATCCATGAAAGGTTCCGGGGTTACTCATTCCGTCTTTTCCGCGATAGTGATACGGGTATACTTTTTTGGGTTGAAATTCTACCACAGCCTTTGCAGCCTGTAATTCGGTCATGGTATAGGGAAGGTTCATACACACAAACGCCACATCAATATCTTTTAACGCTCGCATTTCGGGGATGTCTTCGGTGTCTCCGGAAATGTAAACTCGCATCCCATCTTTTTCGATCACATAGCCGTTGCCACGACCTTTTGTATGGAACTTTAAGGCTTCTTCTCGCAAATTGTACATGGGAATGGCCTCCACCTTAAAACCAAAGCGCTCCTTGAAATCGCCGTTTTTGAGTACATCCACTTGAGCATCAAAGTCTGTTGGAAGCTCATCAGCCACTGCCTGAGGCACCATGATCTTCGATTTGTCCGTGCTTACCGCCTTTAAGGTCTCAACATTTAAATGATCTCCATGGATATCGGTTACTAGAATGAGATCCGGTGAAGGTTGACCTGCGAACGCTTCGGCGCCACCGACAGGATCAACATAAATGATAGAACCGTCCCAATGTAGTACCATGGTGGCGTGGGAAATGGGAGTGACTTCGAAGCCTTTTTGAGTTAATTTAATGGGTTCATTGTCAGTGGGGATCGTGTTTTCTGCCGTATTTACTTCCGAAGAACTCTCAGAAAGATCTTGAGATTTTTCGGGTTCATTTTTACAACTTATTACACAGCATAAAAGCGTTACTGTTAGAAATATACGTATCATAATCTTTTTTATGAAGATACGAATTCTTCTATGGAAGGACAAGTTAGAGTGGATACACCATTTTAATATTACTGCGTTCGTAGGGACTGTCTTCCTCAACCGGAATTTCTATAAAACCGTATTTCCTATAAATATAAATGGCATTTTCTAATTTGGTATTGGAGTAGAGGAAGAGTTTATTGAAATCGTTCTTTTTGGCAAAATCGATACAATATTGCATTAATAGCTGTCCTACTTTCTTCCCTCTTTGATCAGTTCTAACAGCCATTTTGGTGAGCTCATAGCTGCCTTCGTCAGCTTTCATAAGTGCGACAGTGCCAATGGCTTCGCCATTTTCAACGGCAAAAAAGATATGTCCGCCGGGATCTAAAATATACTTTTCCGGCCGACTCAAAACTTCTCTATCAAAATCTTCCACATAAAAATAGGTTTCCAGCCATTCAATATTGAGATCGTAAAAAACCTTCGCATATTTCGCATCGTAGTTAGAAATTGATATTTGACTTTGCCGATCCATTATTTCAACGATGGTATTATAAAATTTCCCGGATTTTACGGCATCTTCAAAGTGGTCAATATGTTCAATAAGTGAATTCGTTTTATTGTGCGTGTAGTTCTTTACTGCCTGGTCCATGGCACGCCAAAGGGGCTGAACCTTTGTGTAAAATTGAGCACCCTGGTCGGAAAGTGAAATGAGCTTTTTTCGTTTATCAAGGGCATCGAGTTGTAACTCGATCAAGCCTTTTTGCGATAATTTATTGATGGTCTGAGTTACGGCTGGCTGTGAGGTCTGCAGCGCTTCGTTCAAATCTCTGTTGGTTGTACTATCTGCGTGAGCTATTCGATGAAACGCCGGAAACAAATAGGGGTCAAAGTCAACATTATAGTGCAAATAGGCCTGCTTGATGGTCTTCATCACCATCTCACTGAGACGTTTCAATCGAGACCCCATACTTAATTCTCCCAAAGATTTTAAGGTATCCATATAAGTAATTATATAAGTGCTTATGTAAAATTAAGAAGAATACCTGGTTTCACAAAATTTAAAGCTAATTTTTAATTTTAAGTTCAGGCTTGTTGCCACCGATCACATCTGGCTATCCACCAAAGCAATGGTTTCTTGTTCGATCTTAAGCGTTGCATTGTAGATCTTTTCGGCCTTGGCCAGCATAGCATCCACGAATTTAGTGTCCTTAATGTCTTTGGCATTGATACGGACATTAAAATAAGCACCTACGACAGCTGTTCTAGCGCAGAGTACGCCCACGGCTGCATCCGAAAGTGAGCTTTGAAGTCCGTTAGTGAGCATGGCTTGCATGACCTCCATGGAGCGATGAGCGGTTTCCATCACTTGAAACGGAATTTCTGTTGCATATTTGGTAGCTTCTTCGATAGCTTCACTTCGCACTTTTTTCTCTTCATCGCTATCCTTGGGCATTCGAAAACCGTCAATTATTTTATTAAAGGCATTGGTATCTTCATCAACCAGGTACAATAACTTTTTTTGGTAGGCTTGTCCTTTTTCGGCCCATTCGGAAAAGAATTCCCATTGGTCATCCCAACCTGCTTTATGGCCGCTTAGATTAGCAACCATGGTTCCTAAGGAAACGCCCAAAGCACCTACGTAGGCCGAGATGGAACCTCCACCCGGAGCCATAGATTCGCCTGCGGTTTCATCGGCGAAATCATTAAGTTTGAAATCGACCAGTTTCTTTTCACCCGAATCCAGCATATATTCGATGATCTTTTCATCAGGATGAAAGGGCTTAAGATCATCGAGCCCAAGCGATTTAACAGCAATCTTTATTTTTTCACTTTCCGAGACCCCTAATGAACGCTGCTGTTTTCTTAAAAAGAAATCGGCTGCATCCAACATCGCCTTCAGCGGGACCAATCCCACCAATTCGGAGCCTGTAACTCTCAGTCCTCGTTCCAATGCGGCTTTACAACTTTCGTCGAAGGCTTCATGCATAGCAGTGATGGATATGTTGGTGAGGTTGTAAGAGATCTGAGCAATGCCATATTCCTCTATAAACCATCCAATTCCTTTCACCGCCTTCAGTTTCCCGGGAATTCTCACAGGTTCTCCTTGATCGTCCAGTATTTTTTTTCCGGTGATAGGGTTTCCTTCCCGTTTAACTCGACCCGCTTCTCGAATATCGAAAGCAATCGCATTGGCTCTGCGAGTAGATGTGGTATTGAGATTGACGTTGTAGGCGATCAAGAAATCTCTAGAAGCAATAGCGATTGCTCCTGTTTTTTTAACACTATCCGAATATTTATCGGGTCCGAAATCCGGTTTCCATTGTGGATCGGACAATTTCTTTTGAAGCCCTTCGTATTCACCTGCTCTGCAATTGGCGAGATTTATTCTGTTTGCTTGAGTTGCGGCACCTTCGTAAAAGTAACCGGGTATACCCAACTCCTTTCCAACGCGCTCTCCCAATTTGTGAGCGTAGTTGGCAGTTTCTTCAATCGAGATATTTGCGATTGGCACCAGCGGGCAAACATCGGTAGCGCCAAAACGGGGATGTTCACCGGAATGTCCGCTCATATCAATAAGTTCACTTGCTTTTTTTATCAAGCGAAAAGCGGCTTCAATAACAGCATCCGGTTCTCCAACGAAAGTGATGACGGTTCTGTTGGTGGCCTTTCCGGGATCCACATCCAACAGTTTTACACCTTCAACGGTTTCTACTGTTTGCGAAATTTCCTTAATTTTTTGAGTATCGCGTCCTTCACTAATATTAGGAACACATTCTATGAGTTGTTTCTGCATTTGCTGAGTATTGAGAAGACAAATTTACGAAGACGGGTCTTAAATTATTGACCCATTCAGAATAACTTTTTCAACAAGATCACTTCCGAAGGCGTACGGTAAATATCCAACTGTCGGAATTGGTTTGGTGATGATGAGACTAGCCATTTTGCCTTTGGTAATACTGCCGTGGGTGTCACTAAGACCCATGGCGTAGGCTCCATTTATGGTAGCAGCATTGATAGCTTCTTCGGGGGTGAGGTTCATTTTGATACAGGCTCCTGCCACCACAAAGTTCATATTTCCACTTGGCGACGAACCGGGGTTATAATCGGTTGCCAACGCCAACGGCAGGCCTTCATCGATAAGTTGTCTTCCGGGCGTGTAGGGAATCCCCAGAAAATATGAACAGGAGGGAAGCGCCACGGGCATGGTGGCGGTATTTTTTAATGCTGAAATATCCTCCGCAGTGACCACTTCTAGGTGATCCACACTCAAGGCTTGATGTTCTACGCCGGCTGCAACGCCACCAATCGCGTTAAACTGGTTCACATGAATTTTTGGAATGAGTCCATATTTCTTGGCTTCGTTGAGGAGCCGATGCGTATCTGCCACCGAAAAATAGCCCTCTTCACAGAATATGTCGACATAATTGGCGAGATCTTCCGAAACTACTTTAGGCAACATCTCATTACAAATTAGATCGAGATACCCATCCTTGTTATTTTTATATTCTGAAGGTAATGCATGCGCTCCCAAAAAGGTCGTTTTAACCGCCACCGGATAATTAGCCGCTAATTTTTTGGCAACCCGAAGCATTTTCATTTCGGCTTCAGTGGTGAGACCGTACCCGCTTTTGATCTCTATGGCTCCGGTTCCTAATTGCATCACTTCTTCCAGTCTCAAGGCCGATTGCTCGTAGAGGGATGCTTCCGAAGTTTGCTGTAATTTTTTGGCACTGTTCAAGATTCCACCACCTTTCTCGGCGATCTCCTGATAGGTGAGGCCGTTAATGCGGTCAACAAATTCTTGTTCTCTGTTTCCAGCATAAACCAGGTGGGTATGTGAATCGCACCATGCGGGGAGTACCATCTTGCCTGTACAATCGATGGTCTCATCCACCGAAAATTTATCCAAGGCGTCCATACTTCCGAAGTCACTAATACGATCATCCTCGATAAGCAACCAGGCATTTTTTAAAGCGGGAAGTTCCTTCATCTCAGCTCCCCTAACTATGGAAACGGAGGGCTCTCTCACTTGAAGTAATTCCTTGATATGGGTAAGCACTAGTCTCATTTACGGATCATATTTATTGAAAACCAACCAAGGAACTTACAATTTATTGGCAAAAGTTTCATTTGTTAAATATAGCAAACCTAAAAAGGAATTAATACCTTAGAGGTTCAAAAATTTTGTTAGCCATGAAACCCAAAAAATTAGGTATTAATACACTTTGTACGCATGCGGGTGCGTTGGAAGATCTTCAGTTTAAAGGGGCCACCTCGCCTTTGTATATGTCGAGTTCGTATGCCTATGAAGATGTCACTGTGAAGCGGTACCCACGTTATTTTAACACGCCTAATCAGGAAGCATTGGGCAAAAAGATCGCTGCTTTGGAGCACTGTGAGGCAGGACTGATCTTTGGAAGTGGGATGGCCGCCGTCAGCCATTCAATGCTAGCGTTTTTGAAAAAAGGAGATCATGTGGTGTTACCTATGAATTTGTATGGTGGTACCTATAATTTTGTGGTGGAAGAGTTTGGAAAATTCGGAATTGAATATTCATTTACAAAAGGTTTTTCTGAAGCGGACTTTACTTCAGAAATAAAAGAAAATACCAAGGTCATTTATATTGAAACTCCTTCAAATCCGCTACTATTTATCACGGATCTGGAAATGATTGGTCGGATCGCCAAGGAGAGAGGGCTTGTCACCATGATCGATAATACCTTTGCTTCACCGGTAAATCAGAATCCAGCCGATTATGGAATCGACATTATGATCCATAGCGCTACCAAATATATGGGGGGTCATAGCGATATTTGTGCGGGTGCCGTTGCGGGGTCTAGGGAACACCTTGATATCATTTGGAATCTGGCCAAGAACATTGGTGGTAGTTTGAGTGATTACACGGTGTGGTTGTTGGAACGAAGCATCAAGACTATGGGAATACGGGTAAAGGCTCAAAACAAAAATGCTCGAAAAATAGCGCGCTGGCTTGACGCCCACGAATTGGTTGAGAAGGTTTATTATCCGGGATTGAAAAGTCATCCGGATCATGAGATCGCAAAAAAACAAATGCGCGGTTATACGGGAATGATGTCGTTTGAATTAATAGGTACCATCGATGCCGATGCTTTTATGAGTTCGTTGCAGCTTATCAAACAATCGATGAGTCTGGCTGGTATTGAGTCTACTATTTTGTCACCGATAAAAACTTCACATGCCCTTTTGAGTGTAGAGGAACGTAGGAGACAGGGGATTTCGGACAGATTATTACGCTTTTCTGTGGGGATTGAAGCAAAGAACGACTTAATAAACGATCTGGAACAAGCGTTTGAAGCTGTGACCAAGAATCAATTACAAACTATATGAAGCTAGACATATTAGCATTTGGTGCTCACCCCGATGATGTTGAGATGAGTTGTGGTGCAACCATCGCCAAAGAAGTCGCCAAGGGTAAGAAAGTAGGAATTGTGGATCTCACTAGAGGCGAATTGGGCACTCGTGGCAGTGCTGAAATCAGGGATGCTGAAGCTAAGGAGGCAGCTAGGATATTAGGTGTTGAGATCCGTGAAAATATGGGGTTGGCGGACGGCTTTTTTGTCAATGATAAGGTATCGCAAATGCAGGTCGTCAAGTTACTTCGAAGATACAAGCCTGAGATCGTATTGTGTAATGCTGTTGATGATCGTCATATTGATCATGGCAAAGGGAGTCAATTGGTGAGTGATGCGTGTTTCCTAAGTGGTTTACGAAAGATAGAGACCCAAGATGGGGGAGAAGACCAGCAAGAATGGCGACCCAAGTTGGTGTATCACTATATTCAATGGAAGGAAATTGAACCCGATGTTGTGGTAGATGTTTCGGGGTTTATGGAGAAAAAAATGGAGGCTATTCATGCATATGTGAGTCAGTTTTACGACAAAAACAGCACTGAACCCGACACTCCGATCTCTTCTGAAAATACGCTGGCAAGCCTTTCGTATAGGAACCGGAATTTGGGTAGATTGATAGGCACGGACGCGGGCGAAGGCTTTACGGTGGAACGATATGCTGCGGTTGATTCGCTCTTTGCTCTCATTTAAAAAATCTTAAGAAATAGTATTGTTCAAAGTTTGGAAATGCATTATATTTGCACCCTCCTTCGCTGTGTTGCATATAGCTTCGGAGGGCGCAGGCCCTTAGCTGGAGAAATGGTGGTTGTAGCTCAGCTGGTTAGAGCGCTAGATTGTGGTTCTAGAGGTCGCCGGTTCGAAACCGGTCTTCCACCCCACAAAAGTCTTCAAGTGAAACTTGGAGACTTTTTTATTTCGCAAAGCGAATGAAATTCAGCTTTGAAGAAATAAAAAAGATTTCGTGCGCAGCACGGAGACTTTTATGAGCAGGTTTCCCTTCTGCGGTTCAGCGAAGCTAAACCATTCGGAAATAAAAAAGATTTCGTGCGCAGCACGGAGACTTTTATGAGCAGGTTTCCCTTCTGCGGTTCAGCGAAGCTAAACCATTCGGAACTAAAAAAGATTTCGTGCGCAGCACGGAGACTTTTATGAGCAGGTTTCCCTTCTGCAGTTCAGCGAAGCTAAACCATTCGGAACTAAAAAAGATTTCGTGCGCAGCACGGAGACTTTTATGAGCAGGTTTCCCTTCTGCAGTTCAGCGAAGCTAAACCATTCGGAAGTGTAAATGATCGTGGGGCACTATATCCTTCAGCATAAAAAAAGCCCTTCCAATAAGAAGAGCTCTATAATATAATGTTTCTGATGGCGATTATAACTTGTCTGCTGTTATTCTACTTTCCCGATTGGCAACTTCCCAAGTGGTTTGGAAAATGAGTTGCGCTCTTTTAGCTAGTAGGTCGTATTCGATCTTATCGGGCGTATCTGTAGCTTGGTGATAATCCTCATGTACCCCATTGAAGTAGAAGATTACAGGAATATTGTTTTTGGCAAAATTGTAATGGTCGCTTCGGTAGTAAAAGCGGTTTGGATCATTATCGTCATTAAATTTATAGTCTAACTCCAGTTCGCTGTATTTTTTAGCGACATTTTCAGATAGGTCGTGTAGTTCCTGGCTCAATTTATCACTTCCAATGAGGTATACATAGTTTGGATTGTCCGCTTTATCTGGATCAATACGTCCTATCATATCTGTATTGAGGTTACATACCGTGTTAGCAAGCGGGAATACCGGATTCTCGGTGTAATATTTAGATCCGAATAATCCAATTTCTTCACCGGTAACATGCAAGAAAAGAATAGAACGTTTAGGTCCGTTACCGTTTTTTACAGCTACTTGAAAAGCCTGTGCTATCTCCAGCATAGCTACGGTGCCGCTTCCATCGTCATCGGCTCCATTATAGATCTTTCCATCATCCATTCCCACATGATCATAATGTGCCGAAAGGATGATTACTTCTTCCGGTTTTTCACTTCCCTTGATAAACGCCAACACATTTTCGGAGGGTTTTGGTTCATTCATTCTGAAATACTCTGCAGGGATATTCTGATAATAGTCATCTCCATTGGGCCCCGAAATTCCCTGAGATTTATAGTAGTTTTTTAGATATTCGGCGGCCAATTTTTGCCCCGGTTCTCCAGTCATTCGACCTTGCATTTTGTCATCGGAAAATTGGTAGAGATGAGTGCTTAATTCTTCTGCCGTAATAGTATTCATATAATCCACGCGGGACATTTCTTTGATAGCAGAATTTTGTGCCGTATTACACGAGAAGGAGAAAACGGCGATAGCGGTAATTAGGAAGTACTTCATGGAGATAATTTTATGGCCATAAAGATACATTAAGTTGCTTATGAGAGTCCAAAAAAAATGTGAAAATTGCGGGAAACTTGGGGCAGATCGATGAGAATTGGAGTTATTTACAATAACGACATCAGAGTATCCTGCACAATCATAGAACCCACAACTTTCGTTGTGGGTTTGGTATTACGAAATAAGGCGGGTTACTTATACTCTTATTATGTTTTGAAGTTATTTTTATCATTAAAGTTTGGCTCTGCTTTGAAAGTTGATTACGAAACTTTCCTGGGCGACCTTCCCTTTTTTAAATGTAGCCGAATAATCTGTAATAGTTGCATTGGAAAGTTTGTACTTTAATATGTTTCCTGCAGATTGTTTCACCCATATTTGGACTTCCTTAAAGACCTTCTTGGTCTGTATGGCATTTTCAATACGTCCGGAATTACCGTCGTGTTTCTTTATAACACTATAATGCATTACCGGACCGGATCCTCCTTTTCCCCTGCTGCTGCTCATAGCAAATTGAAAATTAACTTCATCCATGGCCAGACTGGTGAACTGCCCGGCAGTTACTAATCCTTTGATCTTGACTTGATGATCTTGAGAAAAACTAAGAGTTGTTATTACTAATGCGAAAAGTAAAATTAGATTTTTCATTATATCTGATTTAAGTGATTCTTGTATTCAAAAGTATATACACCAGGTGAGAAATCTTTCTAGGATTTCATGGACTGCATTAAAATGTATGTATTCAGGGAGGAAACTGGCTGCATATTAATGGACTTACACTGAGGGCGCACTTATGTGAAAAATAGGGATTAGGAGCGGGGATTACGTTCCGTGATCCCTCATCACGCGCTCCTTACATTAAAGCTCGATACTGCAGTTGCAGAATTCGGGTTTTTCTCTAATGCTGTTGGGATTACTCGTGTAACTCGTGATCACAACTAGAGAATCCAATACAATCATAGAAACCCAAACATCTTCGATGTTTAATTTTTATTTCCAGTTCGCTTACGAAAGTAAACTTTCGACGCTCCCGAAAACAAAAAACCCACAACTCTTGTTGTGGGTTTCCTTTTGCGGAGAAAGAGGGATTACGTTCCGTGATCCCAACTAGAGAATCCAATACAATCATAGAAACCCAAACATCTTCGATGTTTAATTTTTATTTCCAGTTTGCTTACGAAAGTAAACTTTCGACGCTCCCGAAAACAAAAAACCCACAACTCTTGTTGTGGGTTTCCTTTTGCGGAGAAAGAGGGATTCGAACCCCCGGAGGTGTGACCCTCGCTAGTTTTCAAGACTAGTGCATTCGACCACTCTGCCATTTCTCCGGTCGATACATCCTTTTAAGATTTCAGCGGGCTTGACCGCCGAAGCAACCTAGGTTGCGTAGGCGGGTGCAAATATAAGATGCTTTTTCAAAAAAATGAATGATTAATTAATTTATTTAAGTCGGACGAAAACCAATTAGTCTGTATTTTAGCCTCATGGAAGAATGGTACTATTATGTCCTTTTGGTGGGCGTAGGTTTCGTTGTTGGATTTATAAATACGATGGCCGGAGGCGGATCACTCATCTCCCTTCCGGTTTTGATATTTCTGGGCCTACCTCCTAGTGTCGCCAACGGGACAAACCGGGTAGCGATCGTGATTCAAACCGCTACCGCGGTGGCGGGATTCAAAAGCAAAGGGGTCTCAACCTTCCCATTTAATATGTATCTGGGAATCTCGGCATTGTTGGGCGCTATAATTGGAGCTAGAATTGCCGTAGATGTGGATGGCGCACTTTTTAATAGAATATTGGCCATTATTATGATCGCAGTGATCTTGATCATCATTTTTAAACCCAAAACCAATATTCAACATGTTCACGAGCGGCTAACAGGCAAGTATTTGTGGATAGGGATCATTGCCTTTTTTTTCTTCGGAATTTACGGCGGATTCATAAACGCAGGGCTAGGCTTTATCATGATCCTTTTTCTCCATTTCGTGAACCACATGACTCTGGTTCGGGCCAATGCCACAAAGGTTGCTGTGGTATTTATCTATATGATTTCGGCACTCATTGTATTTGCTCTAAATGATAAAGTGGATTGGATATTAGGGTTGGTACTCGCTCTCGGAAACGCATGTGGTGCCTGGATCGCAAGTAGATATCAGGTTAAAAAAGGAGACAAATTCATTAAGATGTTCTTGATCGTGATGGTGGCTATTATGGCGTTTAAGTTGTGGTTTTTCTAAAGGATTGGAATTGCCTTTTTATCATCACCAACAGCGACATAGGTAAAATACCCGGTTACCACCTTATCGCGCTCATCGCTATACATATTCTCCATAAAGATATCCACTTTCACCACGCAGCTGCTATTGCCTACTTTGTCAACACGGGCGACTAGTTCGACGATGGTGCCCTGTGGAATAGGTTTGGTGAAATCGATCTTTTCGGTAGAAACCGTCACGACCTTTTTTCTACTGAAACGTGTTGCGCAAATAAATGAGGCCTCGTCCATCATGTGAAGCGTAGTACCTCCAAATAGCGTGTCGTAATGATTGGTAGTATTGGGAAAAACAGCTTTAAAGATTCGGGTTTCGCTTTTGTGGATGCGTTCTTCGAGGGAGATCATAGTGATTGGTTTTTCTGAAATAAAATTTACCTATCACGAAATTACAAAAGTTGCCTATCCTATCCGTATTTTTGCCGAACAAAGAATGATACGATGAATTCCGAAATAATCAAAAAACTACGGTGGCGTTATGCCACTAAGAAATTTGACCCTTCAAAGGCCCTTTCCGAAGAAAAACTAGATATCCTCAAAGAAGCATTTAACTTAACGGCTACGTCGTATGGGCTTCAGCCGCTCAAAATGCTTGTCATCACGAATGGAAAGACAAAGGAGCAATTAGTTCCCATTTCGATGGATCAGGAAATGGTGCGCGACGCATCCCATGTTTTGGTCATTTGTATTGAGTCGAAGATTTCTTCGGAATATATTGTGGAACATTTTAATAGAGTAGAGGCCACCCGAAATACGCCCCGCGAGATATTGGATCCATTCCAGGACTTTTTGGTGACGTCCTTTTCAGAAAAAACCCCTGAAGACATTTCACTCTGGATGGAAAAACAGGCTTATTTGGCGCTAGGCAATCTTCTCACCGTTTGCGCCTTGGAAAACATCGATGCCTGTCCCATGGAAGGTTTTGATCCCGAAAAATATGACGATTTGCTTCAGCTAAAAGAAAAAGGCCTACGTTCTGTACTGGTTCTGCCTGTGGGTTATCGAGCACAAGACGATATGTTCTCTGGTTTTGAAAAAGTCCGGAGAGGAGTGGAGGACGTTATCATACACCTTCCATAAAACGACTCATTTTAAATAGTCTCGTTTTTGTAACTTGAGGTCTAGATGATCACCAATACTACCCGACGATTTTTAGCGACCCTTATTTCGGGAATGGCCCTTCTATGGTATGACCGCCGCTACCGAAAGTTCACCTTTATTCCTTTATTGATAATTGTAATTGGTTTTATCCTGCCACAAAATATGATCATCCCGGTAGAAGGAGCCACCACAAAAGATTGGGATGTAAATTCGTTCTGGGCTTATCCTTGGGGCACTTCGATTACCCACAAGGGGATAGACATATTTAAGGAGCGGGGCACCCCTGTTATAGCGGCCACCTATGGAATTGTTGTCTACACCCATGAAGGAGGGAAAGGTGGGAAGTCGGCCATGGTCTTAGGCCCCAAATGGCGATTTCATTACTACGCGCACCTCGATGCTATCGATGTGGTTCCCTTGGAACCCTTAAAGACGGGAAGCAAAATTGGTACTGTTGGAGATACTGGCAATGCCAAAGGAAAACCTCCACATTTGCATTACGCCATCACCACCCCATTTCCCTATTTCCTTTTAAACGACAAAGAAGCCGTAGATGGATGGAAGAAAATATTCCATTTAAATCCGGATACCTGGTTGCGACCTTAGGAGTGTTTTATTCGAATATTGAGCAGTAGTTTTTCTGAAAAAATGTCATTGAGGCACTTTTCAGCAGTGAAAAAATGTCATTTTCTTTAAAATAATTTTAACAAAATCGAGGGTTGAAACTGTTGATTTTTCATTTGGCATTTATTTTGCCCAATGTGTTTCAGATGATTTAATTGATCATTGAATCTTAAACGGAGTTTTAACTTTAAATTTTTAAATTATGAAACTGACAAAACGAAATGATGGGTTATTTCCTAACCTATTGAACACTTTTTATGACGATGATTGGTTTAAAATGCCAGATACCTTTAAAATGGGTACGAGCGCGCCGGCCGTGAATATTCTAGATCACGACGAACACTTTGAAGTTGATCTAGCGGTACCCGGAATGCGTAAGGAGGATTTTACGATCGATCTCGAAAAAAACATTTTGACGATCTCTGCCGAAAACAAGTTTGAGAATGAAGAAAAAGATGAGAAGGAGAATTATACACGCAGAGAATTCAATTACAGTGCTTTTAAGAGATCCTTCACCTTACCCGATACGGTGGAAGGTGAAAAAATTTCGGCTACCTATAACAATGGGGTGCTAAGTATAACTGTGCCTAAGAAGGAAGAGGCGAAGCCTAAACCACCCATCGCTATCGAAGTAAGTTAAAAAGGAGCGGAGGATCTCCGCTCCAATTTGTCAAGTTAATTGGAATTATAATTTTAATACTGAATTTATGAAACCTTTTGTCTTATTAACTTTCTTAGGACTAAGTTTGATGAGTTGCAACGCTCAAAATAAGGAGCCTAAGATAGAACCGAGTGATACACCACAAGCTCTAGTGGAAAAGGATTCCGAAGAAATTCCCAAGGGAACCTGGAAAGTGACCAAGGAGTTGGACGAAAATGGAAATGTCATAAAATACGACTCCATTTATAGTTATTCCTACGGAAATGCAAACGGACAGGAAATGAAAATAGAAGATGTAGATAGCCTTATTCAATCCTTTCGTGCTTATTCCAAAGATAGGATATCACCCTCCTGGGATCACAGTTTACTGGACCCTTTTTGGGAAGATTCACGCATCGAAGAGAGATTTTTTAATGAAGAATTTTTCCAGGATCGGTGGAAATCCGATTTCGAATCCATCCAAAATCGAATGAAGCAGATGGATTCATTGAGAGCACAATTTTTTCATGACTATTATCCTGGTCTTAAGGAATCCAAACCGACAGACCAGAAAGCCATTTAAAACGTTAAACCTCCGCAGACGCGGAGGTTTTTGATTGCTAAGGAGGTGTAATGAACCTATTTTTCACTGTTGCCCAGATAAAACGCAACCCTTATCTTTGCCGGGCGTCTACTAAAAGTAGTAGTCCTTAAAACCTTACAAAGAATGCCTGGATTTGAAGTATTTGGAGACGAAGAAAGAAAACAAGTAAATGACGTTTTGGAAAGCGGCGTGTTGATGCGCTATGGTTTTGATGGAATGCGTAACGGCCACTGGAAAGCAAAGGAATTTGAAAAAGCTTTTGCAAAAAGAATGGACAGTAATTATTGTCAGCTTGTTTCTAGTGGTACTTCTGCACTCACCGTGGCATTGGCATCGGCCGGAATAGGAGCCGGAGATGAGGTGATCATGCCCACCTTTACTTTTGTAGCGAGCTTTGAGTCCATCATGATATTGGGAGCTGTTCCGGTTTTGGTGGATATTGATGACACCCTTACCCTAGACCCCCAAGCTGTCGAAGCGGCTATTACTCCCAAAACAAAGTGTATCATGCCCGTGCACATGTGTGGTTCTATGGCCGACTTGCAAGCACTCAAACAAATCTGTGACACTCACAATCTCATCTTACTAGAGGATGCCTGCCAGGCATTGGGTGGTACTTATGAAGGTAAGCCACTAGGCAGTTATGGCGATCTTGGCTGTTTTTCTTTCGACTATGTAAAAACAATTACCTGTGGTGAAGGAGGTGGAATAATTACTAACAATAAACAGTTTGCCATTAACGCAGATCAGTTTCAGGACCATGGTCACGATCACGTTGGAAATGACCGCGGAGCTGAAACACATCCTACCTTGGGTTATAATTTTCGTATTTCTGAATTGAACGCAGCGGTTGGCATTGCGCAATTAGGCAAGTTGGACGACATACTTGCCATTCAGAAAAAAAACTATACCATTATTCGAGAAAAAATAGAAGGTTTAGACGGAGTTACATTTAGACGCGTACCGTATGGAGGTGTAGAAAACTTCTCTTTTCTGAACTTCTTTTTGCCCAATCTCGAAACGGCGCGTAAAACGATGGATGCTTTTAAGTTGGCCGGTATCGATGCCTGTTTTCATTATTTCGATAATAACTGGCACTATGTTCGAAAATGGGATCACTTAAAAGAGTTGACGTCAGTAAGTCCGGTTTCCGAGACTATGCGCAGTGGCCTCCAAGATTTATCTAATCAAGATTTTTCGCAGTCTGATCATTTCATTCAACGTAATATTTCCTGCCTTATTAAATTAAGCTGGACTCCGGAAGAGGTACGAGAGCGTGCCGATACAATGTCTCAAATTATCCAGAAGCATACCTATTCAACAACAAGCTCAGCTTCAAAATAATCTCACTTATAAAACTAATTTTATGAAATTGAAACAGTTAATTATCGTTTCGTTAATTGCATTTTGCCTTATTTCAACATGCCAAAATCTGTCCGCACAAACCACTACTATTGCAGTAGTTGATAGCACTTCTCAAAAGGAGAAACGTCTAATATTCGGCGTTGGGTTTGGGCTAAATTTTGTTGGAGGCACTAACATTTCTCTTTCACCTAATCTCATGTATAAGGTGAGCAATAAATTCACTTTTGGAGCAGGTGTCCAAGGGAGTTATTCGGCGATAAAAGACCTTCAGAATACCACAACCATTGGGGGTAATGTGGTTACTCAATACAATCCCATACCACAGATACTTACCTTGGTGGAGTTTGTTGAATTGAATGTTAGTACTGAAACAGAATCTCCAGAAGGAAAAATGAAACAAACGTATTGGGATTCTGCATTGTTTGTGGGAGCCGGGTATAGTATCACTCCAAAGATTGCGATAGGCGCAAAGTACAATCTGTTGTATAATGAGGATGAAAGTGTGTATTCCAGTCCGGTAATACCCTTTGTCAATATTACTTTTTAAAGGAGTTTAACTTTTGTATCTCTAAAATGGGATGTACTCCGTAATTTCAAGTCCGTAACCAATCATTCCTACTCGCTTGGTGGTTACATTGTTGCTAATGAGGCGTATCTTGTGGATGTCCAGATCGTGAAGGATCTGTGCTCCAATCCCAAAATCCTTAGAGTCCATGGCAATTCGAGGAGCCTTGGCTATTCCGTCTTCGGTTTGAGACTCCCTTAGAATGGAAAGTCTGCTCAATAAATTCATGGATTGGCTCTGCTGATTGATAAACACAATGGCTCCCTTTCCTTCCGAATTGATCACCCGAAACATGCTGTCCAGTTTTTTGTCCGGATTATTGGTGAGCGTTCCCAAAATATCGTTATTGATGAGCGTTGAATTAACACGAACAGGTACCGGCTCATGCTTTGCCCAACTCCCGCGAGTAAGTGCGATATGCACCTGATTGTTGGTAGTTTGTTGGTAGGCGCGCAGTCGAAAAGCACCAAATTTGGTTTGAATATCGAAGTCTTCCTTTTTTTCTATCAGGGAATCGTGCTCCATTCTGTAGGCCACAAGATCTTCAATAGAAACCAATTTCAAATCAAATTTTTGTGCGACTTCCATCAGTTGTGGCAATCGTGCCATGGAACCATCTTCATTCATGATCTCGACGATCACTCCTGCGGCTTCTAATCCGGCCAGTCGTGCAAAATCGATAGCGGCTTCGGTATGGCCTGTTCTTCTTAATACCCCTCCGTCTTTGGCTTTCAACGGAAAAATATGTCCGGGTCTGCTTAGGTGAAATGACTTAGTTTCGGGATTTATAAGTGCCTTAACGGTTTTCGCTCGGTCTGCGGCCGAAATACCCGTAGTAACTCCCTCTCCGTTCAAGTCAACCGAAATAGTGAAGGCCGTCTCCATGGGGTCCGTGTTGTTGCCTACCATCATTTCCAGGTTTAGTTCCTTGCAGCGGGTTTCGGTGAGTGGCGCGCAGATGAGTCCGCGGCCATGAGTGGCCATGAAATTGATGATCTCCGGCGTGATCTTATCGGCTGCAGCCACAAAATCGCCTTCATTTTCACGGTCCTGGTCATCCACAACAATAATGACCTTGCCATTGCGAATGTCCTCAATAGCTTCTTCAATGGTGTGCAGCTTGATCATAGTGCCATTTTCAGTAGAGATCATAATAAATTTTTCTAAGATTTTCGTTTGCCATGGGCTTCAGAAATCGATGACAAAGATACGGAATGAAAATTATTGGATGTTTTGAATTGGTCAGAATTCTAAATCTTGACCACAAAGTTCGCAAGAAGTCCATTCCTTAAGATAATTTACCATCAATTACCCTGCGAATCCCATGTTTAAGAAGCGTAACATTAAAATTTATAAGTAAACCCAACTTATAGTCGCCTAATTTCATATAGGTCAGAACCTGGGCGAGATGAATATCATGAAGTGCCTCTACACTTTTTACCTCGATGACCAATTTATTTTCCACCAGCAGATCTATTCGATATCCAATCTCCAGTTGTATTTTTTCGAAATGTAATGGCATAGGCTTTTCTTTCTCAACAAAAATATTCATTGATTTCAACTTGTAATAAAGACATTCCTGATAGGCACTTTCGAGGAGTCCGGGTCCTAAAGCGCTGTGTACCTCTATCGCAGCACCTATTATTTTATGGGATAGTTGATTTTCGGTCATAACTTGGAGTATTTGGTGTTATAACCGGGGAGTAGGATTAAAAATAAATACAAATTAGGAAATCCATTAGAATTAGCTTCTTTTTTACCACAAAGTCCACTAAGTTTTTCACAAAGTTCACAAAGATTTCAGCTGGGATGATTATTTGCTGTCGCCACCATTTTATTATTCTAGGTTTTTACTGAGTACCAAGCAGAATAATTCCTAAAAGATAAATCCTTATCAATGATAGCCAATATCCTTGGTGCCCTTTGTGCCTGCTTTGTGCTCTTCGTGGTTTACTTGGAGTGGAACTAAACCTAAATGAATTAATTTAAGCCGATTCTTTCTTCTTAAAAAGCCGTCCAATGCGCTGTAGAAATGCGTCAATGTCAATGATGCCCTGGTCCGTGGTAGCTCTAAAAGTAAGCCATATACCAAGTGGGAGCATAATCACCGTACTCAACCAACTTGCAATAAAAGGGTGCATAGTACCGTCCTCGGCGCTGTTTTTAGCGAAAATCCCAATGAAATGATAGGTAAGAAACAACAATATGGCGACCACCATAGGTAATCCCATACCGCCCTTTCGGATGATAGCTCCCAAAGGTGCACCCACAAAGAACAAGATGATACAAGCAATAGCCAAGGCAAATTTTTCGTGCAGTGCTATTTCATGTTTGTTGAGTCGTTTGGTTTTAATCTGAAATTCGATCTTTTTAGAATTCAAGGATTGCAAGGTTCCTTTTACATTATTAAGGGCCGTTTGAAGGATTTCTAACCTCTGCCTGTTTTCAAACGCGTCCAATACATTGGTGTACTTAATAGTATCTTTTTTAAAATGTCTTCTGCTTACAGTATCTCTAAATTTATTCGCTCCGGTACGATAGTACATATTGTCTGAGTAAAGTTTAATATCGCGACTAAACTTGTTGGAGAGCGTGTCTATTTCAGAATAAAGCTCGCCCGCACTGTACATATTGTGATTACTGAGTTCATTTTTGGCATCAATATCGGTGTCATTAAGGGCCGTTAAGTCAATATTCAGGATATATTCTTCGAAATAACTTTTAGCGAAGGGCCGACTTCGTTGTTTGAGGGCGCTGGCGAGGATTACATCTTCGTAGTAGTTACCGTCTTTCAAGATGAGCGATAGGGTATTACTACCTTCTTCACTAACCAACTCACCTTCGGTTGCAATGATGACAGTCGAGTTTTTGTTCGGGCTTTTGGGATTTTTCTTATGAATAACCACTTCCCGAAGAAACTGATCTCTGTCGCCGTACTTTTCAGCAACTTTAATATTGAAATCTTCGCCTATACTACTAAATTGGCCTTCGACGATAGCCATTGACGGACTTACCTGTGCGATATTCCTTCGGAGATTTTGCCATTTATATTCTGAATAGGGGATGACGTTGTTGGCAAAAAAGAAAGCGGTGAGTGCCAACGCTACAATAAAGAACGTCAAACTTCGCATGGCCCGTTGTAGGGAGATCCCACTCGATTTCATAGCGGCAAATTCGTAGTTTTCGGCAAAATTCCCGAATACCATCAAAGAAGTTACTAGTATCGTTAATGGTAACACAAGGGGGATCAATTTAGGGGCAAAGAACCAAAGGAACTTCAAAATGATCCAAAAATCGATATCCTTACCTGCCAGTTCAGAAATGTAAAGCCACACGGTCTGCAGGACAAAAATGAACATTAAAATAATGAAGACGCTTAAAAACGTCTTCAAATAGGCAACTAATATGTATCGATCTAATATTTTCAAGAGACGCGCTTAATCAAGCCGGTCGATGTAATACCCATCTTTCTCGTACTTGGCTTCGTCAAAGGTAAAAAGTGTTTTCGACAATGGCTGGTTGGTTTTAAAAGAATTAACAGTAAGGGTATATTTCGTGCCGTTGGCGTCTGTTTGAATGAGTCTGTAAATATGTTTGGATTGTGTATCGATGCCCAATAAAATGTCTTTGATCTCTGCATTAGAGTCAATTGGTGTCAACTTTACATACTGAATTTTACGACCTTTTACCGTTTGTGTGATGTCCATTTTATAGGTATATCCCTTCTCATAAAAGGTAAGAAGTTTGGATGGAGTGATCTCTTTATCATCTTCGGAAGTATAATTAGAAATAGTCACCTCTTCATCTTCGGGATTGATGGTATATATCTTTTTACCGTCAAACATACGGGTGATGCCCATCATATTCAGTAAATAATGGTCCCCTTGAATGGACACATCCCCACGGGTATCCTGATTCACATCTTCTTTTGTGTTATTTAGGTTCCATTTAAAATCGATCACAATATTATCGTAGCTCTTCACCTTTGTTGAAACCTCATTCAACAACGTCTTGGCTCCTTGAGCTTGTGCCAAAGAAATGCTACATACGGCCAGGATTACTACTACTATTTTTTTCATTTTAATAATCGTTAATTTCGTTATCTAAAAGTTGGTTTAATGCGTCTACACTCGAAACGAGCACTTGTCTTGCCTTGCTACCCTCGAAAGGACCTACAATACCTGCGGCCTCTAATTGATCTATAAGGCGACCTGCGCGATTGTAGCCCAGTTTCAGTTTTCGTTGCAATAAGGAAGCGGAACCTTGCTGGTGAATTACCAAAACTTCGGCGGCCTCACGGAACAATTTATCACGCTCCTCGACTATATTATCAAGAGTTGTGCCACCTTCTTCACCTACATATTCAGGGAGCATATGGGCATTTGGATATGCCTTCTGGGAACCAATATATTCGGTGATGTCAGCAACTTCCGGCGTGTCTACAAAGGCGCATTGTATGCGTGTAAGATCATTGCCTTGGGTATAAAGCATGTCCCCACGTCCAATTAACTGATCGGCTCCACTGTTGTCCAAAATGGTACGCGAATCAATCTTCGAAGTCACTCTAAAGGCAATACGGGCAGGGAAGTTGGCCTTTATGATCCCTGTGATCACGTTTACCGAAGGACGCTGGGTCGCGATGATCAAATGGATTCCAATCGCTCGTGCCAATTGCGCCAATCTGGCAATGGGCGTTTCTACTTCTTTCCCGGCCGTCATAATAAGATCGGCAAACTCGTCGATCACCAAAACGATATAGGGTAAAAAGTGGTGGCCGTCATTTGGATTGAGCTTTCTCGCCTTAAATTTGGCATTGTACTCCTTAATGTTACGACACAAGGCATCTTTGAGCAGGTCATACCTACTGTCCATTTCAATACACAGGGAGTTGAGTGTATTGATCACTTTATTGGTATCGGTTATGATGGCCTCTTCGGTATCCGGCAATTTGGCTAGAAAGTGACGTTCGATCTTGTTGAAAAGCGTTAGTTCTACCTTCTTGGGATCCACCAGGACGAACTTAACTTCCGCGGGATGTTTTTTGTACAGCAAGGAGGTAAGTATGGCGTTTAACCCAACCGACTTCCCCTGTCCCGTAGCTCCCGCCATTAGTAAGTGGGGCATTTTGGCCAGATCCACCACAAAGGTCTCATTACTAATAGTCTTACCCAGGGTTAGGGGTAGCTCCATTTCTGCCTTCTGAAATTTTTGCGAAGCAATGGCGGAGCGCATCGATACGATCTGTGGGTTTTTATTAGGCACTTCAATCCCAATGGTTCCTCGCCCCGGAATGGGCGCAATAATTCGAATACCCAATGCCGAAAGGGATAGAGCTATATCATCTTCGAGGTTTTTGATCTTCGAGATTCGGATCCCGGCTTCGGGAACGATCTCGTATAAGGTTACTGTTGGTCCCACCGTTGCCTTGATGTTCGCAATCCCAATTTTGTAGTTGCTAAGGGTCTCGACAATTCGGTTTTTGTTGACCTCCAATTCCTCCTGGTTGATAGTAATTCCCTGACCACCGGTGTAGTCTTTTAGTAGATCGATGGTTGGAAATTTGTAATTACCCAACTCAAGGGTAGGATCGAACTCGCCATGTTCCTTGACTAATTTGCTCGATAGATTCTCCTCCACTTCCTCTTCCACAGCAGCTGCCTCAATTTCCATGGCTACTTCAACTTCGGCAGGTTCATTTTTTGGAGTTGGTTTCAAATAGGGTTCCGAAATGATTTCTTCGGAAGTGGACGTAGGCTCTAAAGCTATTTCGGTCTTATTTGATACCAGTGTGTCTACTACATCTTTTTCGTAGTCGCTTTGTTCAATTTCATCGGCCGTATTTTCTTCCGAAGAGAAATCGGAAATGATCTCTTTCTTCGTCTTCCCAATAGATGCTGCCACCTTTTCGGGAGTCATTTTCAGACGGATAACCAAATAGATTATTGCTAAAAAGGTCATTAAGAGAATCGTTCCAATAAGGCCCATATAATCCTGCAGCAGATCGTTGATCTCAAATCCTAATACCCCACTGAGCAAGGAGCTTTTTGCACTAAAAAATCCGAAGAAAACAGACAGCCATACCATCACCAGCAGCCCCCAAAACCAGAATTTTAGTAGTTGTTTCTTAGCATAGTCGAAGAATAGATAGACTCCGGTAAGGCAAACCAAAAAAGCAATAATAAAGGCAGAAACGCCAACTCCCTTATAAATAAAGAAGTCGCCAAAGAAATTACCAACAACGGTCAGCCAATTGGAGGCCTCGCCATCACGGTCGAAGCCCGTGAGACTCATATCCGCCTTCCAACTAAAAAAGTAAGAAACAAAGGAAAAGAAAAGAGCTAGACCTAATAGAATAAATCCGCTACCCCATATAATTTTTTGTTGCCGTGAAGGGGCAAAAGAGACTTTTTTTTTGGAGGATTTAGATTTTTTTGTTCTTGCGGTCTTTTTCTTCGCCATGTAAGTGTTTGATTGCAGTTGGGTAAAAATACAATTACTTAACGTGACAAACTACATAAAATTTTTCAGAATCGAGAAAACTTGATCCCCAAGTTTTACAAGTATAATCAAGGGTTTTTAACTTAAAAGATTATACAATATCAGCAACTTATTGTCGCGTTTCCATTGAATCCATCCTTTACCTACGGTTTTGAAGTCGCCGTCCAGCAATAGGACCTGCATCCAATCATTTTGGATCCTGACGGCACGCATAAATTCATAGGGAGTGTTACTAACACCCGAAGAAGAAAACGGGCGATCTCTTACTTTTTCATTCGAATTAGGATAGAATTCTACCGAATTCATGCGCATCAAAAAATCTCCCCAAAAGGCAACCTTTCCATCGCTGCGATTGACATAAGAAGTTTGACCATTGGTAGTGTTGACGGTTACTTCCACGAATTCTTGAGTGATGCTTTTTATTCTGAAATACAATATATCGTAATCCAATTTTAGAATATCCGGCACCAACCAGGGTGGGGCAGTGGCAATTTCGAACTGTCCGTATTGATTGCGTTTAAAGGTAATACTGTCGACAGGCATGTGTTCAACGATCGATTTTTCCAAATTTGGATTGCCGTAAAAATAGAGGGTAGGGTTTTCGTAATGATTGGGTGAAAAGAAACCCATTCCCATTTCTTTATCCTGAATAAGAGGTTTTTCATATGTATCTTTCTCCGCTGCTATCTTTTTTACCAATAGGGCCGTGGGTTCGGTAACGACATTAGGGGTAGGATCGAAATTTTCCTTTTTGGCATCCTCCTCCTTTTGTTTTTCCCGTTGTAAGTATTGATAATGGGTAATTCCGTACAGGATTCCTATGGCAACTAACAAGATCCAATTAAGACGAACAATGATCTTGTGAGAAACATAGCGCACAATAAAAAAGGAAACTAAGAGGGCACCTCCTGCAAACATCACTCCCCATCCCAGGACAATGGCACCTCCGGCCAACATTTGGTTTTTTCCAGCTCCTATGAGTTTTGCAACGTAGATCCCAACAATGAAAAATACGAGCAACATCAAAAAATAAAAGGCGAAACTAGCAGGTTTTAATAGCTTTTTCATAATTACCACTCGAACATTTTAGTAAATTCCTGTCCGGCCTCAACGGTAATATCGAACCACTTAATATTGTCTTTACCGTTTTTTCTACCCCGCAAACGAACCTTATAACTACCCGGATTTAGGACGAACGGTCTGGGATTAGACGAAGCCGAGGTATAACTACGCCCACCTGCAATGCTCACATCGGTTGCGGCATCGTAAATACTAACCGTACAATCGATCAAGGTTCCATTTTCCGAAACACCCAGTTTAGCAATACCCGTGATAAAATTGTGAGTGACTTCTTTTTCTTCGCCGGCATTGATTTTCACATCTTCAATTCGTTTTTTAACCTCAAGGCCGGACATTTTTAATCCATGCACCTCTATATCATAGGTGCCCGGGTTAACCTCTACTATTTTCGGTCTTCCATAAGTGCGGCCCGCCGATACACTTTTTCCTTCCTGGTTGAGCACTTTCAATGTGCTGTCCCATCCTTCTCCATTATTCGTGGTGTGGATAGCGAACTTCCCTCCGTCAAAACTAACATCCCTGTGGACGATCTTATCTTCAAAACTCTCTACGTTCTCAACGATGACCGCTGTGACATCACTACCTTCAAGGGGTTTTACTTCCAGATTGTAGGTGCTGGGAGGAAGAAACACAACAGCAGTATCCTTATAAGTTCTAACGGCTATTGGTTTCCGTTTAGCCACAATGTCATATGCTTTGACATAGGCGTCGATAGGTTGTCCGTTTTTTACGGCGTAGACCGAAACATTGCCTTTAGGCTTATCCACAGTTTGTTGGGTGGCTTCATTGAGCACATCGCCGAGTCCACTTGCATTGGAAGCGTCGTAGTATTGACCTTCACCGGCCTGAGCGGCGCATTTTAGCTGTTCAGTCTCTCCTTCTTTGAGTCCGAAGCCTACAATATGAAGTTTAAAATCAATGCCTTCATTCTTTGCAGCCTGTACCACATCGCAAATGTTTCCCGAACAGGATTCAATTCCGTCAGTAATGAGAATTATGGTCGCTTGTTCTTTTGACTTACGTAGCTGCTCAATAACCAATTCGGCCGAATAAGCCAAAGGCGTTTTTCCCAGTGGTTTTATTTTTTTTAATGTTGAAGTGATCGCGCTTTTGGAACTGTTGTCCATGCTCACCAAAGTTTCCACGTCCTTACAATCTCCCTTTTTCCGATGCCCATAGGCCACCAGACCTATCTGTTGATTGGCTGCTAAATTATTAACCGAAGATGACAAGACGCTTGATGCGATCTCCACCTTGGCTTTCCCGTCCAATTGACCCCACATGGAGCCACTGGCGTCATAAATAAAAATAATTGGAGAGGAGGCTTTTTCGTCTTGAGCATTCAATGGAAGCACCAAGCAGAACGCAAACAGAAGTATGGCTAAACGTCTCATAATGAAATGGTTTTGTAAGTTGAATGTATAGTTAAAAGTAAGAAATAAATTTCTCGATACAAACTTACAATTGCCACAAGTAACTGTCAATCACCCATTTGGGTGGTTTTTAAAATTTCGGAATGTAAATAATGCAGGCGATAACGATAGCTGCGATTGCGGCGAAGAAAACTGCACCGGCTGCTACGTCCTTTATATAACCAATTCTATCGTGGAAATCGGGATGAACGAAATCGGCGATCTCTTCGGCGGCAGTATTCAAGCCTTCGATGCTCATCACTAAGCCAATGGCAAATATCTGAAGCATCCACTCCGTCGCGGATATTTCAAAATAAAACCCGGCAACCGTAATCAAGATGGCAATGACCGCTTGCACCTGAATGCTCGGCTCATTTTTAACAAGCATCCATGCCCCTTTAAAGGCATAGCCAAAACCTCGGAGTCGCTTCCCCAAATAGGTGTTCCACATTAGAGTGCGTTTAAGGCGGCTTCGTAGTTGGGTTCCTGACCAATTTCCGGGACTTGTTCGTTGTAAACAACCTTGTTATTTGCGTCCAAAACGATCACGGCTCTTGAATGTAAGCCTGAGAACGCACTTTTTGTAACCTCAAGTCCGTAGTCCTTTCCAAATTTACCGTCCTTAAAATCGCTTAACATTTCTACATTTTCAATGCCTTCAGCGGCACAGAATCGGGCCTGAGCAAATGGAAGATCCCGTGAGATGCAGAGTATTTTTGTATTGTCTAGTTGAGAGGCTTCTTCATTGAAGCGTCGTGCCGATGCCGAGCATACTCCGGTATCCACACTTGGGAAAATATTCAGGATCTTTTTCATACCGTCATAATCGTTCAACGATTTTGAGGACATATCGGTTGCAGTTAAAGTGAAATTGGAAGCGGTGCTACCAACTTCAGGAAGAGTTCCAATGGTTTCGGCGGGATTTCCACCAAGAGTTATAGATGCCATTTTTTGATGTTTAGTTTGAAAAGATAAAAGTACGCAATCCTTTTCAGTTAAAAATGAAATATAAGCCGATTCCTTGTCCCAATCAAAGAGGAATATGTGAGTAAAACCAACCTTAAAAATTATTCTCCACTCACTATTTCAGTTTCAACTTTATTGGGCTGTGTGAGCATTCTAATTTTTATCTTGAAAGCTGCAAATATCAGCGTCATAAACGGGCTCAACCAGTTAAAGATGGCAAAAGCGAAATAGTCCACTACCGGTACACCCAAAACACCGCTTTGGTAGGCACCACAGGTATTCCAAGGAATTAAAACTGAAGTCACCGTACCCGAATCTTCCAACGTTCGGGATAGATTTTCCGGTGCCAGGCCTTTATCCTTAAACGCTTTGCTGTACATTTTTCCGGGTACAACAATGGCCAAATATTGATCACTGGCTGTAAGATTGAGTGCAAGACAACTAGTTACCGTACTTGCGAATAGTCCAAAAGTGGTGTGAAATAATGAGAGTAAAGCTTTACTGATTCTGGACAGTGCGCCAATCGCATCCATGATACCTCCAAAGACCATAGCGCATACGATCAACCAGATCGTACCGAGCATACCGCTCATTCCACCCGCCGAAAACAGGTCGTTAAGTGCTTCATTGTCCGTGGCCACAGCGGTGTCAACGGTAATCGCATCCATGATTCCTTTATAGGCCGTTGTGAAATTAAGAGAATCTCCTCCTCCCAGAGTTTGAACAATATCCGGTTGAAATATTAGTGCAGCGACAGCTCCCAATAAGGTTCCTACTAACAACGCAATAAGCGGCGGTGTCTTTTTTATGATCATAACAATCACCAGCAAGGGTACTACAAACAACCAGGGGCTAATATTGAACGATGCATCAATAGATGTGAGAATTGAAGCGGTATCCGCCACTCCCTCAGGCTCAAGTCCTAAGCCAATAAAAATAAAGACAATAAGTGTGACAATGATGGTTGGGACCGTTGTATAGGTCATGTATTTTATGTGCGTAAACAGATCGGTTCCCGCCATGGCAGGGGCCAAATTGGTGGTATCACTTAAGGGTGATAATTTGTCGCCAAAGTAAGCGCCTGATAGTACAGCTCCCGCCGTCATTCCCAACGATATTCCCAACGCTTCCGCAATTCCAACAAGCGCAATACCTACTGTGGCAGATGTGGTCCAACTACTACCCGTAGCAATAGAAATAATAGCACAGATTACTACGCAGGATGCCAGAAAGATTGTCGGATTTAAAATTTGAAGCCCATAATGGATCATCGTTGGGATAATCCCGCTGATAAGCCAGGTACCGGCCAGGGCACCAACCATTAGGAGTATAAGCAACGCGCTCGTGGTAGATTTTACATTTTCCGCAACTTCTTCCAACATTTGCTTATATCCCACCTTGTTGAAAGCTCCAACAATGGCCGCTACTGCAGCTCCCAATAACAATATAAACTGATTACTTCCGCTTAACGCATCATCACCATAGGCGTAAAAAACATTATAGAACAGCATCGCAACCAAGGCAAATACAGGGATTAAAGCTTCCCAAATATTCAATTCGACATTTTCAACAATGTTTTCGTCCTGCGGTTTTCTTGGCTTTATATCCTGACTTTGCATACGCTTCTATTTACGGAAACGTAATGTTACGATTTTGATACATGTTGTGCAAATTAATTGGGATTCCCCGATCTCTATTATACGAGGTGTGGTTTCAAAATCCCCACTTCCAACATGCATTGCGACATCATTTCGTAAGTGCGTTCAATGTCGTTATCCAATCCAATAGAGAACCGAATAAGACCATCTGTTAATCCCATTTCGGTTTGTTCCTCCTCAGGTATCTCACTAGACGTTGAAGTGCCGGGTGCACTAAACAGCGTTTTGTAAAATCCTAAGCTCACCGCCAAATAACCCAAATTTCGTTCCTGCATCAATTCCATGAGCTCGTTGGCCTTTTCAAGACTGCCAACGTCTATTGTGAGCATTCCACCAAAGCCATATTCTTCATTGTACATTTGTTTGTACAATTCGTGTCCCGGATGCGATTCCAACCCGGGATATACGGTTCGGAGTCCGTCCGCTTCAAACATCTCGGCCAGGTACAATGCGTTCTCGCTATGTTTTTTTACGCGAATGTGGAGGGTGCGCATATTCTTCAGAATTGAGGCCGCCCTCAAACTATCCATAGAAGCTCCCAACAGCATTCCTGCACCGTCGTTGACATTGCGAAGCCTATCGATCAATTCCTGACTGCCACAGGTTACACCTCCCATGGTATCGCTACTACCGTTAATGAACTTGGTAAGACTATGCAAGACCACATCGGCTCCCAATTTAGCCGGAGAAATTGTAAGGGGTGAAAAAGTATTGTCTACCAATAGTTGTAATCCATATTTCTTGGCAATTCTCGAAAGCCCTTCGATGTCCGCGATTTCTAAAAGAGGATTGCTCACAGATTCGCAAAACAGGATCTTGGTCTTCGGAGTAATGGCCGCTTCGATAGCTTCAAGTTTGGTGATGTTCACAAATGAGGTCCGTATGTCGAATCGGGGAATGAAATTCTTAAGAAAAGCATAGGTACCCCCGTAGATAGTCCTGCTTGCAACAATATGATCACCTGCCTCACATAATTGAAGGATGGTAGGAGTAATGGCCCCCATTCCACTGGCTGCTACATTGGCAGTTTCGGTACCTTCCATAGCGGCAAGCGCTTCCCCCAAATACAAATTGGACGGAGTAGAGTGACGGGAGTATAGGTAGCATCCATCTGCGTTACCTTCGAAGGTGTCGAACATGGTTTTGGCCGACAGAAAGGTGTAGGTGGAAGAATCGGATATCGACGGATTTACACCTCCAAATTCTCCAAAATATTGCAGGTCCTGAATCTTGTTTGCGGGTTTAAATTTACTCATGAGTGTAGAATATGGTTTGTTAAACAAAATTAGTGGAATTTAGATATATTATCAAGAAGTTAGATATTATTCAGAATAAAAAACTATTAAAATAAATTATTTCAGTAAAAAATACCATGGTTGTATTATATTTTTATATTTTTCTGAAAAATTTTCAGCATGAAACTCGATACTATAGACAAACAACTGCTCCACTATTTGCAGCAGGACTGCAAGCAAACCAATAAAGAGCTGTCATTGAAACTCAATTTATCTGTAACCGCTGTGTATGAGCGGATCAAAAAGTTGGAACGGGAAGGAGTGATCCAGGATTATGTAGCCTTGTTAAATACCGAAAAGGTGCAATTGGGTTTTGTGGTGTTTTGCCATGTAAAATTAGAAAAGCATGCCAAGGAAGCCATCACGCACTTTGAGGCCGAGGTGGAAAAACTCACCGAGGTTTTGGAATGTTTTCATGTAAGTGGGGACTATGATTACCTGCTAAAAGTGATCGTAAAGGATATGGCTCATTTCCGAAATTTTATGGTGCATAAATTAACTACCTTGCAGTATATTGGGAGCACACAAAGCTCTTTTACAATTAACGAAGTAAAAAACACAACTGCCGTCAATCTGCAATGAAAAACACCTCTTTTGTCCTTTCCGAGTTTTTTGTGCTTTTTATTGTACTGCCTGCCAGCTTTACGCTCGAATACTCTATTGTTATAAAAATGGTGCTGGCCGTTATTGGATTTGCCTATATTATTTTTATGCTGAAGCGCATACTTCGTATTTCCTTTCGCGTGAGCCGTGAGATTAAGTGGAAATCGTTTTGGCGACCAACACTCGTCCGATTTATAACCATTGCACTGCTTACAACCGTATATGTTTTGTATCGTGACGCAGAGGCTTTATTTTTTGTGCCTCGTACTAATTTGGGCTTGTTTATTGTGATCTTATTTGTGTATTCGGTGCTTTCGGTGTGGCCTCAGGAAGTGATTTATCGTACTTTCTTTATGGAACGCTACAAAGGCTTGTTTAAAAGTAAGGCACTTCTCATTTTTATCAATGCCATTGTATTTTCTCTGGCGCATCTTTTTTTCCGAAATACATTGGTGCTCGTCCTCACTTTTTTAGGGGGAGTTCTTTTTGGACTTACCTATCTCAAAACACGAAGCACTACCCTGGTGACTATAGAACATGCGCTCTACGGAAATTGGTTATTTACCGTTGGAATGGGTAAAATGCTCGCCTTTCCCGGGATGGATCAATAATCGTATCTTAGTACTGTCATGAAAACAAATCAAATTTTAAGAACCGTGGTCGGGATCATTGTGGGTGAATTTTCTCTGGTCATACTTACCACGATTGCGCAGGAAGTTTTGGTTGATGGGGTAGATTGGCAGACTTCTTCCCAGATAGATCTAGCTATTGGTGGCGTCGCAACTGGGCTAGCGGGAGTGCTCACAGGGATTATAGCCAGTTGCATAGGAGGGAAGAACAATCCGTGGCCCGTAAGGATCATTTCGGTTCTGGTTGCAGTTGAAACCACTTATTTGATCGTTTCCGGTAAATCGGGGAGTACGTTGTGGTTCAGTATTGTTTCGGCTGTTGCACTCATCGTTTCTATTTGGATAGGGTTTTATGTACTTCGGAAAATCAGAAATAAAAATTAGAAATCTTCGGTATTGTCTATTGCGATTGAGTATCGTAACTTTGCGTTCGCATTAAAATTCACAACTATGTCTACATATGATGTTGCAATAATTGGTTCAGGTCCCGGTGGCTATGTGGCTGCCATTCGCAGTGCACAATTGGGAATGAAAACCGCAATTATAGAAAAATATAACACCTTAGGAGGAACCTGCTTGAACGTAGGTTGTATTCCTAGTAAGGCCTTACTGGACTCATCACATCATTATGAGGATGCCGTAAAACATTTCGAGGACCACGGAATCGAGATTCCGGGTGAGATCAAGTTAAATTTTAAGCGAATGATAGAGCGCAAACAAGGCGTTGTGGATATGACAACCAAGGGCATTGATTTCTTGATGGATAAGAATAAAGTCGATGTTTTCCATGGAATGGGAACGTTCAAGGATGCTACGCATATTGATATCTCTTCGGAAGAAAATACGCAAACCATCGAAGCGAAGAACATCATCATAGCTACCGGAAGCAAACCATCCACCTTGCCATTTATTACAATTGACAAGGAACGCATTATCACTTCTACCGAAGCCTTGAGCCTAACCGAAATTCCCAAGCATATGATCGTTATTGGTGGTGGAGTTATAGGATTAGAACTGGGTCAAGTCTACCGAAGACTAGGCGCTGAAGTTTCGGTTGTGGAATATATGGACCGTATTATTCCAACCATGGACAGTGCGCAGAGCAAAGAATTGATGAAGGCCATGAAGAAACAAGGTGTGAAGTTTCATCTTTCACACAAAGTTTCGGCTGTGGAGCGTGAGAAAAATGAAATTACGATCACCGCAATCAATAAAAAGGACGAGGAAGTTAGCTTCACCGGAGATTATTGTTTGGTTTCTGTGGGGCGTCGACCTTATACCGATGGATTGAAAGCTGAAAATGCAGGCGTAAAGATCAACGAGCGGGGTCAAATTGAAGTGAACGAGAAACTACAGACCAACGTTTCTAACATCTATGCTATTGGTGATGTCATTCGGGGAGCTATGTTGGCTCATAAAGCCGAAGAAGAGGGCGTTATGGTTGCCGAGATCCTGGCGGGTCAAAAACCGCATATTGATTACAACTTAATTCCCGGCGTAGTCTATACCTGGCCGGAAGTAGCTTCGGTTGGCAAAACTGAAGAACAATTAAAGGAAGAGGGTGTTGAGTATAAATTAGGACAATTTCCAATGCGTGCCCTAGGTCGAAGTCGTGCCAGTGGTGACACTGATGGATTTGTGAAGATACTCAGTGATGCGGCAACAGACGAAGTCTTGGGAGTCCATATGGTAGGCGCTCGTGTAGCCGATCTTATTAGCGAAGCTGTGGCCGCCATGGAATTTAGAGCCAGTGCTGAGGATATCGCACGCATGAGTCATGCGCATCCCACCTATGCCGAAGCGGTTAAGGAAGCAGCCCTAGCTGCAACGGAGAATCGACCGCTTCATATTTAATGTACTTTTCAGAACAAAAAAAAACCATCGTCCCCATTAACGATGGTTTTTGGTATATACCAAATAGGTTTTATCCTATTCGATAACCGTTACCTTCCAATTCATAGTGGAAGGAAATATTGTTGAATTTGAAATGTTTGTTAATCGGATCGTAACTGTGTTGGCAGCGCTTACATAACAGCTCCACTTTAAGTTTGCTTCCATGGTTCCCAAAGGGGTACAGTTACAAGAACTTCCAATACTAGCATTAGTTACCGTAACATTTTGCTCGGCGGATATATTGAAGATCAAAGGCACCCAGCTTAAGTTAACTGTGTTGCTGAGTCCTTTGATAAGGATCTTACGGTCGTTGTTGGGTGTAAAGTAAAGATGTGTTCCATCGAATTCGAAAGTACCTTCTTCGGGGGTTGATAGGTTGGTTCCCGAATTAAATTTAATTGGAGCCGACTCGGCAGTACTGCCTCCCGCTTTTATATGCAGGTAAGCTGTAGGATCTTCGTTTCCAATCCCAACGTTTCCAGAAGCCTCTATGGTCATTTCAACACCATTGTCGTCTGCATTGTCATCACCGGGACCTGTCACCGAAAAATTAAATTTGCTTGGCAGGTTACCACTACTGTGATCCCCATCGGCTAAACTTGTGATGGAAGCGATTACGTTTGACTCTCCAGTTCCGGACCAGGTCGTTGCGGCAACCGATCCAATAGCATCGTCATCGTTTAGAAAATCTTTGGAGGCGAATGTCCCATTATACGTCACGAAGTGAAAGTTGGGGGCATTAGGTACATTAGTGCTCGTAATTTGAATATCAGAATCACCGGGCAATCTGATCTCTATACTTTCGTCGGGATCGTCGGTGCCAAATCCCATTCGTCCATCGTCCATGATAACTACGTCTTTTTCGTTTTCTGCGAATGCCTGTTTGACATAGGTCAAGGGTTCGTTGTCTTTATTATGACCGTCTAACCACTCACCACCAAAAGGAAGCCAATTGGATTGGGCGTTGTCCCAATAGTGATGTCTTTTCTTATAAGGTCCTTGGGCCGTGGTTAGAAATACTATCATTCCGTCTTGATCCGCACCGGGATTGGTTGCCGGAAATGCATCAATTCTAGGTGCTAACAGTCCATCTGTAATGGCGGGGGCACTTGAGTTGGAAGCTTCAACTTCGATCACACTTTTTGGAGTGCTCGTCTCAATTCCAACTTGGGCCACTACAGTAGTGTTTACAGCGAGGGCTAGAATACAACTGGTAATTATGTAGGTAAAATTTTTCATTAATGGGGGTATTGATTTGAGAAATTTCTAATCAAAAAACAACTATTTTCCAAACTTTCCCGATTGGATTTATACTTGCTAACGAAATATTCGATACTCGCACGGTTACCGTATTAGCAGCGCTTACATAGCAGCTCCACTGAAGGTCCATCTCGATATTAGATCTGGGTGCACAGTTACATGAGTCACCTACTTGAGCTCCGGTCACCGTTACCGATATCTCGGAAGTGGTTCTTGAGGCTATATTTGGAAAGTTTAGACTAGGATTAGCCGTTAAACCATTTAAAAGGACTTTTCTCACTGTGGTTGGCGTAAAATACAATACGTTATTATCAAATTCGACCGCTCCGGCTTCGGGTGTACTTAAGAGGGTTCCATCGGTCAATTTAATGGGGGCTGTTTCTGCTGTGGCTGTTCCGGCTTTTATTTCCAGATATGCACTGGGATCATTTAATCCGATCCCTACATTACCTTTACTGTTGATCACCATTTCAGGGTTACCAGAGTCCAACCCGGTATCATTAGGTTCGGTAACCGCAAATTCGATCTTTGTGGGCAGGTTGCCGGCAGAATGGTTACCATCTGCTTCCATTTGAATGTTTGCAACATCCGCTGATTTTCCCGATCCAGTCCATACTTTACCTGTAACATAGCCAATATCATCATTGTCAAATAAAAAATCGGGGGCTGCAAAACTTCCTTCTGTTGTATAAAACACTAATTGAGGTGCATCCGGGGGCGATGCACTCGTAATTTGAATATCATTATCACCTGGAAGCTTTACTTCAATACTTTCTTCCAGGTCATTGGTTCCAATTCCTAATTGACCCGAATCCAATATCACTACATCCACACCGCCATCTGTTGATTGCTGTGCATAAATGATATCATCGGAATAATCGCCTCTGGATTGAGTTGCGGTTCCATCTTTCCATTCATCGTTATAGGCGACCCAGCTCGAAGCTGTGTTGTCCCAAAAATGAAATCCTTTGCTGTAGGTGCCGGTGGGTGTTGTTAAAAATATTAGCATTCCATCTTGGTCCGCACCAGGATCGGTAGCTGGAAACGCACTTATACGTGGGATTAATATTCCGTCAGTTGCTAAAGGAGAAGCCGAGTTGGATGCGGGGATATCCAACAAGCTTTTGGGGGCAGTTGTTCCAATACCCACTTGTGCCTGTCCAATCGAACAGAAAGTCAGTAGTAGGAAACATGCTATTGCATAAGTAGTAGTTTTCATAAGCATTCGATAAATGGGGTTATCGACTACAATTGTAGGAAGAAAATATTATACGGACTACATTTAAGTACTTGAAATATAGATATATTCGATATAAATCATAAAAAAACCGATGAAATACATGAATGAATTATACAATTAACATAAAAAGAATACTTTTTGTAGGAATAATTGAAGTATTTGCTTCCATTGAAATTTCAATATCTTTGAAAAATGAAAAAAATTATTGCCTTCGCAGGAAGTAACAGCAGTACTTCCATCAACCACAAACTAGTCTCTTTTGTTGCCTCAAAATTGGAAGATCATGATGTAATTGTCATTCGATTAACCGATTATCCGCTACCAATTTTTGGAGAAGATATCGAGAAAGAACAGGGGTATCCATCCAATTTGGAACTACTATTAACCGAACTAAAACAAGCCGATGCCTATGTTATTTCAGTAAATGAACACAATGGGACTGTTTCTGCCTTTTTTAAGAATGTAATGGATTGGTTGAGTCGCTTGGAATATAAGTTCCTAGCCGAAAAGAAGATATTATTGCTCAGTGCATCACCTGGAAAGCGTGGAGCACTTTCGGCTTTCGAATATACCAAGGGCGTGCTACCCAGATACGATGGCACTGTGGTAGCTGGGGTCAATTTCCCATCTTTTCAGGAAAATTTTTCAGATGAAAACCAAGAGATCAATGATCCGGACCTCAAAAAGAAGGTAATGGATGCTATCAGTACTTTTTTAGAAGCACTGGAAGGTGACTAATTTTCGATTATTTCAGATAGTAATTCAATAGATTGAGCCTTCCAATCGGTTTTGATCTCATCCCAATGTGAATAGGTAGTGTTTTGCTTGAAGTTATTGGGGTTGGCCGAGTCGTAAGCTGTAATTCCTAGATATCGATGATCTTCGTCATCATTGCTGTACCCAAACGCATAACTGGTATAGGTCTGATCTTTGTAGGTGAAATCTCCCAATTTTTCTATAACCGCGGGATAATCATCCTGTGCGCCAATTTGATTATACAATGACAGTTTGGTGAAGGCTTCGGCTTCCATGTATTTAGGCGGAATTTTTTGCTTGAGATCCGCCTTTAGTAAGGCTTCCATTATTTCGAAGCGTGTATAAAGATCTTCCAAGCTCTTATTCAGAATAGATTCTTCAATATCAAATTGGAATGAAATGGCAAGCATAAGTGCCCGTGCTTTTAACCAGGAATCGCCCTCTAAGTCTGCGTAAAGATATTGTAACGCCTTTCGAGAGGCATTATCTTTTGTTTCGGTATGTTTTATAATACTAATGTAATCGTCGATCAGCCCATAGGTTAAATAATTGGAGGCTTTTCGCGATAACGTGTCTACATACTTCGCCACATCCGGTTGAATATAAGTTAGGATCGCATTTTTGAGCTTACCCATTTGAGGTGAGACCATACTGTCTCTTACTATATTCGATTCGTATAGCGAAACCACTTTATCACGGTAATCTTCAATTTTCAAGAGGTCTACAAGCCGCTTTTCGTTATTTACCATTCGTGGCAAAGAGTCCCCCAATAAGGAGAATACATTATAATACGAGTTCTCCGTCCGTTTTGGTTTGTGGTTCTCGATCAAATTAAAAAAGGTGGCCTCTGTCTTATCGTTTTCCAAATACAACAGGTTTTCCAATAGATGAATACGTTGCGCATTTGCAGTTTTGGGTTCGCGATAATAGGCGTCCAGCGCTGCCAATGCACTAGAACCACCTACATTGATCAGGGCATTAATAATATCATTTTTGGTCTCGCCCGACTTTGAGTCAAATCTATAATTTTGATAGAGAGCTTTTAATAGGGGTTTCATGTCCTTTTCAGCAAACACATAATAGCTTAAGGCATCTTTTGCTTGATCAAAGGTTATAGAATCCTTGGATCGCAGATCTGTCAAAATCAACTTAGTCTTTGATGCAAAGGGATCGAAGGTCTTTTTGTTTTTAAGAATTTTGAAGGACTTGAAGAAATCGTTTGCGAACGATGTATTGAGTTCTTCCTCCGCCACATAAATTTGCATTAAAAATACATTGTCATTGTCGAGCAGCATTTGCATGCGCTGCCTCACCTTGGTGAGCGAGTTGGCAATAACGAGCTCCCGTCCCGGTTTCCCTCCAATCGTTACCGGATTGCTTTTTAGAATGGTATCGTTGTCTTCTTTTAGTGTTTCTGAATATTCATCGTAAAAACCCTGAAGGCTCTCAAGACTGTGGTAGGGTTTTATAGTGGTATGTACCAATCCATAAATGCCACCCGAACCTTTTTGGAGTCCCATATAGGATGTAGTTTTGTCGTATTCGGAGATATAATAATACAGTGAGTCCACTTCCTTACTGAGTTCTTTTGAAACACGAAATGAATAGCGGTCATCAATAGTCACAATACTGTCAAAGGCTTTATACTGAAAAGGACTAAGTTGGAACGAATTGAAAAAAGGATTATCTCGATCAACCTTTTTCTCCGGAACCGTCTTTTGCGAGAGTAACATATAAGTTCTGTTACCGCGAAAAAACACCCTTGCAAAGGTGTGAAACTTATCAGAAAGTAACATTTCAATCTCTAGGCCTTCATAATCTCCCACCTTATAGGGTTTTGGTTTTCCAATTACGGTTCCTCTGGTGTTAAAATATTCGGTAAAGAATTCTTCGTGGGTACTGTCTTCCTGCAAGTAATAACCCAATGGCTGATCATTAAATCGAAATAAATACAACATTTCATTTGCGGCATCTTGCCCCAAATAAATGTTTAGATGATAGGGTTCCAGAGATTCTCCGTACGGGTTTGCCACATCTCGGGAAACATCAGATACTTCGCCTGGGAAATCCACTTTAAAAGCGCCTATTTCATTATCAAAAACATTCCACTCTGAAGCTTCCACAAGCGGATCAAAGATCTTAATGGAATCGAAAAAGGCATTGACATAAGGGGTATGCAGTTCGTCTAAGGTATTTTGTGTAAAGAAGCTGTAGGCAATCTGGTTCTGCATAGCCAGGATCATCCGGCCGTGCCCCTCATTGGTCAGCATGGTAAGGTCGGAAAATAAAATTCCATCGCGTTCGTAATCCTTTCTACTTATTAGGTTTTCGGCGATTCCCTGAGTTTGCTGTTCGATAACGTTATCTACAAAGCTGAAATCTTCTTTTAACGACTGTGTCCTCAGATCGATGGCCATATAACCAAAAACACCTCCAAAAATGAGGTCGGTTGCCATCATAATTTCCAAATTTGAGTTGTAATCCAATGGAGCAGCTTCTGTAGGGGTCATGACGCTATAACCAAGTTTCGGGCGCTCATCGGTGTGCCACTTGTTTAGGTTTGGAATGATTTGAAATTCTTCCGGATCGTTGTTAAAAGTGGCAGCTACATTAGAGACTGTAAACCCTTTTTCTCTCAAAAGTTGAATAACCCCTTCGTTACCGGGAAGATGTGCCGTGCCCACCGCCGCGAAGATCGAACGGGTTTGCATGACCTTCTCAATACTGTTGGCCATTACATGATTTCGTTTGTTAAGGACATGATCAATGGAAAACAATCCTATGGATCGCATAAATATTTCGTCAATATTACCTCCATAGTACAATTGTACCATTTCGTCCAGGTATTTTTCATAAGCTCCTTCTTCGGAGTCCAGGATGCTCAAAATATTAGCTCTCAATTCTTCTTCGGAAACGTCCTCCATATCGGGGATCTGGTCCTTAATTTTTTCGAGTCCGTAGATCTCTTTTTCATATGAGAATGCAATTCCGTAAAGATAGGCATCCAAGAAGGTGCGCTTGTCATCCTCTCGTTCCACCTCTTCCGAAAGAAGGGATTCAATCATAAAGGGGCTATTAAAAAGAGCGCTGTCTAAGGGGATTCCCTGCACTTTTTGATAGCGTTCATCCAGACGCTTGTATTCTTCTTCCGAAAGAATTTTACGATAAATATTCTCTTCATTCGGATTAAACAAAACATCATTGATCCCGCTCGACAATGAGTCCGGATGGATTTCCAGCGCAAACGCCTCAGAGTTCCTAATCGCTGGGATGACGGCATCACTAAAATTAAATACCCGTTTGTCCTTTAAATGAATGGTCCCAAATAGGTACGATTTTTTATCATTATCCTTATGTTGAATCTCCCAAAGTAATTTGTAGTCGGATCGATCCTGCGCCCAAACGGTCGTCGTGAAAAATGGAATAAGAAGTAATAAATAGATTGTGGAAGCAGTAAACTTGAACATATGCCTAATCTGATAATTAATTTCTTAGAGTGCTTCAATAATAGTAATTTTATGCGGCACAACAGACGACTTCTTGAGAATCTCGAAAAAAATAAGCCTTCCATTTACTAATAACTTGAAAAAGAGGGTGTTGCGATGGGCGCAACAATTTGACGAGCTTGTTTGGTTAGATTCCAACGAACATGAACAGGCGCACGGTAGCTATAAAGCAATTCTTGCGGTTGATGGCTTCACTTCCCTAAAAACAGATACTCAAAATGCCTTTGCACAACTGGCGGAATATCAGTCGCTTTCAGGAGATTGGTTATTTGGTTATCTCACCTACGATCTGAAAAACGATGTCGAGCAACTTCGATCCCAAAATTATGACGGTCTGCAATTCCCGGATCTTTATTTTTTTCAACCTAAAAAGGTATTTATTTTTTCTGAAAATGAGGTCGAACTCCTCTATTTGAACTTGGTCGATGATGAGTTGGATAGTGACTGGCAAAATATTTTGTCCACCACACTTACGGAAGAGTCCGATAATCCTGGCGCTAACGTAAAAATTAGGTTGCGTACTTCAAAGGATTCTTATTCAGAAAAGGTGCATGAAATGCTGCGTCATATTGAGCGGGGTGATATATACGAAGCGAATTTTTGTCAGGAGTTCTTTTCAGAAAATACCACCATTGATCCCTTGAAAACATTTGAACATCTCAACAGGATCTCGAGCCCGCCTTTCGCTACTTTTCTCAAATTGGGAACTCACTATGCGCTGTCAGCCTCACCCGAACGCTATTTGAAAAAAATGGGAGATACGGTTATTTCGCAACCTATAAAAGGCACAGCCAAACGGCTTATGGACCCGCAAGAGGATCAAAAAATGGTGGAGAACCTTAAAAACGACCCTAAAGAACGCAGTGAGAACATTATGATCACCGATCTGGTAAGAAATGACCTGTCGCGTATTGCTACCAAAGGTTCGGTGGTGGTGGAAGAATTATGCAAAATTTACACCTTTGAACAGGTGCACCAAATGATCTCGACGGTACGATGTCAAGTGGATCCATCGGTTTCTTCGGTTGAAATTATCAAGCACACATTTCCAATGGGAAGCATGACTGGCGCTCCAAAAATTTCTGCCATGAAGATCATAGAAGAACTAGAAGATACCAAGCGGGGCCTGTACAGTGGAGCCGTGGGGTATTTTGCTCCCAATGGCGATTTCGATTTTAACGTGATCATTCGTAGTATTTTGTATAATAAAGCCTTGAAATACGTGAGCTATTCGGTGGGAGGAGCCATCACGGCTCGATCCAATCCCGAAAGTGAATATGAAGAATGCCTTATTAAGGCAAAGGCCATGAGAGAGGTGTTGGAAGCCAATTGATCCTGCTTGTTAAGGAAAGTTAAGGTGCTTTGCTATTGCGTGGGATTGTGGTAATTTTACCGTGAATTTCAGGATGCTCGAACGACTACGAAAACATATCGAACAACGATTCCCGTTTCTCACTGGCAAAAAACTCTTAGTGGCTTGCAGCGGAGGTTTGGATAGTGTATCGCTTTGTTATTTGCTCAAAGAATTGGGTTTCGACATCGCCCTAGCTCATTGTAATTTTTCGCTACGCGGAATTGAAAGCGATGACGACCAGGCTTTCGTAGACCAATTGGCCACAAAGCTCGAAGCTCCATTTTTTTCGGAGCGGTTTGACACCGAAAGCTATGCAAGAGACCACAAACTTTCCATCCAAATGGCGGCCAGAGAGCTACGCTATCAGTGGTTTGAGGAATTACTTAAGAATTTCAGATATGACTATGTGCTTACCGCACACCACGCAGACGATGCTTTGGAAACCTTCTTGATCAATCTTACTCGTGGAAGCGGATTAAAGGGACTTGCCGGTATCCCGGAAGTCAACCACACCACAGTACGGCCTTTGCTGCCCTTTACGCGAGATGAAATTTTTAGTTATGCGAAAAACAACGAATTGTACTGGAGGGAGGACAGCAGCAATGAAAAAACGGACTACCTCCGAAACAAGTTACGCCATGATGTAATTAAACCGTTTAAAGCTTCGTCTAACCAGCTTCTAAAAAATTTCAAGAAAACGCAGCGCAATTTGACCGGGAGTATGGAGTTGGTCAATGATTATATGGCACTTATTTACAATCTGGTAATTAAGGAGGTGCCAGAAGGCTACACCATCGACATTAAAAAACTGCTGGAATTACCCAATTCCAATACCTTGTTATATGAGTTGCTTCATCCGTTTGGCTTCACCGCATGGCCGGATATTTCGGATTTGTTAACGGGACAAACAGGAAAGCAGATATTTTCTCCCACCCATTCGGTCTTAAAAAATAGAGATGTGCTCTTGCTAACAGTCTTGCCGGAGGATCAACCGGAACGTTCGTATTTTATATCAGAGGACACTTCAGAAATAACAGAACCTATACACCTACAATTGGAAAAAGCGGCCCATTTTGAGATCACGAATGCCAACACCGTTTTTTTGGCTGCCGATACTCTTACGTTTCCACTTCAATTGCGAAAATGGCGTGAGGGAGATGTGTTTCATCCCTTCGGTATGAAAGGAAAAAAGAAATTGAGTAAGTTTTTTAAGGATGAAAAGTTATCTTTGGTCGCCAAAGAAAATGTTTGGGTACTTTGCAGCAACGAAACTATCGTTTGGGTAGTGGGAATGCGCCTGGACGAACGATATAAGGTAACAAAAGATACCGAAAGCATTTTACGAATCGATTACACGCCCAATTAACCTATGAAGCGAATTTTTAGTTTTTTACTACTTATTTTTCTCAGCAACGTCGTTTTTAGTCAGATCCTCGATCCTGTTAAGTGGAATGTTTCGGTAGAGCAGGAGAGTGGTGATCGCTACAATATCAAGATGCAATCGTCCATTGAAGATAATTGGCATTTTTACAGTCAGATACAGTATGGAGAAGAGGATCTGGGACCCATTCCCACAGAATTTTCTTATAACAATTCCCCGGATACCTTTACGTTGATTGGTCCTACGAAGGAGCCCGATCAAAAACCAAAGTTTGACCCGGTATTTCAGGTAGATGTGGTCTATTTTGAGGGAAATCCCTTGTTCGTCCAACCCATTGAAGTTGTTAATCCCGAAGGATTGAAAGTCCAGGTGGAGATCATGTATTCGGTGTGTGATGACAAACAATGTCTGGCTCCGGCCACCAAAACTTTTGAGGTGGATCTGGCCTCCGGGAAGAGTGCTGTCGTAAACGCTGAGGTCACCGAGGCAGATATTGCCAAGACCAAGGCACTAAAGATCGACCTGAAGGGCAAGGAAAAATTTCCCATTCTCGAACAGGATAAAAAAGGATTGCTTACAATTTTCTTATTAGGCTTTTTAGGGGGGCTTATTGCCTTATTAACGCCTTGTGTATTCCCTATGATCCCATTGACGGTTAGCTTTTTTACCAAAAGTGCACAGAACAAAAAGAAGGGATTGCGAGATGCTATTTTGTACGGATTTTTCATCTTTTTGATCTACGTTTTGTTAAGTCTGCCCTTCCATTTATTGGATTCTTTAGACCCGGAAATACTCAATAATATCTCTACCAATGTAATCCTCAATATTATTTTCTTTGCCATTTTTATGGTATTTGCTTTTTCGTTCTTCGGATATTTTGAGTTAACCTTACCGAGTTCCTGGAGTTCGAAGATGGATAAAAAGGCTACAACACTGGGTGGGATACTTGGCATTTTCTTTATGGCGATTACATTGGCCATTGTTTCCTTTTCCTGTACCGGCCCTATTTTGGGAACCCTGCTGGGAAGCTCATTAACCAGTGATGCAGGTGCCATTCAACTCACCATGGGGATGGGCGGATTTGGATTAGCGCTGGCGCTACCATTTGGACTGTTTGCCATGTTCCCTAATTTATTGAACAGCCTACCCAAAAGTGGTGGATGGATGAACACAGTTAAGGTGGTTCTTGGGTTTGTAGAAATAGCCTTGGCGTTTAAGTTTCTTTCGAATGCAGACCTGGTGGAACATTGGGGATTATTGAAACGTGAGATTTTCTTCGGAATATGGATCGTTTGCGCCTTAGGGCTGGCCTTGTATTTGTTTGGGTTTATTCGGTTTCCGCACGACGGCCCCAAGAGGAGGAAAATTCCGAAGGGAAACCTATTAGTTGGTATTTTAAGCGTTGTTTTTATGTTGTATCTCACTCCTGGGTTGACCAATACGAAACATGCCAATCTTAAATTGCTTAGTGGATTTCCACCTCCTTTATTTTACAGTGTTTATGACAAGGGAACCAGTGCCCCATTAGGGTTGGAGGCTTATAAAGATTTTGAAGAAGGGGTGACAGTAGCCAAGGCAAGTGGAAAACCAATTATGTTGGATTTTACCGGGTGGGCCTGCGTAAATTGCCGGAAAATGGAAGAACAGGTTTGGAGTGAACCCGAAATTTTTAAGGTAATCAATGAAGAATTTGTGCTTATCTCTTTGTACGTGGACGATCGAAAAGAGCTTCACGAAGCTGAGAAATTTAATTATTTAAAACCCAGCGGGAGGGTTAAGGTCATTAAGACCGTAGGTGATAAATGGGCTACTTTTCAAACCGTAAATTTTCAAAACAATTCACAACCCTACTACATTTTAATGGATTCTGAATTTAATCTACTAAACAAGCCTATTGCCTATACTCCAGATGGTGATGAATATTTGGATTGGTTAATAGAGGGAGTTGCTAATTTCAAGGAGGAGAAGTAACCACTATTCAATTGTAAATAGGGGTCTTGGGTTTCAAATAGGGTAAAAAGAAAGTGCTGCACGAATGCAGCACTTATAACAAACCTAACTTAGTAAATTTTAAATTTAGTATCAAAATTTAATTTTTTATCCCCACAAAAAATTATCTCAATACCTATTCACTAAGTAACAAATATAGTCAAGAAGTGTATAAAATCTATACGTGCTAACACGTATTTTTATTCTTTTAACGTCCTCAAATACCATTGATAATTCATCATAATTTGGGTGAAAGATGTAAGAATAATACAAGATTAAGATAAATACTTTAACAAATTATCATAAGAATAGTGGTTTTGATAGTAAAATAATTACTGTAGTTAGTTCAAAATCGCGTTATATTTTTGATGTACAGGGAGTTAAAAATTGATACTGACCATAAGCTATGAATAAGAACGGATTCATTTTTGACCTCGATGGGGTGATCGTCGACACTGCTAAATATCATTTTTTAGCTTGGAAGAAGTTAGCGGAAAGCCTCGGAACTTCCTTTTCGGAAGAACAGAACGAGCAGCTAAAAGGCGTGAGCCGAGTGCGCTCTCTTGAAAAGATATTGGAATGGGGAAATGTACAGTTGTCGGAGACCGAATTTCACGAACTCATGGATCAAAAAAATACCAACTACCTTACCTATATTGAAAGTATGACCCAGGCGGAGATCCTCCCGGATGTCCAGCGTTTATTGTCTTATCTAAAACTAAATGGCCAACCCATTGCCTTAGGTTCGGCGAGTAAGAATGCAAGGACGATTTTGAAAAAAGTAAGTCTTTTTGAACAATTTGATGCTATTGTGGATGGCAATGACGTGAGTAAAGCAAAACCAGATCCCGAGGTATTTTTAGTAGCCGCTAAGCGACTTAGTCGTAAACCGGAAAACTGTGTCGTTTTTGAAGATGCCGTGGCCGGGGTACAAGCGGCTAATTCTGCGGGGATGATAAGTATTGGAATAGGACGACCAGAGGTATTGCACGAAGCCACCCATGTTTTTTCTAATTTTACTGAAATATCCTCGGAATTTCTGAATAACTTGTTGCACCATTAATCCCCGTTGGAATTCCTAGACAAACTAACAAGCAACTATTTCTTCAAGCCAAAATGAATCAAGAATATATCAAACCCGACAACTGGAGTATCATTGAAGAAGGCTTTGATCCGTCTCTTGTGAAATCGTCCGAAAGCTTATTCAGTATTGGAAATGGTGCCATGGGGCAACGAGCAAATTTTGAAGAGGCTTATAGTGGTTCAAGTTTTCAGGGTAGTTATATTGGAGGAGTCTATTATCCCGATAAAACCAGAGTGGGTTGGTGGAAGAATGGTTACCCCGAATATTTTGCGAAAGTCCTTAACGCCCCTAATTGGATCGGGATAGGGCTGGAGGTCAATGGAGAGGCCTTGGATCTGAATACATGTAAGCAAATTTCAAGCTTTCGCCGCGAACTAAATATGCGAGAAGGATGGTATCTACGTTCGTTCCGAGCGACCTTACAAAATGGCATCGAAATTCAAGTAGATAGTACCCGAATGTTATTGCTCGATCTCGATGAATTGGGGGTTATAAATTATGAAGTTACTCCGTTAAACAGCGATGTGGAGCTTGTTTTTACACCTTATTTGGACGCAGGTATAACCAATGAGGACAGCAACTGGGATGACAAATTTTGGGAAATATTAAGTATTTCTGAAGACGATCAAAGTGCTTTCATTCGAACGCAAACGCTCAAAACTCACTTTGATGTTTGTACTTTTATGCGTTCGCGAGTGTTGGTGAACGGAGTTCTTAAAAAGGCACCCTATATTTCCGAAGAAAAACCTAAATGTATCCGTGCTCATTATTCCTTATCGGTCTCAAAAGGGCAGACTGCGTCGCTTCAAAAATATGGAGGTTATACGGTCTCTCTTAATCACAAACCTGAAAATCTTGTTACAGCTGCCAAAGACATATTAAAAAAAGCCGTGTCACTGGGATACGATCATCTAAAGCGTTTGCAATCGCAGTCCTGGGAACGCATTTGGGACACGGCAGATATTACCATTGAAGGAGATGTAAAGGCGCAACAGGGGATTCGGTTTAATATATTTCAGCTCAACCAAACCTATTTGGGTCGAGATGCCCGGCTCAACATTGGTCCCAAGGGTTTTACCGGTGAGAAATACGGCGGTAGTACTTATTGGGACACTGAGGCATATTGCCTTCCTTTTTATATGGCAACCAAAGAACCCGAAGTGGCCAAAAACCTATTGACCTACCGATTTAACCACCTGCAGAAGGCCATCGAGAATGCTGAGAAACTAGGCTTTACAAATGGAGCTGCCCTGTATCCCATGGTGACTATGAATGGGGAAGAATGTCATAATGAATGGGAGATCACGTTCGAGGAGATCCACCGAAATGGGGCCATTGCATTTGCCATTTATAACTATGTACGCTACACCAATGATTTCGATTACGTTCCCGAAATGGGCTTGGAGGTACTCATTGGGATTGCTCGATTTTGGTATCAAAGAGCGACATTTAGTGCTTCGAAGGACTGCTATGTTATTTTAGGCGTTACGGGTCCGAACGAATATGAAAACAACGTAAATAATAACTTTTATACCAATTATTTTGCTATTTGGTGTATTCAATATGCCCAATCCCAGTTGGACTTGGTTGCTGAAAGTCATCCGGTGGACCACGAAAGAATATATAATAAAACCAAGCTTTCAGAGGGTGAAGTTGAGGCATGGTTGAAAGTTGCCAATGGGATGTATTTGCCGTACAGTGAAGAACACCAAGTGTATCTGCAACAAGATGGTTTTCTTGACAAAGAACTGGTACCGGTCTCAGAATTGAAAAATGCCGATCGGCCCATCAACCAAAAATGGTCTTGGGATCGTATTCTCAGATCCCCATACATCAAACAGGCGGATACACTCCAGGGTTTCTACTTTTTTGAAGAGGATTTTACTAGGGAAGAATTAGAACGGCATTTCGACTTTTACGAACCGTTTACCGTACATGAATCTTCGTTGTCTCCGTGTGTTCACAGCATCTTGGCCGCCAAATTGGGACGGATGGAGCAGGCCTATGAGTTTTACCTCCGTACTTCTAGACTCGATCTGGACGATTATAATAAGGAGGTTGAAGAGGGTTGTCATATCACTAGTATGGCGGGTACTTGGATGAGTATTGTTGAAGGCTTTGGCGGAATGAGGGTGCGAAACGATCAACTTTACTTTGAACCTAAAATTCCGAAGCAGTGGAAAAAATACACCTTTAAAGTTAATTTTCGAGGTAGGATCTTAAAAGTAGAAGTCGAGGAAGAAAGAAATTCATTTACTTTGGAAGCTGGTGAGCCTATGGAGGTTGTAATTAATAATAAAACACATACTATTAAATAAATACCAATCATCATCCTATGAATACCACTAAACTATTATTGCTGATCCTAACGGTAGCCTTTGTTGGTTGTAACAATGCCAACCACGGTGAAATTGCTATGTCTCAAGAGAAACCGGAAAACACGTATTTCACCTGGAAAGGTGCCACCGTGTATTTTTTGCTTACCGATCGATTTCATAATGGAGACACTGCCAATGATGTAAATTTTAATAGAACCAAGGAAACGGCAGTCCTTCGGGATTTTGAAGGTGGTGATATCAAGGGAGTGACTCAAAAGATCAAGGAGGGATATTTTACGAATCTGGGTGTCAACGCTATTTGGATGACCCCACTGGTGGAACAAATCCACGCTGGAACCGATGAGGGGACTGGTCTCACTTATGGTTACCATGGTTATTGGACCAAAGACTGGACGACTATGGATCCTAATTTCGGGACCCGGGAAGAGCTGCAAGAATTGGTCACTGCAGCTCATGCTAGAGGGATACGAATTTTACTGGATGCCGTGATAAACCACACGGGTCCCGCTACAGATCAGGATCCGGTATGGCCGGATGAATGGGTGAGAACTTCCCCAAAATGCGCCTTTACGACTTACCAAAATACCATAGAATGTACGTTGGTAGACAATCTTCCGGACATTTTAACTGAAAGCGACGAAGCGGTTGACCTGCCACCTCAATTGGTTTCGAAGTGGAAAGAGGAAGGCCGATATGAGACTGAACTAGCCGAACTAGACACTTTCTTCGAACGTACGGGGCATCCACGTGCACCTCGTTTTTACATCATGAAATGGCTCACGGACTATATTACAGATTTTGGGATCGATGGCTACCGTGTAGACACCGTGAAGCACACCGAAGAATATGTGTGGGAAGAATTTAGGGTGGAATGTGACTTCGCCTTCAAGCAGTGGAAGAGCTCCAACCCCAATTTGGTCCTGGACGACAATCCATTTTATCTCGTTGGAGAAGTTTACAATTACAACATACATCACGGACAGGAATTCGATTTTGGCGACAAAAAAGTGGATTATTTCGGGAAAAGTTTCGATGCGCTCATCAACTTCGATCTTCGATCTTCGGGCAATAAAAGCTACGAGGAAGTTTTTAGTGATTATTCTGAAATTTTACAAACCAAATTAAAGGGCTTTAGCACCTTGAGTTATTTAACTTCTCATGATGACGGTCATCCATTTGACAAGGCTCGTGAAAAAACCTATGAAACGGCTATTCGACTATTACTTGCTCCCGGAGCCGCTCAGATCTATTACGGCGATGAGCTGGGCCGCTCATTGATCATTGAGGGAACGAATGGAGACGCTACCTTGCGTTCGAATATAGATTGGAAAGCTGTTGAAGCCAATTCAGAGACCAAAAAATTACTTTCCCATTGGCAGAAGCTGGGTCAATTCCGAAATAACCACATGTCCATTGGTGCCGGGGTACATAAAATGATCCAACAGGAGCCCTATGTTTTTTCAAGAACTTATTCTGAAGGAACCCAGGAAGATACAGTATTGATAGCACTGAACACGGCCCCAACACTCAAGACCATTCCAGTTGGCAATACATTTGAAGATGGAACCAAGCTACGTGATGCCTATGGTGGTATGGAAGTAACCGTTGAACATGGGGTGATAAACTACTCATCGTTGTTCGATATTGCGCTTTTTGAGCGAATTGAATAGGCTTTTCAGAATAAAAAGACCTCAAAATGATGCTCAGCTTACGTTTCCGGTTCATTTTTTAAATGATTTTTCATCTTTTTTGACAATTGTAATTTTCGAAAACGTTATCGTTTCATTATTCGTTTGTTATGTTAATATATTGATATAATTTTACACTAATGAGCGAGAACATTAAAAGGATTGCAGTACTTACCAGCGGTGGTGATGCCCCGGGAATGAACGCGGCCATACGTGCTGTGGTAAGGGCTTGTGCCTTTCATGAGATTGAATGTGTAGGTGTTTTTCGAGGCTTGCAGGGTTTAATCGAGGGTGACTTTAAAGAACTGGGACCTCGCTCTGTAAAAAACCTCATTAACAGAGGTGGCACTTTTCTGAAATCGGCTCGATCTAAAGAATTTCGGACGAAAGCAGGTCGTCAAGAGGCGTATGATAATTTGATCGAGTCCAAGGTGGATGCATTGGTCGCCATTGGAGGGGACGGAACATTTACAGGAGCAAAGATCTTCAACGAAGAATTCAACTTTCCTATCGTTGGGATTCCGGGAACGATAGATAATGATATTAATGGCACCGATTATACCATTGGTTACGACACTGCCTTGAATACCGTCGTTGAAGCAATCGATAAGATTAGAGACACTGCCAATTCGCACAACCGTTTATTTTTAGTGGAAGTAATGGGCCGTGATGCCGGAGATATTGCTTTGAATGCGGGAATAGGAGCCGGAGCTGAAGAGATCTTGATCCCCGAAGAAGATTTGGGTCGGGATCGATTGGTAGCCTCCTTGAAAAAGAGTAAAAAATCCGGAAAATCATCAAGTATTGTGGTTGTGGCTGAAGGAGATCAAATAGGTAAGAATATCTTGGAATTGGCTGATTATATTCGTGAAAATTTAGATCAATACGAGATCAAAGTAACGGTTCTAGGGCATATTCAGCGTGGTGGTTCTCCTAGTTGCTATGATCGGGTGTTGGCGAGTAGATTAGGAGTGGGTGCCGTAGACGCTTTGTTAAAAGGAGAGCAAGACGTCATGATTGGAATATCACATCAGAAAATAGTTTCAGTACCCTTTGTAGATGCTATAAAAGGTGAGAATCAAATAGACCTTGATCTTATTCGGGTGGCAGATATCACTTCGACGTAAAAAATAGAAAATAATACCTTCGGATTAGGGAGGGAGTGGGCAAAAATATCCCACAATATAAAGTAGTAATTCAAAAAAGGAACTCGCAAAAGCGAGGAAAGAGTATGACAAAAATTGGAATCAACGGCTTTGGCCGAATAGGAAGAATAGCCTTCCGAATAGCAGCACAAGACGAATCAGTAGAAATAGTAGCCATTAACGACCTATTGGAAGTGGATCATTTAGCGTATTTACTAAAGTATGATTCGGTGCACGGTAAATTCAAGGGAACCGTTGAGGTTCAGGATGGAAACTTAGTGGTAAACGGAAAGACGGTTCGTGTTACTTCGGAAAGAAATCCAGCCGATCTCAAATGGGATGCTGTTGGTGCGGAAATCATTATCGACTGTACCGGGATCTTTACGACCAAAGAATCTGCCGGGGCACATATCACTGCCGGAGCAAAGAAGGTTGTAATTTCTGCGCCATCCAAAGATGCGCCCATGTTCGTGATGGGTGTGAATCATCAAGATGTAAAAGCCGAAGATACCATCGTCTCGAATGCTTCTTGTACCACCAATTGCCTAGCTCCCATGGTTAAGGTTATCGACGATAATTTGGGTGTTGTGGAAGGGTTGATGACTACCATTCATGCGGCAACAGCCACACAACTGACCGTTGATGGTCCGTCAAAAAAGAATTACAGACTGGGTCGTAGTGCGATTAACAATATTATCCCAGCTACTACGGGTGCTGCCGTTGCAGTAACCAAGGTGATACCAAGTTTGAAAGGAAAATTAACGGGAATGGCCTTTCGTGTACCGGTTGCGGATGTTTCGGCAGTCGATCTTACGGTGCGTACCGAAAAAAGTGCAACCTACGAAGAAGTGAAAGCTCTGTTTAAGAAAGCATCTGAGGGAGCGTACGCCGGTGTTATTGATTATGTTGAAGATGCTGTGGTTTCACAGGATTTTGTGAGCGATCCTAACACCTGTAATTTTGATGCGGAAGCCGGGATTGCGCTAAATGACAATTTCTTCAAATTGATAGCCTGGTATGACAATGAATATGGATATTCGGCCAAATTGATCGACTTGGCCCGTCATGTAGGAACGCTTTAATATTTTCTATGACGTTAATCGCTGACGGAGGTTCAACAAAGTGTGACTGGATTTTATTAAATCCGGAAGGCGAAGTGGTTCTTAAAGCTAGAACGCTTGGATTGAATCCGGCGGTAGTTCCTGAAGAGGAATTATATTCGCGTATTCGAGCCAATGAAGACCTGAGAAGCATTTTTGAAACCGCTACAATTGTTGACTTTTACGGCGCCGGCTGTGGTACAGAAACTCCCAGAAAACTTTTTCACACAGTACTTGATACGATTTTTGTCAATGCAACGGTAAGTGTCAATGAGGATCTTTTGGCGGCTGTTTATGCCGCGTCCACTGAGCCAGGGGTGGTCTGCATCCTTGGAACGGGATCGAACAGCTGCTATTTTGATGGTACTCAAATACATACCAGTGTGCCTTCATTGGGCTACGTATTGATGGATGAGGCGAGTGGTAATTACTTTGGCAAGCGTCTCATTCGGGATTATTATTATAAGAAAATGCCGAAGAAACTTCGGAAGCAGTTTAAAAAACGCTTTGACGTGGATCCGGATGTGATCAAGACAAACCTCTACAAACAACCCAACCCAAACACCTATTTGGCCTCGTTTGCCGAATTTATCTTTACCTATGATGAGGTGGCGGCGAATTCGGAGAAGGTAAATGGATACTTTTGGCAATTGATCAGCGAAGGAATGCGAAAATTTATTGAGAATCGTGTCCTCTGTTATAAGGAAGCCCATAGCGTTCCCATTCACTTCATTGGTTCTATCGCTCATTTTTCTGAAGAAATGATTCGTGACGCTATGGTGCCTTATCATTTGGAATTGGGTAAAATCATAAGACGCCCCATTGATGGATTGATCGAGTATTACCGTCAACATAAATTGGGTACTCAAGTCTGACCGCAACACTTTTTGATATCTATCAATTCATTTCTACTCGAAGAATTTAAAACTACGTAGCTATCAACAAATCGTATTTTGTAAATCGTATATTTAACCTATGTTTCCGAAGATAAATCCCACACAAACCAACGCTTGGAAAAACCTTCAGGATCACTTTCAAACCATGAAAGAGGTCTGGATGCAAGATCTGTTCGAAAAAGACCCGGCTAGAGCGCAGCGAATGTCATTCGACTGGCAGGATTTTTATTTGGATTATTCGAAAAATCGAATTTCGGAAGAGACACTGGACCTTCTTTTTCAGTTGGCTGCCGAAGTGAAACTAAAGGAGGCTATTTCGGCTCAGTTTTCAGAAGAAAAAATTAATGAAACCGAAGGCCGCGTAGTAGGCCATACCGCATTACGTAATTTCGACTCCATGAAAGTTGAGGTAGCGGAATCACTTCAGAAAATAAAAGAATTCACCCGCTCCGTCACCACTGGAGCATGGAAAGGATACAGCGGTAAATCCGTCACAACTGTCGTAAATATTGGGATTGGCGGAAGCGACTTAGGTCCTGATATGGTCTGTGAAGCTTTGCGTTATTATCGAAATGAATTGGACGTACGATTTGTCTCCAATGTGGATGGCGATCATGTTATGGAAACGTTGAAAGGGCTGGATAGGGAGACGACTCTTTTTATAATAGTCTCCAAAACTTTTACCACCCAGGAGACATTGACCAATGCGCAGACTATTAGAAAATGGTTTTTAAAAGATGCTTCGGAAACGGATATTGAAAAACACTTTGTTGCCGTTTCCACAAATCTTGATGCCGTCGCAGATTTTGGTATTGCTTCCCAAAACGTCTTTCCCATGTGGGATTGGGTAGGGGGAAGATTTTCTTTGTGGAGTTCGGTAGGACTTTCAATTGCCTGTGCTGTTGGTTATGAAAATTTTGAAGAGCTTTTAAAGGGTGCTCATGAAATGGACACTCATTTTGTTTCTTCGGAATTTGAGCAAAATATCCCTGTGATCCTTGCACTGTTATCCGTTTGGTATAATAATTTTTTTAAAGCTGAAAGCGAGTGCGTTGTTCCTTATTCTCAATATTTGAATAAACTCGTTGCTTATCTCCAACAGGGGGTCATGGAGAGCAATGGTAAAAGTACGGATAGGAATGGAGATCCCATCGATTACCAGACCGGAACGATCATATGGGGCAGTACCGGCACCAATGCCCAACATGCTTTCTTTCAATTGTTGCATCAAGGCACGAAACTTATTCCAACCGATTTCATCGCTTTTACTCGATCGCTACATGGAAACCAGGACCATCAAAACAAATTATTGGCCAATTGTGTTGCCCAAACTGAGGCTTTGCTTCAGGGTACCTATGGCGAGGAAGTTGAAAATAACTTCAAGCTTTTTAAAGGAAATCAGCCCACCAATACTATACTTATAAAAAAACTAACTCCCAATACTTTGGGTGGATTGATCGCTTTGTATGAGCATAAGTTGTTTGTACAAGGTGTAGTTTGGAATATTTTTAGTTACGATCAATGGGGTGTGGAATTGGGTAAAAAATTGGCAAAGGGAACGCTTCAAAATATCGAAAATGATGTTGAAAGTAACGGCATGAATACATCTTCAGGGGAACTCATAAAAAAAATCAAAAAAAGTTGGTGAGGAGTATCCATAAAATAAATACGGTTTTACCGTAATCGCCTACTATCATTGAAACGACGTGAGTTGACTTCATTTATATTTTAATTCTAAAAACCTTCTTTATTGCAGAAGGTTTTCCTATTTTTATAATGGAATTGAATCGGAATTCGAGGATTTTTAGGAGAATTTTTGAAGTCGGTTATTCCATACCAGTATAATTAAAACTAACTAATCCATTTCAGAAATCTCCCCATTCCTATACACATACCCGTATCCCAAATTTATCTTGATCCAAGAGTAGACACTCATGCCTATTTATGAAAATTCTAGTAACCAATAATTATATTAATAACCTTTAAATTTTCAAATTATGAGTGCAAACGATGACAAAATTGATGAAGCAACTGCAATAACATGGACCACGGCATATCGTGGACGAGTTCCCGCTGGTTCGGTAAAAGCTTTTTTAATACCCGTAGCCGATTTACTTGGCGCGGCAAGTGAAGTTATGAATCAGGGAGGACAGCCCATGGTAAGAGCCTATTTGGGATATGATGCAAGCAAGAATGAAGACAAGTTGGTCATAGTAGGAACCACTCAAGATACGTCCTCACCGGGGCCTACGGTCTACAATGATATGTTACCATCCACAAACCCTAATAATAGTATCTGGGATTTTACGGATCCATGCCCACCTAGATGTGATGAGGCGAATAGTCCCTTGAACGGTTAGCATTGTGGGTAACTGGGCAGAATTTATTGCGGATTTAACAGTTTATTTCTCGTTGTTCTATCCCATATTATACCTTAAAGGCTTTGCGGTAAACAACAGGGCTTTTAAGGTATTCACCCTATATCTTATTGTAATTGGACTAATTCAATTGTTGATGCGAATAGGGGTTCAGGTCTTTGAATGGGAGAGTAATCTCTTTCTGTCACATTACTACTTTATCATACAATTTATCTTACTATCGATATTTTATGTAGAGTTGTTGAAATATAAATGGATATATGTGATCCTGGGTCTGTCAATTTGCCTATTAGGGTATCAATATATTACCGACGAAGATCTTTATTTTAAATACAATGCCCTTGGAATGTTTTTTACGCAAATAATTATCGTTGTTTATGCACTATTGTATATGTATCAATCATTAACCGGCAGTAAAGAGTTTACTATTGTAAATGTTGGAATCTTTATGTATTTACTTGCAAGCGCTTTAATTTTTGCCTCCGGTAATCTCATATTCAATATTGATGTCCCGGAATCATTTTCAAATTTGTTGTTGGATATTAATTTAATCTTGTTCTTAGTTTATCAAATACTAATTTTTATAGAATGGTGGAAGAATTATTCAGTGCTGAAAACCAAATAGGCAGCATCGTCTTAGGGGCTATAGGACTTCTTTTGTTGATGTCCCTAGCCATCGTTCTATTTTTCTATTTTACACGAAAACGAATCATAAAAAGTGAATTGGAGAAAGCCAAACTAGAGATCGACCACCAAAAAGAATTATTACAATCCACCATCATTACACAGGAAGAAGAAAGAAAACGAATCGCGCAGGACCTGCATGATGCTATTAGTTCGAAGCTCAATGTAGTATCACTCAATGCACATCTTCTGGTGGAGAACAACATTACAGCCCAGGAGGTTTCAAAAATAGGAACGAGTATCGAAAAGGTAACTTCGACGGTGCTTGAAAATTCCCGCAGGATTGCACACGATCTGTTGCCACCAACATTGGATAAATTCGGATTGCTGGCGGCACTGGAAGAATTGTGTGAGGAACTCATCGAAACAGGGAAGTTTGAACTCGATTATAAATTGGATTATCCCATGGCCTTTCTCGACGCCAATAATGAATTACATATTTTTAGAGTGGTGCAGGAATTAATGAGTAACTCGATAAAACATTCGGGAGCGGCCAACATTACTTTGCGGTTGAATACTGAAGAAAACCTTTTATCTTTACAATACCAAGATGACGGAAAAGGCTTCGATATGGGCTCTACAAAAAATATGAAAGGGTTGGGACTGAGCGGAATTAAACATCGGGCAGTGATCTTGGAAGGAGAACTGGAAGTGGAATCCAGTGATGGTAATGGAATACTTGTAAATCTTAAAACCTTGGGGAAACATGCAAATTAATTTAGTGCTGGCCGATGATGAAGAGCTCTTTAGAGTAGGACTTTCCTACATTCTTTCTCGGGACAGCGATGTCAATATTGTATTTGAAGCCGGCAATGGAAAGGAACTTTTGGAATATTTAGCCGGAGCGGATCGCCTGCCGGATATCATCATCATGGACATTAAAATGCCCGAGTTGAATGGAGTGGAGGCTACCAAGACCATCCATGTGGCCTATCCGGAGATCAGTATCATTGCTTTGACCACCTACAACACCAAACCCTTCATTAGAAACATGATCGATGTAGGCGCTTGTGCCTATCTGGTGAAGAATTCGCCTACCAACAAAGTATTGCATACCATCAAACAGGTATATTTCAATGGTTTCTATTACGATAGCGATGTACTCAAGGCCATCAAAGGGCTTCAAAATAGAAACACCAAAAACGAACTCAAAACTGTTTTCGATGAGGAGTTTATCACTCCTCGTGAAAAGGAAGTCCTCGAGTTGATCTGTCAGCAATTTACCTCACAGGAGATCGCCGATAAGTTGTTTATCAGCAAACGCACCGTAGAGGTGCATCGAAAAAATTTGTTGGAAAAGGCGCAGGTTAAGAACATAGCCGGTCTGGTGATCTTCGCGATCAAAAATGATCTGGTGTCGACGTTTATGATTGATTAATTTTTGTACATTTAACCTTCTTATACTCTCTCCCTTTTATTTTTTGAAAATATCGCATGCTTACAAAAGTATATGGGAGCGCCGTGTTTGGTGTGGAAGCTGCCACGATTACCGTTGAAGTGAATACAGACAGTGGTGTGGGCTACCATCTGGTTGGTTTGCCGGACAATGCAATTCGTGAGAGTAATTACCGAATCGCCGCTGCACTTCAAAACAACGGCTTCCGAATCCCCGGAAAAAAGCTCATATTAAATATGTCTCCCGCAGATATGCGGAAGGAAGGTTCTGCCTATGATCTTCCCTTAGCCATTGGAATTCTCGTCTCTACCGGCCAGGTTTTAGCGCATACTCCTTTAGATGAATTTATCATGATGGGCGAACTGTCCCTAGACGGTTCCCTGCAGCCCATTCGTGGCGCGTTACCCATTGCCATAAAGGCGAAAGAGGAAGGTTTTAAAGGGTTTATTCTTCCGAAGCAAAACGCAAAAGAAGCCGCTATTGTCGATGGATTGGAAGTCTACGGCATTGAGTCAATTAAAGAGGTGATCGATTTTTTTAATGCTGAAATACCCTTGGAACAAACTCAGGTCGATCTTCATTCCGAATTCTACGAACAACTTAAAAATCCCGAGTTTGATTTCGCCGATGTAAAAGGACAGGAAAGCATCAAGCGTTGCATGGAGATCGCTGCCGCAGGAGGGCATAATATTATTTTGATCGGTCCGCCGGGAAGTGGGAAGACCATGCTCGCTAAGCGATTACCCTCCATTTTACCACCACTGTCACTCCAAGAGGCCTTGGAAACTACTAAAATTCACTCGGTGGCTGGGCGAACGATTAAAAAAGGGGGAGTGATGACCTCGCGCCCTTTTCGGGCTCCGCATCATACCATTAGCGATGTCGCCCTGGTAGGAGGGGGGCAGTACCCCCAACCAGGTGAGATCTCCCTAGCGCATAACGGGGTGTTATTTTTGGATGAACTGCCTGAATTCAAAAGAAGCGTCCTCGAGGTAATGCGACAGCCTTTGGAGGACAGAGATGTCACCATTTCCCGTGCGCGATTCACCGTCACTTATCCGGCCAGTTTTATGCTGGTGGCCAGTATGAATCCGAGTCCGGGTGGGTATTTTAACGATCCGGGGGCTCCGGTTGCGTCCTCTCCCCAGGAAATGCAACGTTACTTGAGTAAGGTATCGGGCCCCCTTTTGGATCGAATCGACATTCATATAGAGGTCACTCCGGTGCCTTTTGAGAAACTGAGTGAGGATCGCAAAGGCGAGCAGAGTACTGTGATTCGGGAACGAGTGACCCGAGCTCGCGAAATTCAAACCGAACGATTTACAGCCTACGAAAACATTCACTACAATGCCCAAATGGGGGTAAAACAGATCCGTAAGTATTGTAAAATTGATGCAGCTTCTTTAGACTTACTAAAAACTGCAATGGAACGATTGAATCTTTCGGCCAGGGCCTATGATCGGATCTTAAAAGTGTCAAGAACCATAGCCGATCTGGAGGCTTCAGAAACAATACAAGGTGCTCATATTTCCGAAGCTATCCAATACCGAAGTTTGGATCGAGAAGGGTGGTTGGGTTGATTAGCTTGGATTCTCTCGATATAATAGTACGCCAGAACAGATTATTATTGTATAACATTCAAATGATTGATTTGTCCTGTCGACCTTAAAATACTCACCCTAATAGCAATCGATGTTGTTTCATTATTTAAATCGTCCATCGTATTTGTGTTGACGCCATTAATACTTAAAACATTTGCCTTTACCCAGGCTAGATCGTTATCAATTTGCTCTTTTTCACGCTGCGCATTAATATAATCTATTAAATCTTTAATGTATTGGGTTCGCGCTGAGGCTTTACCTTTATCATTTGCCCTAGGATACGGATTTAAATCTGAGTAATTCGTCGCTTGCAAAAGCAACTTACCTTCTGCCTTTTCAGTCATTAATCGATTCTTTGCTTTCATCGATTTGATGATTTCTATTTCGGCCTTACTAAGCTCATTAACTGCTGGTTGATGATCAGTCCATTGATGACCTTCTGCAACACGTGTGATAATTGCATTAAATTGTGGTAAATTAGTTGAACGCCAATAGGCACCATTTTCAGGGTCACCCTCCAGGTGATCCATTTGGGTTATATGATCCTTAATTGTAGTAGCGTTCTGTATTACGGTATTCCTTACCTCGTTGTCGTAATTATTCCTTTCCTTATGCGTTAATGCTGCCTTTTTATAGTTAAAAGGATCACAATTATGTTTGCTTAAGAAATCTTGGGTGAACGCCGCATCGGCACCACCTTGTAATACTTGAATTACCTTAGGTCTAGATAAAGATCTTTGGATTACTTTTTGCGTTGCCACATTGTCCCTTAACTGGAGGGTGTTCGAAATTACTTGATGGTTTTTAACATGTGTTTCAGTTTCTAAACCCTTATCATCATTGACGTGAATAGTCTCTTTCATCTGAACGGTGGGTTTTACCCTTCCCTGTTTTTGCTGCACCACGTGCCAGGCTTCATGTGGCAAATGCTTTTCTTGCCCGGAAGACAGATGAATTTCACTTCCTTGTGCATAGGCATGAGCATTTAATTGGGCGGGTTTGTTTGAATTGTAATGTACTTTCACGTCATCCATGGAATGGCCGGATAGGTTTTCGACACCACTTTTAAGATCATCTGGTAATCCAGTATTGTTAGTTTTTTTCTGAATGATATTGGGCAAGGACGCGGTATATGCATTCGCCATACCTTGTAGCTTCAATTTTGTCGCAGTTTCCGGACGATTGTCTTCAAATTTTAGAAGTCCCGATTGGTTTTCTTGCATAGAAGTCACAACCCCATCAATGGCAGTAGTTTTAGGTGACTCCTTTGGAATTTGATCAGCCATGGTCTCTTGAAATATTCAATCAGAAGTAATTCTGCCTATTTGAAAATTGAATTCAATACGGCCGCTGCCCGAAACCCCGCCGCCGCCAATCTTTTTTCAACCACTTTGATGTTATCGTGTTGATAGAGATACTCGAGTTTGGGAAGCCCACTGCCTTTATCTGTGGTGTTATAAAGAGTATTGTAGATGTTTTCACGTGCTGTAACGGATTCGGTGGCCCATTTTTCGATGGGGTCATTTTCACAGTCTTTCTTTAAACCTGCCTCGTGTTTGTTTACAAAGCTGGCAAATTCGGTAAAACTTAATTTTTCTTGTTCGATGATCCCGACATCCCAAACCGAGTGCAAATTCATTCGTTCAGAAAAAAATTGAACTGTGATCATGTTCCCACCTCTATCCTTGTTCTTTCCCACGTGCATGGGTTGGTGGATGTCCCCAATAAAATGAATCAAAAATGCGATAGCTGTAGCCTCTACTGATCCGTTGAGTGGTTGCACGTCATTTTTCTTTAACAAGTCGGTCATTGTTTTACGGGCCGTTGCATTGCCGCGAAGGATATCTTGCATGAGTTGAATCGCCTCAATAACATCGTCGATCGAATCGTTAGCCGCATTCTGAGCGATGATCTGCTCCACGGTCCTGTCTGGATTTATTGTTGCGTAGTGCCAGGGTTGGGTAAAATTCCATTTCGGTTCAGATCGCAGGTAATCCGGCCAGGTGGCAACTTGAGTGAGGTAGTCAGGCCCTAAAAGTTTATCTATTTTCGCTCGTACACCGGGATCCAGATTGTCATAGCAGATCTGCGCTACGATGCGATGTCCGTTAGGTCCCCAGGCAAAAAGGGCTTCGGCAGTAAATAAAAATAGAGTAAGTAGCAAAAAACGTTTCATAATGGGTGTGGTTAGTTAGTAGTTTATTTATCAAAATCGCGCAGGAATGCATCGGCCGCACGTAAGGTAATGGCCACCATAGTTAGCGTAGGGTTGGAGGTGGCTCCCGTAGGAAATGAACCGCAGCCTATGATATACAAATTGTCATGATCCCAACTTTTAAGGTCTGCATTTGTTACTGAAGTAGCCGGATCGTCACCCATGCGATGTGTTCCCATGATGTGTCCCGCTCCAACCGAAAAATACCACTGCCCGTTATATTCAAATTTTGATGCGTTGTACATGGGGTTGGGCAACATATCTTCCAATTTCGTAACGGTATAATCGGTTGCTCCCAATTTATCGAACATCACCTTCGTCGCTTCTCTGGCCTTTTCAAATCCGGCCATGGTATACGGAGTAAATCCGTAATGTATTTCAGGTCTCGGAATACCCAAATTATCGGTATACTCTTCCGAAGGTACTATAAAATTATTTACATCGGGATCCTGCTCTATTAGAAATCCAAGCCGAAACTGGCGTGGAAATTCGTCTTGTATTTTGTCGATCAACGTGGTTCCTATCAAGCCATCTTCTACAAATTGATTCAATTCGGTATAGGGAGCACCCGTAGGCCAATTCCAGCCTTCGTTCCCAATTTCAATTCTATAGGCCGCTCTTTCCTTTCGATACGCCCCATCTTTCACCGTTTCAATTCCCGAAGTCGACAGCGGACCCCTCAACGGAAAGGTTTTCTCAGGCATTAATCCCCAGCTAAGCGTCATGGGATGATCCATTAAATTTTTACCCATATGCCCACTGGAATTGGCGATTCCTTCTTTCATCTGACTTTTAGACATCAGGAATAATTTTGCCGCCTCGATGGCATGTGCTGCCACGATGTATTTGGTGCCCGTAGCAATTCCGCTTCCGGTTTGCGGGCCTTTTCGGGTTTCGTATTGTTTGTATTTTATTCCGTTTATTTTTTTGGTTGCCTCATCCATCATAACCTCATAGGCCACTGTTTTTGCCATGACATCCACGTTCCCGGTATTCATTGCTTCAGATAGGGTTATGGTCGCATCGTACTTGGCTTGTATTGGACAAATGGGAGTACAATTGGTATTACCTTGGCAAAGTCTTCGTCCGTTTGAATAGATCTTACCTGTTTTCCAATCCCGGTTTGACGGACCATTTCTACCTGCCGGTGTGCCGGTAACTTTTATGATATTTTCATCCATAGGAACCCCATCAAGGGCTTTCGAAAAAGCTTGATCCAACACGGTAGGAGGTATGGGTTGCATGGGATAATTATAATCATCGGTAAATGAAATCCCATGGATGCCTTCCTGCTGATCGCGGGCACCTGCCACTCCAATAAAATATTCGGCCTCGTCGTAGTAGGGTGACAGATCATCATAAGTTAAGGGCCAATCCACACCCACGCCATATTCCGAAAATAGTTTGAAATCATTAGGTACCAACCGAAGACAGGTTCCCAGCCAGTGCCAAGAGGTACCACCCGCGAGTCGTTCATTGGTGCTTCCGAAAGGCAAGGGTCCTTTTTCGATAAAATAACCGTTGTTTTCAATGGACTTTATAGGATCGTCCGGTGGGTTGGGTTTTGCATTTGGGTTAGGAATGGGATTCATATCGAGTACTGAAGGACGTGGCGCGTTAAAATTCTGTGGATACGGAGCAGAGGGCACCTTTGCCATCGAGTTGTAGAAGGTCTCCATATATTCTTCACGACTGCTGCTTTTAAATGGGTCTCCTGCTTCCAGCACCAATACTTTTTTACCTGCGACCCCTAATTTTTTGGCCAAGGTTGCACCGGCCCAGCCTCCTCCAACAATTACAACGTCGTATGTTTTTTCTGAATTACTCATGATTTTTTTGATTTGAATTAGTGCCCTAATTATGTTTTGGAAGGCGTTTCCCAGTAACCGAAATTTTCTTCGCTATACCCCATAGGGTGTGCATACATAGTGGACCACACCATGCCATTTTTATAAGCGATACTGGAGATCACATAACCCGTAGCAGGATCACTGGGAGTATACCAGATGCCTAAGTACCACATTTTAGTAATGCTTTTTGAAATAGGACCGAGTTGGGTATTGTCTACAATTTGAGCTTTTACCGTGGCTTGATCCGGAGCGCTAATGTTTAAAAAAGTAGTATTCAACTGATCTAAAACTGAAGGGTCTACTTCCTTCTGAAGTACTCCAAAATAGAGTTCGGATAGCTTTTGCGTATCATTTTGAGGCTTCAAAACCGCTGTTGCGAAACCTGTTAGAATGGAAGATAGTTTTACAAAGGTGTCTAATGTCATGATGGATTGGTTTATTGAGCTCTTTCTAAGAGAAATGTGAAATCGGCAGTTTTACCGGTGGAGATCATGGTCGCACCATTGTGGCAGTGCATGCAGCTTGTGGAAACGTTGGGCACCAATTGCACCGTATCGTTCACAATGATCCCTTGTATATAGGTTTCCAAAGTGGCGTTACCCAAAAATTGAGGAAACGGATCACCTAGAGGTAAGTTGCTTGAATTGGTGGGCCATTGGGTTCCTACCAATTCATAGTATTGCCAAACGGATTTCTCATTTACCGATCTCAATTTGGCCTGATACGCTTTATTAAGTTCGGCTGTACCACTAAAAATAGGGGTTAAGCGTTGGACCTGAGTTGGAATTTGATCCGGAATCTCCGGGTTCCAGGGCCGAAGGGGGGCCTCGTTAACTTTTCGGTCTTCTTTTACATCAAAATAATTGTAATGCTTCTTCTCATTTTCTTTCCCGAAGGTAGGAGCATTATCTACTTGTTCAAAGGTAGACCAGATCCATTGCGGGCAAATGGCTGTTTTTGTGCCAATATGTAATCCTACAAGTCCTACTTTTGCGGTGAAACAAGATTCGGCAACGACGGGATCGGTTTGAGCCGGGGTGTAGATCACGGCGTCTACCGTATGAAATCTATTGGGATCATCATTTTCCCCCATGATCTTCCAAGCTCCCTTCACCATGATGGCACCCCAAACCTTTGTATCGTTATTACCTTCGGGAAATTCGGCATTTTTATGGAAGGACTGCTGTCCGTCGAAACTGTAAAGATTATTATCATCGATGTATTCAAACATTTCTTGATTCACAAGAATCTCAAATCGTGAATAGGCACTATTTTGGTCGATCAGCGGGCCGGTTTTAAAGGGCAACTCAGATTCGTTGAGAAGATCCGGAGTTTTGCCTACCTGCGATAAAAACTTTCCTTTGTGTGATGAACAGCCTGGTGGCAGTGTTCCGAGAGTACCCCAAGGAGTTGGCTTGGCGCCATTGGCTAGAAAAACATCACTGCTATTTTTCCAGGTTTCCCACAAGGTAGGATTATCACCATTACTACCAATAACTTGGGTACTGTCCTGCGACCAGTTGAGCGCTATGAAAGATTCCCATGAAAACTCATCGAAATTTCGACGAATACTTGTTTCCATTACCGAACCGGTTATCGTGACATCGAATGGTAGAACGGGACTCAAGCTAATGGTATCCGCAGCAACGTTCACTTCCACTTCTGGTGCACCTATTTCTTTCTTTTCCTTTTGCGTGGAAGCTTCAGTCTGCTTGTCCTTGCAGCTGTTTACCATCAATAAAGGTACTAGTAGTACTGTGAGTAGAAACCTATTTGTTCTATGGGTTAGTTTCATCGTGATCAATTTGGTTAGTAATGGAATGCCTGCTTTGGAAGCAGAACCCCAGCATCCTAAAGAACACGGATTTCGCATTCGCCGGACACTGTCTAAAGGTAATTGGTAACTTCAGTAAATAGAATAGGTATTTATACGTAGATATGAATGAAGCTACAAGATGAGTTGATATACTGAAAAGTTTGAACGATCAATTCCGAAGAAAAAAGAAACTTCTAATACTTTAAAAATTTCATAGGTATACTTTCGCCGCCCAGCTGAACATTGATAAGGTAGATGCCCTATAAAAACTCACATATATTTTGTGATATATAGTGGACAGAGTTAGTTTCTACGGAGAGTCGTAAAACTTACCTCCAACTGGCATGTTTATAATCGTTATTTCTGGAAGCGACCTCACGATTGCGCATCTTGAAATGAGTTTTATCAACCTGCTTACTTCTATACCCAAGTAAATGAAAAAACTGCTTTGTAAAAAAACGTGCAACCTTCACGTTTACAATAAGTTCCTCTCTATTTTTGGAGCCCCAACTTACCCCGGGAAGTAAAACAAGAAGCCGATCAAAATAGGTTTTACGAAGTAATTTTGATACCGCCAAAAAGAATATGGGGATCTTCTTAATTATGAAAAAACCATCATCTCCTTTTCCCTGGTACAAAGGCATGAATATTTGTCCGTCTGTTTGAGCTTCGATCATTTGATCTCCGCTTTTTGCGATGGGCTCATACTTGGTTACCCGTTGAAAATTAACATAGCCAGGGTCCATTTGAAATTCTTCTTCAATTCCAATTGGGTAATGATATACAATTTCAAAGAATTTACTTCGAACTTGCGATCGCCGCAATAGCCGTTTGTGGTGCTGAAAAATAGTAGCATGCGTTTTTGCCAAACAACCAGTGTAGACCATGGAGAGGTAAATAAATGATATCTGATTTTGATATGCCAAGGGGGAATCATGCTGGCCGGCTTCAAAACCAAAAGCGACATAACCCAATTCGTTAATATAACTTAGTAAGGGTCCATCCAAGAATTCTTCAATACCCAGGACGATGGGAAGCGGATACTGTTTCGTGAATTTTCGGTTCAGTAAACTGTCATTAACAGTTAAGAACGGGGTTGTTTCACCGGAAGTCGTGTGCAGATCAAAAAAATAGAAGGGTCCTTTTTCCTTACTTAAAATGGAATTGATCGTATAGAAAATATCCATTTGCTCATCTACTTCTAAAGGTGCGATCTGAGAACCATTTTTGGAGAATGACTCTATTTTTTCCCGCGTCCAGATTCTATTGAGGTCTACTTGGTTATATCTCACCCCTTTTTCAAGAGCAACCAAATTCCCACTCAATGCGTACAGATTTCCATGGAATGGTATATTGAGTTCGGCAAGATCGTCCATAACAGATTGCAAGGCAAACACACCACTAGGCTCATTTCCGTGGATACCACCCGTAAAAATAAGGGTTGGCCCCTCACTGTTTCCGCGATATTGACCAATAATCCGGTCTATACTAATTGTTCTATTGAGAGCCTTACTGTGCAGTTCAACCATGGTCAAAAGCGATTACGTCTTTTATAGTGATGATACCGACCAATTCCTTTTTCTGAATGACCGGCAAACATCCAAATTCATGTTCTTTCATTATGGCAATCGCTTCTGCGATCTTTGTATTTGGGGTAACCGAAATAACATTTCTTGCCATGATATTTCCAACAATTTGATTATCACCAAGCTCTTTTCTGAATTTTTGCACATGGGTCCAAGTTAGTAATCCACATAATTCTCCTCGCTTGTTTTCAACAGGGACATGATGAATATTTTTCCATCGCATGATACTGGTGGCCATGTCTGCGAGATCTGTTTTTTTAACGGTAAATACCCGTGTCGACATGATCTGACCCACTTTGTTTGCATGAGTTTTTAATGCAGTCATTGGATCGATATCACTCCATTCATCTATTGTTTTTCCCGTTCTTTGGTTTTCGTGAATGGCCTTGGTAATTCGTCGCAATGAATCATCTATATTTTGCTGTTTCCTTAACGCTCTATAATTAGAGATCATCCATTGAGCTCCGTTGTTTTTTTTGGTTCTGTGCTCGATAATATTCAACAGCCGTTCGGTGTCTTTAACGTCCACTCCGGCTTGCATCAAACCAGAATATGCGATGGGTAATAGAATCTTTTGTGTGAGTTCTTCCACGGTGTATTCCTCGTTATCCCAGGTCATGACAGCCTGCTTTCCGGTTCGTGCTGCTCGAATAAAATTGGATTTTGCATCGTTAAATTCCATGACCGCGGCCATATTGTCAAATTTTTTGGGTCGCCCACGCATGAGTCCGATCCAGAAAGCGAAATTGGCCATTTCATCTTGGATTGAAGGCCCTGCAGGAATGTATCGGTTTTCAATGCGCAAATGCGGTTTTCCATTGCCAACACCATAACAGGCACGGTTCCACGGATAAATAGTTCCGTTGTGAAGGCTTAATGCCTCCAATTTTGGGATCTTTCCTTGCTGTAATAAATCTAAAGAGTTGTGCTCAACCTCCTTGGAAAGAATGACCTTATATTGTGCAATATTCTCCTTATAAATGGATGCAGCGGTCCCGGAGATCCATTCGGACCCGAATGCCACTCTGGGCGGCTCATCTTTTAGAGCCAATGATATGTTACGGGTATCCGTACTTTGTCTAAAAAGTGCAATTCGGGTTTCATCCCAAAGCTCACGACCCAACAGCAATGGAGAATTGGCACAGACTGCCAAAACAGGTCCAGAGATCGCTTGAGCCCAGTTAAAACTGGAAATAAAATCATCCGGTTCTATTTGCAAGTGTAATTGAAAGCTGGTATTGCAAGCTTCAAAAAGAATGGAATCGTGATGAATGTTCAATTCGTCCACCCCCATAATATGTAATCTAAAATTATTTCTACGCAGCTTCATCATTCTATCATTCAACGCATAATACCTTGGTTTAGGCGTGATATAATCCAACTGTAAATGGCTCTTGGTAATCGTGGGAAGAATTCCCGTTAGAATGATGTTCGTATTGTTTTTTTCAGCAGCTTTTTCTGCACGGGATAGTAACTGGGTGAGTTGCCGTTCCATTTTAGAGAAACAATCTCCTTTTAACTCAATAGGATCCAGATTAATCTCCAGATTGTAACGTGCCAACTCGGTGGTGAAATGCGGATCATTGATCTGTTTTAGTATTTCTTCGGAATTGTCTGCGGGTCGCCAGTCCTTCTTGACCAAACAAAACTCCTGTTCGGCTCCTATGCGTGTGATACCGGTTTCAATGAGCCCATTCTCAAGCATATATTCCAGAGCCTTTACATCGTCCAATAGATGCCCAATGAATTTGGCTTTTTTAGATTTTGATTCACGTACAACTACTTTTTGGTCACCCACCTTCAACTGTTTAAAGTGATTTATCGGTCACAAGTTGCTTCATTTGAGCAGTACAAAAAATGATAAAAGTCATTTTGTGGTTGGGTTGTGGATAAAAAAGTACAGTTTAGGACTGTACTTCAACGGAAAATAAAACACATAAAAATCTCCTTTTGTCTGTCATTTAACATGAATTTAAGTTGCCAGTTTTTCGTCAAATTGTATTTTTAGGAACTCAAAAACTTCAAAGAAATGTATTCAAGAAAATTAACTAAGATTTTATTCTTCGGATTGACCATTGCGTTGCTTGGTTTTACGGGGTGTAAAGATGACAAATCAACGGCCGATGACAGTGCGAAACTTTCGGTGGAATTCGAAAAGTACGAACTGGAAAACGGACTGGATGTGGTACTACATCAGGATAAAAGTGATCCTATTGTCTCGATGGCTATTCAATACGGAGTAGGCTCTAATCGAGAGAAGACCGGACGTACCGGTTTTGCTCACTTATTTGAGCATATGCTATTCCAGGAATCTGAGAATGTAGGTCAGGATCAATTCTTCAAAAAAATTCAAGATGCCGGTGGAACACTCAATGGAGGAACTTGGAAAGATGGTACAATCTATTTTGAGATCGTACCCAAGAATGCGTTGGAAATGATCATGTGGTTGGAAAGCGACCGCATGGGTTACCTAATTAATACTGTTACGGAATCTGCGTTTAACAACCAACAGGAGGTAGTTCAAAATGAAAAACGTCAGCGAGTCGATAATCGTCCGTATGGGCACACAAACTGGGTATTGGATAAAAACATCTACCCCGAAGGTCACCCTTACAACTGGCAGGTAATTGGCGAACTTGTTGATCTTCAAAACGCAACTGTAGAGGATGTTAGAGAGTTTTACGATAAGTATTATGGACCCAACAATGCAACATTGGTGTTGGCTGGTGATTTTGAAACTGAAGAGGCCAAGGCCTTGATCGAAAAGTATTTTGGTGAAATAAAAGGCCGACAGGAAGTTGGAAAATTGGAACCGCAACCGGTAACCATTTCGGAGACTGTTCGTCTGTACCATGAAGATAACTTTGCCAAAGCTCCACAGTTGAATATGGTTTGGCCTACATTAGAACAATATACAGATGATGCATATGCATTAGATTTCCTTGCAGAGATTTTAACTAGTGGTAAGAAAGCCCCACTGTATCGAGTTTTGGAAAAAGAAAAGGAATTAACCTCTCAATTCTTTGGATACAATAATTCACAGGAAATCGCAGGTGAGTTTCATATTGTGGTGACGGCCAATGATGGTAAAAGCCTCGATGATGTCGAAAAAGGAATATTTGAAGCATTTACACTCTTCGAAACCGAAGGTATCACAGAAAGAGATGTTGAGCGTGTAAAAGCGGGTCTTGAAACGCAGTTTTATAATGGGATTAGCAGTGTCGTGAATAAATCGTTTCAATTGGCCAGTTACAATACATTTACAGGAGATCCCGGTTTCATCGAAGATGATATTGAGAATATCAAAAAGGTGACTAAAGAAGATGTATTGAGAGTTTATAACACCTATATTAAGGATAAGCCTTATGTGATTACTAGCTTTGTTCCTAAAGGACAAATGGAACTTATCGCAGAAAATTCTTCAAAAGCACCGGTTGTAGAAGAGGAGATCAAGGAGAATGTGACGAAGACCGTGGAAGATACCGAGACGGAGATCGCAAAAACTCCCTCCGCGTTTGATCGTTCTATAGAACCTGCTCAAGGCGAGTCACCATCATTGAATATACCAACCAGCTGGCAGTCTGAACTTTCTAACGGAATGAAAGTCTATGGAATCGAGCAAAATGAGATTCCTACCGTCAATTTTAGTCTGGTCATAGAAGGTGGACATCTTTTGGATGATATAAATAAAAATGGAGTCGCCAACTTGATGACAGACATTATGATGGAGGGAACCGCAAACAAGACTCCGCTGGAATTAGAGGAAGAGATTGAAATGTTGGGAGCAAACATCAATATGTTCACTTCAAGAGAGTCTATAGTGATCCAGGCAAATACGTTGGTGCGAAATTTTGACGCTACTATGGATCTAGTGGAAGAGATTTTGTTGGAACCACGATGGGACGAAGAAGAACTAGCTCGTATCAAAACCGCCACGATCAATCAGATCAAACGATCAGAAGCCAATCCAAATGCGGTTGCAAGTAGAGTTTACAACAAATTACTTTATGGAAAAGACCATATTTTCAGTTACCCAACCTCTGGAACCGAAGAATCGGTTTCGGCTATTACCATGGACGACTTAAAGGCGTTCTATGAGAATAATTATTCGCCGTCCATATCACGGTTCCACATTGTTGGTAAGATCGATCAGGAAAGTGCATTGGAGGGATTGAAGTCTCTTGCAGAGTCTTGGGCCGCCAAGGATGTTACTATTCCTGAATATCCTGCTGTCAATAATCGGGATAAGTCTTCACTTTATTTTGTGGACATTCCCAATGCAAAACAATCTGTGATCAATATTGGTTATATCGCTTTGCCTAGAACCGATGAAGATTTTTACCCTGCTGAAGTGATGAATTACAAGCTGGGAGGATCCTTTAGCGGAAATGTAAATCTAGTTCTGCGTGAAGAAAAAGGATACACCTACGGTGCCCGTACCGGGTTTAGCGGTAGCAAGATACCCGGAACCTTTACAGCTTCTTCAAGCGTACGAACCAACACGACAGGAGAATCGGTTAGTATTTTCAAGGATGAGATCACAAAGTATAAAGAAGGTATTTCTGAAGACGACCTGGAATTTACCAAAAACGCCTTGATAAAATCCAATGCGCGTAGATTCGAAACTCAATTCTCACTTTTAGGGATGTTGCAAGAAATGAGCGGTTATGGTTTGGCTCCAAATTATATTGAAGATGAAGAAGCCGTGGTGAGGAACATGACTTTGGAACAACACAAAGCGCTTGCCAATAAGTATTTGGATGAATCAAAAATGGCTTACTTGGTCGTTGGAGATGCCACTACTCAGTTTCCACAATTTAAGGAAATGGGGTTCGATGAGGTTATGTTGGTTGACAAAAAAGGTGAAGAAGTTAAATTGCAAGATGTAAAACAGTAGATTTTATTCTGAAATAAATTAAAAGGAGCTCAATGAGAGCTCCTTTTTTTATGCACAATTTATGCTGAAATTTGATGTGCCTATAGTTGTTACCGATAGTTTACCAATTTTTTCGTTTACCTTTAGTTCTGAAAACTGAACCAACCACCATCCAGTGAAAAATTTAATAGCTTCACTATTATGTCTGGCAGTAATAATTGGCTGCGACGAAACAATTGAAAAGTCGACATTAGATTCCGAAGAAACAATACAACCCAATCCTTCGGCAGCACCCCCGTTGTATACAATAGACCAAGCCAATAAGCTAATCGAGCTTCCGCTTCACTGCGTGGCCACGGAATACCCAAACAAATTGGGTCAAACCATTGGCAGCGATGAGGACCTGCAACCACCTCGAGAACTACATCCTGTTTTTTATGGCTGTTTCGATTGGCACAGTGCCGTACACGGTTATTGGAGTATGGTAACGCTGCTGAAGCAATTTCCGAAAATGGACAAAGCCGATACGGTGAGAGATATTCTAAAAGCTACGCTTACCAAAGAGCATATCGAAAAGGAAGTGGCTTATTTCAAGGGGACGTATAATAAATCCTTCGAGCGAACCTACGGTTGGGCTTGGTTATTAAAACTTGCCGAAGCACTGCATCAATGGGATGATCCATTGGGCAGGCAATTGTTTGAAAATCTCCAGCCACTCACTGAGGTTATCATTGCTAAATACTTGGAATTTCTGCCTAAACTTGTCTATCCCATTCGAGTTGGGGAGCATACCAATACCGCATTCGGACTCACATTCGCATACGATTATGCCCTATCCGTAGACCATCCTCAATTAAAGTCTATGATCGAAGCCCGTGCTTTGGATTTTTATAGGCAGGATCGAAATTGCCCTCTAAATTGGGAACCCAGCGGATATGATTTTCTATCCCCATGTTTGGAAGAAATTGATATTATGCGCCGCGTTTTGCCTCCCAACGAATTTGAACAATGGTTGAATGCATTTATACCAGAGTTAACCCACCCCTCCTTTACATTGGCTGTTGGGGAAGTTAGTGATCGCACCGATGGCAAACTTGTTCATCTCGATGGTCTTAATTTTAGTCGGGCATGGGTACTCTACGGGCTAGCGAAGGAATATCCACAATGGAGGCATCTCGAAAATATTGCACATGAGCACTTGGCGTATTCCTATCCAAACTTGGTAGGTGACAGTTATGAGGGAGGCCATTGGTTAGGTAGCTTTGCTATTTATGCTTTGGAAACGTTTAGTCAAAAATGAAAAAACTATTTGCTAATATTGGACCGGGTACATTAGTGGCTGCCGCATTTATAGGGCCAGGTACCGTCACTGTTTGTACATTAGCCGGGGTTCAATATAATTTCACCCTGCTTTGGGCCATGGTTCTTTCCATAGTGGCAACCATTGTACTTCAGGAAATGGCCGCTCGTTTAGGCTTAGTCTCGGGACTAGGTTTGGCCGAAACTGTAAAACGAGAGATTAAATTTCCGCTACTAAAAATAGGTGCCATTGTCTTAATGCTGTCTGCCATTTTAATTGGGAACGCGGCCTACGAAGCTGGAAATATTAGTGGAGGAGTATTGGGACTTCAAACTCTATTCGATAATGGCACTTTTGATATTGGAAATTTGAGCATCAATTACTTCAGTATTTTTATAGGATTCATTGCGTTTGTACTACTCTATATTGGCAATTATAAATTGATCGAGCGGAGCCTTATTTTTTTGGTAGTATTAATGAGCTTGTCATTTGTCATTACCGCAATCCTGACCCAACCCAATCTGATTGAAGTCTTGCGAGGTATGTTCGTCCCTACAATTCCGGAGGAGGGATGGCTCACAATTATTGCCTTGGTAGGTACGACTGTCGTTCCATACAATCTCTTTCTGCATGCATCCCTTGTACAGGAAAAATGGAAGGGAGTGAATCATTTGAAGTCGGCCAGAAGGGACACTTATGTCTCAATTATTTTAGGTGGTTTGGTATCTATGGCTATTATCATTAGTGCTGCCGCCATATCTAATGGAACGGTTTCGAATGCTGCCGACCTTGCCAAAGGATTGGAACCGTTGTATGGGAGTTTTTCAAAGTATTTTTTGAGTGTTGGCTTGTTTGCCGCTGGAATTACATCAGCGATCACCGCTCCATTAGCGGCTGCTTATGTGGCACGCGGATGCTTTGACTGGGATAAGGGATTAAAATCGGTTAAATTTCGTGTTGTTTGGATCTTTATTCTGCTGCTGGGAGTAATTCTATCTTCAGGAGGATGGAAACCCATTGAGATCATAAAATTTGCCCAGGTGGCCAATGGACTATTACTTCCTGTAATTGCCGGTTTCTTGCTTTGGGTAACCAACCGAAGTAGCGTTCTGGGGAACTACAGTAACTCCAAACTACAAAACGTGATAGGTATATTCATTGTTATTACAACGGTACTTCTGGGCCTGCGTAGCTTGGAAAAAGTCCTTGAGTTTTCCATGTTTTGATCAAAGATGAAAGAAGAAAGAAAATATAATAAAGAATAAAGAGTAATAAGTAACGTACATCGTACGTCATAAATCATACATTTTGATGACCATAGATATTAATGCAGATCTTGGAGAGGGTGCGGGTTTTGATCAGGCGATCATGCCATGGATCTCTTCCTGCAGTATTGCCTGTGGAGGACATTTTGGAACTGGTAAAACTATTGCTGAAACCATATCTCTCGCCAAAAAGCATGGAGTTTCAGTGGGTGCACATCCTTCCTTTCCGGATCCCCAAAATTTTGGACGCACTGTGATGACGATGACGAAACAGGAGCTATACGAATCGGTTTTGGACCAGATTAAGACTTTTTACACAATTTGTGATGCACAACAGGTGCTTGTGAACCATATAAAACTTCATGGTGCCTTGTATAACTATGCAGCGAAAGATGCCCCCACTGCAGATGCCGTTGTTGAAGCGATCATCGCCAGCGGGAGAAGACCAAAACTCTATGTTCCTCATGGTTCCATTCTTCATAAAAAAGCCGAAAACCTACTACCGCTGGAATTTGAAGCCTTTATTGATCGGCAGTACAATAACGATCTTTCTTTGGTCTCGCGTGACCAGCCCGGGGCAGTAATCACAGATCCCCAAGTGGCCTGGGAACATTTATACAATATGTTTCGGAACGGAAAGGTACGCACATTTAATTCCGAAGAAAAAAGCATCAAAGCCACTACCTTTTGTGTGCATGGGGATAATCCGAGTTCTGTTTCAATTCTTAAATATATGCACGAACAAATGAAACAACATGGAATCCGATTGAAATGAAGAACTACCCTACCTATCGAATGTTTGGAGAGCATACGATCCTGTTGGATTGGCCGTCCTCCAATGAATTAGATGTACACAAGGAAGTATTGCGCTTCGCTCGTTTTATTTCTGAAACATTTGGCGATGAGATCATCGAGACGGTTCCTACTTATCAATCTCTGGCCGTCTATCTCAAACCGGAAATAAATACCCGTTTATTTATGGATACGCTCCTAGGGAGAAAAATTAGTGTTTCCGAAATTGCTTCTGAAATGCCCCAGCTAGTCACAATTCCAGTGTGCTACGAACCAGACTACGGGATCGATATCTTGGAAGTTGCAGCTGCAAAACAGCGGGCCGTTTCCGAAGTAATAAAGCTTCACACCGACCCAATCTATAAGGTGTTCTTCTTAGGCTTTCTTCCTGGTTTTCCCTATTTGGATGGCCTGAATAGTAAGTTAAGCACCCCTCGGCGGAACTCACCCAGGCCTCAAGTTGAAAAAGGCTCTGTTGGGATCGGCGGTTCTCAAACGGGAATTTACACCATAGACTCACCCGGGGGTTGGAATATCATTGGACGAACACCACTCAACTTTTTTGATAGCACTCAACTGCCGCCAACTCAAGTAAATGCCGGTGACTATATAAAATTTCAGGCGATTACGCCAACCGAATATGATCTAATTTGTGTGGAAGTGGATGCAGGAACTTTTGAATGGAGAAAGGAGGCTTATCATGATTAAGGTAATTGCTTCAGGATGGTATTGCAGTCTTCAGGATGAGGGCCGATTTGGATATCGTAACTGCGGTGTGCCCGTTAGCGGAGCCATGGATCAAGCAGCGTTTCAATTGGCCAATAAATTGCTGGGAAACGAGATGGGGGCTATTGCTCTCGAAATTACGGCAAAAGGACCCGTCCTCGAATTTACGGAAGCGGCAGTAGTCGCCATATCCGGAGCGGACTTTTCACCTAAGATCGACGGAAGGGAATTGGGAATGAATGTTGTTTTTGCGGTATCGGAAGGGAGCACGATGACCTTTGACAGTCCTTCGGAAGGGATTAGAGCGTATCTCGCCATCAAAGGAGGATTTGTAACTGAGCCTGTTTTGGGCAGCGGCAGTTATTACAGAGGGATCACGGCACAATGGCAATTACACAAAGGGGATACACTTCGATTTAATAAAAATTCAGAGAATGAAGTTGAATTGAACTCCATCGAACCAAGTTTAAAAAGCGTCTTAGATAACGAGCAGATCGAGGTTTTTGAAGGCCCGGAATTTGGATTGCTTTCAAGTCCATTTCAGCATAAACTACTCAACACTTTATGTTCCGTAAATTCTCAAAGCAACCGAATGGCTTATTTGTTGGATCACACCGAAACCCTTTCCGCAAAGCAGATCGTCACGGCTCCCGTGCAACCGGGTACCGTACAATTGACGCCTGGAGGCAGGTTGATCGTTTTAATGCGTGATGCGCAAACTACCGGGGGGTATGCGAGGATATTTCAGTTGACCGAGGATGCGATCAATAGAATGTCGCAGAAACGTGCGGGTGAAGAAATTAAGTTTAAAAGAGTCGATCTTCCTTTTGATACTCACGTTTGATTCCTTCCATGAGCATTTCTTTGGATAATTCTACGGCATTTAGATGCAATACTTGCAGTCCGCAATAGTGAATGATATTGAGAATATTGGAACCGCTTAGATCAAATCGTTTGGCTATATCATCCATATCCACCTCTTGGGAGAGAACGAGTTGTTTGGGAATATTGTTTAACCAGATCTCCTTTCTTTCCTTCGCACCCGGGAGTTCGAAAGGACATAAGGATTGAAATCTACGTGTAAAAGCCTCGTCGATATTATCCTTGAAATTGGAGGCAAGAATCACTAATCCGGGATGTGATTCGACCCGCTGCAACAAATACGATACCTCCTGATTGGCATATTTATCGTGCGCATCGCGTACATTGGTTCTTTTTCCGAAGATGGCATCGGCCTCATCAAAAAACAAGATCCAATCCTTATTGGCTGCTTTATCAAAGAGGTTGGATAGGTGTTTTTCAGTCTCTCCAATGTATTTCGACACCACTGTAGAAAGATCGATTCGGTATACCGGCTTTTTAGTAAATTTCCCTAGAAGGCTTGCAGTAAGTGTTTTACCGGTGCCCGGAGGACCATAGAACAAGGCACGATACCCTTCTTTAATGCGGGATCGCATTTCCCATTCCTCCAAAAACTTATCATTGTGGGTGAGCCAAATTTCCAACTCTTCTATGTGCTTTCTCGTTTTTTCATTGAGTACAAGATCATCCCACGTAAGTGGCGTTTCCAATTTTTCTGCGGGGAAGTCGGTACTCAATTTTGGAGGAGGAACCGATCCTGATGTAAGCAGGTGGGCAGCGTCTCCCTGAAGCAAGAGTTTACCACTCATATGGGGTTCACCACCAGGTACCTTGTCCAAATACAGTATTTTTTTTTCGGCAAATAAATGGTCCTCACTAAAATACTCGAAACAGGCTATACGGTCTTTTAGCGAATCACCACCCAAAATGAACTGCACAGTCTCACCTGTTGGGATGATCCCCCGATGATTCTTGGCTTTAGCGCCGCCAAAAATGGGAAAATCGGTACCATTTGGAAACTCGTCAGCGACCACTTCTAGCAGAAATTCCGGTAACAAGTGGGGAACAAGTGCCAAAAAGAGTATAACATATTCAGATGGAGTTAGTTCGTTTTCCTTTGCAAATTGAGCCAGTAAGGAATCGCCCATATTTTCCATAGAAAGCTTGGGAGCATTCTCACTAAAACTACCGCTCATATCCGAGATACGCCAGACAATGACCTCTCGAAGAAAAGAAAAAATAGTATCCAGATCCTTGTGTTTCAATAGTGTTTCCACGATCAACTTGTTAGGTGGTTAATTTACATATTAGTTGGAGTGGGGACAAGGGGATTTTTCCTGTAAAAGAAAGGGAGGTTTTCCTCAAAAATGAAGGCCTACCGATAGAGCATTCCGCGCTGCGAAATACGGTCATTAAAAGCTATGAGCCGTTTTATAATTTTGTTGTCATTCACGCTTGAAAGACTATAACCTGACTGAATCATCGATCTGGTTAATTGATCAATTACTATTTTCCACTCTCCCAAAAATGCATCCCGCTCAATTTTAAGTAATGAGACGGGCGAAAGAGCTGCCTGATAATTTCCGGAAACCTTGTTACAGCTTAATTCCAAAGTAAGATTCTTTCCATCTTGATTAGCCCGAATGGTCGCCTCAAGATTTTCCGATTTAAATAGGAGGGAGGCTTCATTTTTACCGGCAATTAACCGTTCTAAGAATTCGATCAATCCCTCCACACCATATGGAATATCCTCGTGATAACTGAGCCTGATGGGAATTCCGTTCCACAATAATACGGCGTATTCTTTATTGTTTCTGAAAAGATGCCGATACGCATCAACAAGATTCGAAAAAGATAAGGGTTCAGTCTCGATACCTTCCACAAAACCCGGTTGCAGGACAAAAGTGGTGAGTTCCGCCCCCAGAATATTATACTCCGGAAAATGAGCAGATGCCTCAGGCTGTGTAGAGTCTTCCATAATCCTGAATCGAATTTTCTGTTTGGCGCAGTAATTCCAACCTTCTGTGTTCCAAACCATCTTTGATACTGCAATTGGAGGCCTCCAATGAAACTAATACTTGATGTAATAGGGTTTTCCACTCACTCAAAAAAGCCTTTTTCGACAGCTTTAAAATCTCAGATTGGTTTAAAGCGGAGCCGTAAGGTTGGTAAAGAAATTCAAAAGGCTTGAAACTGCCCTTGATGGTAAGGTCATCGTCATTCCAATTACACACAAGCTCCATACGCATTAACTGATTTTGAAAACTGGCCTTTGTTTCTCCTTTTTTTTCCTTCTGAAGCATCCATGCCAACGCCAACATATCGTTAAAACTCCAATGGAGATCTTCCTTGTAGCGAAAACGAATGGGTATTTGGTTCCAATACAGGTAAATAGCCTCTTCAGGAGATTTAAACAACGAAAGAAATACATCCTTTACACTCCCAAATTCTTGTTTTGGAATGCGATTGATCTTTGGATGTCCTAATTGGATGGTGAACATTGAAAGTTTTAAATTTTATTTTGAATTCCGCACGGATTCTTCCATTGATTAAGTGAATCATCTTTAGCGGATTAATCAGCTAACTTTTTAATAGATTCTTTGGCATACCTCAAATCATATTCATCGTAATGATTTTCTACTACATCCTCTAGTGCTGCTATTGCAACCTCCCTTTGGTTGGTAAAATTTGCCAATAAGCGTATTGCTGCATTTCTAATGAGCGCTCTGGTATCATCCACATAGAATATTACATTTTCTATGTCGCCATCCATATTTACAGTACTTTCACCCAAGCCAGTTAGCAAGATGTACAAGGCTTCGTCATTTTTATCTTCGCTCTTTAGTCGATCCAGTAATTTATTTCCCAGATCCATATCCTTTGTATTTTTGAAGAGATAGGTTAAGACTTCGTATCCATGTTTTCGCAAGATACTGTCCGTTGTGTTATCAATGAAATGGAACAACTTAGCTTGAAATTCGAGCGTATTCACTTTTTCTGCTTCCCTATAAGCGCTCCAAGAGACAGTGTTGCTGCCCACAATTTCATCTCCATCATGCCATCCTGCCATTTTTTCCAATAATATGGGAAGGTCTATCATTCGCTTTTTTTTTCATGATAGCGATCCACCGACTTTATATTTTTTATATAGGTGGTATACGTATCTTTTTTTTGATCTTCGGAATCATCCGGAAATTGAGTTTCTTCGCATCTTTGAAAAACCACCTTGTGATCATCCTCATCATAAAGAAAATCTTTCACCTTGGCGATAAAAGGTTCATATCGCTTACTTTTCATTTTAATTTCCGTCTTAAAATCTTTGGTCTGCATTATACCAAGCCTCATAAATAATCTCTCTGTGTCCATATTTGCTACTACTATTAATGTCTAAAGTTACTATAATTTTGAAAAATCTATGTAGTGTACTCCATATCGTTTCATGGCGTCAAATACTGCAGGACTCGCACCATCTAGAAGCTCATAGGTAACCTTTCTCCCCGTTTTCTGGGTAAGTTTGGCGTAACGTATGATCTGATCTTCAACTTCGGGAGTTAGACTTATTTTACCCGATTTCGATTCAATATAACTAATTGGAGGTCCGGGATCTTCCAGATCAGGCGAAACCTTAATTTTTTCACCATCCAAATCAAATACTTCCTTTTCGGCCGGAGTACGCTGTCTTACTTTTTCTTCCGGTTTCAATGGTCTACCTTTTTCTTTTTCCAGATCTGCATTACGCTGGTCCGTACGAGATTTTTCAAATGCATCTCCGGCCTTGTTGTTCTTACGACCTCTGTCATATCGATCTGAATGTGCCTGTTGTTCTCTTGCTCGGTGTTCATCGAAGGCAGCTTCTCGTTCTTTTATATAATTTGGATCCGAAGGATCTCCGCCATTTATATCATCATATTCCTTATTGAACTTACTTTCACTCTCGGCTTTGGGATTTCGTTTCTCGAACGAATCGGCCTTAGCTTGACGGTGTTCGACTGCTTCTGGCGTCGTATTGTTGGGATCGTTTAAGGCATCAATTTCGGCTTCTGCATCCTTTACCTTTTGCTGGGTGGCTGCTTTTTGATCTGCCAATTCTTGTCGTTTTGGAGACCCTTCCGGTGGGGTTTTGTCTTCACCTTCCCATTTTCTATTTGCCTCGGTTTTCTTACGAGTAGCATCGTCAATTTCCAGTCCACCGGAGCCGTTCTTATTCTTATATCGCCCTGTAGCCGGATTTAATTCAAGGTCCGGGTTTCTTACATCATCAAGAACCGAGTCAACGTCTCGGGCTCCACTCTTGTTGGCCTCATTGAAATCTCGTAGGCCTTGTGCTTCGTCGGGGGTTAAATCTCCGTTTTCAACCTTCTTACGGATCTCGGCTTCAAAGTCCTTTTGTCGCTTCGTATGATTTGGATTGTCCGGCGGGTGTTGAACAGTGGGTTCGGCATTGGGCGTCTCATCGGTTTTATTTTTGGGTCCTTCGGAATCAGCTATGTCTTTCTCAGCGTCCTGTCTTGCCTTATCTTTCGCCTCCGGTGTGTCGTCTAAATGTCCTTTATCGCGCAGTAGTGCATCATTATCATCCAGCCATTGTTGAACATCATCCGGAAGTTCACCATCCTGAATACCACATTCCTTGGCCGAGAATCGACACCAACCTTGGCCATCCTTTCTTCGTCGGTAGGTGTGCCCATTAGAATTGATTTCGACATCATGGGTAGCAAAATGCGGCGAATCCGGATCGATGGCTCTTGGGGAATTGTTACCCGTTTCTTCCAGATCGACTCTTCTTTGTTCCGGAGTCATGTCATCCAACTTCTTGTCCTTGGTTGTATCTAGAACCTCTTGACGCTTTTTCTTGGTGCCCGGTGTTCCTGGTGCATCCGGTGCATCCGTCCGTCGAAGCAGACCTTGTATCTTTTGTTTGAACTTGACCAAGCCGCCTTTACCTCCCGCGAATAATTTCTTGGCACCAGCTGCTGCACGGCCGGGAAGTTTGGCAACGGCCCCTAATCCATCTTTAGCTCCATCCAAGGTTTGTCTTGCAAAGGCACCCGGAGATTTCGGAACGTTCTTCATAAATTGCCCGGATTTCATCACGGGTCCCATCTTAACGGCACCCACACCCTCCACAACAGCCATTGCACCCGTAAAGCCATCGGTGGCGTTTTGCTTCATCTGCTCTGTATTTCCAAAGAGTTCTCTGGCTGTTGTCGCGGTTCCGGCATCATTCAAATTCTTGATATACGCCAGACTATTGAAGTACACCGATAACAAGCCGGCAATAATAGCACCCCAACCCGCGTAGGTCATCACAGTACCCATCCAACCAATTACCGGCCCGGTGATAGGTGTTAGTGTACCCCAAGATAGAATCGTTAATGCCACCATCAAGGCAGTGATCATACCTGCAATACCCAAGATTGAAGAGAAGACCATTGCCAAACCTGTAGAAATATCGGCTGCGATCTGTAATAGATTACCCAAAGGATCTTTGGCCCATGCATCTGCATTGAAAATATTAGCAACCCCACTAAATGTTTTTTCAAATCCTCCCACAACGCCTTGTAATGCCGCCATTGGGTTCACCATGCCTTCCAGCATACCTTTGGCCATCTGCTGTACGCTAATGTTCTTTATGTCGTCCGTAATGGATTCTGCAACCAGTTTTTCGGCCAACATACGTTGTTGCTCAGCGCTCAAGAAGTTCATATTGACGTCCGCAATGTCCAGCACGCCACCCAATCTAGTTGTACGTTGTTGATCAACCGCACCAATTTGTTCCTGTCTTGGATCCGCAGGTGGCCCGCCCTCGCCGGATGATAATTTTACTTCCAGACGTTGGCCCTCCGTTTCGGCAGTTCCATCATCAGGGGTTTCAGCGATCATCTTATCTAAGGCTGCCATCAAGCCCTTTTTCTCCGCTTCCGGTAAGGTCTCGATCTGCGCCTGTTGCTCTTCTTCAGGCAATGCCGCTAATGAGTACAATTGTAATTCTTCCGGAGATGCCTCCTGTTGTTGCTTTTCTTCCTCTTCCTTCTTGATACGCTCCTCAGCCGCCTCTTTGCTTTCGATGGCAGCCATGCCTGCAAGATATTCGTCCTGTAGCGCATTCAATTCAGTTTCCATGACTATAGTCGCAGCAATCAATTGATCTCCACTTGCCGCAGTTTTTTCCGAATGTTGCCTGATAAGGTCCGGGCCAGCGGCCGAATTATCAATACTCGCCTGACTCTGCTCATTCAGCCCCTTCATTTCAGCTACTCTGCCATCCAGTTGAGTAATGACAGAATCAGTCTCGGTGATTTGAGCTTCCGATTGTTGGTTGTCTCCAGAGGCCTGTTCGGCGTCAGCGATGTATTGCGTGGCGCGTTCACCGGTCTGTGTGATAGCATCGTCCATGGATTGAGCCCCTTGAGAGGTTTGATCCATTTCGGCACTCTGCTTTTCGGCATCGGCCTTGGCATCGGGATCATCCGGGATCTCACTCTTACTTTGACTCGCTTTCGAATTGGCATCACTCGCCAGCGCTCCTGAGTCACTTTCACCTTTTTTAGCCTCAGCGGCTAGGGCCGGAGCTTCAGTAGCAACAAATTGCTGCCTATCTTTACTTTCATCAAGTGCCTTTTTCGATTTTTCTGAAATATCCTTCCGCTCCGTGTTTTGATCCTCCGTCATTTGGGTACCTTCCTTCGCTAGTGCGAGGTCAGATCGACTCGTTTCTAGGGACCCGTCAAGGCCATGCGACTGGATTTTTTTCTCAGCGGCATGTTTCTTCATTTCATACCCCTTCTCCCGAAGCATCTCTCCTATATATCCAAGACCTCGAACCTGGGTATCGATCTTGCCTTGGCGCGGAAGATCTTTACCCGCGCTATCTATTGGTGCTACAACATTTGGATGCTTAAAGGGCTGTGGCTCTGCTGGAATAGGCACAGCATTGGCAGCTTGTAAGGCTGCTTGTGATCGTTGCTCGGCGGCATCGGCCTCACCAAGATTCGAATTTTCCGCTTGTTCACCACCTTCACCTTCCGCTTCCGCCGCGGGAGCATCAGCAGATAATTGCTCGTTCATTTCTGCCTTTTGTCCTTCTATTTTCGACAAGGCTTCGCCACCTCTATCTACAGGAGGAGTTGTTATTCCTTCGGACGCTACCGAGCTTTTTTCAGAATGTACTTCTCCACGTGGCGGATCTTTCTTTTCTTTTATTTCATCTTCATCCAGATCGTCTTGATCTTTTACTCGATCATCATTATTGATCTTGTTATTTGATTTTCCTTCAACAGCAGCACCATCATTGGGTTTTTCCGGATTTCCTTCAGGACTGGCTTTTTTCCCCGGAGGATCAAATTTTTGAATCGAATTTCCAGCCGCTCCCTGCTGCACCGTGTGTGTGAGTTCATGTGCTAAAAGATGCTTTCCTGCTTTACTGCCAGGGTCATATTTACCCGAATTAAAATATATATCACTACCATTAGTGAAGGCATGCGATCCAAGATCCTTGTTCATTTGCACGGCTCTTGAACCCGTATGGATCCTTACCTTACTGAAGTCTGCCCCAAACCCGGAACTCATTTCTTCTTGGGTATTCTTAGACATGGCACTTCCGCCACCCTTTGAAGATTTTAGAGAGCTTTCAATGCCCGACTCCGAAGAGGTAGATCCGCTTTTGGCTTGGATAGATTCCGTGGATTTAGTCTGAATAGGAGGTAGTTCCTCCTTTTCTTTCTTTTTGGGAGGCTCTGGTGCCGGAAGGTCAGTCGCGGCCGGAGCTTCACCGGCTGCGCCTTCAGCTGGCACTTCTTCGGCTGGCGCTTCTTCCGTACCGGGTATCATAGCGGCTTCTTCAGCGTTTTGCAGTTCTTTTTCTTCTTTTACACCTTCTGGAAGGGCAGGAAATTCTACAGCTCCTTTGCGCTGAATTGCTTCATTTTCTTTGTTTTTAGCGGCCTCTCGCTTTTCACATTCAACACATTTTTTCTGAATGGGAAGTTGCTTCGATTTTTCCTGAACGTCTTCAAATGGTACTTTCTGAACTTTTTGTTCTTCTGCCTCACAGGCTGCACATTTTTCCTGAACAGTCTCTTCCTCATCATCAGAAGCAAGCTGTACAACAGGGGTAATCGATTCGGCTAATGATTTTTCTTGAATTTCTTCCTGTTCTTCCTTTTTTTGAACTTCTTCAAATGGAGATTTCTGAACAATAGGCTTGGGCTTGGCGGGGAAAAATGATTCTCCACCGAAAAAGTTATCCTTATTTTGAGATTTGGCAACGATCTTATCAGCTACCGAATCTGCTTCTTTTTCATATTTATCATTCGATTTACCAATAGCTAGCTTTGCCTGAATCCCAAAGAACGGGCCCACCCTCTTCTTCTGCATAGTTGCATTGGGTGAACTACTTTGAGCATTAGTTTTCGCAAATACTGCCATTAATACGTTACCTATTATTCGCCTTAAATTATAGATCTACTATAGGCGTAGCTCTATTTTTGACATTTTATTTATTCTGAATTATATCTATACGTGATGCATGTACCACCACAATACTTTTATTCCAGAACGACACTGCATACACATATTCATTAACTTCATAAAGTTTATGAGCCGGACTTACCAAGATCGAATTCCAACTGAGGTTAGCATCAATATCGGGTTCGGAGCGCTGGATCCAAGCCAATGGTTCACCTCCCGAAATTGCCATTAATTCCCCACCCTTGGAGTTTTCAATCTCCACGGAAGTCAGTTCCATTTCACCAAACACCTTGAAATAGACGTGGTCCTGATTCGCCCATACATAGTATTTTTTTCCATCCGCAAAACCGAGGGTGAAATTGTCTGCATATCCCTCATTTCTGTCTAAGATTGTTGCTTCATTGCTAGAGACTTCCATTTCATGAATCCTATTGGTATCCATCCAGATGACATGAAGTTTATCTTTCCAAGAATGCAAATGCGCCGGCGATGAATTGACATCGATACTTTCGTGTGGTTCAAATTTGTTGTTTGAAAGATTCAATAGCCCTGTTTCAATGGTATTCGTTCCTTCTTGCCAGGCAATGGATATTTCATCACCACAAGAGGCGACCGGCCAGATGATGGGATTCACTTCAGAAAGAGTATGATTCCAAAGCTGCTCGCCTTCAGAATTAATTCCTATAAAAACAGGTTTTCCATTCATATTCGATCCGGTGACAACTAATTGATCTTCACAACCCACTACCGTTGCAGACATCATGGGAAGTTCGGATACTAGTGTCATCTCATGTTCAATACTAATTTTATACACCAATGTTTTCCGTTCAGAAAAACGATTGATAAGGATCCACAAATGATCTGCCCATTCATAAGCGACGGCATGCGAATCTATAACAACCGGTAACGAGATTGATCTTTCATTGGGTTGGCAAGAGGTCATTTGCGACATAATTACTATGGTTACTAAAAATTTTGTCATTAAGCATTTTCATGGATCCATTTGGCGAATTCTACATAGGCCGGAATAAATGCTGCTTCCACCCCTTGAGTGGCAGCTGCCTGATGCTGTAACAACAGTGATATTTGTTGTTCAGGACTTGCCTTGAAAAAATCAGGACCTACTCTAAAGGTATCACTGGCCATACCATTAGATCCTGCGGGCCAACTAATCACACCGCTCGGCATAGCTGATATGTTAAAAGGCTCTTTGGTTCTAAATTTGATCATTTTATATCGTTCAACTATAGCTGCAAGTTTGGTCATATCATCCATGGTTGGTTTATTAGGTGCGACAGACGGATCGTTGACCGGAAAAAGGGTCGCTGCTTTTTGCATATACTGTTCTGCCCAGGTAACAGCCCATGTTTGCGCACCCGATTTAACCTTTTGTGCCTGTCCAAATAATTGACCGGTATGGCTGGCTGCCCAGGAGGCTCTTTTTTCCAGGTGGGCCACCGCTAGTTTTATGGCATCAAGATCAGGGCCGGTGATCCCGGTGATAGTATCGGAAGCCGGTGTAGAAATACCTCCAGGTACTGCACCTGGGGTTCCTGTGGTTTTTTCTTCTTTCGCAAATAAGGCGAATAGCGCATAGCTGTCTGAATTCCGTAAGCGATCTTCAGGGGATAGCTGGAACATCATTCTTTCATGTCGATAGGCCACATCTTTGGTGCCTTTATTCGGATTGGCAGTACCGCCCAAAGGGGTAGTACCATGGGCACTTTCATGGATCAGGTTCCTCGCTCGATCATTCAAATTCATTCCTTTAAATACCGGTACACACAGTGTCATTGTGGAGGCAGCATCTACATCATTATTATAAGCGATAACCCTACCGGATCCACATCCGCCGGTATCACATTGTCCTCCACATTGTGTTATAGCTGGTAACCCGGCAACGTGAGTTTGAAGATTGCCCATGTTCGTTCCTAGGGTAGTCAAGGTTGAAGGATCGCTATTGCCGAAAAATCGTTGAACCAAAGGCGCATTAAAATCGGCGTGACCGGGATTGATCGCATTTACGGCCTCGGTCATGGCCTGATTTGCAACTGTGAGCGCAGGGGTAAATTTCGAAACGGTGGCCGGATCCATGGTTGCACACGGAGCTGTAGGTGGATTTACTAGATTTCCGGAACTGTCCTTAGCTTTACAATCCAAAGTAGTGGGGGGAGCTCCACCCTTTAAGATTTCCACATTTCTGGCCCTTGCAAAATCACTTCGGGTTGCCGTAGCCCCGGGATTTCCAGTTGCAGATGAGACCGCAACTGGAAATGGACTACCGTTTAAAAAGCTTTTTACTTTATTGGCTCTATCCAAGGCGAGTGTAGTGGGTTCTTCCATACTGGTGAAACCAATTAGTTGCACAGGGGCAGGGGAGGAAAATTTTAAGAGGAAAAGTTGTAACATACCATCCGCCGTGAGAACATCGGAACCGGGGCCAAAAAATATATTGTCTTGAGTTGAACTTTGGATTCTATCAATGACAAATTCACCTGGACTTGGAGTTGGCATGGTCCCGGGAACACCTGTAGCCGTGGGCTGTAAGGTAACCTGAGAGGTTCGATTGTCTGCCGCCGATGAGGTCGAAAATTCTTCCGTTTCTCCATGTGAGAACTTACTAAAGGTAGCCGTGGAGGGTATTCCGGGAGTACCATCGGAGGGAGCTTTTAATTCTGTTTCAACGGCCCTGGCTCTGCGGCAAGAAAGCTTCCAATTGGAGGAGGCACTTCCTTCACAACTTGAAAAACTATCAATTCTTATGGTATCATTTCGCGCGTCGGAATGCCACTGCGCTGCAATACCGGACAGGGTGGCTTTTGCCGTTGTTCCCAATCCATTTGCACCACTTGTAAAATTAACTTGACCATTGGGATGTGTTGGGCGTGAAGTTTCTTTAGAACACCCACTCATGCCACTGGAAGGTGCGGTCGCAGGGTCATTAGTACATGTTGCTCTTTGAATTCGAGGTGGAGCACTTCCTTGTTGTTGGACAACATGGGTTAGCTCATGTGCCAGCAAATGTTGACCATTTTTGGAATTAGGTTGATATTTTCCTTGGTTGAAATAAATATCACTACCATTTGTAAAAGCCTGAGCTCCCAAGTCCTTGTTCATTTGAATGGCCGTGCTATTGGTATGAATACGCACGTTACTAAAATCCGATCCAAACCCCGATTCCATTTGATGAAGGGTGTCTGAAGTCATAGCAGCACCTCCTCCTTTGCTTTTGCTCAAAGTGCTTTCAAGGCCATTGGAAGCATTCTTCGAGGATTCTTCCTTGTGCTGCACTTGGGTACTTGATGAGGATTTATCCTCGTCACTTTTTTTGTCTTCTGCCTCACATTTTGAGCACTTCTTTTGAATAGGAATCCTGTTAGGTTGTTCCTTATTTTGAACCTCTTCAAAGGGCAGGGTTTGCACTTTTTGCTCTTCTTGCTCACATTGTTCACACTTTTCCTGGATTTCATCCTCATCCGAAGCGAGTTGCACTACCGGAGTGATCGATTGCGCCAATGGTTTTTCCTGTATTTCTTCTGTCTCTGCCTGCTTTTGTACTTCTTCAGGTTGAGATTTCTGAACTGCAGGTGACGGTTTATTCGGAAAAAAAGTTCCACCTCCGAAAAAGTTGCTTCCATTTTGAGATTTGGCAACCACCTGATCTGCGACGGCATCTGCTTCTTTTTCATATTTGTCGCCAGATTGACCTATGGAGAGCTTAGCTTGTACCCCAAAAAAAGGATCTGCCTCCTGCTTTGGTGAACGAACAAGCGGAGCCTCTTTTTTGATTCTATTTAAATTAAATGCCGGCATTCAATCAGTTTATTGAACTCTTATTTCGTGATTAGATTCCTACCAATAAAATCACTTTATTGAGTATAAGTTTGATAACTGCATTTTTGAAATGACCAATTCTAATTTTGGAAATTCCCGCTTTGTGCAAGGCGGTCATTACAACAAGGTCTTTTTGACTCTTCATTAAAAGTTCATATTCTCCTGGCGTGATCACACCATTGGCGAGCATTTCTGTCCACCGTTTTAGTTTATCCTTGGAGGCATCAAAAAAATCGGAGATATCCTTTTTTATAGTTTTCCCTTCCTCACCAAATCTATCCTTGACTAATGAGAGTATATCATTTTTGAGATCTTTAAATAGCTTTTCAAAATCCATAATTCAATATTTATTGTGTTAATGTCGTAAGCACCTGTGAAAGGAGCGTTTCGGTTTGTTTACTCTTGTTGGCTTCATAATCCACCATGAGATCGAATGACTTAGATACTTCTTTAGTAAAGTCTTTGATAAAGGCTTCGCTCATTGTTCCTTGTTCTTTCCACAGTTTAAAAAAATCGTTTAGCGTAGAATTCTCTGCAGTGTGCACCTCCCACATTTTTTGGGTGATGAGGTTATCCTTCTTTGTTTGTTCATAAAGGAACATAGTCTGTAATTGCTTCTTTAACTCGTCGACGCTCGACTTATTATCAGCGTACTTCTCGGTTACAGATCGTTGAAACAGATTCTGTACCATCGCCTTGGTTTCCAGAGTTTGGGTGAAGGTGTAATGGTCGTAGTAACTAGCGCAGGAGGCGAAAAACAAGCCTGCCAACAGCACATAAATCTTTAGTTTTGTTTTCATAATTCTGATTTTTGTTTCTTAATATCTTTTTTATTATCCAAGCCATATAATCTGGAGCTTCATCATGGTTGATTATATTGGGTTCAATTAATGGGTTAAACTAATCTCACCTTTGAGGTTTGGACTAGCCGATGGATTTATCACTTTTATCAATATTTTAAATTCAACACAATCTTTTTTTAGGATTTGGACATTTTGGGTTTCAGTTCTGCCTACATCAAATCTTCGTCCCGGTTTTCGAACGCTGCCAGGTGCAGTAAGCATAATAATGTGGTAGTGCTTTGCATCATGCGGAGTTACCCAATTCGCGTTTGCAGTGATCTTAAAATTCGATTTAGCACAAAAAGTTGTTGCAATCATGTGATCGCTATTAATGTTAAATTGAAGATTCTTCTGCGGAAGTTCAAACAGATCCACACAGCACCCGGTACCTAACTCTTTGCCAGAATGTATATCATCTAAAGTCCCCATGGTTTCACCGCCCACAATTCCATCGACGCCTAAATCGAATGCATTTTGGAACGAGACCACAGCGCTCTCTGTTTCCGAACCAAATATTCCATCAACGCCAAATCTGGGCAATGCAAAACCAAGACTCGTAAGTCCGTGTTGAAGTCTAGTAACATGAAACCCTTGAGACCCTTTTCGTAAAAGTCGCTCGTCATCATGAGCCTTTTCCAGAATAAAATCTCCTCGGAATTTGTCGGCTTCGAGATCTTCAGATTGATTAGTGATCACAGAGCGCTGGACCTTTTTCATATCCTTGCCTTTTTGCTGAATAGTATGCGTTAACTCATGCGCGAGCAAGTGCTTTCCTTCTTTCGAATCGGGGTCATATTTTCCATCATTAAAGTAGACGTCCTTTCCACTTGTAAAGGCCTGTGCACCTAGTTCGTCGCTCATGGCTTGTGCCTCAGATCCCGTATGAATATTTACATCACTAAAGTCGGCTCCAAACCCGGCTTCCATCTCCCGTCGTGTAGTCTTGCTCATTTTTTGGCCTTGTCCCTTGCTACTTTTTAGCCGTGCCTCTACACCACCTCCCTTGGGTTGCTTTCCGCTTAACTTTGCCTGCGGTTCCTCCTCTTCTTCAGCTTTTTGTACCGCCTCCTCTTCAGGTTCCTCTTGTTTTTGAACAGCTTCCTCTTCGGGCACTTCTTGCATTTGCAGGGCCTCTTCTTCTTCCGGTTCTTCCTGCTTTTGCACCGACTCGTCCTCTTTTTCCTCCATTTTTTGAACCGGCTGTTCTTCTTGCTCGTCTTGCTTTTGTATCGTAGGTTCTTTTTCTTCTTCAGCACCCATTTTTTGAACTGGTGTTATCGAATCGATGGGCTTCTCCTGTATTTTCGCTCCTTCTACACCCATTTTTTGGATGGCACCCCCTTTATCCGAGTTATTCACAACTCGGTCAGCGACGCTATCTGCTTCTTTTTCAAACACATCGTCCGCTTTACCCACGGACAATTTGGTTTGCACGGCGGGGAAAAAGGCGCTGTCTTTCTTGGTCTCAGAGTGCCGATTTACTTTCTTTCTTTTGCGCATTCGTTTCATAATTCAATATTTACCATTCAACATATAACATCTGTTCTTTCCAGGGCAACTTCACAATATGAAGGTTCCACGGAAGTGTATCCAGCAAAATATCCTGTGTTGTTCGCTGTATATAAAGTCGGTGTTTGTCGTCCTTTACTGATAGTTTTCCGGCTCTCATCAAAAATTCACTTCGCAACGCATCAATCGCATTGGTCCGCAGGCCACTCCAATGTTTTAGTACTGCTTCGAGCAGCTCGTCACAGGCCTCCTTTTGTTGATTTGTGAGTTTTATAAAGCGATCTATCGGTGTGTTAAGAGGAACATTACAGAGGTATTTTTCAAAAACGAGCAAATGTTCTGCAGGTTGTTCATTTCGAGTGGCTATATAATGCAATAAATGAATTGCTAAGGCTGCTTTCGAAGGGATGATTTTATTTTCTGAAATGAGCTCCAAATTGATAAAAAAGTGTTTTAAGAAGGGGTGAAGTAAAACCAATCCGGCATTGCCCAATAACATCCCATCGATTTCCTCGGTTTGATTGAAATCTTCTTGGTTTTTCTGGTCCTTTTCTTCTGGTCTTGGGTTCTCTATTTCTCCCCTTTTTGAGTGCTGCGTTTCAACACTATTTTTAGCTGATATTTCTGCTTTATTTTCTTCGGAAATTACACCCGCTTTTTTCTCTTTTTTTGCTTCGGAAATGGCCTTTGAAAGATCAAATTCTAGTGGAAAAATATCAGATGAGTGGGACCCTTTTTTGAGCGCCGTTTCCAAGAATATTCTATTATCCGAAAGTGCCGTTTTTGGGTTGGAAATTAGCCCAAATGCAATCGCTTTTTTCTTGGCCTTTGAGGGCTGTAAAACTATTCCAATTTCGAGCAGCTCGTTGCAAAATAATAGCAACTCCATGAGTTCAACGCCCATCTTTTTTGACACCTTGAGTTGGTTTGATAATGTCTTTTTAGTTTTATATGAATGTTGAAGCACAATAGCTTCAAAAACAGCGGGTAATTCAACTAATTTCTGAGGTAATACAGCCATCCAAAATAAGTCCTTCAGAGCTCCGGACAGTATGTTTTTAGAATGAGGTGTTACCGGACTATCAACAGATTTTACTTCAGAATAAATTAAAGCATATAATTTACTAATAAATAGAAAATCAAATTGATAGATAAGTCTTTTTAATGCAATACTTGAATTAAATATTTTTTTGAAAGAAGATTTGAGCACCTTAGGTTCTACCAATTGAAGTTCGGCAATAGTTGCCATTTCCACTTCCGTAGACCACCAAGGTAGTACACCTGTTTTTAAGAACTCAAAAAATACAGTAGCTTTGTTTTTATGTGTTGAAATTATTCTAATTTCTGGACTTGATTCCTGTATATTTCCTGCTTTTACAGCATCTATTGTGGGTTGAATCTTTGCTATAAATAGAGGTGTACTATCTTTAATTGATTCAGTGGAATTTAAGTTTATTTCCAGTTGTAATTCTTCGAATCTCCAAATCTCGTTTTGTGGGATAGTTGCATTGAAATATTCGTTCAATTGAGGATAAATATACTCCTTTAAAAACCCGTCAATATCATCTTTGATCTGTAATCCTGAGGACATCGAATTGGTATCTATTTCCAAGACCATTTTTTTAATGATATTTTTAAAGTTTTCCATGGATTTTTAGAATATTTTTTTTATATTTACTTCGGTTATTCAGAGATGAATTACTGGGTTGTTAGTTCATTGAGATGTAGTTTAGAACGTGAGTCCATTGTCGTGCGGTTTTCAATCGATTTTGCCTTGTTAGTATTTGCGAAGTTTTTTTGTTAGAACCCATAGGGGTGTCATTCGTTGTGTACATTTTTTTCGACTGACACCCTTCATTATTTTTAGACCTTTCGGTACCATAATTTCCAGGTATCAGTACCACACAATTTTTTTGATGCGTATTACATTCAGTATAAAAACCCAAAAGGGTATCTCTCGATATAGTATTTTTTCTCGATGGATACCCTTTTTGGCGTATTGGTGTTATTTTATTTGTCATTCCACGGATCATATTCTAAAAGCATTAGGTCCGGTAGGTCGGGCGCAGAAATACACATCGATAAGTGGTTTGTATTCTGCCAAGGCTGCGTCAAAGTTGGCATTGTATTCCTGATTTTCGATGTAGATCGATAATTTGGTGAAGCCTGTTTCGTTATGCAAGTTGTTCCGAAGATTAACGAACAGCACAATATCATCATGTGTATTGTTAAAATTGGCTCTGTGATGAGACAGCATAAAGTTGTTGACCCAAGTTCCGTTCACCCAGTCTCCATCGATCCAGAATTGTAGATCGATTCCTTCGTCCGCTGCATTTTGGAAAGTGGTTTTCATATTTCGAATGAATGATTCTTCCAAGGCAGTGTCTAATTCCGCAGTAGTAGTAATCATCCTTGTAAATCCGGCTTCGACCAGATCCCCATTATTGACCAGTCTTTCCGTAAGTCGTGTCCATTTTCTCCACTTTTCATTATAATAGCCATAGTCGTCATCCTTGTTAACGGGAGCGATTTGATCCTGTAACTTTTCGTAGAAAGTTGGATTGTATCCCTTTAGATTACGGCAACGCATAGCGTCGGATCTAAATGTTTTATTGTTTCGGAACATTCCGCTATTGCTGTAGGTATAAATGGCGTTGTTATTGGCCATAGTGATCTCACGGAGCCGAATTACATACGTATCTTCCTTGGCCCGGGTGATCATGAACCGCTTCTGACTTTCATTAAAATCGAATACAACTCCTTTATCGAAACGATTATTGAGTGCTTCGGTAACGGCATGCATTCTTCGAAGGAAAATTTCGCTCAGTGGAATCCGAAGTGTGGTGGTTCTATTAATTAAAGGTTCTCCATTAATTTTGTATTCGATCACCTGTAGAATATAATCCTGTGGCATGGGTCTGTTTCTACTTTGAGTACCCAATAAACTTCTGGATAAATTGTTCATATATTTCAACGAACTGATCCATGGATACGTGCACTCCATTAACGAGCAACACCCCTGCTCGGTGGCATCGGCCACTACTTTATATGAAACACAATAGTCTGCAACCACTTCATCATCATCTGCGACCAATATAAATGTCCCGCCTTTTTCAACTCCTGCCTTATGCAAGATAGAAGGATGTTTTTTTACGAATGCGGTAAATTCTTCACGGGCGGTCGAAATGTCAAATAGCAGACAGTCAAAATCGAGTCCGTTATCATTACGTACTCCATTGATAAAATCACGGCTTGCAAGTCCCGGTCGTCCAAAATGCCCTTCGATTCTGTAAAAATCGTGGCAATCCAGAGTTACCTCCAATGGATCCTGTACCCAGGCACCGGGTTGCAACAATGCTTTATGGTAACTCAGATTATAACGCTGCTTGAGGTTTTCGGTTTTGAAAAAATCCCAAGATCTTAACAGTGGTTCGTCAATATCATAATATACCGGAATGGCTTTTTCTCCCAGATCGCTGCACAACTTGGATGGAGTGACTACAATTCTGCCTTCACCTTCTCCCAAAGTAAAATTGTCGAGTAGGATCACAACTCGTTGTGCAAGGCTTGCCGCTAATTTGATATATGTATCGAACTCGGTGTTAGTAGGAGAGGGGTACCACTGGTGTCGTAATTCGGGATATTCGTCTTGCGAAGGGAATAAACAACCTAAAAGTAAATGTTTTGGAAACGCTTCAATGGTGGGACAGCACTCTAATCTGAGCTTCAGTAATAATTTTAAAATTTCATTATAGGTATCGCTTAGATCTCGAACGAGGTCATATCGATATTGCACCATTGCATTTCCAATGCCATCATCCAAGGTATCAATTTGATTAAGCACCGTATTCTGTGTTCCGTTATTTACGTTTAAAAGGTCGCCAAAGGAGGCAAAAAGTGAGGTATATGCTTGGTGTAAGTCCGCTTTTGCAGTGGTAATGGCATTTATAAATGAGCTGGCCATTAACGCATAGGTATTGGTATTATTTCCGGCGCCCAATCCGCCGTTGAGGATCACTTTTGGCACGGCGGTTTCTGGCAGTGTACTCATTGCATCAAACACATCGTGCTTGGTGAAAATGGTATCGATAGCGTTAACGACATTGTCCACATCGTCTTTTGAAGCCAATAAAACTCTTAGGTTTTGGACATTTTCCTGACCCTGATTGTCGCAGTTATCCCCGGTACAAATACTAGGTTCTTTTTGATAGTTTTCCAGGTAGAGAATAACCACTTTGTCTAATAGGTCTAATTCGGAAATAAGGCCATCTTCTTCCTCATTACCCTCGTCTTCCGGAATGAGTTCCACCAGATCGATCACACTTCCGCCATTGTCAAAATGTGGATACTGGGCTTTTGCATCTTCATAAGGTCTTTGAAACTTATAAGTTTCTTCTATGAGCACCAGTTCTTTCGAATCTAATGTAGATTTATCGAATTCACCGTCCTTATTTCGTTGAAGTTTCAAGAGATCACCATCGGTAGTTATTCCACAGCCCTGTGTGATCACAATAGTTGTTTCACCATCACCTTCACCTTCTTCGTCATTTACGGAAATATCAAAACCACATACAATACCTACCCCATTGAGACATACTCTTGTGAGATGGTCTTGTTCCTTGAAGTATTCAATGAATTCGTTTAGTTGATGTGAGGTGAGTACCTGGTCATCTACAAAGGAGCTGTATTGTGGCGTTATCGCGAATAGTTTATTTTCCATAACTATGTATTTTAAATTTTGCCTAGGTTGGTTCTACCTAGAATAATATTTTGTTGTTCCTCTTCTCGATCACAGTTGTGAAGTCTTCCCTGTGGATAAATGGTATGAAGGGTGCTCATAATTCGGTTGAGTTCCTTTAGTTTGGCAAGGTTTTGTTTTTGCCCATTATTGGTATTGGACAACAGCCATGCCTTGTAGGCTTCTTCAAGTACGACCATTTCGTTTTCTTCACCCGGATCCATTTCATAGCTTTGATGCCAACCTATCCAGCAGATTTTTGCCATGATATGTGAGGGTAATTCTTTCTGAATCAGATCCTCCATAAACTTTCTGAAATCAATATTGCTGTAGCGTTCCGTCCATCCCGGAAGTACGATAGATACTCTAAATGAATAGGGATCAATTCCGGCGCAACTTTCGCAATTATCTTCACAAATGGGAAGGAAATAGCTCTTCGGCATGGTTTCCTTAGTTACGTTAGGGCGGAGTAAAATATGTTCGATCACATACATCCCTTCGTTGGGATTGAGTTCATTCATAAAATCCACTGCTTTCGCTATGGCTGCTTCTGCATTTGCTTGTGTGGCAAAACTTGGAATTCGACGCGCGATCACATGTCTTTCGTCATTGGCATCCGGGAAATTGGGATTGGTTAGGTTGAAATAGAACCGCCCCGAAATATTAATTTTTATCTCGTAATTTTCGGCGAAACGCCCATAATTCTTCACATTCAATATTTCTTCGTACAGCGCAGATAAGGTATGATAGTGCTTACTGCCCGATGCCAATATGGTTTTCGTATTATCTCTAAATCGAAATCGAAATTCTATCAATCCGTCCATGTCTATTTCTTCAAAAATTTCCAATGGATTGTCTGAAAAGTTCCGCCTCGAAAAATCCGGATTCCCGCTCAATAGGGCGATCCTTCTCTGGAATGCCGATACGTTGTTGGTGTCCCAAAGATCTTCAGGAGCCTGCTTGAAATAATTAAAACTCAAAGCTCGCTCATAACCTATCATTCCATACTGTTTAAGGAAACGTTCCTTGGTCTCGATCACGGCCTGATCTGTATACGAACCATACAACTGCTTCATTAAAAAGGCGTATTCGCTGAAATTTTCCGCGAATCGAGATAGTAAGTGATCCAACACCTGATTTCTTCGAAGTACTTCTTCGTCCAAGTCGGATAGAAGGAGGTCTGTAAGGTCCTCATCGGTTGTATAATTGGCCGAAACGAGATCCGGCAGATCCTTTACATCCTGTACGAGTTGTGTGAAATAGCTTTTCCCTAATTCTCCATCGATCGAAAAGATCTCTTTTACCTTCTGAAGATGAGCAAAATAAGTAGCTAGAATTTGGTCAAAGAACAACAAATACCCCTTGAGTTGCTTTACCTTGGCCTTGTCTGCCACTGGCGCCGAAGGTTTTACCCCTACGGTACCCACTCCGTATACCTCGGGGTAGTCGTTTTGTATGGTTGTGAAATCACCCACGGTCTGGCCACCGGCATTGGGTAAGGTTAATTCTTTGGTTTGTGAAGCTGTGTTAGCAATAGCATCTTGTTCGGCCTGTCGTATTTCGGCTAAAAACAACTCAACTTGATCGTCATCGACGTTCAAAGGAAGAAATCCTTTGTAATAACTAAATGCACTTTTATCACAGCGTGCCGGCTTCAATCCCTCCGGCACACAGATATTCCATAATTTGGTGCCGTCGCTACTTCCGTCACAGTGGTCAATGGTAATATCACGGATAACATCCACCCCTTCGATCTTTAAGATCTCCTTAATAAGATCACTTAGGCGTATTTCGCTGCGTAATTCGGTATCTCTCAATTCTTGGTCATCAATGAATCCGTTGGTCAACAAGGGGCCATTATAGATCTGGTCGGTAGTATAACCCTTCTTCAACATCTCTTTGAGCGAGTAGAATCGAAGGTTGGGGGAGAGGTAGTTATCAATGGTTTGCAGTACATGCGCATGTACCAGTTCCTCATCGGCTTCGGGAAGCAATTCGATCTGTGCACATACCTGAATGGGGTGTTCCTCTACTTCGGAAATATCCACAATATCTTCACAAAGATTTCGATGCGCATGGTAATTGGCTCGTACCTCTTCGGTGATGAGTTTGATCTTCTGCTTGATCTTTGCCGGAGTGTCAAATTCTTCCGTGTCTAATTCGTCGATCTCAATGAGAACATCGTACAGGCCATTCAGAATAAATTCATTCTGAAATTTTGGATCCACGGGAAAGGGTTTAAATCCTAATTCATAATCCTTGCAATTGACATGGATCGTTTTCTTGTGTTTTTTAAGCCATGCATTTTTAACTCCTTCGATATCGATAAATAATTTTCGATAGTCTAATGGGTTTACCGGCTTAATGGGCAAGGCTTTTTCGGCAGTTAAAAATTGTTCCTTTAAGGAGTTCGAATTGTCCTTTTCGGCCAATAACACTTCCACCGGAAGATCGATACGTGCTGCCAAGTCTGTCAATGCATAGCTAAGCACTTCCAGCGTCGTGATACCCGGATCGTGCGAATTATAATCACTCCACAGTCCACTGCCCAGGCTCTCGATATACTCGATCCCTTTTTTCCGTAGAAAATCAAAGTTCAAGTCATCTTGTGAACTTATATTTTTAGGTATGGTTTTATGTTCTTCTAGGGTAGACATTTGTTTTTAACTATTGGTGCCGGATCGCTGCATTTGGATTGAACCGACGTTACGTTATGTTTTTTTGCCGAAACTAATATGGCTTTCGGGCTGCTAGGGAGTACGTTTACTTTTTCTTCATAAACTGCGAATTGATCTTTGCGATGTTTCACTACAAAATCTTCAAGAAAATCCACGTATTCCAACTGTTCTAAATACTCTATGATGCCGCTGCGATGGAAGGTCACGCCAAAGTTGATCCCATTGGTTTCTTCATAGGCCCAAGGCGACAGAAACTTTTTAATAGCTACCTCCATTTTCCCTTCATAGAAATTTTCATCGTAGCCTTCATTAAATTTCACTCCGGTCGTGATCTCAATTTCCTCATAATCCGGATTGACGATCTCGGCAGTCACAAAAAACGAATTCAATTTATTAATGTATGCGTCTATCTCATTTCTACGAGCGGTACTCACACGTGGCTGATAAATATCAAAAGCATTATTATTGACAATATCGGGGATAACGATCAAGCTTACTTTACCGGGGGCGTGGTAGTTGTCACCTTCCGTGTGATTAAGACATTTCACTTTATAAACATCCTTAAATTGCTCAAGGATCAAGTGCTCATAATCCCAAAGATTGACCGCACGATCACGATGGCGAATACGTTCGCTCACGCGCTTGTAATAACTTTTACTACTTTCTTCCGGCTGACCTCCAAACGAGTTATACGGCTGTTCCACTTTCTTCACCAAAGCGTCACGTTGTGTTAATTTACTGATGGTTCCTGCCGGTAGGCCATTTTCCAAATGAGACAGATCATTATCTTGGTTCAAGAAGGTAGCAGGGACCACTTGAGCATGGATATTAATACATTGGCATACGGCATCAAAACTCTTATTGCTAACAGCCCGTAACCATACATATCCAGATGGTAACATAGCATGTTCCTCAGTGGCTTCCCTCGGGATGGTTACGTTCACGATCCCTGTTTTCAGGAAATTGTCTGTGGTGTCTCCTAAAAGCAACGTGCTGTCCAATGGCAACCACGAATCACCGGTTAAAAAGGACCAGATTATTTTTTCTTTACCGCTGAAGGGTACGGCTTGAGGATTCTCAGTTCCTTCAAGCATCTGAAACAATAACGAAACTGTTTGTAGCGATTCGGTTTCTTCCAAGGCTATATAGAGTTCGCCGCCTTTACAGTAGGAGGGTACCAAAGTGCTCGTATTTTGTGCTTGTCCGAATGGATGTATGTGAAACAATTCGATTTTATCCAGATTGGGAGTAGTAGGATTTAATTTATCGAATCCTATTTCCTGAAAAGCAGTGTAGTCCATGGATAACGTCTCGACCAACGGAGTGTAAGGCTCATTGGGCAATATAGTGTCCTCTTCGTTGGTAAGTGCCAGTGCATACACTTTGGGATACACACTGTGTAAAAAAGACTGATTGAGCGACATTTTGATAGGTCCGTTCTCGCCGGTGGTATATGTTTTATTTTCTATGGACAAATTGGTCTCGAAGACTTTATCGCCATCACCGTCTGTAAATAAAGTTAAATTCCCCGGTAATGGTTTTAAGACCTCTTTATCGACTACACTCACCTTGGTGGTAAAGTAATCGTCCCCGGTTACATAAAGATTATTAATATCCTTCGTTGCGGTTTTTATGGGTATTTTATTGGTGTTGTCTTTGTAGATTCCGGTATTGATATCAAGCGTATGATAGAGTGTTTGAAAATATAGTGCCGGCGAAAGCGGTTTATTGTTTGGATCCTGACGATATCCCAAATAATGAGTCTTAAAATCGTCCGGGGTGTTTAACCAAACTGCATTCAGAGATATGTTCGTCCATTTTTTCTGAAAAGCCTCGGCGTAATCCACATAAAAGGCTGATCGTTTTACAGGTTGGGTCCCAAATGGGAAGAAGGGTTTGTCGGAAGCTAGTTCTCCCAGATCATTTCTTAACTGAAGCGATGTTACACCATCGACGGCTACATTAATTTTAGCCGATTTCAACGCCACTTCCAATAGCTTAGTATAAAAGTTGTATCCTAGTTTATGTTCCGGATATTGGGTTAGTAGTTCAAACTTCAATACCGGATGATTGGTGGTGTAATTATCTCCATGTACTTCCTGATCGTAGGCCACAATAGCTTCCTGCGTCTTGTCGATGAGCACCGCCAATTCCATCTCAGTTCCTGAGATGGAGCTGGCAAAGTCCTTCTTTATATTTTCTGAAATTTGAAACGGACCTAACCATCCCTTTTCTCCCGTAGCATATACCTGAATCGATTTGGCAAGATTCTTAACCGAATAATTTCCAATGCCATTGCCAAGCTTGTAGGTAACCTTGATGCAACGATCTCCTTCCTTTAGTTTGAGCGTGGGCGCTGCAATCGCAAAGCCCAAGGTAGGAGTATCCAGAGGTAAAAGAGGATTGTGATGGGTAGGATATCCAAAAGGTAACCAGGCTGCTTCATCCTTAAAAGGCTCCCCTTTGCCATCTAGAGAATTTACAACATCTGCGACGAATAAACCATTGGGTTTTGGATCATTCGAACGATGGTGATACACACTTTTAAGAGCTGCGATCTTTGCTTTATTTGCAACCAACTCGATATTGGTGGCATATTGCATTCGCTTACCCTCTGCGTCTTTCCCAGCTTCGACCAGCGTGCCTTCCTCGATCTGTGCCGTCTCTGCGTTTTTCGCTAATTCGAAAACAAGGTGCACTTGATCTTCGAGAGGTGCTTTTTTATCTATCTGAAGAATTTCCTGATAATAAAAGTCAAGGTGGCGTTGTGTTATTTTATTGAATCGCTCTTTGGTAATCTCTAATAAATTTAGAAAAGAAATAAAGAGTGTTAAGTGCGGTGCGAGGTTGTTATCCGCCTCCAATTCAGAAACAAAAGAAGCTATCGCATCCTTTTGTATAAAGAAAGATTCCCAATTGCCGGAATCCACTTTATCGCTTTGTAGATCGTAGTATTTTACTTCTTTGGCAAAATTATAGGCAAACTCCATCCACTGCTCGGTGGAAAAGTCATTCAGCTTATAATTTTCTGGCAACAGGGATGCCTTCAGCCGCTGAGACTGTTCTGTTCCTGCATGCAGGGTTAAAAAGCTATGATCGCATTTTTTAGCCATTGTTTAAATTTCTGAACCTTCTTTCTTATAAAATGGGAATACCATATTGGCTCTGGAGTTCGTAATCCGGACGATATATTCAATAACAATTTGCACTTCGCCTTCCAGCTCGTTGGTGCCGTCGAGACTTATCTTTTGAACATCAATGCGAGGTTCATGATACAATATCGCCGTCTTGATGAGGTCTTTGATATAAGTACGAATAGTAATATCGAGCGGTTGAAATAATAATTCCTCGAGATTGCAACCGTAGTTTGGCAACATAATGCGTTCGCCTAATCGGGTGGAGAGCAATATGTGCAGACTTTTATTGATATCAACTACATCGCTGGTGGTCACCAAAGTGCCCGTTTTCTTATCGAAATGTGGTGGAAAGCTCCAGCCTTCTCCTAAAAATGTTTGTGTTTCGTTCATTTAATTTTCCTTTATTTTGACTTAAGCCAAATTTATCCTACCAGCACCGTAAACTCTCCAAGTACAATGGTACCACCATGCGCCGTGCTGTCACCTAGTCTGGCTGCCGGCATTCCACCTATCAAAACGGTGGTAGAACCCATGATAATGCTATCCGGTGGCCCGGTACAGGTAGCCATGTCACCCACTCGTGCCGCCGGCATCCCTCCAATAAGTACGGTAGGTTCACCAGCAGGAAGTATAGGTCCTCCCACATGTGGTCCCGCAGGAGTCACAATTGGGCATACATGCATATCATTTATTCTGGCGGCAGGTGCTCCCATTCCTTTTTATATTTTACTAGTTTATTTGTACCAAAGATCCTTTCAGCACCGCGATGGCACTCGTGGAGACTTCGGCTCCGGCGCTGCCCTCTGCCTTAAACTGGGCATTGGCCGCCACGTTAATATTTGTTCCTTCTATGTTGACATCTCCGGTGGCTTTTATATTGAAATCGCTTCCGCTCTCTAAGCTTACTCCAGAACTGTCCAATGTAAAAGTGTTCGAATTTTCATCCTCAACTATGATGGATCCGGCATCTTCATCCAGAACGATCTTCTTACCTCCCGGGGTTTCGATCGTGATCGATTTCTTGTCATCATCGAACATTAATTTCATTTCACTTCGGGTTACAAACCCCTTTTCGTGATTTTCGTCTGCGGCTACAATAGGAGCGGGCTTGGCGCTACTGTGTAGCATTCCTAGGACCACGGCATGGTTAGGATCGTCATTAATAAACCCCAAAATGACTTCGTCACCAATTTCTGGTCGAAAGAATGCACCACGGTTTTCTCCAGCATCCAGCGATGCAACCCGCGCCCAAATGCCCTGCTCTTCATTATTTATAATAGGAAGCTGGACCAATATGCGTTCTTCTGCGTCCGGATCTTCCTCTAATTGTGTTACAACCCCAATTTGTAAGCCGTTGATTGCCGGTAGCAAGCCTGAAGCCGGCATTGGATTAATATCATATGTTTCGCTGAACCACTTAGGATTGATCCCAAATTGGGCATCTGCGGTCCAATTTCCGTCCGAAATGGAATGTCTAACTGCACTGAGGTATACTTTGCCATTAAACCGATCTCCCACTCCTTCCAATTTTATTAAGGCCCCGGGAGTCGCCGCTGCTATTCCCTGAAATTTAATGCGCCCACGTACTTTTGAGAGTTGTTGAAAAAGTGATTTTGAATCACTCCAGCTCTGCAAAACGGTCGAATTGTAATTCCCACCATGTTTTAATTCCAGATTTTCGAGACCTATGACTTCTGCCAGCTGTGAGACATCCAGGTTACCATTTAATGTAAGGCCCGGGTCATTAGCTTCGGCTTCTACGATCTCCTGTTCGGATGGATTCCAAGCGTAGGAGGTGATACTATCGAATTGATGTCGCGCATCTATTTCAGAATCAAAGCTTAAAAGCGTAGATCCAAATGCAACAGTTTCTATTTCTTCTTCTGAAAGTGATGGTGCCACAACCGTCATTTCTCCATTTTCTACAATACATACCTTGCCATTGGCTTGTGCTCGGGTCATCACGAAATCCCAGTCGGATGATTGATATTGAACCAATTCTTTATGGCCGTATTCCGTACTTTCTACTTCGGCACTAAGACCATAAGTTCCTACGATTTCCTCGATAATTTCGCTATCGGTGCTTTCATAATAATAATTGTTCTTTCTCCCAATAGTCATTTTTACGACCTCGTCCCGACATTCAATCAATAGCATTGAGGTGTTTTCCCTTACTTTTAAATTATGCTTTATGATTATGCCCTTAAAAACTGTTTCCTCATCGTTGTGATATCCGGCTTTTATCTCTATTTCATTTCCAGGAATAAGCAGCTCCTCATTACTTAGACTAAAGTCCTCCTCAGCGGCCTCCCCGTCAAAGAACACTAATTGAGCAAAGGGAACTCGGTTGATCTCTTTTTCGACCACTATATTCTTCACCTGATGTTTGGCAGAGAGTTCTTCACCATTGATCAAAACAGTAAAGGTGACCAGATCTGCGCTTTTAGGTGTTTCTATGGTTCGGCTGTTATTCATTTAGGATACTTTTTCGATGGGAGGGAACAGAATTTTTTGCCCTACTTCCAATTTTCTAAAATTACTCAGGTTATTTGCGCGTGCTACTTCGAGGTAATACTTCGAATCTCCATAGATCTTGAAGGTCATAAGCGGGAGAGTATCTCCGTGCATGACGGATCGAACATGCGTGAGATCCGGAGAGTTGTTGTTTTCCTTCGCAACACGCAAGTCATCCTCTACAGACCCTTTAAATTTGGTTTTGGCTACAGCCCTTAACGGCGTTCCGTCGGCTCCAAATAGTTTAAACTCAATGGACATTTCCAACAAGGTCCCCTTGAAAAGAAGGGTTCCCCAGCCTATCATCACATAGTTGGGCTTGTGCTCATCACCACTATAGTCAAAGACGATTTTCTTAAACTTTTCAATGTCCTCGATGATCCCATCACCGGAGGCATCGTCTTGTCCTTTGATCACTCCCGTTCGATCGAATAAAAATTCCAGGTCGAGATCCTCCGGAGGAGTACGTACAAATTTTGGCTGCGTTGCACTGGTACCCTGTCCTTGGGCTTCAGTATATTCAACCTTGTACTTGAACGTGTACTTCTCGGGATTGAGCAAGGTGGAAAATTCACCATCACCCACTTTTTGAGTAAATTTTTCGTCCTTATAGCCGGTGAGCTTAAGTTTTTTTAATTCGCCAGTGTCCATTATCGTTCGTTTTTACGATTTTGTATTTGCATGATCTGTTCAATGCATGCCTCCATCATACTGCCTTCTTTCCCGCCCGCTTTCTTGTCCTGGCTTGCGTTGGACTGACCACTATCATTGACATTGATCTTAATGTGCAATTCTTTAATTTCGATAGGCATTTTATAGAAGTGTGAAATAGTTATAGGCTAATTCGATAGTCTCAATGGCAATTTTGTTTTCTTCGGCATTGAGATCGCTGACGTTCCATTTTACCGGGTAAGCGTGTACCACGTTCCATGTAACCAATGGTTCGTGCTCTTCATTAAGCAATTTCACGGTAAGGTCGATGGGAGCAAATTGAAAACTTTCAATGGCATCTCTACACCATTCGATCAGTTTTGAATCTGTCATCATTCCGCGTTTGAGAACAAGGTTTGGAAATTTGGTCCTTACCGGAAATTTATGCTTAAATCTATTTTCGCCGCCTTCGGCAAATTCTTCAGTTTCTATATCCACAGATAGTCCGGCAACAGATTGAAATTGGATATCGGCTTCCTGTGTGGAGATACCTGTAAATTCAACCTTGAAATGAAAACTAACCGGAGGATATATGGTTGCCATTAATCACCGTTTTGGATAGTTAAACCTTCATGTGCAATTTCCAAAGATTCGATCGCCGTTTCGTTGGCGTCCCCCTTGAGGTCTGTGGATTGAACTTTTAACGGGAAAGCATTTTTCACCTTCCATACTATTACAGGTTCATGCTCTTCATTAAGCATTTTAATGGTAATATCTCGACGCTCAATAGTGTTAAGTTTGACGGTATTCCACCACTGATAGAACTCATTGTCATTTTTAAAGGTTCCTCTTTTAAGCGTGATATTGCTAAACTTTTGCATGCCCGGCATCTTTATCTTGCTGTACTCGGGATTTGAACCAGCTCTGTATTCGATCAATTCTGTTTCAACATCAAGTCCGGAGACTTCAGTGAAACCTATGTTTGTTCCTGCCCAGTCTACTGAGAAATGAAACTTTACTAATGGATATGTTTCGGCCATCTTTATAATTTTTTAAATGAATTTTTCAGTTATTTATTAGAAATTATGCTTCCTGCATTTTGTGAGAGAATTTTAGAATGATGAATTCGGCTGGACGTACTACCGCCATTCCTATTTCTACGTTCATTCTTCCATTCAATATATCATCTGCAGTCATTGTTTCACCTAGTCCAACGCGCACAAAGAATGCCTGCTCGGGTTTCGATCCTGCCAAAGCTCCTGCTCTCCATTGCAGTGTTAGGAAGTTTTCGATCATCGCCCGAACCTTCACCCAGGTATTCGCGTCATTGGGTTCAAAAACAAATTGCTCCGTCGCTTTCATGATAGATTCCTCTGCCATGTTGAAGAAGCGACGCACCGGTACATATCTCCACTCATTGTCATTACCAGCCAGTGTTCGTGCTCCCCAAACCAGAATTCCCTTCCCTGTGAAAGAACGGATGGCATTAATAGATTTACCTGAGGTATCCACATTTAAGCCTTCCTGCATTTCATGAGTAATTTTAACGGTAGGTTCCATCACACTGCTCAACGATTCATTTGCAGGAGCTTTCCAAACTCCTCGATTGCTGTCTACTTTCGCATAGATTCCGGCTACTGCACTGCCAGGAGCAAGTGTTACCGTTTGTTTGTCCAATTCTAATATGAGTTGGTTATAGACCACCAGATCAAAGGCGGGGTCTCCACTAGTCGCTAAAAGATCTAAAGTGGCTCCGTCAAATGTGCCGGCAACAGTTGCGGGAACCTCATCGGTAACATCATGCGTGATATCAATGTCGGCTTCGTCATATTTGTAATTGTAGATAGACTTTAGATAGGGAGTATAGGCCGCTCCGTATTTAAGTAAGTCGGTTCCATTTCCAAGCGTTAAACTTGATCGCAAGGTAGATGAGTCGTCATTATACATATCGATAATAGCAAAACGATCCCCCAATTTCTGACTTTGGGTCATGGCTCTGTTCATCAAGGTATAGAAATTCGCTGCGGTGGTGATTGCCTTAGCATCCGGGAAAACGAATAAGGTGGGCTCATCATAGGCTTCGACTGCATTAAGACCGTTGGTTAGGTCTCCAAGTCCTACGGTACCTCCACCAGATGACATGGTATCTACAGATACAATGTAACAGGGTCCTCCGCCATTATCAAAATACATGCGCATTGCATAATGCATCACATATGGACTGGTAGCTCCCACAGTAACACTAACTACTCGATTGAGTACTGTACTTGGGTCTCCACTATCTACAGTGTCCTGGATGTCGATCGCAATGTTTTGTTCGTTTTCGGAAGTTCCAAAATAAGTTTCATATTCCAAGAGGGAAGTTATCCTGGTTGGAATGTTTTGAAGATTTACTCCGTTCTTGTCGGCGATCTCTGTGTAGCCAATAAAAGCTGGAATTGCTGTTTCTACCTGTGCCACTGAAGGAGGAAAAATCGATATCTCTTCCACATAGACGCCCGGCGTTCTGTACGTTGTTGCCATAATTTGAATTTTAATTAATGTATATTTCTGAAATTGTTTTAATGATCATTCCTCCTCCGTCTTTTTCATACACGATTCTGGATGGTGTAGCCGATGGCCTTTCCTGTGCATCGAAAGAATACCCTATAATTCCGTTTTTGACCAAGGGTAATTCTGTAGGGTCTGATGAGTGAATTAAACTGCCATCCACCGGGTCTCGATAGTTCCAAATGGTACTTCGGTTTAAAATTTGAATTTTATATATAGGAGCCGGATCTTGAAGGCTTCCGTCCGGATTTAGTATGATACGGGCATTTCCATCGACAACAGTGGTATCATCTCCGGCCATTTCCAAAGAGATAATTCCAAATAACCCAATTTTTTCTTTTGGGGTTAATGAACTCAATAGGGTATCATAAGTAGTCTGAGAAATGGTAAAATCGGCCACATCATGGGTCGTAGTCTCCAAATCTATATATTGAAAAACTCCTACCTCTGTGGAGGGTTGTTTGTTGGAAAAATAAAATGGGATTGCAGGGGAAGCTCCTACCGTCGAATAATTTTCGAATAATCCATCCGTCACATATAATAGAAATGTGAAGGTGGTATCTTGGGGTAAATCAATATAAGGAACAAAGGTGCCACTTGCCGGCGGATTCTCTTCGGCTCTAATAAACATCGTGAATCCGGACGGGGAGAGTTTGAATTGTAGTTTGTGACCTCTGAATAAAGTGGCGGTCGCTTCTGTTGGAAGGACACTCATATAGTCAAGTAAATCGTATTTGCCCAACTGTTCTTCTTTGAGTGTGGCATTGTCATCAAAGGCTGTAGCTCCATCATCCAAAAAATAACGATGATAGATGTTACAGCTAAACAATTTTTTATATGTCGTTAAAAAACTCATAGTTGCCCTGTTTGTTCCATCTCGCCCGCAATTTCAGTAATAGGTGTTCCCTTATCATTTATTGAAGTACCTTCCACTTTTACGATACTCACTTTATACATTACATTGGGAACAGATTTACCTCCCAAAGTGCCCCATATATAGTTGAGCTGTTCGAAAGTGGGGGTAAATAGGTCTACCACGAAGCGAAATTCTTTTACATCATCGAGTGCCGTTATGGTTGGGTTGAGAACGGTGTTTAATTGAGTGAATACCTTTTTATTCTGAAAAAATTCTATAATAGCGGACAATCCGGTGACCGATTTTGTGTAGACATTTCGGTTGGCTGAAAATAGGACGTAGACATTGAGGTTGACCGGTTTGTTCTTGTAGATGTATTCTCCATTCTTAACTTGGACATTGGGATGGTTTTTTAATGCAATTTCTTCTTCAATATTTACCATGGACATCACAATTTTATCATTCATAGTGGTGATATCCTGATCGTCAATTTTTGCTATATTCTCTAAAACCACAAGGTTGGCCTCAGCCAATTTGTCCTCCAAAAAAATGGAAACTTGATCTTTTACAATTTCAAGGGTTTCGTAAATCATAATTATTTGGTGATCACTTTAAGAAAAGAAGTCCTTTCAAAACTACTTCACATCACAGCGAGATTCAAGAGTTGATTGCCTACATTTCTCGAAGTATTTTTACTCAGATAGTTTGGGGGTTGGACCCATAAAGGAACAGGAAAAACCCTATTTTAATCTCAGGGTTTTTCCTGTTTTTTGAAATAATCTTGCCGAGGGCAAACACTTTTGTTACTTTGGAGTACTATTAACCTTTAAATTTCAAGCCCATGTCAAAACCGTCAGATTGTATACCGGTAACAGAAGCTCAAACGTATCAAGCTAACTGGAATACTATTAATCAACCCTCCACGCCTGGTGGACTAGGTCAACAAGTGAGTGCAGTTACCTTTAACATTGATCAATTGCAGGAGTATCTGGATTATGTAAAAACAGAATCAGCTAATCAGGGAATTCCAAAACCTGGAATACGTGTTTATTTTGCTGCCTATGAAGCAGGGACGCCCGCAGAAGTAGGTGCTTCTAATACGGTATTCTTTTGTCCTTCGGAAACGGACGATAAGAATTCTGCCAATAACTATAATATTGATCCTTTAAATAAAGGAGGAAGTGGGTGGCCTCCAAATGCATATTAGTGAATCAAGAACTAACCAATTATTTAATATTTGCATTGCCAATTTATTTAGTCGAATTGCTGGCAGCAATTGCAGGGTCACTATACCTAAAGAAAGTTCCCACGCACAATATTTCGACTAAACATTTTGTATGGTTCCTATGGTTCACCGTTACGGTCGAAGCCATAGGAACATATGCACCTATTGCTTACTTCGAAGGTTTTCATTTCTTTGCTTTTCTGAAGGGAACCGTAATTGAGGATAGTGAGTGGATTTATAATATTTACTCATTGATCAATGCTTCCTTCTTTATTTATTACTTTAGATTTTTAATCAAGAACGAATTATGGCGAGCCGTACTTAAATATTTGCTCGTATTTTTTATTATCACTTCCATTTTAAAACTTGCTCTGGGGAATGAATTTTTTAATGAAGAATCGAAGTATGTGAATTTAGGCGGAACCTTTCTTGTTTTCTTCTCAATTGTTCTCTTTTATTTTGAACTTTTAAAAAGTGACATGTTGCTGAATTTAAAGCGCTACTTACCGTTATATATTTCAATAGGGGTTTTAGTGTTCTTGCTTTGTATGACACCCCTATCGATCTTCACCGAATATTTTAATCAAAAAAATAGTTCCTTCGTTAAGTTTCGTTCTCACTTCTATTTGTATTCGAATCTCTTTCTTTATACTTTGTTTATCTTAGGTTTCTACATATGCTCGAGGAAGACAAAATACTCTTAATAATTTACTCAATAGCGGCCATTTTTCTTATGGCGGCCTTTGTTGTAGTATTCTTTATCGCATTTCAGCGGAGAAAAAACAAATTTCTCATTGAGCGATTGGAAGCCCAACAGCGATTTCAGGAGGAATTGGCAAATTCGCAATTGGAAATTCAAGAACAAACTTTTAAGAATATCGCCTGGGAATTGCATGATAATGTGGGGCAATTGCTGTCTGTAGCAAACCTACAGCTTAATATGCTCATGAATAATTCGGGAGAAGAGTATCAAGAGCAGATTCAGGAAACAAAAGATGTGATCGTGGCGACGGTAGATGAGGTTCGATCACTTTCCAAAACACTAAATAAAGAAGTCATCCTTAATAATGGATTGGTAAAATCGATACAAGTGGAGTTAGAACGTTTTAATCGACTCAATTTCCTGCACGCGGACCTGAAAATTGATGGCGATGAAACACATCTTATCAAAAATGAAGATGAAATTATCATCTTTAGGATACTTCAGGAATTTTTCTCTAACGTAATAAAACACGCCAGAGCAAATAAATTATTTGTACATTTAAATTACGAAAAAGATAAATTAAAAATTAATGTTGTTGAAGATGGCGTAGGATTTAATACGTCTTTAAAGACTCATAGTTCTGGGTTGCGAAATATGAAAAGTAGATCCGATCTAATAGGAGCGCAATTTGAACTAAGATCAAGCCCCAACGAGGGAACCCAACTTCAACTCAATTATCCTTACAACATTCATGGTAAGCTCTAAAAAACATACGCTCGCTATAGTAGATGACCATTTACTTTTTGGTAGTTCCTTAGAGAAGTTGATCAATTCATTCGATGAGTTCACTGTTTTATTTAAGGCTCGTAACGGTGTCGAGTTGCAAAAGGAGCTGGCGAAACAACTCAGCTTTCCAAATATCATTTTACTCGACTACAACATGCCGGTAATGAATGGCTTGGAAACCGTTAAATGGCTTACCGAACATCATCCGGAGATCAAAGTTCTGGCTCTTTCCGTAGAAGATAACGAGAAGATCATTTTAAAAATGATTCGTGAGGGAGCAAAAGGGTACTTTTTGAAAGATATTCACCCGGACGATTTGAAAGATGCACTTCATGAGGTTATGGATAAGGGGTATTACTATTCTGAAAAAGTAACTACCTCTATGGTAAATGCGCTGCATCCTAGTAGTAATGAAAACAATATCGTTCTAAAGAAAAATGAACTTACTTTTCTACAACTGGCTTGTTCCGAGATGACCTATAAAGAGATTGCAGACGTAATGAACCTAAGTCCCAAAACGATCGATGGATACCGACAGGAACTATTTAATAAACTTCGTATTAAAAACAGAGTAGGCTTGGTAATCTATGCTCTAAAAAACAATTTCATCGAACTTTAATGACAGGCATCCCAAATAACTTCCTTTGGAGGCGGTGCTATTATTAAAATTTCTTCTTTTTTCACGGGATGAATAAAACGTAGTTGACGGGCATGCAGATGAATACTCCCATCTTTGTTGCTTCTATCGAACCCATATTTTAAGTCCCCTTTGATTGGCGAGCCAATGGATGCTAGCTGAGCACGTATTTGATGATGCCGGCCTGTTTCTAATAGAATTTCGAGTAATGTATAATTACTGAGTTGTTTTATTACTGAATAGAATAGTGCCGCCCGCTTACTGTTATCGACCTCCTTTACATAAGCGTACGATTTGTTTTGTTTCGGATTTCTTTTTAGATAATGCACCAACCTATCTGAAGTTTTTGGCGGAGAGTTTTTGACCACCGCCCAATAGATTTTTTCGGTTTGTCGCTCTGAAAACAATTTATTGAGTCGCCCCAAGGCCTTACTGGTTCTTGCAAAGACCACTACGCCGCTGGTTGGACGATCGAGCCGATGAACCACGCCCAAGAATACGGCCCCCGGTTTGTTGTATTTTTTCGATATATAAGATTTTACTATTTCTGAAAGGGGAGTATCCCCTGTTTTGTCACCTTGAACAATATCACCTGGTCGTTTATTTACAACCAATAAGTGATTATCTTCGTACAAAACTTGAAGATTTTCCGAGGTGCTATGGGGATTGGAGTTTAGAATTTGGTTTTTGGAATTTTTACTAGTATTGTTCTCCCTCATTAGGAAAATCACTACTCTTTACATCTTCAATATAGGTGCTGAAAGCATGAGTCATTTCAGTATAAAGATCTAGATACCGTCTTAAAAAACGAGGATTGAATTCGTGCGTCATCCCAACCATATCATGGGTTACTAAAACTTGCCCGTCGACACCGCCTCCGGCGCCAATTCCAATTATTGGAATAGTGAGACTTTTAGCGATTTTTTCGGCCAAAGCAGCGGGTACTTTTTCCAAAACAATGGCAAAACAACCGGCTTTTTCCAACAAAAGCGCGTCTTCTACTAACTGATTGGCTTCGGTTTCATCCTTGGCTCGCACTGTGTACGTACCAAATTTATAAATGGACTGAGGGGTGAGTCCCAAATGCCCCATTACAGGAATTCCGGCATTCAATATTCGTTTTATAGATTCTTTTATTTCCTTTCCTCCTTCCACTTTCACGGCATGGGCGCCACTTTCTTTCATGATTCTAATAGCCGATCGCAACGCCTCTTTTGGATCACTTTGGTAGCTTCCGAAGGGAATATCAACCACAACCAGACTTCGATCGACCCCTCGAATGACTGATGAAGCATGGTAGATCATTTGATCCAATGTTATGGGAAGAGTCGTTTCATGTCCTGCCATTACATTGGAAGCCGAGTCGCCCACCAAAATAACATCGATACCCGAACCATCAACGATCTTAGCCATGGTATAATCATAGGCCGTTAGCATCGCTATTTTTTCCCCATTTTGCTTCATATCCACCAGAGTTTTGGTGGTAATTCGTTTATATTCTTTCTTTGCTGTTGACATAGCGTATTTAATTACGTTGTAAAAGTACTACTTTTGAAATCAACTGTTAATTCAAAAATTATGAATTCGATCCTATTTATGTGCTGTTTTCTCGTTTCCTCTTTAGGTATGGCTCAAGAAACTTTTAACAAAGCTCAGGCTATAGAAATAATCAACACGTTTTTCGATGGTTTTCATAAAGGAGATACGCTTGTGATGCGATCGGTGATAGGAGAGGATGTTACCCTTCAAAGTGTTTTTGCCGATAAGGAAGGTTATAATCATTTGCGTGGTGGTTCGATGGATGAGTTTATCGAGGCCATTGCAAAACGTCCGGAAGATCAGAAATGGAAGGAAAAATTATTGGATTACAAAGTGCAGATTGATGGGAATCTGGCTCATGTATGGACTCCCTATGAATTTTGGTTAAATGGTAACTTCAGTCATTGCGGAGCCAATGCCTTTACATTGGCGAAAACTGACGATGGCTGGAAAATAATCCATTTGATCGATTCCCGAAGAAAATCGAGCTGTAAAGAGTAACTACGGCTTTCTGTAGTGCGTCGTTGCGACGATCGTATGGTACTTGCTCCTTACAAGGGGGGAATCCTCGAATAATATTCGGACTTGGTGATCCCAATCACGAATAATATCAAAATAGCTGGTGTTCACGACAGACATGATTTGACCGCAGTCATTGCAGGTATGCGTCGAATAATCCAAAAAATAGTGTGCGAACTCATGAAATGCCACGACTCTTAGGATCTCTGCGTCCATCTGTGCCATCCAACTAATATCTATTGCAATCACTTCTCCCTTAGTGTTACGCCTCAGCATACCTAAAGTTGATCCTTCTTCAGATACTTTCAGGGTATTGACTATATCTATGCTTTGAAGTTTAAAAAGTTTATCATGATATGGAATATCATACTTTTTGCAAATTTCAAAAAATTCATCAAGTAAGGGTTGTAACCTTCCATCAATACTCACATCCTGAGCGGAAGCGGGTAGCACCGAGGCCAGTAGTAACATAAGTAGGGCTATTGTTTTCATATCGTAGATTTAGATTGGGGGTAAATCATACACATATCCGATTAAAAGTAAATAAACACGATAAAAAGCAAATAATTGCATTTTATATGTTAAAATTTGAAATTAGACGATAATTCCTACAAAAAGTAATGGTAATAAAAGAATGTAGGAATTTTACTTCGAAGATGGTAAGTGGATAACGATAGTTATAAATAGAAAGTATGTAGTTAAGAGAAATTTAACCCTTCAAATGACTAACAATCACTCATATTTACTTGCACGGCCAATCCACCTTCACTGGTCTCTTTATACTTGGTGGCCATATCTTTTGCAGTTTCCCACATGGTGGCAATTACTTTATCCAGTGGGATCTTCGCATCACCGGGATCACGATCCAAAGCCATTTCGCAGGCGTTGATCGCTTTAATCGCACCCATAGCGTTTCGTTCTATGCAGGGAATCTGTACCAGGCCGGCAATAGGATCGCAGGTTAGCCCAAGATGATGTTCCATGGCAATTTCAGCCGCCATAAGGACTTGATCCGGTGTTCCACCCATCAATTCGGTGAGGGCACCGGCGGCCATGGCTGAAGAAACGCCAATTTCTGCCTGACAGCCGCCCATGGCTGCCGAAATGGTGGCTCCTTTCTTGAATAAACTGCCAATTTCTCCTGAAACGAGTAAAAATTTATAAATGTCTTCGTAATTCCCGTCGTGATTTTCGATGACCAAATAGTACATTAGAACTGCCGGGATCACGCCTGCGCTGCCATTGGTAGGGGCTGTGACAACACGGCCCAAAGATGCGTTTACCTCGTTGACTGCAAGCGCAAAACAAGAAACCCATTTCAAGATCTGCCGAAATTTAACTTGGGTTCCTCGTATGGATTTGATCCACTCGTAGGGTGTAGTATAGGGCTGTTCGCCTATGAGTTTGGAATGTGTTTCATAGGCACGACGGATCACATTGAGGCCACCGGGGAGCCTGCCTTCGGTATGGCAGCCTACATACATGCTATCGAGCATCACATTCCAGATCTCTTTCAATCCTTCCTTTATCTCAGTTTCGGGTCGCAAGGACAATTCATTCTGAAAAACAATCTCACTAACCGACTTTTGCTCCTGAGCGCAATATTCCAATAATTGAGTGGCCTTTTCAATGGGAAAGGGGAAATGAGAAAATTTTTCGATCTTCTTTTTAGCTCTTTTACGTTCTTTCTGAACTACAAATCCACCACCAATTGAATAGTACGCCTCTGCTTTTTTGGAACCGTCTGGAAATTGGGCAATAAATTTCATTCCGTTGGGATGGAATTCCAGGAATTTTCGGTTGAATACGATATGTTCAGAAGGAATAAATGAAATTTCCTTTTCAGAATTGAGATGTATTTTTTCTTCTGAATGTATGGTTGCGATCACCCCTTGTATCTCGTCTATAGGAAATGAAACGGGGTCTGTTCCCATGAGTCCCATCATCACAGCAACATCCGAAGCATGCCCTTTCCCGGTGAGTGCAAGCGAGCCAAACAATTGGACCGAAACCCCTGTGACCTTATCAAAATCTCCCGATTTTTTCAGCTTCTCGATCCACCGTGCAGCCGCACGCCAAGGCCCAAGAGTATGGGAGCTTGAAGGCCCCACACCAATTTTAAGCATATTGAAAACACTGATGCTTTCCATAGGTAGATTTTAGTGGGACAAATGTAGGGTTTTTGAATATTCAATATCAATATTCAATGCGCAATTATCTTCTCCTATTCGCAAGCAAAGGCGGTGGCTCTCCGTTAAACGGATTCCAGCGACTAATGCTCTTGGCGCCCATGCCTGCAGCTTTGATCACGGCCCGATCTCCATAACGTTCTCGCATTTTGTCCATGGCCTGGTAGAGATTGATGATCTTTTCATTGTCATCGAATAGATCGATTTGCTGGCCTCCTTCCACCAAATGGCTAAAACGAACTCCCACCAAGCGGACTAGAAGTCTACGCTGATATAGTTTTTTGTAGATATCCATAACCACAGGGACGATCTTATGGTCTGCCGAGCTGTATGGAATTCGTTTTTGTTGGGTGTAGGTTTGGAAGTCGGAGTAACGAATTTTAAAGGTCACACAGGCAGTTAGCTTGTTTCCGCGCCTTAGTTGGTAGACCAGATTTTCAGCCATGGCGATGATAATACTTTCCAGTTTTTTGACATCGGTGGTATCACGATCGAAGGTGCGTTCGGTAGAGATGGATTTGCGTTCGGTGTATTGTACGACTGGGGAATTGTCAATGCCATTGGCTTTTTTCCAGATCACCTGTCCGTTTTTCCCAAATACCTTGGACATCATTTCGATGGGCATTTCCTGAATGGTATGAATGCGTTTGATTCCCAGATCGCATAGTTGACGGTAGGTAACTTTTCCCACCATGGGAATCTTACTTACCGAAAGCGGGGAGAGGAAGGGTTTTTCGGTGCCTTTATGGACATAGATCTCATTATTGGGTTTGGCCTCTCCGGTTGCAATCTTGGAAACAGTTTTGTTGATGGACAGCCCAAAGGAAATGGGCAATCCGGTTTCTTTAATGATGCGCGAGCGCAATTCGGTAGCCAGTTTGTGACAGCCAAAAAACTGGTCCATTCCGGTTAGATCGATATAAAACTCATCCACCGATGTTTTTTCATAGAGCGGAACGCTTTCTTTGATCACATCGGTGACCATATTCGAGAACTTGCTGTAGATCCCGGAATTGCCTCTAAGTATAATGGCCTCGGGGCATAGCTGTTTGGCCAGTCGCATGGGCATGGCCGAGTGGATCCCAAAAGTGCGGGCTTCGTAGCTGCAGGAAGCAACCACTCCACGATCTGAAGTGCCTCCTATGAGAACTGGTTTCCCTTCTAGTTCACTGTTGAGCAGGCGCTCACAGGATACAAAAAAAGTATCCAGATCCATGTGTACGATGTGACGGGGATTGGTCATATTTAATTCCCGTGAAAACGGGAATCTTATTATTACTTCTATTAAACTTACTATGCTGCAGAGGGAAAGATTGAATCGAAAGATCTAATTTCATTCCTTCATTTTCTTTGCTTGTTCTATTATACTTACGCTGTTATGGATACACTATGGTAGCGTAAGACTCATGAAATTACTTTGTTCATTTCTTTTGCTTGCCCAAAAGAAACGAACCAAAGAAAATGGCACCTTCGACGAGGAATTTTTCAGCAAAGCTGAAAACCATGCCCAAAACTCCGCGTCACCTGCCTTCGGCAGCTTCCTGGATCCCTGCCTGCCGGCAGGCATATCGGAGCTTTTGTGGCATATATTCTAGCGCCGAAGGGTTTTTAACTTCTTCTTTTGATTCGAATTTTACGTAGTTTTTTCTAAGGCCCGTGTTTTAGCGCCGAAGGAATTACAACTGAAAAGCCAACTGGTTTCTCCTCAGGAGAGTTCGCTTTGAGGGTTTTTTCTTCGGAAGTGTGGGCTTGTGCTTTCTCCCGATCAATGCCTCTTTCTTTACTCTGGGCCAACTCTTTATTTCCAACTCGGCACTGATGGCGGTGGAGATATCGTCAAAGGTTTCGTAAAAGGCCAATTGTACGGGCCCACGATCCCGGGTGTATATGCGTTTTCCCGACTGGTGTTGCTCCAAACGTTTTTCCAGATCACTGGTGATGCTTGTGTATAGGCTGCCGTCTGCACATTGTAAGACGTATACATAGTATGTTTTCATTTTTTAGATTTTAGACGTTAGATACTAGATTTTAGACTTTCGACTCCCGCCCGAACGTGCCGTTCGGTACGGGCGGGTTCGACTTTTGACTTTTAGCTTCATTTTTATATCGTTTGCCATGCATTCTTGTTTGTACGGCGCCCTCGGCATATCTGGGGTCTTCAATAATTCCCAATCGCTCCATTTTAACCACCTCAATGGAAATGCAATCAAATTCTTCCATCACCTTCCCGGTGACCCGATAGACACCCCTTCCCCGAAACCGATATTGAGCAGCCACAGGCGGAAAATGAACCGTATCAATAAAATCACCATCCTTGTCCAGGAAATTTCCAAAATACATGCGCTTGCCATTAGAAGTTGCCGTAGCCTTGGTGGTGACCAAATACCCGTCAATGGTGACATATCTCCCAACAAAGTGTGGTAAATGCCGGGCGCGAAGGGTACCCGCAGAGGGCGTTGTCAATAATTGAAACGGATTGCAAAGCGGGTATCCCAAAAGCTCCATTTCGTCAAAGGCATCTTCCAAGTGGGTGTTGGGCAGATTGGGGGTTTTATAATTTACCTTTTCAGTTTTAAAAAGAATAAGCTTTCGCTCCTCAAAAACTACCTTATTGATCTTCATATGACCTTCCCAAAGCAGTTCCCGCTTGTTTCTTTTGGTAAACCGAAAGGCATTCACCTTGATCAAAATGGCGAGCTGCTCCATAGAAATGGGCACCCGGTCAATAAAGTCGTCCAAACTCCTAAAACTGCCATTCTGCTTGCGTTCTTCCAGAAACCGTTTGATGGTCTTCGATTCCAGCGAATGTAAAAATCCGAAGCCCAGATAGATATCCTTCCCGCGGATGACGACTTCAGAAAAACTCAAATTGATACAGGGCGGACAGATATTCCCACCGTGCATGCGCGCCTCGTGTACATATAGCTCCGGACGGTAAAAACCTCCTCCGTTGTTGAGGGTCGCCACCATGTATTCCAATGGGAAATAAGCCTTTAGATACAAGCTTTGGTAACTTTCCACCGCATAGGAGGCGGAGTGTCCTTTGGCAAAGGCATAGCCCGCAAAGCTTTCTATCTGCCGCCAGATCTCTTTGGTGAGCTCGTCCGACTTACCATCTTTTTTGCAGTTCTCAAAAAACTGATCTTTTACTTTTAGGAACTCTTCCCGTGAGCGGAATTTCCCCGACATTCCCCGTCGAAGCATATCGGCTTCGCCCAGAGTGAGGCCCCCAAAATAGTGAGCCACTTTAATGACATCTTCCTGATAGACCATCACGCCATAGGTTTCGGGCATGATGTCCAGCATGACGGGATGGGCGTCTTTTCGCTTTTCAGGAAAGCGGTAGCGGAGGATGTATTCCCGCATCATCCCCGATCTGGCCACGCCGGGCCGTATCACCGAGCTGGCCGCTACCAAGCCCAAATAATTATCTACCCGCAACTTCCGAAGTAACATTCGCATGGCAGGTGATTCTACATAGAAACAACCAATCGCCTTGGCGTTCCGAAGTAAATATTTAATCCGCTCGTCTTCCTTAAAACGCTTGATATCGTGGATGTCAATGGGCTCTTTTTCGGGGTGATTGTATCTCACTACCTGGACAGCATCTTTTATTTTTCCCAGTCCACGCTGACTCAAAATATCAAATTTGTACAGCCCAATATCTTCGGCGACGACCATGTCGAATTGAGTCGTAGGAAAGCCTTTGGGTGGCATAAATGTGGCAGTGTAGTAGTGGATGGGCTTTTCAGAAATAATAATACCACTGGCATGGATGCCCAGATAATTGGGAAAGCCCTGGATCAACCTACTATAAGTGACCACCAATTTTGACAGCTTGTCGAGGCTGTCGTAGTGGTATTCGCCTTTGGAAAGCACATCGATCTCAGATTTGGGCAGGCCAAAAACCTTCCCCAATTCCCGAACGGCGGCTTTGTGCTTAAAGGTGTTATAAACCGTAAGTAGGGCGGTGTTCTTAAAACGTTTGAAAATAAACTCAGTGACATCGTCGCGATCCGCCCAGGAGAAATCGATATCGAAGTCGGGTGGATTTTTACGATACAAATTGATAAACCGCTCAAAATAGAGATCGAGCTCTATAGGATCGACGTCTGTAATACGCAGCAGATAGGCGATCACGCTATTGGCGCCACTCCCGCGGCCTACGTAAAAATAGCCTTTGCTGCGGGCGTATTTGAGAATCTTCCAATTGATAAGGAAATAGGAAACAAATCCTTTTTGCTGAATGATATCGAGCTCTTTTGTAATGCGGGATTGGATGGCTTCTTCGGGATCGACCCCATAACGATAGGGCAGGCCTTCGTAAGTAAGTTTTTTGAGCAGCCGAAAGTCCAACGCTTCATTTCCGGTATATGCGTTTTGATTGTTGGGTGTCTCTTTGGTAAAATCGAAGTGAATGCGACAGCGCTCCAGTAGTTTTTTTGACTGCTGAATGAGCTGTGGAAACTCCTCAAATTGCGCCTCAATGACCGCTGGAGGGCAAAGGAAGTCATTGGGGCTGCCTTGCTCATATTTAGGTAGTTTAGTAAGCAAGGTGTTGTTGCCGATCGCTCGTAGGAGTCGGTGGGTATTGAATCCTTTTTTATGCTGAAAGGAAGCCGTATGCAACGCCAGGAGTTTGCCGGGTTGTTTGTACCAGGGAGAAAATCTCAGTTTGTTGAGGTCTTCGGCTTTGACACCCAGAAACTCATGTTCTAAAAGTGAATTGCCTTTAAAAGTTGCAAAGGGATAGATCACAAAGGTGTGGGGCAATGGGGTTGCTTTGGCGGGAATGGTTTCTTCGGAATGTAAAAAACCGGAGAGGTATTGATTGATATTGTAAAACCCTTCGTTGTTTTGGGCCAGCATAATGAATTGCTGGGTTGCACTATTTCTGAAATCGACGCCCAACACCAGCCGGAGGTTGTATTTGGGAGACAGGCGCAGCAGGTCCATACAGGCGGAGGTTGTATTGATATCGGTTACTGCAAGGCTGTCGATGCCCATTTTTTGGGCATATTCCAGCAGGTCCCTGGGTTTTATGGTACCGTAACGAAGGCTGTGATATGTGTGTGTATTGATATACATATTGGAATTATTCCAAAATTATGGAATATTTCCAAGTTTGCAAAGAATTGTTGATAAATAGTTGTTTGAAGTGGGGCATGAAGCACGAGGTTGGAGGCGCGAAGTAAAGGTCGAAAGCCTAAAGTCCGAAGTCGGAAGTCAGAAGTCATGGCTTGGAGCACGAGGCACGAAGAATGGGGGTTAATTGGGCCTGTTCTCTTTGTGGTTCTTTGAGATTCTTTGTGGAACTTTGCGAAATAGTTTAGCATTCGTTAGAAGGGAGCGCTAGCTGGGGGTAGTTGGGTAGTGGTTGGAAGCACGACCCGCCCGTACCGAACGGTACGTTCGGGCGGGAGCACGAAGTCCGCCCGCCTTCGCTAAAGCTCCGTCGGGTAAAAAGTCGGGAGTCGGGAGTCAGAAGTATTCGTATGTCTGTTCGAGCGCAGTCGAGAACTATGGGTAGATGTGTAGTTGGGTAGTTTGGTAGTGAGGAGTACCGACAAGGAAAACTCAGAAGGGCGCAATGACGTCTATTGATTCAGAAATTACAACTATCTTTATTTCCAATCAACGACCAACCAAATTGGGCTATAACCTTAAAGCATTACACTATTGTGGGACGCACCCCAATGCCTTTCTAAAACAGAATTGCAGAAATTGTGGACAGGGAATGTGTTCCAGTTGCATAGAAACGCACCCACATTTTTGTCCCGAATGCCAGTTAGAGCTCAAGCTAATGGGAACAACAAGAAACGCTGGTCGGGAATCATTTTTCATGACCCTATCCGGACTTATCGTAGTGAGTCTATTCTTACTATTTGCCTATTTAGAGGAATTCAACAACCATCCCAATTTTATTTGGTATTTGTTACTTGCATTTTTGGTGGGTATATCATTTGTGGGAACCTACTATTACCTCAAGGATAAAAATTTTGTATCCGACCTTTGGAATTTACCCTTCAACGGGGCCAAATTTTCGATATATGCGATCCTGCTCGTATTTGTTTCCTGCGTTCCAATAGGGTATTATTTTTATCAACTTTTTACCTATCTAATTCGAATAGTAAGAGGGAAGAAGTATTAAAAGTTTTATGGAGGGAAGGTACGAGGTCCAAAGCCCAAAGCCCAAAGCCTAAAGTCAGAAGTGAGGAGGCGATGTCACTTCGAGTGCCGAGCAAAGCGAGGTGTATCGAGAAGCGTTGTTATAGCCTAGCGTTCGCGATACAATTCGCCAGTGGCAAATCACTCGAACTGACAATTATTTTTTCTTCCGGGGGTTGGCGGGGAGGGACATTACGTATTCGTAACTCTCATTAAGATACTTGAAGAGTTGCTTGGGCCTGTCAAGCATTTCTTCCGGAACCAAAACATAATCCTTCATCACGGCACCATACGATTTATAGATAGTAGTGTTGTATTTCTCTTTGAATTTTTCCTGAGATTCTTTGGAGAGTCGGATACCGAATTCGGCGTCCTTATTAAGTAGTGAGAACATGTGTGTATTCGCTGCGGTGTAGGGCATGGTTTTCCCCAGGCGCTCGAACTTGGGGTGTAATGCCACCAGGTCATCGTACTTTTTAAGTTGTTCCTCCCATTTGCTCATCGTGAGTTCAAGATACGGAAAAGTTGGGTAGTGGGGTAGTGGGGGAGTGTTGGAGTGGGTTAGTAGGATAGTATTCTAGCCGTGTAGTGTTGTAGTGGGTAGTAGGGAGTGTCACTTCGAGTGGTTTTTTGGGAGGAACGAGCAAAAAATTGTATCGAGAAGATGTGTTTGAATGTCAATAAGTTCTCGATACAATCCCGCTCCGCGGAATCACTCGAACTGACAATTAAAAGTAGCCGACGGTGATGAGAGATATCCTAACATAAGTCACCACCGTCGTAGGACCGGAGCCTTTACTTCGATCGTTACTGCTACCATCCTTATGTATTGAAAGTTGTTGGGAACTCCCAATGACTTTCAGAGCGCTACGCCCGGCGCCTCCCATAAGATTAAATTTCCCTTACGATCTATGAAGTCTGCAGACCCCTTGATTGCTTAAATGATCTGGGAAAAGTGGTATATAAATGCTCTTTTTCACAGCATGAATTTCCTTAAATTTAATAGGAAAAGAGTCTCGATTTATAAGCTGCTACTCGTGATTTATATATTGAGGGTGATGGTTTATAAAATAAGAGTTGTTGTAGGTGGGAAGTCGGGAGTCCAAAGTCCGAAGTCCGAAGTCCGAAGTCGGAAGTTGGGAGTATGGGGGTTTATTTGGCCGACTCTCTTTGTGGTCCTTTGAGGTTCTTTGTGAAACTTTGCGAAATAGTTTAGCATTTGTAAGAATCGAGCGCTATTTGGGTGCCTATTCTACTGAAAAGGATCTCCGAATTGCGTTAGGGATTGAATGGGCGTACCATGTACCCATGAAAGCCCGGCACCGCTGTAAGCGGGGCAACGCCCAAATAATTACAACGCACTCTAATGCCCACTGATACTGCCTACTGAAGACTTGGATATGACAGCCTGTCAGATACTGTCAAATGGCACCATCTTTGACTTATAGCAATCGTATTAAAAATGACATTAACATTATAATTATAACACTATGAGTAAGATTATTGGAATCGATTTAGGGACAACGAACTCTTGCGTTTCGGTAATGGAGGGGAGCGAACCCACCGTAATTCCTAATGCGGAAGGGAAACGCACCACGCCTTCGGTCATCGCTTTTGTTGAGGATGGCGAAATTAAAGTAGGGGATCCTGCCAAGAGACAGGCAGTGACCAACCCTACCAAAACCATTGCTTCGATCAAACGTTTTATGGGGAACAAGTTTTCCGAATCGAAAAAAGAAGCGGATCGCGCTGCCTATAAGGTGGTAAAAGGTGACAACGATACTCCTCGCGTTGACGTGGATGGTCGTTTGTACACGCCACAGGAATTGAGTGCGATGATCCTTCAGAAAATGAAGAAAACTGCCGAGGACTATCTTGGGCAGGACGTAACCCGCGCCGTGATTACGGTGCCTGCGTATTTTAATGACAGTCAGAGACAGGCCACAAAAGAGGCTGGAGAAATCGCCGGACTAACTGTGGAGCGTATCATCAATGAGCCCACAGCGGCGGCATTGGCGTATGGAATGGATAAGAAGTCAACCGATCAGAAGATCGTGGTTTTTGACTTTGGTGGAGGAACACATGATGTATCCATTTTGGAACTGGGTGACGGAGTATTTGAAGTATTGGCCACAGACGGTGACACTCACTTGGGTGGTGACGATGTGGATCAAAAGATTATTAATTGGTTGGCCGATGAGTTTGAAAGCGAAGAGAAAATGGATCTTCGTAAAGACCCAATGGCATTGCAACGTTTGAAGGAAGCTGCTGAAAAAGCAAAGATCGAATTGTCTGCTTCTTCACAAACCGAGATCAACCTTCCCTATATCACTGCTACTGCCAGCGGACCTAAGCACTTGGTGAAAACCTTGAGCAAGGCGAAGTTCGAGCAGTTGATCGATGACCTTATTAAGAGAACGATCAAGCCATGTGAAACTGCATTAAAAGCTGCAGGATTAAAGAAAAGCGATATCGACGAGATCATTTTAGTAGGTGGTTCGACCCGTATTCCTGCCGTGCAGGAAGCGGTTGAGAAGTTCTTCGGAAAGGCACCTAGCAAGGGTGTAAACCCCGATGAGGTGGTTGCCGTTGGTGCTGCTATTCAAGGTGGAGTTTTGACCGGAGACGTAAAAGACGTATTGTTACTAGATGTAACTCCGTTGTCTTTGGGAATCGAAACCATGGGAAGTGTGATGACGAAATTGATAGATGCGAATACGACCATCCCTACGAAGAAGAGTCAGATATTCTCTACAGCGGCCGACAATCAGCCGAGCGTTGAGATCCACGTACTGCAAGGGGAGCGTCCTATGGCGACTGATAACAAGACCATTGGTAGATTCCACCTAAGTGATATTCCACCCGCACAACGAGGAGTCCCTCAAATTGAAGTGACCTTCGATATTGATGCGAACGGGATCATCAAGGTAAGCGCTACGGATAAGGCTACCGGAAAATCACAGGATATCCGAATTGAGGCATCCAGCGGATTGACCGAAGAGGAGATCGAAAAGATGAAAGCCGAAGCAGAGGCTAATGCCGACGCCGATAAGGCTGCCAAAGAAAAGGCGGACAAGATCAATGAGGCGGATGGAATGATCTTCCAGACCGAAAAGCAATTGAAGGAGTTTGGTGAGAAGCTAAGCGACGACAAGAAAAAGCCGATCGAAGAAGCTTTGGAAGAACTGAAGAAGGCTTATGAGACCAAGGAGGTCGATGCGATCACTCCTGCTTTGGAGAAGATCAACGAAGCCTGGAAAGTAGCGAGCGAAGAAATGTACAAAGCGTCACAGGAAGGCCAGGACGGAGCTCCCGGTGCCGATGCCGGAGGAGATACTGCCCAGCAGAATGGGGAGGAGAACTCTGATGTTGAGGATGTAGATTTTGAGGAAGTGAAATAAATACCGTTTGTCACTTCGAGTGGTTCCGCGAAGCGGAAATGTATCGAGAAGAAGAATAAAGATAAAAACCCGGCGGAAGCCGGGTTTTTTGATTGGATTAAAGCCGAGGATGCGCTGCCCTGAGCTTGTCGAAGGGTTGGGCTTTTTTTGTTTAAAGCATTAGTTTTATTTGTTTTAGGCTCATCCCAGAAAAAGGAGGGTTAGTGAAGAAATTAATTATATTTCCCTCCCCTTTCTAATTTATCAAGACGATTTATTAAACCAATGTCAGGGTTGTTCTTTTTGAAAATATGCTTTGCTCTACATTTTTTGGCTAGTATTTTTAACACTTTAATATCTTTTATTTCAGTTGCCTTGTAATTAACATTATAATTTATGACCTGCAAAACATCTGAAAGGAAGAATGAATTTTTATCGAGGCTAACAATATAATTATCAATTATGTCACGCCATTTTTTTGGTCGTTCCGCAATAATCAATAACATTAGTTCATGTTTAAGTAGGGTGTTTGTCTCATTCAAAGCGGTGTCAATCAATAAGGGCCCCATTTTCTGAGAAAACAAATCATCCTTAAAATATCGCACAACATTTGTTGGTACTGCTGTCAAAACGGCAAGTCGTTTTTGAGCAGGGTCATTTATTTTAAAATCATCTTCTACAAGATAAAACTTGGCACCTTCAAATGCAACGTTTCCTCTGTCCGCAAGTAATGGAGACAAAACGATAAGAAGTTTGTTAATTTCATTCCAGCCTTGCATAATTTTATCGAAAAGGTTTTTTTTCAAATTTGAATCAGTTACGAAGTCACTATTTCGAATAGCTCTAGAGGTAGCCGATATCTGCTTCATTAAAACTAAGAATGAATAGTCTCTCATTACTGAGTTTATAACTTGGCTATATGGGCGAATTTGATTGTAGCGTTTGTCTTCATATTTATCTTTAACTTCATCTGGCAGCCCTGAAGAAATGACATTTTCTCCAATTTTTGCTTCTTCTCTTTCCAATGTTTCTATGTCAGGATTCCACGATATACCTTTAAATGGGTTTAAATTGTCCGGTATATTTACTTTGGTTTTGACAGTTTGTAAAGTTTCGTTCAAATCCCTATCCAAAATGAGAAGGGCATCTTTTTTATTTCGATCTATACCTGTATAAAATTCGATTATCTCCGGAAAATCGATATACTTTTTGTTTTCGTATATGACCTCCCGAAATTCTTCGCTCATATTCATGCGCTGAGCGATAAAATAGAATACCCAATATGAGTTTTTGAAATAGTTTAGGTTTGGTATTTTCTTCCCAATTATCGAGTTATCCTTTAATACGTTTAGAAGGTAGTCCAAATCCAATTCTATATAATTTTCTTTGCAAAATTCTGTGAGTTTATCTTTGAAAAATCTATCACTGAATTCAAAATCATTTCTAAGTATAAGTAATTCGCAAAGGTATCCTAAGACAAAGCTGCAGTCCTTGACATCGGGTTTTTTATCGTGATAAGTTGGCAATTCGTAGTCTTGAAAAACCAAATTTAAAATTGTTTCTAATAGTTTAGTTCGATTTATAGGGTTGTATTCGTTACCCATTTTAATACTTGCTCTTAATATTGAAATGCAATTTTTGACCGTGCGATGCATGTTCAAGGTTTCTAAATCCTTTGTAACTTTTGTCAATGTTATATCGTTATCTTCAATAAGTGACTTGGATTGAGCATAAGTCGATACAACCTTTCTAATTTCAGTTTGTGGAAGAGGCAGAAGATATAACGGTTTAAACTTTCGCCTAATTTCTACTTTATCGTCTTCATCAGATTTTAGAAAGAAATTGTTATCCTCGGTGTTAAGAATAATCAGCGGTATTTCGTTATACTCATCACAAATGTACTTTACAATCTGCATCACACCGTGCTCTTCGAAGCAAACAGAGTCGAGAATTATACAATCTATATCATCAACACTTTTAAAATAGTAGTCTTTAACCTCTTTGAGTATCGCCTTTACGACTTTATGTTTCTTAGTTTTTTTCGAATCTATATAGACAAATGTTTTGCCATCTTTCCAAGCATTTAGTTTTAAATAATGTCCTAATGAAGTAAGACCAAATTCTGAAGGAGCCTTAATTATGTAATTTTTTGGAATTTCGATTAGATTATTTAGACCAATTCGATTTTCCTCATTTCCTGTGGGATTAGTTGGAATTTCTCGTTTAGCACTCAATATTGGATCAATCCAGATTGGACTTTTCTCATTATAAGTTTTAAGAGATTCGTTCAAATCATCTTGAAGTCGATCTAAAACGACGTCAATTTCTTTCATTATTTCCTTCGGATCATTTCGAGGAGAAAATTCAGAGATAAATAAGTTTAGTTGATCCTCCAATGTTTTTTCAAATGACTCTAGTGATTCAAAGTCATTATATAAACCAATGTCGTCTATTTTTTTTTTAAACTTTTTTACATTTTTATGTTGTTTTAATATTTCATCAATATTCGGATCATCTAAATCTACATTTTCTCTACCAAAAAAAAATAAAATTTTTGGAATTGAATTTTGGGATTGTTTTTTACGATTAAGGGCATCATTAAATTCATGCTCTGTACCACTACCAGCTTTTCTTGTTGGTTGACCGAAACGGTTTTTCATTATTCCTAAAAAAATGTCATAGTTGGATCTCTTAATATATTCGTCAATAATCTCTTGACCATTTTGTCCCATATCATGAAATACATCATACTCCCACATAAAAGGTTGAAAGTTAATTCCAAGGTGCAGAGCTAATCCTGTATTTATACGCTCTATAATTGATCGGCAAACTTCTCTTTCTCTATCACAATCATTTGGAGAAGAGATAAAGCATTTATATATTTTTCGTGTTTCCATAATTTATTAGTCCATATGTGTTTGGCGTTTATTGGATGCCTTTTTAGCTTGTCTTATTATGGTGTATGATTCCAAACAATTAAATTTATAATACCTTTTTTATAGAAACATAAATAACCTATAATATTCTACTGAAACTAAAAACCCCCACCCAATCTCTAGTCAGTGAGGTTCATGGAGTGACCAGAAATCGAAAGGGGAGATTCCAATTTGTATAAAAGTAGGAAGTTTTCACGGGATGGGGTTATGGGAAAACCGTAGTTTTTGGGTGAAGGTTGATGGATAGTGTGGGCCCCAATACCCAAATCCCAAATGCCAAATCCCAAATCCCAAATCCCAACAACTCCCACTACGTAAAAACCGTACTTTTTTCTCCATCTCATTCATTAAAACAGTATCTTTAATCCACTAATCAATTCTAATTCAATACTATGAAAACATTTTATGCACTACTATGCGCGGTCGTTCTATTTGCGGCATGCGAAGAAAAACACGAAGACCATGACGATGGAGCTAAGGATAAGTTTTTAAAGAATTCCGAAACGGCTATGGCCAATCTAAAGAATTGGGAAACTGAAACTCCCGATTATTCCCAGTATGCGGCAGACTTTGTCATGGCAAGTACCGCATTTGGAGGTAGAGATTCTATTAGTCTGGATGATATGAAGAAAATGGATGCCCAATTTTTAGCGGCTTATGATTTCAAGATCGTCTCCGATTCGATTAACTTTTTGCCGGGAGTTAACCCTGAAACCAAAAAGATGGATGGCTCTGTGCGTCATTACACCGATTGGGAAGTAACGCTGCCGGCGACAGATAGTACCGAGGCCAGATCGGGTGTCATTGTTATCTATGAATATTTTGTATTCAATGATGCGGGTAAGATCATTGATCAAGGCGGTTTTGGAGATTTTGGTGGTTTAATGGATTATTTGCACGACGATGATGATGAGGATGAAGGTGCTGAAGATTAAATTAGATATTTTTTTAAAGTATAAGGAAGCCCAACGTAAATGTTGGGCTTTTTGTTTCTTTATCTTTTTTTGCTTGTCCAAAAAAAGAAAGAAAAAAAAGACACCTTTTCTTAGGCATTTTTGTTGTTTCACTCCAAAACCATGAATCTTTTCCTAAAATCCTTCCAAGGCTTCAGAATTTCTTAACGGAAAAGATCCATCTATGCTGAAGAAAAGGGTTTTAGTTTCAGCCTAAGTCAAACAACGGCCTCGGAAAAAACCATGTAAAATTCGAGAAAAGGAATGAAATATTGAAATTCTTCAACCGTGCTCTGCCAAAGCGGCTACGCGACAGCGCAGTGGAAAAAAGAAAGGACATCATTGGGCACGGAAGTCAAATGAACATTATTAATAGCTGAATAATAAAGACGGAAATAAAAACCCCCATTCAATTTTTGGTCACCGTGAGAACCAAGGCGTCTAAACATTGAATAGGGGAGCAGATTGTTATCCTAAAGATACATAAAAAGATTGAATTTCAAATACTTAGATCATATATCATGTTATAAACTAGCACGAAGCACGAAGCACGAAGCACTAAGCAGGAAGTCGGTAGTCGGAAGTCAGAAGACAGCAGTAGGAAGTTCGTGGTGTTGAACTAAACTGTAAATTTCAACACTCAACACTCAACACTCAACACTCAACACTCAACAATCAACACTCAGTAATCGTCCATCGTAAATCCTAAATCACTATCTTTAAGCATAAAGCATAACCACTACTATTAATGCAGCTTTTTACTCCCCGTAGGCATCGGTATCAAATACGGACGATTTCTATATACTTCCTGATGATGTTGCTTTGCTGTGGATCTGTTCTCGCCCAGAAAGAAAACCCATTTGATGCGTTTACAAAGGAAGTGGATAGCCTCGCTAAGCGCAATGACACTATGGGTGTAACCCAAGCGTTTACAAAGGGTGCCCAATGGGCCAGTGCCCAAGGCATTTCTGTAACTGATGAAGATCTTCTTGCTTTTCAATTGAACGAAATCCGATATCTCCTACGGTTTTCAAAGATCACGGTCGATACTGCCATTGAGGGATACCTGTCTACGTACAACAAGGCTGTTCAGGGAAAAAGTACCTATGTCCAAGCTAAGTCGTTGGGCTATCTGGCCAATGCGTTTCGGTCGAAGCGTGAATTGGGGAAAGCATTTGAGTTCAATCAGAAGCAAATTATTGCTGCCAGACAAAGTTCGGATACCTATATGTTGGGACGTGCCTATATTACCGAATTGGATATCGCTTACAATTCGTTACCGTCACCCATGCCCGCCGAAAACCTCAGGGATCTGATCAAGAAAGGGGAATACGCTATTTCCTTTTCCGAAGAAAATAAACTCCTCGATATACTGCCCTTCGCGAAATTGTATCTATCCAAGTTCTACGTCAAACAAGGGGATTACAAGCATGGAAAAGACATTTTACTCGGGGTAAGTGATGAAGAACCCCTGCCAGTTACCTTCTCAAAATATGAGCAACTATGCGAGATCGCGCAGCAAACCGGGGACTTGAAAAATTATAGAAATTATACCTTAGAGTTTAAGTGGCGCGCTTACCAAACCAAGCGTACTTTTGTTGCTTTAAATGCGCATAATTACCTGCTTGACTATGCCCTAACTGCAAACAACTTAGATTCGGCGGCCTACTATGTGCAACGTTTGGAGGAGAATTTGAAGGAGGTTGATACTACCAAATACTTGGATTACCTGGATGTTTCCTATTCGTCTTTGGCACAATATTACCACGGAAAAGATCCTGTGAAGGAATTACAGTACCTATCGTATTCTTCCACCATAAATAAAACGATCATTGCCCGGCAGCGGGAGGCGTTTTCAGCAATTTTAAAGTACAACAATGAACTGTCCCAATTGGAAGAACAAAATACCAGTTTGGCTAAAACCAATTTATTTTTTAAAAATAATCTGTTCGTCGTATTAGGATTATTACTACTGTTGGTGGTCGTTATCGTTGTGGTGCTTCGGAAGTATAAGCGCTCCAGATTAAAGGCACGAGAAGCCCTTCTAGAAAAACGGGAAATGGCTCAGACCATGACCAAAAAGCACATTGAACTCAACAATAAACAATGGGTTTATTTTGAGGAACTGAAATATCTGAAAGCCGATAGAAACTATGTCGAATTCCATACAGAAAGCAAACAATATATAGATCGTAATTCCTTTGGAACGGTCATCGGACAATTACCGCCCAACTTCGTGCAGGTACACCGATCGTTTGTGATCAATAAAAATTTTATCAAGACCTCCACCGGAAACCATGTGATCCTGCTGCCTGAGATTGAGATCCCTTTGTCGCGAACTTTCAAGAACAACCTTAAGGAGGCCCTGTAATTCGTCAACAATTATCTGTCATTCGTCCCAAAAAATCATTTAGTGTTCTCATATTGAATAGATTTGATCGAACTCTAAATTCAATCTTATGAAAACTCTTACATTATTTTGTTGTCTATTTCTGATAGGCATCAGCCCTCTTTTAAACGCTCAAAACCAAATTGACATTAACGATCTTCTCGCCGAATTGGAAAACAATCATATGGGCGCGATCACCGATGTATTTACTTCGGAAGAACTGGCAGTACTTGAAGCTCATTTTGCGGAGCTAAGAGGTGAGGAAACTAACTTTGACACTCGTGGACCGAAGATCCGTTTATACGGACCCGAAAATGTGGGCGATGATTTTGGTTTTATAGATACCACGGCTCCCAATACATTTAATAACATAGGCCCAAGTGGTACTGCCGATTTTGACGGCGCCGGGGCCATCTTTCCGGGAAGCACAGATGCGCATTTGATCGATAATGCTGGAAATTTTTATGAAGTCGATATCATCACGGGTCAGTATATTCCAATGGGCATCATTGTACCCCCAACAGGAGAAAGTTTTACCGGAATGGAATTTCACCCCAACAAGGGTACTTTATTCGGAATTTCCACCGATGGAACCACGGGGCAGTCTACCTTATCGACAATTAATACAACCAACATGACGGCTACCCCAATTGGGAATACCGGTTTAATGCTGCCAATCGCCCTCTCGGTAAACGGTAATGGTTCGATCTTTACTTATGATATTGATGATGATATGTTGTATCAACTCAATCCTAATAATGCAACGCCAACAGTTGTTGGACCTATAGGTTTCAATGCCGATTTCGGTGGAGGAATGGTTTTCGATCCTAATACCAACAAAACTTTCATAACCTCTTACAATCCTGCCATAGGCGATTCGCAACTACGAGAAATAAATACCGATACCGGTCTAACGATCGTTGTGGGAACCATCAATCCGGGTCCTACTTCTCAGATGGCCTGGGGAGGTATTGTCAACAGTACGATACTTGAAGTACAGGATATTTCTTTATTCGGATTTGGATTTACACCCAACCCCGCGACGGACCGCATCGAGATGCGAGCAAATGCCAATATCGAAAGCGTTCAAGTATATAATATGTTGGGTCAACTTATTCTGGATCAGCAAATAGACAATTTAAATGGAACACTAGATGTGTCTAATTTATCAATAGGGTCGTATCTATTGACGGCGCAGGTGGAAGGACGACAAGGTTCTTACCACTTTGTTAAACAATAGTTACTCCCCGGCGGTATCGAAACGGATCGCTGGATATGCCATAATGGTTGGGGTATTCAATAACTGAGTTTCCAGGGGCGATTCGTTTCAGTGCTCCGGGTTGATTTAGGCACTCTTATATAATTCGGACCTAAAACAAACATGTTGTTCCCGGTTTTTAGAGTTTATTCACTTACGAATACGTACTAACCAATTTGCTCCCTTTCAAAGTTCATCCCTATATGAACTCTTGGTGGGGAGTTTTGTTTGGAGTTAGTTTTCCAGTCGTTATAACAAGAATTTATAAAAAGGGAGGCTATTCAGCACCTTCGGGCTTGATCTCTTCCAAATCGATCTCGATAAACGAATGAGTTATATTTCCCAGGCGGTCTGTGATCGCAATAGGTACTTGATTGTACCCAATGAAAAGTTGCATTTTCATTCGTTCAAAAAATGCGCCCGGGCTTACTTCGAAGTTTTTTTTATTTATTACGATCTCGGCAACATCACCATACACTTGACCCTTAAACGGAACATTGTAACCGGATACATCGTCTCCCTGAAAGCTCATGGCAGTCAAACACACCAAGCCTTCGTAGGGCTTTCCAACCGTTGTATTATCACAGGTTTCAGAAGTCTCAAATGCAGGGGAAGTTGCATCTGAGTGTACCCCGGCTAGCTCGTAAATAAAAAGTTCATTGTTTATGTCCTTCAATACAAGATAAAAACCCACCAGGCCATCGAGTTCCAGTTGGGTGCCTCGAGAGCTATATTCGTAGCGATCGTTTTTCTTCGGAATTTCATGCGCATTAGCATCCAATTTGTTAAGTGCTCTAATCACTTCCGAAGTAATCTGCTTGTTATTTCCGCTCGATCTGATAAAGTACGCTTTCATGCAATCGTCACATTCGAAACTTAATTTGACGTGTAACAATTCCCTGGCACCAAAAATTTCGGGAGGGTTTGAGGTTGTTTTTTTTAGGTAGCTCACCAAGTTACCCTGGTACGGAAAGTTGGCCGGATCTATAAAATCCTTAGAAACCGCCACTTCATTCTTGCCCAATCGAGCAGCATTAAACAATGCCGGATTCAAAACCGTTTCGAGCGTCCTGCTTTCAAATTGGATATTTTCAGGCACCACCGAAGGATTTTTGAAGATAACCTCCGCTTGCGGTTCCAATTCTTTGTTTTTACAACCAACAACCAGCAACACTATCAGTACGTAATTAGCTAGCTTCATTTTACACAACCTGATTAAAAAAGTTCAGTAAACCAAAGTAAGGCATCCTAAATGTAATTCACATACGGGTTTATACGTAGATTGTGAGATAAGTCTAGCTGATTAAAGTAGGATTGAAACAAACAGAAATGGCTGGTAAAGAAGAACCTCACCCAGCCCTCTTTAAAAATGAAAAAAAAGAGCCAAAGTGAGGATTATACTAACTGTCATAAAATTAAATAGTTTTTGGCATATTTTCTTACGGTAAAACCACACATTATCAGATATCTATGTGCGAATTTTGCTACTTTCTTGAAAGGGTATAAAAGGAATAGGCCAGCTCCAGATCCTCGATGGCCGTATCTTTTGATTTGGAGTGTTCCTGAGAAATATGATTGTTTACCGGATACGCATTGAAGAGCGTCCATTCCAATAGAGATTTACCCTTGGCATTTTTCAGATGAAGGATCGCCTTGCTTTTATTAGGCGACGAATCGGCATTCGTGTTCTGATTTGAAGCACACCACTCCATGAGTTTAGATCCCTTTTTCGCACGCCCGTTCTTCAACAGCAAGTGTCCGGTCTTTGGCAATGAAGGCACCCTATACTTAAAAGGGTTTTCTCCTTCTTTCAGGATATTTTTTAAGGCAACTTCGGTGGAAACACCTTCTACTTCCTGAAATGGAGTCTGCTCATCGATGGCAGAGAGTTCAAAATAAAACTCAGAAGGGGCAATGGATTCTGATTTCATAACTTAAATAAATTAAAAAAGGTATACTAGTAGTACGTAAGATAGTGAAAAATTGTCAATGAGGTTTGCCAATATCCTGATTGTAAGGAGAAAACCTGTGTTCTTTCAATAGATCAAATTCCACATATTTAGTATCAATAACAACGCATTTTACCGAAGAAGAAGCCGATAGATATTTAATTAACATTTTTTAGAATTTCTTCGCCAATACCAGGCACCCACAAATGCGGTGTTCAACAAAACGAGAATGGAAATAGCCCACGCCCATTGATCCAGCTTTTTCATTAGCCCAACACTTGCTTGCTCTGCCATAAAAAGGAGAACAAGAGTTATGACAATTGCCAATACACTACCTAAGCCAAATCCGAACCACCGATTACACGGCCATTTTTTTCGAGAACGGATCAAATGATAGAGCGATACTAGCAAAACCACACCAACAACTGCAAGCAACAGCAGGAATAGAATAAAAGCGGCAAGTCCCGGAAAACTTATATCAGACACGACTCTGGAGTTAGTAAGAACCTTCTAAATATAATAATTTAAAATGATCAATGTTCAATTTTTCATAATCAATCTAACAACTACATGACTAAGGCCGCTGCTCCCAAAATGGCAATGTCCTTATCCTTTGAGACCGCAACCTCCAGTGCTTCCAATTGAGCCGGGTACACAAAGCCCGAAATAGAGGATTCCATACCATCTCTAAAAAATGCATAGGCTTCACCAATAGATCCTCCTATTACAATGGCCTCAGGAGCATAGGCCAGTAGAATGATCTTTATCGCTTCGCCTAAATGTTGTCCAAACTCTTCATAGGCAGCTAAGGCTTGTGGCTGTCTTCGCAGTGCCAGATCGTGAATTTCTTTAGCAGATTGTTGGTATTTTTTAGTGAAGAAAAAACTGCCGGCATACTGTTCTATAACATCGTCTTTGTACGGGATCATGCCTATCTCGCCGGCGCCGCATAACACTCCGTTGTACAGTTGTCCATTTATGATGATACCCATCCCTAAGCCTGTGCCAATTGACAAACCCACAAAATTTTGATATCTTCTTCCAACGCCAAATCTGTGTTCTCCCAAAGCGAAACAATTGGCGTCATTGTTTAACTTCACCGGTACACCGAATCGTTTTTCCAATAACCGCTGAAGGCCAACTTCCTTCCAGGCCGGTAAATTTTGGATATCGTAGATCATTCCATTATCCGGGTTCACAACCCCCGGAACACCTACGCCAATCGCCTGAACTTCGTCGGTCACAATTTGAGCTATACCGTCGTATAACTGTTCGAGTAAAGTAGTTTCATTTTGGGAAGAATCCACAGGCAATGTTACTTTTTCAATGACCACTTGATCTTTGACTTTACCCAACTTGAAATTGGTGCCTCCCAGATCAATGCCTAAATACGTCCTATTCATCTGTTTTCTTTTTTAGCTGAATAGTACGGTTGCCAACCAGCGGTTTCGCCCAGAAACCAATGGACAGGATAAACAAGAGGGGTAGCAGTAAAAATGCCATCCCTATTTTTAAGCTGAAATGATCTCCTATCAGTCCAACGATCAACGGCATAATGGCTCCACCGGCGATTCCGGTGCACAAGATCCCTGACAAGGAGCCGTGGTTACTTCTAACCGAATTCAACCCTAACGAGAATATAATAGACCACATCACCGAAATAAAGAACCCCAACAGTGGAAAAGCCATTAAGGCCACTTCCGAAGTACCCATGATGGCAACAATCAAACAGCCCATGGTGATCAAAGTGGCACCAATGAGTAATTTTCGGCTGTCCATGAGACGAAGTAATAGCAAGCCGAGTAAACAACCGGCCGTCAACATGCCCCAAAAATAAGAGACTGTATTGGCTCCTGTGGTTTGAGCATCCAGGCCATGGTATTCACTTAAAAATTGCGAGATCCAATTTCCAATTCCCTGTTCGGTACCCACATAACAAAAAATTCCGAAGAAGAATAAAAGGGTGTACTTGTTTTTCAACAAACCAAAATAAGACTGCGAATCTCCGGTCTTCTCCGACTCCTTTTTTTGATAACTGGGATACCTGGTAAACCGAACCACGAGAAACAAAACCAAAGCGAGCAACGCAAAAACAATGTACAATGAAACCCAAGGGAGCTCCGTGGGAACAAAACTCCGAAGTAGTTCAGATAATCCGGTTTGTGCGGCGCCATCATTCACCAAATAGATATACAAATAGGGACTGGCAAAGGACGCTAATCCAAAAACGAGTTGCGCTAAAACCGAGTTGAAAGCAAAGTGCTCTTCTCCACCGGCGGCCCGAAGCATAGGATTGATAACTACTTGTAGGATCGCCATACAGCATCCCAAACAAAAGAGGGTGAGGCTAAATACCAAATAGCCCGGAAAGATCACAAAAAGTAGGCTCGCCGCTACCATCAACAAAAATGAGATGGACAGCAGGGATCGATCGCTATATTTTTCAGAAAGGAATCCCGCCGGAATCGACATCACTCCATAGGCAATGAAAAAGGAAAAGGGGAGGAGACCCGTGAGCGCCAGACTGAGGTCAAAGCTTTCTTTTACATCAACGATGATCGAATTAAGAATATTCGTAATGAACGAAATGGCAAAGAAAACCACTAAAACCAATACAACAATGTGATAGTGTCTTCTAGCTTTGGTAAGCTCAGTCATAAGCGTTTTTTTGAATTTAGTGCAACAATTTAATACAGCCAATCAATTTCCAAGATCCAGTAATTGAGCGTTGTCAAAAAACCCGGCATCAATGTCCATCCCATTAATGCTACTGGTATCATAGTCTTGAGCGATCTTCCAACTTCCGTCGATCTTTTTTAGTACCACATGAAAACGGCCGTAATAGGTTGCGCCCTTCGCATCCTTCCGAGTGAAAACCACTTTATAATAACCCACTTCGTAGCCAACATCCTCGCCATACTGCCTGGAGTCGAAAGCAAAGTCTATCGTTATTTTTTGACCCTCACTCATAGGTTGCCAGTTTTTATGACTGTTTTTATAAGCCTCACCAATAAGTAGACCACCATCCGTGACACGAAGGACATCATCGGTATGCAAGTTATTGTAGGCAACAAAATCGCGTTGTTCGTAAGATTGCTTAAATACTTTCCAAATTTGATCATTCACTTCTTCAATTGACATTACTTCTGCGTTTTGAGCATTCAAAATTGAGCCGGTAAGAAGAAAAAGTAGCACGAATTGTATGGATTTCATATCGCTGATTTTTAAGGTATAACAAGATACATAATTTGTTGGTAGGCCTCCCACTACCATGAATACACACTTTCACAAAATATTCACACCTTCTCCAATTTAAACTCGACCGATATTTCGTATCTTAGGAATTGCTTAGGATGGATCGACATCTACTTTCTTCCAATTTTAAAGATCATGAGACACACAATTTTATATCGGTACATTTTCTTCGGAATTGTCCTCGCAGTTTTCGTTCTCTATGGCAATACACTAAAAGCCCAGGAGACGCTCAGAGAATACAATGGACTTGCTATCGATCAGGAAACGCAGGATCCGTTGGTTTTTGTTGGGATCTCGCTCAAAGGAACTAATATTAGTACGGTGTCTAACACCGAAGGAGAATTTACCCTTAAAGTCCCTATTACAACGACCGAAGGCGTTGTTGTGCTGTCATTGTTAGGCTACGAGCAGAAAGAAGTGGCGCTGGGTAGCTTAGGCACTAGTTTCGGCAAGGTGTTACTCACCCCCAGAGTGACCAAGCTCAGTGAGGTTAACGTCACGACTTTTAAGTCGGCGGAAGCACTGGTGCGTAGGGTTTTTGACGATAAAACGATAAACAGCACGAACGAGATCGTATTAATGACCGCCTTTTATCGGGAAACGATAAAGCGTCGCAATAGAAATGTGTCCTTGACCGAAGCGGTTGTAGATCTCTACAAACAGCCCTATAGCACAAGCAAACAGGACGTGCTGGTACTCCACAAAGCAAGAAAGAGTACAGACTACCGTCGACTGGACACGGTCGCAGTCAAAATGCAGGGAGGGCCTTTTTCAACCCTCTATCTGGATATCATGAAATATCCCGAATACATCTTTAACGATGAGACCATTGATTTCTACGATTTCCATTTCGAATCGCCTTCGACGGTGAATGACCGACCCGTGTATGTGGTTCGGTTTAAACAGAAAGCCGCCGTGATTGGTTCCGGATATTTGGGCAAATTATATATCGACGCCCAATCGTATGGCCTGGTTAGTGCTACCTACAGTTTGAATATCACCGATAGTCGCGAAGCCAGCCAACTTTTTGTGCGTAAAAAACCAAAAGACATCAAAGTGGCACCGCTAAAAGCCGTGTACCGTGTTGATTACCGACAAAAAAATGGAAAGTGGTATTATGGGTATGGAAGTGTATTGGTGTCGTTTAAGATATCAAAACGACGTAAACTATTTAGTTCGGTTTATACCTTAGCCAGCGAAATGGCTGTAACCAATTGGGAGGTAGATGCCTCCAAAGCCGTCCCGGGATCGAAGGAGCGACTCAAACCTTCGGTTATCATAGCCGATGCCGTTTCGGGATTTTCAGATCCGGACTTTTGGGGCCCTTATAATGTCATTGAACCGGAGAAATCGATCGAATCTGCCATCAATAAAATAAGACGAAAGTTAAAGAGGAATGGTAGTTAATAATAAAGGACGTAAGTCAAACCAAGGCGGCCCTTTTCCGGACCGTTTTTAATGCTGAAATATCTCAACAATTCCTTAGTTTTGCCGCCACCAAAGTGAATTAAACCCTTACATTTCATGGATAAGATGTCTACCATTATTCTAGCAGGATCCCTTGCGATCATTATGTTAGGAATGGGTTTATCCCTAGTGTCGCAGGATTTTAAGCGGGTTCTATTGTATCCTCGCGCCATCTTTATTGGATTGTTCAATCAACTCATTCTATTGCCACTAATTGGGTTTGGGATAGCATCCTTCTTCGATCTCCCACCCGAAATAGCCGTGGGGATACTTATTCTGGCAGCCTGCCCGGGAGGTCCAACTTCAAACCTTATCTCCCACCTCTCCAAAGCCGATCTCGCTCTTTCGGTAACACTTACGGCTCTAAGTAGCCTGATCACCATTTTGACCATCCCTTTTTTGGTGAATTTTGCACTCGCTCATTTTTTGGAAGAAGGACAACTCATTGAGCTAAACATTTTGGAAACCATCGCCCAAATTTTCATTATTGTAGTCTTACCTGTGACTCTTGGAATGTTGATACGGCATTACAATCCCCAATTTGCAGGCCGAATGTCGAAGCCGGTGCGCATTGCATCAGGGATCGTACTGCTACTTATCATTGTGGGACTGGTCATTAAGGAAAAAGAAAACTTCGTTTCCTATTTCAAACAAGCCGGAATTGCAGCCTTCCTTCTTAACGTTATCACGATGTTCGTTGGATATTACTCGGCTCGATTATTCAAACTAGCCAATAAGCAGGCAATATCCATATCTATTGAATCTGGAATTCAAAATGGAACTCTAGCCATCACGATTGCCGTGGTACTCCTTAACAATGCAGCCTTTGCCATCGCACCAGCTGTTTACAGTTTGCTCATGTTCTTTACCGGAGGGATGATCATCTATTTAGGTAACCGAATAATTTCTTCGGAATAGTACGCTAATTTTTTTCCAATAGCAGTGCCGGTAATTCAAGTTGCTTATAAAGTGTATTAAATTGGGCCATTTCGGTGTTGATGATGGCATCTCTTTCAGTTGTATACGTACTCCAGTCATTTTTGAGATGTGTGAAACGTTCTTTGGCTCCCTCTGTCAAATTAGGGATTGGGCCATCGATAAAATCCTTCAGGAACAACAATTCGGAGTTTAATTTATTATTGAAATTGATGACATCCTGAAATGTTTTTTGCTTCACCTGAATTAAATTTTCCTCCCAGGAAGTAATACGTTTCTTCAGTTCTTCACCTTTTTCCAAAAGACTCTTGGCGGCGTCATTATCCTTCAACAATTGATCATATCGCGCCAATTGTGTTTTCACCGAGCGCATTTTATTAACCGACTCGTGCATGTCTTTTACCAAACTTTCAATGGACTCCAACATGCGTTGTTGTTCCAGATATTCAACAGCCTTGCTCCGTACCTTCGGATTGGGACGAATAGTCACGTCCACTTCCGAAGAAATAGAATCACCTAAGGTCAATCGTAGCGTGTAGATGCCCGGAGCCACGCGCGCCCCTTGCAAATTTCCGAAAACAAATACCTTGTCCACGGCGGGTAGTGCATCTCTTCTGAAATCCCATGTAAATCGGTTATACCCCTCCTTGGCAGGCAATACAGCTGGTTTTGGAGGTCCTCCAGGCCATGACTTAAACCCTTTGTCTGGTTGATTGGTGATGGTGCGGAGCGTTTGTCCGTTTTTGATCACTTCCAATTTCAATTTCAGTGAATCGGGTTTTTTCTGAAGAAAATAGTCAAAAGTGACCCCTGTTTTTGGGTTTTGACCCACCCCCGGGATATTGGGTGGTGTGTTGCCGCCAAAGAATAAATACGTATCCTTCGGTTTGAAGATCGTTAGCGCTCCTTTGGCTGCTTTTTTATTCTGAAGAGGAGCCAGATCATCCAGTATCCAAAAGGAGCGACCCGCCGTTGCGGCGATAAGATCATTATCCTGAATCACCAGATCGTTGATAGGAACCACCGGGAGGTTTAACTGAAACGGGATCCAATTGTTTCCGTCATCTTCCGAAATATAGAGCCCGGTTTCGGTACCGGCGTACAACAATCCTTTTTTAACTTTATCTTCCCGAACTACACGTACAAATGTGTGTTCCCCGGTAATGCCTTGGGTAATGGAGCTCCATGTTTTTCCGTAGTTATTCGTTTTAAAAATATAGGGTCTCAAGTCCATGAATTTATACCGCATGACCACCGCATAGGCCGTGGCAGGGTGGTGGGGTGATACTTCAATACTGTTAACAATTCCTTCCGGAAGGTTCCTGGGGGTAATATTTTCCCAGCTAGCTCCACCGTTTCGGGTGATGTGAATGAGTCCATCATCGCTACCCGCATATAACACTCCTTTTTCGTGGGGTGATTCCACCAAATACATGATGGTGTTATAGTTTTCTCCCCCTGCGGCCTCATTGGTGTAAGGGCCTCCACCCGGTCCGTGTTTGTCGGGTTCATTTTGAGTGAGGTCCGGGCTGATCACTTCCCAAGAGGTTCCACCATCGACTGTTTTGAAAACATGGTTCCCCGCATGGTAAATGGTATTACGGTCATGTGAAGAACTAATGATAGGAGCGTTCCAATTGTGACGGTATTTGGCGTCTTTCGGTGCTTTACTTAAACCTTGTTCGGGATATTGGTTAATGGGTCTGCTGAGGTTGGATTCCTTCGTCCATCGGGCTATGATGCCCTGATAGCAACCGCCGTATACTTCGGTGGGATTATTGGGGTCGAAGGCCAGATAGGCACTTTCGCAACCCGCTACACTGTACCAATCCTTCCAATCTATTCCGAAGTCATTCGTCCTACTCGCAATGGCAATCGCCGAATTGTCCTGCTGTCCGCCGTATACATTATATGGGACCAAATTGTCCGTGATCACTCTATAAAATTGGGCCGTTGCCTGATTGCGTTGAGTGCTCCAACTTTTACCCCCATTGTTAGAGACATTAGCACCGCCGTCATTGGAGTTGATCATCTTTTGATTGTCATGTGGGTGAATCCAGAGATCGTGATTGTCCCCATGCGGAGTTGATAGATTTGAGAACGACTTGCCACCGTCGATAGATTTCATTACCGGGGCGTTGATCACATAGACCACGTTTTCATTTTGAGGATCGGTTTTTATCTCCATATAATACCAGGAACGGGCAATATTCACCCGATTCTTGTTGATCTGCGTCCATTTTTTACCGGCGTTGTCACTTCGGTAAACGCCCCCTTTATCTCCCTCGGCTTCGATCACGGCAAAAACGCGTTCGGGATTGGCTCTGGAAACCGAAATACCAGACTTACCAAAGGCTTCGGGCAGTCCTGCTTCCATTTGCTCCCAAGTGGTGCCACCGTCCACCGATTTGTACAAACCCGATTTCTCACCACCGCTCTCCATCGTCCATGGATATCTCCGGTGCTGCCACATGGCCGCGTAGAGAATGCGGGGATTTGTCATGTCCATGCTGAGGGACGACGCACCGGTTTTTTGATCTACATACAGCACTTTCTCCCAACTATCCCCTCCGTCGAGCGACCGATAGATCCCTCGTTGCGGGGAATCTCCATATTGCGCACCCTGGGCAGCAACAAAAATGATATTGGGATTGGTAGGATGAATGATCACATCCGAAATATGTCGGGTACGATCCAGGCCAACATGTTTCCAAGTCTTCCCGGCATCTGTCGATTTATACACTCCATCTCCCATGGAAGTCATCACCCCACGGGCTGCATGCTCTCCCATCCCTACAACTACAACATTTGGGTCACTTTCTGAAACCGCAATAGAACCTACGGTTCCTGTTTCAAAGAAGCCATCGGAAATATTTTTCCAAGTGATCCCATCGTCTACGGTTTTGTATACACCCCCACCGGTACCGCCCATATAATAGGTCATGGGCTCTGTTACGACTCCGGAACAGGCCACACTGCGCCCACCACGATATGGACCAATATTGCGCCATTTCAGATCATTGAAGGCTGCATCGGGTGAAACGTCTTTAGTTTTGGTTTGAGCGGTGGTAAAAAGAGGGAATAGAAGGAGGGTAAGGAATAGGTATTGTGCGATTTTCATACGGATTGGTTTTCGTTTCCCTAAAATTACGGAAATAAAAGAGATAATGAAACGTATGAAATAAGCACAAAAAAAAGCCCTCTAACTAATAAAAGGGCCTTTTAAAACAATTTAATATATGAAAATTAATTTTCGTCATCGCTGGTCTCAATAGCGATAATGGATTTCCCAGTCGGATTTAAGATCGCATTTTCATTCAAGTCAATAAAGTTTCCGGAATTGATCAACAACACGGCAGATATCTCATCAGCCTTTTTGAAGTTGTTTTCGGCAACGATGAATTCTCTCATGTTGCGGTTGTTTGCCAATCCAACAGGTAGTTGACCCGAAAGATCATTGTCAAATACGTTGAATACTTCAAGGTTGGCCAGTTCATTCAATTCGGAAGGAAGATCACCACTTAACTTATTACTACTTAGGTGTAGTTGCTTGAGTTCGTAGAGACTTCCAAGACTATTAGGGATCGCTCCGTTTATAGAATTGCCGTTTAGGGCAAGTACTTGTAAATGTTGAAGATTTCCCAGACTCTCCGGGATTCCACCACCAATTTTATTGAAGGATAATTCTAATACTTTCAGTTGGGTAAGCTCGCTCAAAGAAGCAGGTAAGAAACCTGTTAGGTTATTGAAGAGCATTCTTATTTCGGTCACATGACCATTGGTTACAGTTACTCCGGGAAAATTGGCTACCTCATCATTGAGGTCCCATTTTTGGGTCCATTGATCTCCGTGAGTTGAATTGTATAAATCGTGAAGCGCGTTTTTCTCACTTTCGGATACTTGAGCAAAAGCTGCTGTAGTAATTACGAGGGCAAAAAAGAAATTCAGTACGTTTTTCATTTTGGTTGAGGTTAAGTAATTTCTTACAATAATTGTTCAAATAAACAATATACAAGATTAACAACCAAAAATAATCGATGAAATGCACTATAAAATGTCAGAAATTTACTACTAATCGTTCAATGAAGGGCACATAAACCTCGTGGGCTCCTTTAAATGCTGCGACTGTGAGATCTTCACCGAAAAGTTCAATTCCTCGTGCTTTTTCTTCCAAAACCCGGGATTGAGTAATATATGGGTCCTCTGTTCCGTATGAAAATTGGATTCGAGTGCTTTTATTCATGTATTTGAACGATTCTGAGGTCAATTCCTTCGGAATACCACCACTTTGCATCAACAAGTGGTCACACTGGACTTGCCTGCTGGCAAGCCAACGACAGGCGATGGAAACACCTTGCGAGTAGCCAAAAACCACCAATCTTGGAACATCCATTGATTTTTCAGCATTCCAAACAGCGTCAACGTACGCCAGTACACTCTTGGTTTCTTCAACCGTATCCTCTCGAGTGAGCCAGGAAGCACCCACATGCTTATTTTCAGGGCCTTGATAGTACTTTGAAGGAGCCTGAGGTGCTATAATAAAATTCTCCTTCGGATTGAGACCTGCAAAATGCCGAATAAAATAGCGACTCAAATGGCCCATACCATGAAATACCAACCAAACGGTCTTGGTGGTAGAAGAGAATTCATTTAGTGTGGTATAGGTATTTCCTGCTGTGTAACTAACTCGTTTTTCTGAAGTCATTTTATCCTGCGTTTCGTATTTTTACAAATGTAATTTATTACTATGAGCTATTCCAAAGAAACGATCCTCCGAGAGTGTAATGCAGTTTGCAAAAACACCTTAATGGAAACCCTTTCTATCGAGTTTGTTGATTTTTCTGAAGATTCCCTCACAGCACGAATGCCGGTAACCACTAAAGTTCATCAACCGGATGGCGTGCTGCATGGCGGCGCTTCTGTTGCGCTCGCGGAGAGCGTAGGTAGTATGGGAGCGGTAGTCTTTTTAGGCGGGGATAAAGTTAGTATTCGAGGGATCGAGATTGCAGCTAATCATGTCAAGTCGGTTCGCGACGGATTTGTATATGCAAAGGCCTCCATACTCCACAAAGGAAAAACCACCCAACTATGGCAGGTACGGATCGTCAATGAGCAGGACGAGCTTGTATCCCTCGTTAAATTTACAACCATCGTCCTTGCTTCAAAATGATAGCATTTCAGGAATTATTTCAAAAAATACGATCTCAGTACGAAAATGGGTTGCCATTTGTCGCATACGCTCTTCCGAGCAATGATGAAGTTGTGTGTTTGCTGCAGGAAAACGACCATGTGTATACCGCGAACCATTTTTCGGAGAACGGATTCGTCTTTGCGCCTTTTAACGTAGGGGATACATTATTTTTACCCGAATCCCATATAGAATCGCTTTCAGCATCTATTTCCGACGTAAAAAGTGTGCCTTTTGGGATTCATTCGGAAATGGATATTTCAGAAAAAGAAACCTATAATACCTTGCTAGAGAAGGCTATTTCTTTTATTTCTGAAGGAAATGCTTCCAAGATCGTGACCTCGCGAACCAGCAAATTTTCGTTGCATAATTTCGACCTTAAGTTACTCTTAGAACGCGTCATGGCTCTGTATCCAATGGCTTTTCGGTACGTTTGGTTTCATCCCGAAAGCGGCCTGTGGTGCGGAGCAAGCCCCGAAATTTTAATCACCACCAAAGGCAACAAATTTGAAACCATGGCACTTGCAGGAACTCTTTTGTATGAGCCAGATCTTCCTCCCCAATGGACAAAGAAGGAGATCAATGAGCAAAAATGGGTTGTCGATGCACTCACCGATAATTTGGAAAAGGTATCTTCGATTCTCGAAATATCGGAGGTGTATGATCACAAAGCCGGTTCACTGGTACACTTGCGCACCGATTTTAGCGGCACTCTCAAACAGGACGGGAAGGGACTGGCTGCTTTGGTAGATTCACTTCATCCCACACCTGCGATCTGCGGTACGCCCAAGGACGTGGCAAAGAAATTTATTTTGGAGAACGAAGACTACGACCGATCCTTTTATTCCGGGTTTTTAGGCCCCATTGATCTTGAAACTGGTTATTCCCAACTTTTCGTCAATCTCCGATGTATGAAAATTGACGACGGAATGGCTAACTTATATGTGGGTGGTGGTATCACGAAAGATTCTCGTCCCGAAGATGAATTTTTAGAAACGGAAAATAAATTGGAAACTATGCGCCAGGTTATAGCTCCAATGATACAACCTAACAATTGACTTTGTACCTTTGCTCGAATGACCTTCTCCACCAAAACTCTTTCTCAAACCGTGACCCATTTATGTCTTGCCAAAGGGATCGATCATATTGTGATTTCTCCCGGCTCTAGGAATGCGCCGTTAACGCTGGGCTTTACCGGTCAGCCTGAGTTTCACAACTTCAGCATTGTGGATGAACGGTGTGCGGCTTTTTTCGCATTGGGACTGGCACAGCAGCTTGGACGACCTGTGGCAGTGGTTTGTACTTCCGGTTCGGCCTTGCTCAATTATTATCCCGCGATTGCTGAGGCATTTTATAGCGATATTCCCTTGGTGGTCTTATCGGCAGATCGGCCGGAACACCTCATTGATGTGGGTGATGGACAAACCATAAGACAGAAAGAGGTCTATGCCAATCATATTTTATATAGTGCAAATTGTAAAGAAGGAGATGACTATCAGGAGTTCAATGAAACCCAGATAAACGGTGCCCTAAATGCGGCCTTGGAACAAAATGGTCCCGTGCATATCAATCTGCCATTTTCTGAGCCCTTGTACGAAACCAGATCTACAGCGGAAGTCGTTCCAACTAATAGTCCTCCCAGGGTTTCTTCTGAAGGTTTTACTGATTCCCTTACCCCTTTGATCAAAAATTGGAATCGAAGTGAGCGTAAAATGGTGCTCGTGGGTGTGCTGCCTCCTAAGTCCATAGAAAGTGAGGTCGTAAAACATCTAGGTGCAGATGAAAGTGTGATCGTTTTCACTGAAACCACCTCCAATTTACATCATGAGCAATTTTTCCCAAGTATCGATCAAATGATCGCTCCCTTGGATGATAACGATTTTAAAGACTTGCAGCCTGAGGTGTTACTTACCTTTGGTGGGATGGTTGTTTCAAAGAAGATCAAGGCCTTTTTAAGAGCGTATCCTCCTAAGTACCACTACCACGTTGACCCGAAACGGGCAATGGATACTTTCTTTTGCCTCACTCAACACATCAAGAAGGACGTCAATAGTCTATTTAATATCTTATTAACTGAATTTAAGGAAGTTAAAAGTGATTATCGAAAGTATTGGTTAACCTTAAAATCTTACCGTTTAAAACGACATGAGTCCTATATGGAGCAGATATCGTTCACAGATTTTCTGGTCGTTGAGCAGATAGTAGCTGCGCTTCCTCAAGATATTCAGCTTCAATTAGCTAATAGTGCGACCGTTCGATACAGTCAACTCTTTTCTTTACATCCTTCTCTTCATGTGTTTTGCAATAGGGGCACAAGTGGAATTGATGGTAGTACGAGCACGGCGATAGGGGCAGCGGTGGCTAGCACACTTCCTACAATCTTTATAACCGGCGATCTTAGTTTTTTCTATGATAGTAATGCCCTCTGGAATGACTATATACCGGCTAATTTCAGAATTATAATACTGAATAATGGAGGTGGTGGAATCTTTAGAATTCTACCCGGTAACAAGGATTCGAAGGAATTTTCGACGTATTTTGAAACCAAACATGAGTTAACTGCTTCCCAATTGGCAAAAATGTATGGGTTTAAATATAAGGAGGCAAGGGATGTTGCTTCGCTTAAAGATGCCTTGAACGGGTATTTTAAGAATACCGGTGCACCCAAGATCTTGGAAGTTTTTACTCCTTCCGAAGAGAATGATACAGTCTTGCTGGAGTATTTTAATTTTTTGAAATAGAACTTTGTTCTAAAACCTCTAATGCCCATAATTTGGCATCGGACAAATTATCGAAAGTCCCACAAGGTTTCTTAATAAAACTCTTTTCCAACAGGGCTGTTTCGTTTTTTACGAAACCATAACTTACAATTGCTACACCTTTCAAATTTGGTATCATATTCAAGAACTTATAATCGTTGGGATCTACCGAATATGAGTTAACACGATTCGAAATATATACCACGGGCTTTATTCCAACTCTTTTAACAACATCGAGTAGAATTGAGAGTGCTGTTTTGATGGAAATTACCACATTTTCTTTTCCTTCCATCACTAAGATGTTGTCATAGAAGTAAATAGTTCCAAGTTCAGTATCTAATACCTCTTTTACAAGTAGGTCTTCAGATAGGCGGGGGGCATATGAATTATCTATCATACTCCGAATGTAGGAAAATACATCGCACAATGTATGTCTATTCCTTGTATTTTCGACAAATTGTAAAAATGTTCGATGATAAACGTAAAATGGACTATACTAGATTCGTATTTCTAGCTAAAATCGCACGATTTTTAAAGTCAATCAGTCTCATTTTCAGAAGCTGACAACATCTTTTTTTTTCGTTCTAATATGGCAAGCGCCCATTCATACGCATCTGTGATGTCTTCAAAAATCTCCAAATCCTTTGTAGAGAATGATTTTTCCAACATTGCATTTTGCCGGGCAGAATCAAGTTTGCTGACGATTGCAATCGCTTTCAAGGAAGGAATTTTATTTAGGTATTTGTAGTCATTAGGATCCACCGAATATGAATTAATTCGATTAGAAATATAAATAAATGATCTAAATCCTGTGATCTGTAGTCCCTTCAGTAAGGTGGAAAAACCCGTTGAATAAGAAAGTGTTACACCTTCTTTGGCCTCTACAACCACCACCTTTTTATAGAAGTATATCGTGCCTATTTCAGTATGGAGTTTTTCTTTGAAACCGGCAGTTTCAGGTAGGTTGTGGGGATTTTTAATGCTCATGCTTATGCTAATGTAGTAAATAGATTTTTTATTTACCACGCGATCTTACACTTATTTTAAAAGTAGTTCTTGTGCCCATAGATATGCTTCAGATAATTCTTTAAAGACCTTAAACGGACGTTTAAAATACTTGCCGCCCAGTTGTTGGGCGTTGTCCTCGTCTTGTTCCAAGGATACTATGGCAACTCCTTTTAAAAAGGGAGCAAGTTGGAGATATTTGAAATGTGAGACGTTGGGTTTGTAAGAATGAATTCGGTTGGAGATATACACCCATGGTTTGTGATCTATGTAATTTACTCCCTTAACCAACAAACTAAATCCGGTCTTGTAGTTTACTTTGGCATCTGGTTTCCCTTCAACGATCACAAGACTATCGTAGAAAAATACATTGGCAATTTCACTTTCAATTTTATGCAATAGCACAGCCTCTCCGGGGAGTTCATGCGGGTTGGTTAGTTTCATACAGACTACAAGTTAAAAAAAAGATTGGGATTCCTACAAAATTGAAAACTGGATAGATTCTTTCGTTAGGAGAAGTTGTACCTTTGTGCGATTATGCTGCAATTAGGAAAATTTCAAGAGTTAACAATCCTCAGGGATACAGATCCCGGTCTGTTCTTGGGCGATGACGAGGAGAACGAAGTTTTGCTCCCCCATCGTTATAAGCCGGACCAGTATGCCATTGGCGATTCCCTCAACGTATTCCTCTATTTGGACAATGAAGAAAGACCCATTGCTACTACAGATGAACCGTTCATTACACTCGACGAATTTGCCTACTTAAATTGTAGCGCTGTAACCAAATATGGAGCCTTCATGGATTGGGGCTTGGTGAAAGAACTTTTTGTTCCATTCAAGGAGCAGGCCCGACCAATGAAAAAAGGTAATTGGTATATGGTCTATCTGTATTTGGATGAGCAAACTAACCGACTTGTAGGTTCGAGTAAAACCAATAAGTTTTTGAGCAACGAGAAGGTAGAAGTTAAAAAGCACGATGAGGTAGATATTATCGTGACCCATATTACCGACAAAGGGGCAAATGCCATCATCAACGGCAAGCATAAAGGATTAATTTATTTAGAGGACATATTTGAAGATATTAGAACCGGAGATAGGATCAAGGCGTATGTAAAGAAAGTACGGGATGACAATAAGATCGATCTGGTCCTCCAACCCGAAGGTTACAAAAGCATTGAGCCCAATGCAAAGTATTTAATGGACGAGCTAAAGGCTGCGGGAGGCTTTCTGCCTTACCATGACAAAACCGATCCCGAAACGATAAAAAATATGCTGGGATTGAGTAAAAAAAGCTTCAAGAAAGCTGTTGGGAGCCTCTACAAGAGCAAACACATTGCCATAAAAGAAGACGGTATAGAGTTGTTGTAATTTTCGTAGCTTTATACGAAACCAACCAAATTCGTATGAAAGCTTCCTCATTATTGATTGCCATCCTCGCGTTATTACTTATAGCTTGTGGCGAGAATCCTCCCCAACTTGAAATTTCCGTAACCCTTTCAGAAAAAATACAAAAAGAGTCCCTGGATGGCAGATTACTCTTAATGCTATCCAATAATAAGGAGAAAGAACCCCGATTTCAGATAAGCGATCGACTTGACGGTCAGCTCATCTTTGGGAAGAATGTCGACAATTGGAATCCCGGTGAGACCGTGACCTTTACGAACGAAGCTATGGGTTTTCCTATTGAGCAGTTAAGCGACATTCCATCCGGTGATTATCAAGTGCAGGCGCTGCTGCACGTCTATGAGACCTTCAATTTATCCACAGGACACACGGTAAAATTACCCATGGATAATGGAGAAGGACAACAGTGGAACAAGTCCCCGGGAAACATTTACAATATACCAATGTCGATTTCTTTTTCTTCGGAAAAGGACGCTGAGATTAACATTGTTATCGATTCTGTCATCCCGGAAATAGAGCCGCCTAAGGATACGGAGTGGGTCAAACACATAAAAATGAAATCGGATAAACTCTCCGAATTCTACGGCCGTGACATGTATTTAGGCGCACACGTACTGCTACCAAAAGATTTTGAAAAACATCCCGAAGCACGTTACCCTTTGATGGTTTTTCACGGACATTTCCCTAGTGATTTTGGAGATTGGAGAACAACTCCACCGGACGAAGATCTTCAACCCGAATACTCAGATCGATTTGGCGTGGAAGGGTACAATATCATTCAGCAACAGGAAGCATATGATTTTTATCAGCGGTGGAACGAACCCGATTTCCCGAGAATACTTATCGTTGAGATCCAACATCCAACTCCCTATTATGACGATAGCTATGCCGTGAACTCAGCTGCGCAGGGGCCGTATGGGGATGCAATTACCTACGAATTGATCCCTTACATCGAAGAGCAATTTCAAGGACTGGGTGAAGGCTGGGCTCGCTTTTTATATGGTGGTTCCACAGGAGGATGGGAAGCTCTTGCCGTACAAGTGAAATATCCCAAAGAATATAATGGCTGCTTTGCCGCCTGTCCGGATCCCATTGATTTTAGGGCCTATTGCCTTACCAATATTTACGAAGACGAAAATGCATACTATTATGAAAGTGACTTTCAGAAACTGGAGGTGCCAGGTCATAGAGATTATTTAGGGCATGTATCGACAACGCTGCGACGTTCCAATCATTTGGAGCTTGTGCTAGGCGATAAATCGCGTTCCGGACAGCAGTGGGATATTTGGGAAGCAACCTATTCGCCTCTAGGTGATGATGGATATCCACAACGACTTTGGGATAAGTACTCCGGAGATATCAACAAGGAAGTTGCCAACTATTGGAAAGAAAATTATGACCTACGTTATATTCTAGAGAGGGATTGGGATAAAGTAGGAGAGCAGCTAAAAGGAAAGATCCATATTTATTGTGGCGATATGGATAATTACTACCTAAATAATGCCGTCTATTTAATGGAAGATTTTCTAGAGAGTACCTCAAACCCTTATTATGAAGGAGAAGTGGATTATGGAGACAGAGCAGAACATTGCTGGAATGGGGATCACGAAAATGGTAATCACATTTCACGGCTTCGTTACAACAGTATGTATTTGCCAAAGATCATGAAACGCATAAAAGAGAGTGCACCTCCGGGTGCCGATCTAACAAGTTGGCGCTACCAATAATCTTTTAAGTGTGAAATTAATACCTTCTACGACCAGCGTAAAAACTGGATGGAGCGCAAAAATAAACGCTTCGGGATTCTTGATAGACGGTATTGCGAACGCCGTGACTTGAGGTGCCGTCAAACGAATTACTACCATTCACCGAAACCGAAAATCCAAACTCTTTTTGATTGAGCTTTGGTAAGTTAACTGACGGTTGTTGTAAATAACTGCTGTCATCTTCCAATGCCGTCATCATATCAACAGCTTGCCAATAATTGTTGGAAGTAACTTTATTGAAGTCGGTGATATGCATTTTTTTAAAACTCCGAGTCTCTCCAAAATCAATATCAAACGCACTCAACTCTTCCGTTTTCGGGAGGCTTTCGTCACTCATTGAGAAATAACGAGTCTCCAGGTCGTATTGACTCACCGCCAAGGCAGGTAACAAAACTAGTAAGAAGAGCATACGTTTCATGTCGTCAAATATATCAAAATTCGAGCCACGCTATCAGGGCTTATTATAAATTTAACTTTTTGGAGGTAGCCTTTGGAATTGCATCTTTATGCACCGTAATACTAATTGCCTTGAGACGCATATACGACTCGCTAAAATATACATAACCGCCATTCGCATTTCGCTTTTCATCGTCTCCCCAGCTGTTTTTAACTTTGTAATATTTGGTTCCGTTTTGATCGCGTAGCGTTCCGGTAATGTGCATTAAATGATCATCGGTTGTAGTGAAATTCTCAAACTCGTCCTGTCTGTATTGCTGACTAATATTCTTTTCGGGATAAACGCCTTGCAGGGCTAGTTTGTTATTGGCAGATTCCTTCGGAATGACAGCCACCCCATCCTTCGAAGAGAAAGTGCGTTCGCTTACATCGCAATCCAGTTCCACGGTGTAACCGTTTTCAAGAGCGTGGTCAATGGACTGCATTAATTCATCCAAGGGAACATTATAAAAACTTCCGTAGCTCCAATTATCCGGGATATTCAGTATAAATTCTGAATAGAACGGAGCATGGGTAAAGGAGGTGATCGTAACATAATCTTTGGGAACAATTCCCAACATATCCCGAAAGGCGGTTGGGGTATACGATTTTCCTTCAAACATAAATGAACTGGGATTCTCACCAATATATGAGCTTAAGACGGCATCAACTGCCTGCCTCCATTTTTTACTTAGTTTTCGGCCCGGATTGTCCACATAGGTCTCGACCATCGCTTTGATGACCGCCACCATTTCGGCGTGATTATGTCGCGTTTCCCCTTGAAATAAACCGCTGTAGGCCTCCTGAGGCACCAGGCCGTACGTTGCGACCGAATTGATCACGTCGTGTGCTAAACCCCCTTCACTGAACTGGGCCTTGCCCTGACGCATTACATAGTTTTCGGCCTTTTTTGGATAGGTATTGCGTACCGTATACATTTCGGAGAGATCGATCTGCTTTCCGGTTAGCCTTATGACCTCGCTTTCCAAAAATGAAGTACTTGAGAAGCTCCAGCAGGTTCCTGTATTTCCTTGACTGATGACGGGAGTGGTTTCCAGATCGATCACAGTGGTGAATTGATAGGGTGCTTGTCCAAATGTGATGGCTGTGATGAATAGAATTCCGAAGAGAAGAAAAATACGTTTCATGATCTTTGTTTTGAGAGGTACGCAATTTAATTATTTCCAAAGGATTTCTTTAGCAAGACTCCATACTTTAACGCTCATTTGATTTTCTCGTGAAGGGAACAAAGCTCACTGGCATCACATTCCGTTTGCGAATCTTCCCATTCTTCTTCCGCACCAGTACGAGTTGTGCATTATAATTGTTCGCGCCCACTGGAATTATCATCCTACCACCTTCAGCCAGTTGGTCCAAAAGTGGTTGGGGAATTTTGGCAACACATGCCGTTACAATGATACCGTCAAAAGGAGCTTCTTCCGGCCAACCATTGTACCCATCGCCAATCCGGACTTTTACTCCTTCATATCCTAAAATCTCCAGGATGTTTTGAGCCTTCTTTCCAAGGGGTTCAACGATCTCAATGGTGTACACTTGCTCGACGATTTCGGCGAGAACGGCGGCCTGGTAACCCGATCCGGTTCCTATCTCCAGCACCTTGGAGCTTTCTTCCAATTGTAAAATTTCGGTCATAAAGGCGACTATGTAGGGCTGCGAAATAGTTTGACCTTCTCCAATGGAAAGCGGTGCATCGATATAAGCCTTGTTTTGGGCATTATCCGGCACGAACAAATGTCGAGGTACCGTGCGCATAGCATTCAGAGTTTCCTTGTCGGAAATACCACGGGCCTGGATTTGATCATTTACCATTTGCTCACGTTTCTCGCTATATGGATCTTGTGCGATGGAGGCAACTGTACATACCATCAGCCCAAGAGCCGAGATCAATCTTATAGAAAACATAATTGTAAATACTTGATTCTGAACGATATTAAGGTACGAAAAATACCGGCTAAAAACTAAAAGTACCGTTGATGATACACACTAGATTTGGGTTTTTATATATAGTCTGAATTGTTTTTCTGAAACGAATAAGGTCATTTACCATTGCCGGGATAGATCTCATTCTGAAGGGAAAGCACAGAGCTAGCCTGATACAATTTTTCTATCTTTACATTCAAATTAGATACCTCTATGACACCCACTTGGAATACTGCCAAAGAATACACCGATATCACTTATAAAAAATGCAACGGGGTAGCGCGAGTAGCCTTCAATAGGCCTGATGTGCGCAATGCCTTCCGACCTAAAACCACTTCCGAACTTTTGGACGCCTTTCACGACGCCCAAGAAGATACTAACATTGGGGTGGTGCTACTATCTGCAGAAGGCCCTTCTTCCAAAGACGGGGTATATAGCTTTTGTAGTGGGGGCGATCAAAAAGCAAGAGGACACCAAGGCTATGTGGGAGAAGACGGTTATCACCGACTCAATATCTTGGACTTACAACGAATGATCCGTTTTATGCCAAAGGCTGTCATTTGTGTCGTTCCGGGTTGGGCTGTGGGAGGAGGACATAGCCTTCATGTGGTTTGTGATATGACGCTTGCAAGTAAAGAACATGCCATCTTTAAACAAACCGATGCTGATGTTACGAGTTTTGATGGTGGTTACGGAAGTGCTTATTTGGCTAAAATGGTGGGTCAGAAGAAAGCTCGGGAGATCTTTTTCCTCGGAAGAAATTACAATGCACAAGAAGCCTTTGATATGGGGATGGTGAATGCCGTTGTCCCACATGAACAATTAGAGCAAACTGCCTACGAATGGGCGCAGGAAATATTGGCTAAATCGCCTACTTCCATAAAAATGCTCAAATTCGCAATGAACCTCACCGATGATGGCATGGTAGGTCAGCAGGTATTTGCAGGAGAAGCCACCCGATTGGCCTACATGACCGATGAAGCTAAAGAAGGCCGTGATGCTTTTTTAGAAAAGCGAAAACCTAATTTCGACAAAAAATGGCTGCCATAATTGCAAGAAAATAATTATAAGAAGATTCTTACAATTCAGTATTCGGCTACGGTATTATCGTATTTTGAAGGAAATTAATTACAATAACCTCTCAATTATGAAAAAAGTAGCTTACGCATTCATCTTCTTGCTGATTGCATTTGGATGTTCCAAAGATTCCCCCGATTTAGAAGTAAACCTCGAAACCACGATCACTACAAAAGGACCAAAAGTAGATATTTGCCACCGACAAGGCAATGGAAATTGGCGTGTGATTCGCGTGAGTGTGAATGCCTTAAGCGGTCATCTTGGGCATGGAGATTCTCAATTAGTAGACAACGATGGCGATGGCTGGGTTGAAGCAGAAAATGAATGTGTTCCCGGTGGAGATTGTGATGATAACGATATCACTACTTATCCCGGAGCGGAAGAAGTTTGTGGGGATGGGATCGACAATAATTGTGATGGACAGATTGACGAAGACTGCTGTCCATGTTTTAGTTTGGACGATGTAATGGCAGCAACCAATTTGCGTTATTTCGATACGAACGATGGCAGTTACTGCAATAATGATGGCGTGGGATTTTGGACAGGAGGATGCTTATATGGAGTGTCCTATGATAGGTTTCTATGTGTTAGCGCTGACTGTGGTACTTTAATCACTACCCTCAGTGCCGCCGACAAGGCATCTTGTCAAGCGATCATTCAACAAGCTAAGGCCTTATTAAATCTCCCTGAGTTTTGTACTGGTCTAGGTCCGGTTCAAAATCAGGAATTTAATCCAGATCTTGACAGTCCTTTTCTCCCCAATTAGATTATAGAACACCCGGTTTGCGGGTAGTTAAGTTATAGTAAAAAAGCCACCCGACCGGGTGGCTTTTGATTAAATCTTTTTTATTGGTTCCGAGAGTCTAAAATTTAAACTTATTGTTTTAAAAGTCGCTGGGTCTGTGTTCCTAGATTTGTTTCCACTTTTACCATATACAATCCACTTCTAAGTGCTGAAATATCCAAAGTAGTCGCATTCGCACTTTTCATTACCAACCTTCCCACATTATCATAAATATGAACGGCCAATAATGTACTATTTCCTGGGATGGTTAGAGTGACTAAATCGTTGGCAGGATTAGGTGCCAGAGTTACTTGATTTTCTTCATAGAAGGAGGAAGTTCCTAAAATGTTTTCAGAAACTAGAAAGAATCCTCCGTTATTTCCCAAGGCCGAAATGACAATATTTCCACTTTCAAAATAAGGATAGACACTCCACGCACCATTAAACCCCGAAGAATTATTTGCCGGATACACATCAAAGAAGCCTGTTTCAACCAAAGTACCGCTAGAAATATTGGAGATATCAATGGCTCTCATACCAGCATTATAGCTGGCCAAATAGTAGGTGTCACCTTTCACATATCCATTATGATCTGTGGCTGCCGTGGGGCCGGTATACGTAAAGGACTCGGCTGGATTATCCAGATCGGTGATATCCACAATGATCGTTCGCGTGTCAATACCCAAATTGAGTTCATCAGATTCGTCCCCCATGATTATATAGGTTTGGTCCTCGGTTAACCATCCCTGATGGGCGTGCTCACTGCTGGAATAATTAAATGTCGAAATGAACTGAGGATTCCCTTTATCGGTCACATCAACGATCGTCACATCCTGATCAAATCCATTGTAGCTGAACAAAATTTCACGACCACTGTAATCCGTGTCCGGGCCATTGTAAATGACTATTTGAGCATCGTGGGTGAACACGCCGCTTACACCACCTTCATTAATAGGATTCAATGGATCTTGGATATTTATAAAATGCGCACCACCGCCAAATAAGTTGGTGCGTAAGGCATAGGCATAACCTGTAGCTTCATTGATGGCCAGATTGTGCGCATTGTTAAAGTCGGTGTAATGAGCATCCATCGTAAACGTCTCCGGCGGATTTGCAACATTCCTTAGTCGTGTTAGATCGAAGATCTGCATCCCATGGCTGCCGTTATTGTCACTTACCACGAAGGCATAATTGTTATAGGTCTTTATATCACGAGCTGTCGCTGCGCCCGTTGCGGTTGGCAGCTTCCCCAAATACACAGGAGCACTAGGGGTAGAAATATCAATAAATGCAGTTCCATTTCTCAAACCCACGATGGCGTATTCTTTGCCGTCCTGGGGATCGGTCCATCCCCAGGAGTCGTTTCCGCCAGTAGACCCCATTTCTGTTGCAGTGATATGAGCTAGTAGATCATATCCTTCGCAGGGATAGCTACCGGCAAACCCATTGGTACATGGTGTCTGTGCATTTGATATAATTGTACATAGGAACAGGAAAACACTCAATTTTTTCATTTTGGTAATTTTTCGAATTAATTAATGGAGATAGGGCTAAAGATAACTGATAATCCACAATAATGTTTGGCATTAAGGAATAGATGTATATCGGATATATAATTCGAGCCAATGATAGCATTGATAATCCGAGTTAAGATTACACTAATTGATTGGTAATAAGAAAAATACGTAGATATACGTATTGGGGTTAAATTCACTTTTTGGTTCATTTATATGAGTAATATTTACGTTTCAAGGAATTTAAAATGACCTATCGCAAAACAGATATAAGCATTTTATCCATAACAATGGTTTTATAGAATCCGAAGCTAAATTCTCTCCCGCGGACGGCGAAAAGCGTATAGAGTAGCCATCTAACTAATTTTTATTAATATGAAAACCAAGACATTTTTACTTATGTTGGTCTCACTCTTTTTTGTGAGCAACTTTACCGCCCAAAACCTACAATTAAAATTTGACGTTGTAAACGCGACGGGCCTCGACCTTAAAGGGGTTTTTGTTTCTGAAACAGCTAGTGAAAATTGGGGCAACGACATCATTCCCGGTGATATCTTTACGAACGGCGCGACCGTCGAAGTGACAATTCCTGTCACCGAAAATACGAAGTGTTTGCATGATATCATGATAACCGATGCTACAGACGAAGGAAGGGTCTTCCCGGAAATTGATTTCTGTGAGGTGTCCAAGCTTACTTTCTTTGCGGGAAGCGATGGAGAAGTCTATTACCGTACCGAATGAGATACCGTCAAGATTAACAGGTTAATAAAAAAAGAGAAGTGACCCACAAGTCGCTTCTCTTTTTTATTTTGAGTTGACCATCAACCATCCAATGACCTCCTGTTAGTAAGCATCATCGTGTACGTTGGCGACTGCTCTTCCACTAGGATCATTCATATTTTTAAAGCTCTCATCCCACTCGAGAGCGATAGGTGTACTGCAAGCCACACTGGGGACTGAAGGAACACTTAAGGCTGCTGTGTCACTAGGGAAATGTTCTTCGAAGATAGACCGGTAATAAAATTCCTCTTTGCCGGTTGGAGTCTGAATTGGGAATCGGTATTGCGCATTCGCCATCTGCTCATCACTAACCTCCTTGTCGACCATTTCTTTCAAAGTATCGATCCAACTGTATCCTACACCATCACTGAATTGTTCTTTTTGCCTCCAAGCAACACTCTCCGGCAGCATGTCTTCGAATGCCTTCCGAAGCACCCATTTTTCCATACGCTCACCATTGATCATTTTGTCCTGTGGATTGAGTCGCATGGCGACATCCATGAATTCCTTGTCGAGGAACGGCACCCTTCCCTCAATGCCCCATGCCGCTAAGGACTTGTTGGCTCGAAGACAATCGTACATATGCAGTTTGTCCAACTTCCGAACGTTTTCCTCATGAAAGTCTTTGGCTGTTGGTGCTTTATGGAAATACAGATAGCCTCCAAAGATCTCATCGGCGCCTTCACCCGAAAGCACCATTTTTATTCCCATAGCCTTGATCGCTCGCGCCATCAGGAACATGGGAGTTGAGGCACGGATGGTGGTAATGTCATAGGTTTCCAGATGATAGACCACATCTCTCAAGGCATCTATCCCCTCTTGAATGGTAAACTTTATTTCGTGGTGCACGGTGTCTAAGTAATCCGCAACCTTTTTCGCAGCGGCCAGATCCGGAGATCCTTCCAGACCAATGGCGAAGGAGTGAAGTTGTGGCCACCAGGCGCTGTCCTTATCGCCACTTTCAATTCGTTTGTCGGCGTATTTTTTAGCCAAAGCCGAAGTGATCGAGGAATCCAACCCTCCTGAAAGCAAGACACCATAAGGCACGTCACTCATTAATTGTCTATGGACCGCTGCATCTAGCGCATCCCGAAGTTCAGCGATATTAGTTTCGTTGTCCTTTACGGCATCGTACTCCATCCAATCCCGGGTCCACCAGCGTTTGAGTTCGCCGTCGCTGCTATGCAGATAATGTCCGGGAGGGAACAATTCGATCTTGGTACAAACGCCTTCCAAGGCTTTTAATTCGGAAGCGACATAAAAAGTTCCATTCTGATCCCAGCCCATATATAAAGGTATAATTCCCATGTGGTCACGAGCGATAAGGTATTCGTCCTTTTCAGCATCATACAAGGCAAATCCGAAAATTCCGTTCATTTCATCTAAAAATGACGCTCCTTTTTCCTTATATAATGCCAGAATAACTTCACAATCACTCTTTGTTTGGAAATTATAAGTGCCTTCAAATTGCTCACGCAGTTCCATATGGTTGTAGATCTCGCCATTGGCCGCCAGAATCAAGTTGCCATCCTCGCTATACAAAGGTTGTTTCCCAGACGTTGGATCTACGATCGCCAGTCTTTCGTGAGCCAAAATGGCTTTTTCATTATCAAAAATTCCACTCCAATCCGGTCCGCGATGACGAATACATTTCGCCATGGTTAATAGTTGAGGTCGCAACGCTTCACTAGGTTGCTTGAGGTCGAAGGCACATACAATTCCACACATAATCTTACTTTCGGGTTTAATTAAATTCTATCCGCCTTCGCCAAGGCTTCGGCGGATAATTCCTGAAAAATATTTTCAGGAATTAAAAAACCCGTCAAGTTTAAAAACCTGACGGGCTATATATTGCGACAAGGTTTATGCTACGGGTTTCCGTTATTATTATTGTTATTATTTGAAACGTTGATAGACATCTTCCTTGATTTTGTTCTTTGCTTCGGTAAATATTGAACAAAATTGTTGAGTTTCCAAATTATTCCGAAGAAAATATCAGCGCGCTAAATACCGAATCCAGACTTCCACTAAGAACGCGTGTAAGACAAAAGCGAGTAGAAATGAGATCCCAAATACAGATTGCATCGACGTATCATTTGTCGCTAACAACAGCGCCATGATCCCACGAATGGTAGATACAGCGAGTGCTATAAAATATACCCGAGTCACCCAGTTTCTATGTGCATTGAATTGTTGATTTCGTGCGGTTGCATACGCCTTGTAAGTGCAAAACAATAAGTAGACACCAAATACAACGGTCACCACGCTCTCCAGCCAGTCTCCAAACGGATAGAAGACTCCCAGTACAATTGCTGTGAAAAAAATTAGCGTGCTTACCATCAAAAATAACTTTCCTATGAGACGATGTCGAGGAAAATTTTTATTTCTGAAAAACGGGATCAGCTGATGGGCTCCCAAAACAATAAATAACATTCCCGGTACAATATGCAAATAGGCGAGGAGTATGTGGTTTTTATAATGAAGATCAATTTTAGTGGGAAAGTGCCCATCCGGGGGATTGCTCATCAACCCAAGATGAATAAGCTTTAGCATTGAAGCCCAAAATAGAATGGCAGCGATGGCAATACCGAGTACAGTAAAAAAATATCGTAGAAATACCTTCATCTTGTAATGAAATGGAAAGAAAGGTACAAAACTTTGAAATACAGGCGTTACCGAAGTTTTGGATAGTCTGAGGGATTCGCTTCATGCATAATCATATACACCTTTTCGAAAATATCCTCGGCTGAGGGTTTTGAGAAGTAATCTCCGTCGGTTCCATAGGCGGGACGATGTGGTTTTGCACTCAAAGTTTGCGGTTTGCTATCTAAATGCCGATACGCATCCTGCTCGTTGAGCACCTGATTCAAGATATAAGCTGATGCCCCTCCCGGGACGTCTTCGTCAATGATGAGCAATCGATTGGTCTTCGCAACACTTTTTACGATATCCCGATTGAGGTCCAATGGTAACAAAGATTGCACGTCGATCACTTCGGCGTCGATGCCCAGCTGCATTAATTCTTTCGCAACCTCTTGTACAATGCGAAGGGTACTTCCGTAGGAAACCAATGTAATATCACTCCCTTCTTTCACAGTTTCCACAACTCCGATCGGGGTTCTGAATTCGCCCAAATTAGCTGGCATTTTTTCTTTGAGACGATATCCATTCAAACATTCTACGATCAAGGCCGGTTCGTCACTTTCCAGGAGCGTATTGTAAAATCCGGCAGCCTTGGTCATATTCCGAGGAACCAAAATATACATACCCCGAAGCAGATGTACTAAACCACCCATTTGAGAACCGCTATGCCAAATGCCTTCCAGTCGGTGGCCACGGGTACGAACGATCAGGGGTGCCTTTTGTAAGCCGTTGGTACGATAACGCAAAGTAGCCAGGTCATCGCTCATGATCTGCAATGCATATAAAACATAATCCAGATATTGAATTTCGGCAATGGGTCGGAGTCCACGTAGCGCCATCCCAATTCCCTGACCCAAGATCGTCGCCTCACGAATTCCTGTATCGCTCACACGCAGATCACCAAACTTTTCTTGTAAGCCTTCCAATCCCTGATTGACATCTCCAATGGCACCACTGTCCTCACCAAAAACCAAAGCATCCGGACGTTCACTAAAAATGGCATCGAAGTTGTCACGAAGTACAACGCGTCCGTCCACTTCTTCAGAATTTGAACTATAGCTGGGTTTTACTTCGGAAATGTTCGTAGCCTTGTTGGCTGCTTCCGAATATAAATGGGTGCTATACTTGGGTTGTATGATCTCGAAATAATTATTCACCCAATCTTGTAGTTGGCGCTTTTCCGAAGTATTTTCAGAAACAACATATCGCAAAGCCTTCCGTGCCGCTGCGGCGATCATACCTCGCGAGGGTTCGGAGTCTTCGGCTAATTCGTTTTTAATTTTTTCAATAAAGGTCTTATTGGGGCTGCTTTCTGCCAAGTTCCCAACCAAGGTAACCGCTTCTTGTTGTTCTTTCTTTTGTGGAGCCAAGAAAGCCGTCCAGGCAGCTTTTTTTCCATCCCGCACTTCTTTCTTTAGGTCCGCATCCAACCTTGTAAGTTCTTCGTCCGACGCGATCTCGGCAGCGATCATCCATTCCCGCATTTTTAGGTTGCAATCATGTTCCCGCTCCCATTGAAGTCTATCTGCACTTTTGTATCGTTCGTGCGAGCCACTTGTGGAGTGTCCTTGTGGCTGAGTTAATTCGTTCACATGAATTAAGACGGGTACGTGTTCATCTCGGGCAATTTGCCCGGCTTTTTGGTATACGTCGATGAGTTCGGCGTAATCCCAACCTTTCACACGAAGGATCTCGTATCCGTTTTCGTCTTCGGTACGCTGAAACCCTTTTAGGATCTCACTTATATTTTCTTTGGTGGTTTGGTGTTTCGCATGTACCGAAATCCCGTATTCATCATCCCACACACTCATTACCATGGGCACCTGAAGTACACCGGCTGCGTTGATCGTCTCCCAAAACAGGCCTTCACTGGTACTCGCGTTACCAATAGTTCCCCAGGCAACTTCATTTCCGTTTACTGAGAAGTTGGTTTTATTTTCGAGGCCTTTGACATTTCGGAATATTTTCGAGGCCTGTGCCAATCCAAGCAGTCTAGGCATTTGCCCTGCCGTTGGAGAGATATCGGCACTACTGTTCTTTTGTTCCACTAAGTTGCGCCAGCTACCATCTTCGTTGATCGTTGGAGTACAGAAATGACCTCCCATCTGCCTTCCGGCACTCATAGGGTCCGCTTTAATGTCTGTATGCGCATATAATCCGGCGAAGAATTGTTCGATGGTTAGTTCTCCTATGGCCATCATAAAAGTCTGGTCGCGATAATAACCACTACGCCAATCTCCTTTTTTAAATGCTTTGGCCCAGGCCAATTGCGGAATTTCTTTTCCGTCTCCAAATATTCCAAATTTGGCTTTTCCGGTAAGGACTTCTCGGCGGCCCAGCAAACTACATTCCCTGCTAATTACTGCGATCTTATAGTCATTTAAAACTTCAGCTTTAAAGTCTTCAAAAGATAAGTCACTATTAGCTTGAGGGTTTGTCTGCATTGCATGGAGTTTAGGTCACACAAAAGTAGTCAAAAACGCTCAAATTTACAAGATGCCGTCTTGTTAAACTATTGCGAAAAATGCAATAATCAAGCGCTTTTGTTTATTTTATTTGAGATATTAATAAGAATGAGTCTAATTAGCAGTAAAAACGGCAAGCCATGAAAGGCGGTGTCAAACCAATCCTTTGCACTCATTCCTACGGCTCCTCCTGCGATCCATTTGAGCTTTCCCCAAAGGTGTGGCTCAGGAAAGAAGGGAGCCAAACCCAATGTGAGACAAAGTAAAATGATGAGCTTGGTATTGTTGATTATATTCATAATTGAATTATTATTCCCGGCGATGATCTCAATACCACTCCCTGGTAAACAATCCGAGTAGGGTACGGATGTCGAGTGTGACTATAAAACGGATCTTTTGATCGTAATTGGGCAGTCCGGGTTCCCATCCTAAACTTGAATAGAGGGGAAAGTAGATCTCAAAATAATCGGCGACTAGGCTAGCACGAATTCCCGAATCCCATACGCCTTTTGGCGCTTGCCCCTTGTTTTTTACCACCCCAATATCGCCATAGGCATAGATCCATTTCCAAATATTGGTGCTTCCATTTAGGGTAGCGATGTACTGATTGGCAAAAGCGGGTTCCAACTGTGATTTGAAGCCTCCTTCGGCAATGATCAATTGCTGACTGAATAGCCCCGTGTCTTCACTTCGGCCGTAATAATTGTAGTCGAATAGATAATCGGTGGGACGATCCAATGCAAAACTGAAGAAATCACTATCCTCTTCAGAATTATTAGAAATAAAAGTACCGGCATAGAATCTAAGGTTGAGTTGCCTATTGCTGTTGAATAATTTTCTATATTCAAATTGGGCCGAGAGTTTGCTAAACTGCCCAGAGATCTCAACGCCAAAAACACCTCGATAGTAATTGATCAAATTCTTATCGGAATAAACATATTTTGCATTAAAAACGCTGTAGTTAGGATCCTGATCCGGATCGTTGGGATCTTCATCTCTAAAAATATTCACATTTCGTACGTTGATAAATTGTCGTTTGTTCTTTCTAAGATCGCTATTGTCCCGAAATGCAAAGACCACAAAGGGTGAAAGTCGACGGTAAAACAATCCTTCGTTATACGAAAAAGTATTTCCGGACAAGCCATATCGCGTGGAGTAGTGACTCCCGTTATCTTCCAGGCTCGTATACGAAATGGAGCCCTTACCAATGATGGTCTGTGATCTAAATCCGTATTGCGGGATCAATTTGTAACTCAATCTTTTGGGCAGAAAGGTTTTGGTATTTACTTTCACTCCCATGATTAACCCATCGTATAAATTGTACTGTACTTCGGGCATAAAAAACAATTGGTTGTATTCCGGGTCCTCCACATCCTGCAACAATCGAAACTGCAGGGGTTTATTTAATATACCTTTTAAACTTTTGTAATTGTTACGACGGTTAAACTCCGGGATCAGACCTTCGTGGTTCAACGCCAGTTTACGAACATTCTCCTTCGGAACCATCAGCTGTGTGATCTTATCAACCGGATCCAACCATTTTTTAAAGACGACCTCATTCTCTTTTGTAAGGCCATACAGATCCACCGGCATGGTATTATCCCGCCTGTTTATTACAGTTACTTCCAACGAATCTCCCACTTCTCGCACCTTCTTTATTTTAAAATCTATGGTAGTTCGCTTCCCTACATAATCCTCAAAGAACCAATCGACCGGAAGCTGTGTATTTTGTTTTACGATTTTTTTAAATTCGGCAGGGGAAGTTTTTTTGAGTGTATATTCTGAATAAAAGTCACGAATGATCTTTCCCATTTCGGGCCTTCCAATATAATCACCCAGGTATTGAAATCCTTCTCCTGCATAATAATCGCTTGCAATGTTCTTATTGAATTTCACCAACGAATCCTTGGTCGTGACCAACGACTGATTCAAATTAATCCGGGCCATATTCATATACAGGAAAGGATATTGATCATTGAATTCTACGTCGGATGCATGGGACCATTTTATGATCCAAAAATCACTCACACTTCCCATGATCTTCATTTCCGGGTAATAAGCATCCACATATTCGATCATTAAATAGATCTGCAGCGCCCCTATTAACCAATGATCTTCCCGGGGATTGATGGGTAGCACGGTGCTAATGTACTTTCGAGTGGTGGTTTTAAGCAATTCCATGTCCAACTCGAACCCCTGTGGAAACGGACTTATAAAATCGGGTAATTGGTTCAGGCCGTAGACCGGACTTGTTCGGTAATCACTATCCGATATCAAAATTTTATCATGCGGGTAAGGCCCTAACTTTTCGCTTAAAAAATGGGTCACCCGATCCACCAAAAGTGCCCTTCCCGCCGGAGTCACTTTTTTATCGGTTAAGTTGGTGACTACTTCTACCTGATCTGTAAGTACAGATCGAAAACTTGGTACCTTTTCCAGATAGATTGGAGTTTGCATCCGGGATTTGCCTTCCAGGTGTACTTGTTTTTTATTCTGAATACTTTGTTCGTCAATAGCATTCAAGTCGGTAAATAAGGCATAGTTATTCGGAAAAGTAAACTGAACGGAATAATCCGTCGGCAACTGAAAATAATCGTCGGTATTTTTGTGACTATACGCCTTCCATTCTCCATCATAAACAGCCGGAGTGATTAGCCAATACTTCAATCTATATTCGTCATCCTTAGTAACACCAAATCGTGTAAATTTTGCCTCAGGTAGTTTAACAGTATAATTTAAGTGAAAAGTACGACTCGCTCCAGGCGCAAGTGGGGTGGGGAGTTTGATCAATAAAATATCTACTTCGTCTCCACGACGCCAAGATAGTGGAGCGCCATTTTCATCGGTTATTAAATCAATATCTGTTCTTCCGCGCTCTTCATTTTTTTCGAAATGAAAGGCACTTTTAAAATTTTCTGAAAAGCGATTCGCCAGGGGAGTGGTCTTACTGGAAAAACTATTCGCCCAATCGTTAAAATAGAACTCGTTCAGCCTCTTTTCCGAAGTATTTACAAAGGTAATATTCTGATTGATCCGGATTGTGTGATCTTCAGGGTTTAGCGTAGCATTTACCTCAATGGCATGTTGCGCTTTCAGAGAAAACGAAACCAATAAAACCGCTATGATGCACCGTAATAGATTCAATTATTTAAAAAACAGTTAGTATTTCATGAAGGTTGGTGCCCAGTTTATTTTAGTCCTATTTGTATAAATCGTGCCGTATCCAATTCCGAAGAAAACACACAAAATTCGCGTATTAGTTGTGCCGCCTTTCTTAGACTAGAAATTTGGGCTAAGGTTTTCTTTATCATAGAAATTGTCGAGAATACTCAACACCTCGTCGGCTGTATCCACCAAATGGATCAAATCCAGATCATGTTCACTAATATTGCTATTGGCATCCAACAAGGTCGTCTTCACCCAATCCATCAAACCACTCCAAAATTCAACTCCAACCAAAATGATAGGAAACTTGTCAATCTTGTGTGTTTGAATCAACGTCATTGCTTCAAAAAGCTCGTCCAGTGTACCAAAACCACCGGGCATTACCACAAATCCCTGCGAATATTTTACGAACATCACCTTTCGCACGAAGAAGTAATCGAAATCGAGGCTCTTATCACTGTCGATATATGGGTTGTCGTGTTGTTCGAACGGCAGATCAATGTTCAATCCCACCGATGTACCACCTGCTAAATGCGCGCCCTTGTTACCTGCTTCCATGATTCCGGGGCCTCCACCGGTGATCACTCCATAACCGTGCTGGGTTATTTTTTGTGCGATCTGAACTGCCAACTGATAATATTTGTTATCCAACTTGGTTCGCGCCGAGCCAAATATAGAAACACACGGGCCAATACTGCTCATGCGTTCGAATCCGTTGACGAATTCTCCCATGATCTTAAAGATCGCCCAGGAATCGTTAGTCTTTATCTGGTTCCAGTTCTTAATATGCTTTTCCTTTCTCATATTCATTTACATCCAATAACTATTAGTATAACAATTAACTTTCCATTTTCCCCCGTACAAACTTCTAATGTAGTTCTTTTTTCAAGAAATGGGCGGTATGACTCTTTTTGTGAGTGATGATTTCTTCAGGACGACCGGTAGTAATTACTTTTCCACCTTTTTTGCCGCCTTCGGGACCAATGTCGATTACATGGTCCACCGTTTTTATCACATCCAGATTATGCTCAATTATGAGGACTGTGTTTCCTTTATCGACCAATTCATTCAAGACTTCCAGTAACACCCGTATATCCTCAAAATGAAGGCCGGTGGTGGGCTCATCCAATATGTAGAAGGTATTTCCGGTGTCTCTTTTAGACAGTTCGGTGGCGAGTTTAATACGTTGTGCTTCCCCTCCCGAAAGTGTTGTGGATTGTTGTCCTAGGGTGATATAACCCAAGCCAACATCGCGGATGGTTTTTAGTTTGCGATAGATCTTTGGGATCATTTCAAAGAAGGCACAGGCCTCGTTGATGGTCATCTCCAACACATCGTAAATCGATTTGCCCTTGTATCTAATCTCCAACGTTTCTCTGTTAAAACGCTTTCCTTGACAGGTTTCACATTCTACATATACGTCGGGTAAGAAATTCATCTCAATGACCTTTAAACCCCCACCTTGGCAAGTCTCACAGCGTCCACCTTTTACATTGAAGCTAAATCGGCCCGGTTTATAGCCACGGATCATCGCTTCAGGCACCTTTGCGAACAGATTTCTTATTTCTGAAAACACACCCGTATAAGTAGCAGGATTGGACCTTGGGGTTCGGCCAATGGGCGACTGATTGATATCAATCACCTTGTCGATATGCTTTAACCCATTAATCTTTTTATAAGGCATTGGTTTTTTTACTCCATTGAAAAAGTGAGCATTTAAAATAGGGTAGAGGGTCTCATTGATGAGCGTCGATTTTCCGCTGCCGGAAACACCGGTTACCCCAATCATTTGACCCAGAGGAAATGCGACGTCTACATTTTTGAGGTTGTTCCCCGTGGCTCCAAATAGTGACATGGTCTTACCATTTCCTTTTCTTCTTTTCTTCGGAATTTCAATTTCTTTAGTTCCATTAAGGTAGTCGGCGGTGAGCGTGTGGTGCTCCAAGATGGCTTCTGGTGTTCCTTCTGAAACGATCTCACCACCGTGTTTTCCGGCGGCAGGACCAATATCGATGACATAATCAGATTTTTGGATCATATCCTTGTCATGTTCCACGACAATGATGCTATTGCCGAGTTCCTTCAGCTTAACCAATGAATCGATCAACTTTTCATTATCCCGCTGGTGCAATCCAATACTGGGCTCATCCAAAATATAGAGCACTCCCACTAATTGCGATCCAATTTGTGTGGCCAATCGGATACGTTGTGCCTCTCCACCCGAAAGCGATTTTGAACTTCGGTTGAGTGAGAGATAGGTCAATCCCACATTCACCAAAAAACTTAGCCGTGCACGTACTTCTTTGATTATTTCCGAAGCGATCTTTTGCTGAGTTTCACTTAGGTCTTTTTCGATGTTATTGAACCATTCACCCAACTCAATGATGTCCATGGCGGCCAGATCGGCGATATTCCTACCATTGATCTTAAAATTGAGCGATTCTTTTCGCAACCGGCTGCCCCCACATTCGCTGCAGGGAATCTTATCCATGTATTCTTTGGCCCAACGTTTCAACGATTTGGATTCATTGGCCTCAAATGTCTTTTGTAGAAATGTCGCTACTCCGTCAAAATCGATCTTGTAATTTCGGGTAATACCCAAAGACTTAGAGGTTACCTCAAATGTTGAATTACCACCATGAAAGATCACTTCTTTGGCTTCCTTTGGGATACCACTAAAAGGATCACTTAGTTTGAAATCGTATTTCTGGGCGATCAATTCCAATTGTTTGAAGATCCAATTGTTTTTTTGAGGCCCTTGAGGAGCCAGAGCCCCTTGTTTAATGGACAACGCAGGATCCGGAACGATCTTGTCCAAATTTACCTCATAGAGCTGCCCAAGGCCCTTACAATTAGGGCACATACCTTTTGGCGAGTTGAACGAAAAGTTGTTAGGTTCCGGGTTGGGATAGGAGATTCCGGAGGTGGGGCACATCAATGACCGACTAAAATACCGAACCTCATCCGTTTCGTTTTCAAGCACCATGAGCACGTCATCACCGTGGTACATGGCTGTTAGGATACTTTCGGTGAGGCGTTTGTTTTCATCACTTTCTTTACTGATCTTCAATCGGTCGATCACGATCTCGATATCGTGTGTTTTGTAACGATCGATCCGCATACCTTTGGTAATGTCCAAAACTTCACCGTCCACCCGAACTTTTAGAAATCCTTGTTTGGCGATTTGTTCGAATAGTTCTCGGTAATGCCCTTTTCGAGAACGCACCACTGGCGCGAGAATGCTCACTTTCTTTTGGTCAAAATCCTTAATGATAAGTTGCTTGATTTGCTCGTCGCTATAACTCACCATTTTTTCACCCGTCTGATAACTATAGGCGTCACTGGCGCGGGCAAAAAGTAGTCGGAGAAAATCGTAGATCTCTGTGATGGTTCCAACGGTGGAACGAGGGCTTCGGCTGGTGGTTTTTTGCTCAATAGCAATAACCGGTGAAAGTCCTTCTATCTTATCGACGTCCGGACGTTCCAAACTGCCAAGGAATTGCCGGGCGTAGGCCGAAAAAGTTTCGATATAACGACGTTGACCTTCGGCATAAATGGTATCAAAGGCTAAGGACGATTTTCCACTTCCCGAAAGCCCCGTAATTACTACCAATTGCTCTCTTGGGATGGCAACGTCGATGTCCTTTAAATTATGAACACGAGCCCCTAAAACTTCAATTACATCCGCACTTTTTACCATAATTCGCAAAGGTACTTAAATGGATTGAAAATTCGATAGCCCAGGTAGTCTTATGAGCCAATTTTATAATTTAATTGGCACAGTACTTTAACTATTCGCCTCCTTCATAACAAATTGATAGAAGCTGGTCGCAATAAAGAATATACAACTTATGATTATGGAATAGCTTACCACTAAGGAGATGATGGGTAGGCTAAAAAGCACATAAACCAACGGTAGTAAGACACCGGCCAATACTAATACCAGGAAGATGAGGTATAAATAGCGAATGATGGAGGGGGTTTGTTTGTTTGTTTTGCTCTGCACCTGCACCAATTTCGGGATGACCTCATTGCTCATATATTCCCCTAGTTTGGCCAGAAATACCTCGTTGAATGAGGAGTCTTCAAAGGCTTCACTGTCGATGGCATTCGCCAGCGTCATGATCTTTTCCTGATGTCGTTCGAAAACCGCATTGTAATCCAATGACTCCTTAAAACTCCCGAATTTATACCCGAAATAGTACCAGAGCCCGGATCCACACTTGTGTTCCAGCCATTTCGAGACCATCTCTTTATCGTACATCTTGGGATAGCGTATAGAATCGGGAATGTTTTTATCCTTGGGATTGGTCATCAATAGTGACTTCATCTCCAAATAAAGATTCTCGGTATCCTCATAGTGGTGACTTTCCTGAAGGAATTCGATGGCTAGTTTCGATTTACCTTTATAGAATTCTTTGACTTCAAAAAAGGTAAGTCCGGCAAATTCATCGTCGATGTACTCCTGTAAGCCCGGCAACCAAAGCTTGGAACGCAATAACAGGTCAATAATACTCCTAAAATTGTGCATTTTCTGAGTAAACTTGCTCAACGTATCAATGGCAGTAGAGCGCACTTCCTTCAAATTAATGGCAACCCATGCAAGGTAGAGCATGATCATTGCCGCCAGGAAACCGCTAATTCCAATGAAGATATTGGTCATTCCGGTTAAAGTAGTGGTGAAGTTAAGGTCGGTGGCAACCTTTTGTCGTAGAAGGAAAATTAAGGCAATACAGAGAAACCCGCTCAAAATTAGCGGTATAAGGGCATATAAATCCTTTAGAAAAGATCTATTTCTCATACTGTCGGTTGCAAATCAAGAAAATTGGATAAGATCGCTGAAGAAGGTGCAGCAAATTGAAGTTCCCCCAAGAATCAATAATTGCAATTAAAGGTGTTTACTACTAGTTGAATTATCAAAAATACAGTAATTTCTTACAAAATGTAGTATAAACCCTACAATTCGTTATAAAGGTGGCTTTTATCGATGAATCACTAGAAATGGGCTCCTATGCACTAATATCCTACCGCAGTATCGTCTCCACGTGGATCCGCACCGCCTTCTAAACGGCCATCCGGCAGGGCAAGAATTGCTTTTACGCGTCCAATATAGGGTTCGCTTGTATCATCGATGATATAGCCTTTTTTCTCTAATTCTGTAAAAAGTTCTTTGCTGAATTGATTCGGCTCAAAAATCACCTTTTCCGGAAGCCATTGATGATGGAATCTGGGCGCATTGACCGCCTCCTGCATATTCATTTCAAATTCATAGACATTAAGAATGGTTTGCAACACCGAAGTAATGATCTTCGAGCCCCCCGGACTTCCCAGACTCATCCAAAATTCACCGTCCTTTTCAACCAGGGTAGGTGTCATGGAAGATAGCATCCTTTTCTGCGGTGCAATTGCATTGGCCTCTCCGCCTACAAGTCCGTAGAGATTGGGCTCACCGGGTTTGGAGCTAAAATCATCCATTTCGTTGTTCAGGAAAAACCCAAGTTCTTTCGAATAGAGTTTCGAACCAAACCAGGAGTTTAGCGTGGTAGTCACCGCTACGGCATTTCCAAACTGATCCACAATGGAATAATGTGTGGTTTCGGTGCTTTCTTTCTCCGCAAGTTCGTAGCCTCGTATACTTCCGAAGGAAATAGAAGCAGAAGGAGTGGCTTTGTCAAAACTGAAGTCGGCCATGCGGTCTCCAACATATGCTTTCGAGATGAGTGTGTCCACCGGAATCTCAACAAAGTCAGGATCACCCAAAAAGTAGCTTCTGTCGGCAAAGGTGCGGCGTTCGGCTTCTGCGATCACTTGAATGGCCTTTACACTGTTATGACCGTATTCTCGCAAGGGGAAGGGTTCCAATGATTTTAATAGTTGTGCCAGACAAACTCCACCGCTGGAGGGCGGCGGCATTCCTATGATTTTAAGATCCTTGTAGGTATATACCAGAGGCTCCCGAAGTTGCGTCTCATAGGCCTTGAGATCGTCTAGGGTCATTATTCCCCCATGGCGATTGACAAATTCGACCAATTTTTTGGCAGTTTCGCCACTGTAAAACTCAGAACGACCATTTTGAGCGATGCGTTCTAACGTATTGGCTAATGCTTCATTTTTAACCGTATCGCCGGCCTTCAGTTTTTGAGTGTATAGGGAAGGCTCTCCATTGACCCGTTCAATATTGGGTCCGTGCTCTTCTAATACAAGCGCTTCCTTTTCCGTGATCACATATCCGCGTCTGGCGAGGTCGATCACGGGCTGTAATAACTCTTCCATGGGAAGGGAACCTAATTTTTGATGGGCAGCAAATATGCCCGCGATAGTTCCCGGAACCCCAACAGCCAGTCCTCCTTCGGTACTTTTGGCGGCGATTACATTACCTGTTTCATCCAAATACATATTTCGGGAGGCACCCATAGGAGCCTTTTCCCGGTAATCGAAGGCACCAATTTCCCCAAACTGAGTTCGGTAGACAATAAATCCTCCGCCACCCAGATTTCCAGCATTTGGATAGGTAACTGCCAAAGCCATTTCGGTGGCAACGAGAGCATCGAAGGCATTGCCTCCGTTTTGGAGGACATCGGATCCAATTTTGGAAGCTTCTTCACGGGCAGAAACCACCATAGCGTTTTCGGTGATGAGCCCAATTTCGGGTACCTTTTCAACTACTTCGGGTAGCTCTTTTACTTCATTTCTGCAGGCAGTTAGTAGGGCAAGAAACAGTAGCCATTTCCAATTCATAATTCGGATAGTTTTTGTTGTGAATACTCAATTAATTCAGAAAAAAAAGAAGTGAACTCCGCTTCAAAGTCTGTGTAGAATTCTTCCAATTCCATAACCGCAAAGTTCATTTTGGACACCCCTTTGGTTCGCACATTCATTTGGTTGAGAATCTTACTTATTCCTTTGACAGTTTTATAACTCAAAAGCCAATTGTCACTGATCATATAGGGCATCATTCGTTTAATACGACCGGGCAGAATATCGTAGCTATTCCGAAGCAATTCATAAAAATCTTCCACATAAACATCGAGCGGTTTCTCATGGTAATCACGCCAGTTTTTGGCTAGAAAATGATCGTATAAAATGTCAACGATCACGCCACTGTAGTGCCCATAATTTTTGTGGAGTCGTTTGGTGCTTTTTCTCACTGTGGGATGTTGGTCTGTATAGGAGTCGATCGCCCGATGTAACAGGATTCCTTTTTGTATTTGAGAGGGGTATTTTTGGTACTTTTTGCCCTTGATCCCATCAGCGATAAAATTGCCGATCGTGATCGCTTCATCATCGCCGGAAAGGTATATATGTGCGAGAAAATTCATTCGGTACAATTTACAAAATTGGAGTTAGAAATGTGCTTTTAAAAAGTATCTTTGCGTAAAATTTCACCGGCATGACATTAATAAAATCGATTTCAGGAATACGCGGGACCATAGGCGGGAGTCAGGGCGAAAATTTAACCCCTATCGACGCTGTAAAATATGCCGCGGCTTATGGAAGTTGGGTTAAAAATCAGCGTAGTAAAGAGAATTATCGGGTGGTGGTAGGTCGCGATGCTCGTATCTCCGGCCCTATGGTGCAGCAGTTGGTGATGAATACCTTAATTGGTTTAGGGATTGATGTTATTGACCTTGGTTTATCAACCACTCCTACAGTGGAAGTAGCGGTTCCTATGGAACATGCTGATGGGGGCATTATCCTCACCGCAAGTCATAATCCAAAACAATGGAATGCTTTAAAATTATTGAATAGCAAAGGAGAGTTTTTAGACGCAGCAGCTGGGCAAGAGATCCTTGATCTGGCAGATGATGCGACGATCACATTTGCTGAAGTGGATGAGCTTGGAAAGATCCATCGAAATGACGCTTACATCGACATGCATATTGATGAAATACTTGAACTGGACATGGTCAATGTGGCTGAGGTGAAAAAAGCGGGCTTTAAAGTGGTTGTGGACGGTGTAAATTCTACAGGCGGAATAGCAGTTCCGCTACTTTTAGAAGCCTTGGGCGTATATCCGGTCAAATTGTATTGTACTCCCAATGGGGAGTTTCCGCACAATCCGGAGCCTTTGAAAGAACACTTAACAGACCTTATGGAGGCTGTTGTCAAGGAAAAAGCCGACTTCGGATTAGTTGTCGACCCTGATGTGGATCGCTTGGCATTCGTAGACGAAAAAGGGGAAATGTTCGGGGAGGAGTACACCTTGGTTGCCGTGGCAGATTACATTCTGAAGCACAATCCGGGAAATACCGTTTCCAATATGTCATCTTCGAGAGCGCTACGAGATGTGACTCAAAAACATGGTGGCACCTATACAGCCAGTGCGGTAGGTGAAGTGCATGTAGTACAAAAAATGAAAGATACGAACGCTGTGATTGGTGGTGAAGGAAACGGAGGGATCATTTATCCGGAGCTTCATTACGGACGGGACAGTTTAGTGGGAATCGCACTTTTTCTTTCTCATTTAGCCGAAGTGAATATGCCGGTAAGTGAACTACGGGCTACCTATCCTTCGTATTTCAGCAGTAAGAAAAAAATAGCATTGACACCTCAGTTGGATGTTGATGCCATCCTAAAAACAATGGCTGCTCAGTATGCTTCCGAAGAAATAAATACGATTGACGGGGTGAAGATCGACTTTCCTGAAAATTGGGTACATCTTCGTAAATCGAATACCGAACCTATCATTAGAATTTATGCAGAGGCTAAGTCGCAACAAGAAGCAGATACCCTCGCCAATAAATTTATTGATGAAATAAAAGAAGCTGCTAATCTTTAATTTTCATTATTTTAGGCCTATAAATTAAAAATGTCTCTAATGTCAACTCCATTAGTACATACCACTGTAGATCTTGAAGCGTATTTCAAGTCTTTTCGAAATAATATTATAGGAATTGATCAAAACTTTCAATCTCCCTACGGCCAGCAAACCATTTTGTATGCGGATTGGACGGCAAGTGGCCGTTTATACGATCCTATTGAACGGAAGATGATGAAGGAATTGGGTCCTTTTGTGGCCAATACCCATACCCGAACTACGGTGAGCGGAAATGCCATGACACATGCGTATCACGAGGCACGGGAAATCATTAAGAACCATGTAAACGCGAGTTCAGACGATGTGTTAATCACTACCGGAACAGGTATGACGGGAGCGGTTAATAAATTTCAACGCATATTGGGATTGAAGGTTCCCGAGCAGATCCACGAGTATCTTGAAATTAAAGAAGAAGATCGCCCAATCGTCTTTATTTCGCATATGGAGCATCATAGCAACCAAACTTCCTGGTTGGAGACCAAGGCAAAGGTAGTTGTGATCCCTTGTGATGCTGAGGGACTTTTCAGCTTGGATAATTTCAAAGCACTTCTTAAGAAATATGCTGATGAAAAAGCTTTAAAAATTGCCAGTATCACCAGCTGTTCGAATGTTACCGGGATAAAAACACCCTACTATGAGGTTGCTAAGTTGATGCATCAAAATGACGGACTCTGTTTTGTTGATTTTGCTTGTTCCGGTCCGTATATTGATATAGATATGCACCCTGAAGATCAAGAAGCATATCTGGACGCCATATTTCTATCTCCTCACAAATTCCTGGGAGGGCCGGGAAGTAGTGGGGTATTGCTCTTTAACAAAAAACTTTATAGGAATTTGGTGCCGGATTGCCCCGGAGGAGGTACGGTGACCTGGACAAATCCGTGGGGAAGTCATCGATATATTGATGATATTGAGGAACGTGAAGATGGTGGTACACCCGGTTTTTTACAGGTCATAAGAACTTCATTGGCGATGAAGCTAAAAGAGCAAATGGGTGTTGAAAACATTTTAAAACGCGAAGAAGAATTGCTCTCCTATCTTTTTTCCAGACTTAAATCTGAAAAGGAAGTCTTCATTTTAGCGGGTCAGCATGAAGACCGATTGGGAGTGGTTTCTTTCAACATTGGAAAGCTTCATTTCGATTTGGCAGTAAAGATACTCAACGATAGATTTGGGATTCAATCTCGGGGTGGTTGCAGTTGCGCGGGCACCTATGGGCATTATCTCTTGGGGATCGATCAACAAAGTTCAGATAGTATTATTTCGGATGTGGAATCGGGTAATATCTTATTAAAACCGGGCTGGGTGCGTATTTCCATTCATCCAACGACTACTAATGAGGAAATGAAGCAGCTGTGTGATGGTATCATAGCGCTTGCTCACAACTGGCAGCAATGGAAGGAGGACTATACCTACGAGAAGGGGATCTTTACGCATAAAGACGAAGAAGTTGATCCTTCGGTTTCGTTATCGGCAAACTGGTTTAAGCTATAATTATTGCTGTTCCGAAGGCACCTTATCCCTATATTTCCAACGCTTGTGGGTCCATAAATAATATTCGGGGGCTTCCTTAATTTGATCTTCCAACAACTCAAAGAATTTGTCGGTTATTTCAAAGTCCTTGTAATCATTCGCATTTTCGGCAAGGGAGGTAAAGCTCGCTTCATAATGTCCGCGTTTCACCTTACGTACGGCGAGATAGATCACAGCCATATCCAGTTTTTTTGCCAGCATTTCTGCTCCGGTGATCACCGGTACCTTGATCCCCATAAATTCTTTCCAATGTGCCGCTTTCCAGTGTTTAGCAGACTGATCCGAAGCAAAGCCATTGATCGTAAGTTCACCTCTAATTTTTTCGGCTCCCAATTTATGAATGGTTTCTTTGGTGGTAATAAGGTGGGTGTCGTACTTGGCGCGGATATTCTTTACAAGCTTGTCAAAATATTTATTCTCAATTTTTTTATAAACCACGAAACCCTTGTGGTTGACGTAGCGCTGTAGTATAAATGCCCATTCCCAACTCGCATAGTGGCCTAGCATGAGGATGATGCTCTTGCCTTTATCTTCCATTTTGCGAACTTCTTCGACATTGGTAAAAGTGAATCGCTTTCTAAGGTTTTCTTCGGAAATGGATAATGATTTAACCGATTCCAGGATCATATCACATAGGTGATGGTAGAATTTCCTAGATATGGTGGCTAGCTCTTTTTCCGACTTGTTCGGAAACACCAATCTTAAGTTTTCCCGAACCACTTTTCTGCGATATCCAATAAGGTGATAGATGATCACAAAGACAACATCCGATGTAAAATAAAGCATCGGCATAGGAAATTTGGAGACGATCCAAATAATAGGGTAGGCTAAAATATAAACTAGGCGTTGCATAGGTAAAGTTAGCGCAAAACTAACTATTTTTGATAAGTAGGCGTTATTCCTCTAAGGGTATTAAGAAAAAATTATGCTCGTTGGAATTCCGAAGCATATTTACTGCTCTTAAAATTTCAGAAATAAAATCAGTACACTTTAATGCAACACATACATCCCGCTACGATCGCAATTATTTTAATCAACGTTCTGGTCTCCATAAAGGGATTCAACGATTTTTCGTTTTTCGAAAAATTCAAGTTCAATATTGCCGGTATTCGAAGGGGAGAACAAATACGTATGTTCACATCCGGATTTTTGCACGTTGATTTCGGGCACTTGCTTTTCAACATGCTCACCCTCTATTTTTTTGCCGATGTGGTCATTCTTAATGTAGGCGTTCCCAAGTTTGTACTCATCTATATTTTAAGCTTGTTGGTAGGCAATCTTTTGTCCTTGTATTTTCATAAAAATGAATACCATTACAGTGCGGTTGGGGCGAGTGGAGCCGTCATGGGGATCATTTATTCTGGGATATTGTTCGAGCCGGATGTAACCATCTACTTCATGCCGGCCTGGCTTTTTGGCTTGGTCTATTTACTGTATACCCTCTATGGAATGAGAAAACGAGTTGGAAATATTGGTCACGACGCGCATTTTGGTGGCGCCGTGGCGGGGTACATAACCACGATCGCATTTGCTCCCTATTTGTTGGAAACCAGCCTGTGGTTGGTAGGTGTTCTTGCCATTCCAATTGTGGTATTATTTGTGTTATACAAATTGGGTAAAATTTAAATTCAGTAATAATGAAACAAATTGCATTAGTATTAATAGTAGCAGCCATGAGTAGTATGACAGCACAAACAGAAATGAAACCGTCCGTCGATGTGACGGGGGAAGGAATTGTAAACGTAGTTCCGGATCAGGTAACCGTAAAAGTTCGTGTGGAAAACACAGGATCCAATCCCAAAGAGTTAAAACAAATGAATGATCGCACGATAAGTGAAGTACTTCAGTTTGTAAAACAGATGGGAATTGCCGATAAATACGTTCAAACCGACTTTGTTAGATTGAGCAAGAATTATGAGTACAATACCAAGACCTATAATTATGTTGCGAATCAGTCTTTAACGATCAAGCTGGTGGATCTCAAACAATATGAAAGGGTGATGAACGGTCTTTTAGAAACCGGAATTAATAGAATTGACGGGGTAAGTTTTTCTTCTTCTGAAATGAATCAACTCCAATCTCAGGCACGGAAAAAGGCTGTAGAACATGCCAAAATGAAAGCCGAGGAGTATGCTTCGGTTTTGGGGCAAAGCATAGGGAAGGCGACTCAGATAAGTGAATTTCAGCAGATCAACACGCCACGGCCCATGTTGCGTAGCGCTATGGCTATGGACAGCGAAGGCGCACAGCAAACCTTGGCCCCCGGTGAGATGCAGGTATCTGTTAAAGTGAATGTTCGCTTTGTTTTAAACTAGTCGAGTAAGGAAGCGATCTTGGCTTCCAGCGCCGGTCCGCGCAAATTTTTATCGATGATGTTCCCTTTCTCATCCAAGAGAAAGGTAGCCGGGATACTTCGGACGTTGTACTGACGAGCGATGGGATCTTGCCAAAATTTGAGATTGGAAACATGGAACCAATCCATTTTATCATCGGAGATCGCCTTGATCCACCGATCTTTTTGACCGGCTTTATCCAGAGATACACTAATGATATTGAGGCCTTTGTCGTGGTATTTATTGTAGACTCTAACCACATTCGGATTTTCAGCACGACAGGGGCGACACCAAGAGGCCCAGAAGTCGATGATGGTATATTTTCCTAGGGCTTGTTGCAATGAAAGCATATTACCATCTGGATCTGGGGCTGAAAATTGAGGTGCTTCCCCCCCAATTTCGGCCTTCTTTCTAGCTTCCAAACTTCCTTTTAGCTGCGTAGCCAAATTATGCGAAGCCAGTTTTGGTGATAGGTTGTTGAGAATTTCTTTAACATCGGTGGCGTTGATCTGTTGTTGATTGAACATTTCAGAAAGCAACATCAATCCAAAAATGGAATTGCCATTTTCTTTGACAAATTTCCTTTTGTATGCAGCCTCTTTGGCGTTCAATGTATTGTTTTCGTTCCTAAGATCGGTAGCAAGTATGCCATCCTGTTCGAGGCGCGCCTTGTTGAGGGCAGCTGTTGTCTCCAATCGCTTCTTAGCAATGGCTCCCACTTCTTTCTGGAAGCTGTAGTACAATTCATTTTCTTTTCCTCCCACAATGACCGATGACGCCAGGCTGTCCTTATAGATAGTGGCTTTTAGATCTTCATTTTCATTAAAAAATAAGATGTTGGCGTTAGAAGTCCCCATTCTGAGGAAATGCAAGGCGCTAGTTTCAGATTTTTCCAAGGTAGTTGAAAATTTTCCGTTGGTCACTACTAAGGTATCCAGCACTTCGGACTGGTTATTACCATCAATTTCGAATAAATACACTTCGGTACCATCTGCATAGCCCATCGCATTACCTTCCAGTTTAGCACTACCGGAATCGTTTTCAGCACATGAAATGAAAATTATTGTAATAAAAAGATAGATAAGTCGTCTCATTGTATAAGCATTTGTTAGCGGTACAAAAATAATAGTATTTTCTTCTGAAAAAAATTGAGCCAGCTCAAAATAGTGTTAATAATACCGTAAAATACTGCGGATGAACTATCTTTAGGGTTCAAATAGAATTAAAAGGGGCAATATAATGAAACAACCAAAGGATGAATTTCCTTTAAAGATCGAAATTGGTTTCCAAAAATTATTGGAACGTTATGAGAATTTGGCAGACTCTAAAAACGAGGTGTTTAGGAGTAGGGCTGAGAGGGTTCTTGAATTGGCCAAAAAGTACCCAAAATTGCGTACTGGTTTAAGTACCGAAGCTCAGGTTAGAAAATTTAAAAAGCAGATCGATCTGCTATTTGAAGACTTGTTCCCTTCTGTTCTGGGAACAAACGAGATCAAAATCGCGTCGGTACCCTACCGAGAGATTATTTTTAAATCTTCCGAACGCTACAAGAATATATTGGATGTAGCGGGCGATAAATTCACTGGAAAATTAAGCGATTTTAGTGATGAGCTCAACTATGTGATGGGATGTAGCATCATTTTGATGTTTTACTACGGTTTTAGAATCGACTTTAGACGGCCTACCTATTATCATATTCCCGATGCAAACGGAATTATGCGGTATTATCGGGTGATGTACAATGCCGATTTTACTGAAATTGTGAAGACTGATAAAGCTCCGGAGATCACTCAAGAAGACGTCGATCTATTGTTGGAGAATTTTGAGAACGTTGCTATTTGGAAAGAGAAATTCCCGCCGGAGAGTTATATTTTTAAAGGTTTTGTGATTGCATCACTCTTTGATGTTACTTCCGATGTCTCAATCTCAAATTTTAAAACCAGCCTCCTTAAGAGCGAAAATAATCCCGATAGTGATGAAATGGACTTTCAGGGAATTTTTCAATCGATCTTTAATTTACCCAGTTTGAAGGTGGGCTATACAGATTATAACGAGGAAGATGAAACCTTCGAAATGGCCATTGGCAATCCATTGGAAAGCACACTTTTGGATGGACAAAATATTTTACACTGTCAAGATGCATTATGTGATGTTTCCTATTATAAGTTATTCAAGCAGAACGAAGCATATGTGGTCACCAACACACCCAAGTATCACAAGCTTTATCCCGACAATGTGTTGTATAAGAAATTAGCAAAACAGGGGGTGAAAAGCGCCATATTTGCAGCCATCGTCAATGAAAATAAGGTGCAGGGCATATTGGAACTCACTTCTCCGAACATTAATGAACTCAATACTGTAAATGCAGTAAAATTGAAGGATATTATGCCCTTTTTGGTTGAGTCTGTGGTTCGAACCAAACAGCGTTTTGAAAATGAAGTAGAGCTATTGATACAGAATGAATGTACTTCAATTCATAAAAGTGTCCATTGGAAATTCAGAAAGGAAGCGAAGCGGGTTCTCAAAAAGTATTCTGAAGGAAATCAGGCAAATTTCAGAGAATTGGTTTTTGATGATGTATATCCGTTGTTTGGACAGGTGGACATTAAAGGCTCTTCTATGGCGCGTAACATTGCCACAAAGCAGGACCTGTTGTTGCAGCTGGATCAAATTCAGAAGATGATCCGCAAGATCTATAAGATCGAGGCATTGCCTATTTATGAGCAGATCAATTTCAGAATAAAAAAATACATCAAAGACCTAAAGGAGGACTTTAAAGTGGATAGTGAACGACAAGTGCTTTCTTTCTTGCGTAAGGAGATCATTCCACTATTCGATCATTTAAAGGCCAAAAGCGAACCCTTGGCCCACTTGGTTGCAGCCTACAACGAATCTGTTGAAGAAAATACCGGGCTCATTTATCATCACAGGAAGGATTATGACGAAGCGGTGATGGCGATTAATAAAAAGTTGGCTTCGTTGTTGGACGCTAAACAATCTGAAGCTCAGCAAATGTACCCACATTATTTTGAGCGTTTTAAAACCGATGGAATTGAACACAACCTTTATATAGGAGAGTCCATTACGAAGCATGAGAATTTTAACAAGGTGTATCTGTACAATCTCCGCCTCTGGCAACTGCAAGTGATGTGTGAGATGGAAAATAGTTATTACCAGATGAAGGAGGCGTTACCGGTTTCACTGGACGTGGCTTCCATGATCCTGGTGTTTAACAGCTCTCTTTCCTTGCGATTTAGAATGGATGAAAAGCGTTTTGACGTAGACGGAACCTACAATGCACGCTACGAAGTGGTCAAAAAGAGAGTGGACAAGGCCCATGTAAAAGGAACCGAAGAACGGATCACCCAACCGGGAAAGATCACTATCATATATTCTCAGAAATCGGATGAAAAAGAATACCTCAAGTATATTTCATTCTTACAGTCCAAAAAGCAATTGGATAAGGACGTCGAGATATTAAGAGTAGAGGATCTGCAGGGTGTTTCAGGACTTAAGGCGATACGGGTAAGTGTCTTATATACTTCCACCAAAAATGATTCGAAGGAATATTACACCTATGAAGACCTCATGAAGGAACTGAAAACTTAAGTTCCTGCGGCCTCAATAATTTCTGAAACTTGTTGGACGGAGTCCCCTGTAACTGCAAATGAAACTGCAAATGCTATGATGGATGTGATAATTCCTATCACAAAGATGGTATAGGTCCATCGTAGAATTCGGTATTTACGATCCAGAACTTTACCAAGAAAATACAAGTCCTTGGTGAGAGACGAGTACACGTAATCTCTATCCTTTAATAGTTCTTCGATCGCCCATTGGTATTGCGATAATTCCATTCGATGAAAATTTCCGAAGAAAGTAAGATTCACAGATTTATTCTCTACGTCTTCTTTGGTAAACTCACCTCGCGTTACGTTGGGGCGTGTAGCAATCACTGCCAACACCATTGTTATGGTACTTGAGACCACAAAAATGGCAGACGGGACCACTAAAAACGGATTTGTATCCAACTTGGACAACAAATTAGAAAGTACCAAAGAAATAATGATCGCATTTACGGAAAGTAGGATGTTGGCTTTTGTGTCGGCAATATCACTTAACTTGATATGATTACGCAAGGCAGTTCGATAGAAGGTCTGAATACCGCGTTCAGGGCTTTCATTTTTAAATTGCGCCTTATACTTGGCTTTTAAAATCTCATCTTTCCGCTTTTTCTTTTCCTTTTTGCGCTCTTTGATTAGTTTGGCGAGGTTCTTTTCTTTACGTGGTTGCCAATTTTTTAAGGCGTAGTCACTATAATATTGGTGTTTTTCAACCAATACTTTGATGTTTTCTTCCCGCCATTCTTTAGAGCTATATTCTTTAATACCCAACGAAATCAATTCCTGCCGAAGGAATTCACTTGCTTCGTTGAAGTATTTTTTTCCGAAGTGAGAAGCATCCGCATCCCGGATCATTTCATCCAATCCATTCTTGGGGTCATCATCAAATTTAGTGGCCATGATACAAGCCTCCACACCTTCGATGATCTCATCATCTACTTTTTGTTCCTTCAAAAAAGCGTTCGCGATCTTGACACTTTCTTCCTCATGCCCCTCCACAGTTTTTATGTATCCGGTATCATGCAATAATGCGGCAAGTTGTAAGACGGTCGTCTCCTTATCATCGAGATCTGAGTCTTTTATTATCTCTTGAATGCTTTTAAACACACGTTTGGAGTGTGTATAATTATGATACAGAAATCCATTAGGTAGTTTCTCTTTAAATAAATTGAGAATAAATTGATCGGTTGCCGCAACTATATCACTCATAAATTGTAAATTATGTTCCAAATTACTAAAAAATAACATTCGCAGTACATGGCAAAGCAAATATACCTTACCCTTAGCGTTTTTTCATTGTTTTTATTGTGGAGTTGTGCTACACATCAGGCGAAATATCTTGATGATGACCAACCCATTACACCCTCATCTAATGAAAAGAAAATAGCCAAAAAGTTTTATTTGTTAGGTGATGCAGGCGCGGCAAAGGATGCCGAATATCGATCTGCTCTGGATGCATTCTCTAAGCTCATAGAGGATAAGGAAACTGAGAATGACTATGTTATTTATTTGGGGGATAATATTTATCCTTCGGGATTGCCGGCCAAAGGTGACAAAGGCAGAGAGGTAGCAGAAAAACGTTTGAATGCCCAACTCGATGCAATTAAAGATTTTAAAGGGGAACGACTTTTCATTCCGGGTAACCACGATTGGTACAGTCAGGGCTTGAAAGGATTGAAACGACAAGAAGAGTACGTTGAGGATGCTCTGGATAACAATGACGCCTTTCAGCCGGAAAAGGGATGCGCTATCGAAATGATCTCTATATCCGAGGACATTGAATTGATGGTGTTGGACACCCAATGGTATCTTGCCGACTGGGATAAACATCCCACTATCAATGACGACTGTGATATTAAAACCAGAAAAGTTTTTTTTCTTGAAATTGAGAACGAATTAAAGAAGAACAACGAAAAAACCATTTTGATCGCCATGCACCACCCGGCATTTACTTATGGCCTGCACGGGGGTTATTTTAATTTTCAGAAACACATATTTGCCTCAGACAATAAGATCCCACTACCGGGCTTGGCAAGTCTCGTAACTGTGATCCGGTCTCAGGGAGGTGTCTCTCCACAAGACAGGTACAACAACCGTTACAACGAATTAATGAAGCGGCTAATTACCTTGGCAACGGACAGCGACCGGGTGATCTTTGCATCTGGTCACGAGCATGCGCTTCAGTATATAGAAAATCAGGGAATCAAACAGATCGTCTCGGGGTCGGCTAGTAAAGATGCCCCCGTAGCCTTGGGAAAGGGAGCAGAGTTTGTCTATGGTGGCCGTGGCTTTGCAGTTCTCACGGTATTTGAAGACAGTTCTTCGGAAGTAGAATACTATAGTTCGGAAGAAGGTCTGCCACAATTATTGTTTCGCACTCAAGTGCATGCAGCGACCAAGGAATACGACACCAGTAACCTACCCACCACCTTCGAAAGCTCCATTGAGGTTTCCAGTTATCCGAAAGAAGAAACCGATAAATCTGCCGGTTACCGATGGTTTTGGGGTGACCATTACCGTTATGTCTATGGGACCAAAATTAAAGTGCCCGTCGTTACTCTTGATAATCTAATGGGCGGAATGACCATCGAACGTAAGGGAGGTGGGCATCAAACTCGATCTCTCAGACTCATCGACCCTAAAGGACGCAATTTTGCCCTTCGTGCCGTCAATAAAAGTGCGGTTCAATTTCTGCAGAGCGTCGCTTTTACCGATACGTATGTCCAGGACGATTTTCGTGAAACCCTCACCGAAGATGCCATCCTCGATTTTTATACATCCAGTCATCCCTATGCTGCCTTTGTAATTGGCGACCTCAGCGATGCCATAGACCTCTACCACACCAATCCGGTTTTGTTTTATATGCCAAAACACGAGGCTTTGGGAAAATACAACGAAGACTACGGAGACGAACTCTATATCATGGAAGAACGGCCGGATGATGGTTTTCTCGATGTTTCTTCCTTTGGAACCCCGGATGCTATTGAGAGTACGAGCGATGTGTTGGAAAATCTCCGTAAAGACGAAAAGTATCAAATTGATGAGGCTGCCTTTATAAAGGCCCGACTCTTCGATATGCTAGTGGGAGACTGGGATCGCCATCAAGATCAGTGGCGATGGGCCCGATTCGATTCCGAAGATAAACGTGTGTATAGACCTATTCCTCGGGATCGGGATCAAGTGTTTTCTAATTATGATGGCGCTCTTTTTTCATTTCTGAATACGATCATGCCTTCAACCAAGCAGTTTCAGGTATATGATGACGAGTTAAAAAACATAAAATGGATCAACCTCGCCGGAATTAAGATCGATCGCACTTTCACTCAAACTTCGGGACGAGAGGTATGGTTGGAACAAGCCAAGTTCATTCAGGAGAATCTCACGGATGCGGTGATCGACCAAGCCTTTCTTAATTTACCTTCGGAAGTACAAGATGAAACTTCCAATGATATTAAGGCAAAACTGAAAGCAAGGCGTGGTAATTTGCTGGATATAGCAGCCCGCTATCACAAGCATCTCAACGATCTGATCGTTCTAACCGGAACTGATAAAGACGATTATATAGAAATAACCCGAACACGTTATGAAACCACAGTAAAAATCTCCCGAATTAAAGACGGAGAAGTGCAACCTCCGTTTAAGGAGCGAAGTATTGTCCATAATGATACAGACGAAGTTTGGGTGTATGGTCTGGATGACGATGACCAATTTGTAATTAAAGGTACGGGTAACAATCCCACAATGGTACGTGTGGTAGGTGGACAGAACAATGACGTCTACACGGTAGATGGTGGCCGGAAGGTAAAGATCTACGACCATGCATCGAAACCTAATACGATAGCCAAAAAAGGTACAGCCGATTTCAAATTCAAGGACAATTATCGCTACAATATTTATCGTTACAATAAGTACATTGATAAGGTATCGACCATCATTCCCACTTTTGGTTTTAATCCCGATGACGGAATGAAAGTTGGATTGTCGTACTCCTCGGCTAAAAAAGGATTTAAGAACGACCCCTTTCAGGTTAAACATACGATTGGGGGTAGTTATTATTTTGCCACTCAAGGTTTCGATTTGATGTACGAAGGGGAGTTTGCTACCTTTTTTGACACTTGGAATATTTTAGTGGGAGGTAATATTACTTCCGAAAACTTTACACAAAACTTCTTTGGGCTGGGCAACGATACCGAAAACTTCGATGATGAGGAAGGATTAGATTTCAACCGAGTGAAAACAGCTACCCAACGGGTGAAAGTTGGTGCGGTAAGAGATGGTCACTATGGAAGTAGGATCGAGATCACCGGAGGTGTAGAGAGTATTGAAGTGCAGGAAACACCTGAGCGTTTTATTTCGGAGGTTATTGTATCTCCCGATTTCTTCGATAACAGTAAGATCTTTGGAAATGTGGACTTTTCGTATAGCTACTCCGGATTCGATAATAAGGCAAGTCCAACACGTGGGATGTTCTTTAAAATTGCGTCGGGAGTAAAAATGAATTTGGAAAACACCGAACGGACATTTGCTTATGTGAATCCCTCCATGGAATTTTACAACGCCCTTTCCCGAAACCGAAAATTGGTTCTAAACACAAAAATTCAAGGGCAGTTTAATATTGGTGATGCCTTCGAATTTTATCATGGTGCCACGCTTGGAGCTACCAATGGCCTTCGAGGATTTAGAGAACAACGATTTACCGGAGAGCGATCATTAGCCTTTAAAGCAGACCTTCGTTATCATTTGGCTAAGTTTAAAACGGGGCTACTTCCCTTAAAATTAGGTATTTATGGGGGTTACGACTATGGTCGTGTTTGGATTGATGGTGATGACAGTGATACCTGGCACGATAGCGTTGGTGGTGGATTTTGGATCAATGCCGTGGATGCGATATCAGGAAACTTTGGATTATTTAACAGTGATGAAGGACTTCGATTTGCTTTCGGATTTGGATTTAGTCTTTAATTGTAATTAGGATTGTAGATCAGTCTTCGTCTTCGCCCTTGGAAACTGTCTCCAAATTCAACAAATACAAGTTCCTACCTTCGCCTCGAGAGCGTTCGTCGGCAATAAAGAGTGCATTTTCAGAAATAAAACAGATGCTCTCCTTCTGTGATTTGTGGTCTAATTTGATCTCTGTGACGGTACCGGATGGGAAATCATCGTCCGGATAGTCACTAAAGATCCAGACTTTATTATAGGAGAGTAGGGCAATTTTCCCGCTGGGGTGATGGACTGCAGCACTCGTTACTTCACAATCACTTTGATCGTCACCCGTTTTAAATGACCCGATCAACTTGGCTTCAAAATCGCCTTCTTGTGCTGGAAGTCTGTAAATTTTTGTAGTGCCATCAAATTTTTTGGCTCTGTTGCGAGTGAAGAGATAGAAGTTATCATTCAGAAAAATAAAACTTTCCACATCAAAACTCAAATCTTTTTGCTCAGGAGGAAAATCTTTCTGGTCTTCAAATTTGAAGGTAGTCACGAGCGGCTCATTGCGTCGTTTTTCAGCGGCGCCCGGATGGGATACGGCATAGATCGTTAGATCCTCTCTTTCACTTCTATTGTTTCCGAAATCACCAATGTAGAGGTTGCCGATAGTGTCTGTCGCGAGGTCCTCCCAATCGATATTACTCGCATTTTTAACTCGGATCGTTCTTTCTATTTTTTGCGTGTTGAGGTCAAAACCATAAACTTCGGGGGGATTTCGAGAATCATTGATCATCCAAACGTAGTCTTCGTTTGGAAACTTTTCAATTCCGCTTACCTCCTTCATACTACCCGGCAAGTCTGCTATTACTTGCAATTTTCCAAAATCCTGACAGCTTGCAGATAGGGTGATAAAAACAATGAGTATGCTTAGTTTCTTCATGGCAATAAAAGTACAATTTATATAGATATACAATTTGTTGGAACACTTAAAGTCTTATCAAAGACCTTGCCGTATGAGCAAAAACATAAGGCTAAAACAATCAGTTTACTCTTAATTATTGTACATTTGCCCACCTAACAAACCCCCGATGAAATCGAACCTACATACTGCCATTCGCGCTGCCATTGATGGTGGAAAAGCAATCATGGAAGTTTATGCAACCAATTTTGAAGTAGAGATAAAAGGTGACAATTCTCCGTTAACGGTTGCAGATCAAAATGCCAATGCCGTCATCAATTCATTTTTGGTGGACACTGGAATCCCCATTATCAGCGAAGAGAACAAGCAAACAAATTATGAAGAGCGTAGGAATTGGCAGCGATGCTGGATCGTGGATCCATTGGATGGAACAAAGGAATTTGTAAAACGCAATGGCGAGTTTACGGTGAATATTGCTTTGGTGGATCAGGGCACACCCGTTTTAGGGGTTATTTATGTTCCGGTGACAAAGACGCTTTATTTTACTTCGGAAGCGGCCGATGCTGCTTTCAAGATAGCGTTGGAGGACGAGGACGTTTCAGTAGAAAAAATTCGTACCCAAGCTTCGAAAATAGCTCCGGCAAAACAGAGCGAACCGGTGAAAGTAGTTGGAAGCCGATCGCACCTCAATGAAGATACTCGAACGTTTATTTCAGAAATAGAAAAAGAAAAATCTGTTGAGATCGTTTCCAAAGGAAGTTCCTTAAAATTTTGTTTGGTTGCCGAAGGTGATGCACATTTGTATCCTCGATTTGCTCCAACTATGGAATGGGACACGGCTGCGGGACATGCAATTTGCAATGCGGTGGGTGTGCAGGTGATTGATCAAACTACGCAACGGCCCCTTCAGTACAATAAAGAAAACCTCCTGAACCCTTACTTTTTAGTGACACCTCACCATGGCGCAGTATAAAAAGGAGTCACATATCCGAAGTATATTAAAGGGTATTTCCTGGCGAATAGTGGCAACCACAGATACGGTATTGGTCGCACTTATGATCACCTGTCTCTTTGGCAAATGTAGTATTGAAGATGCCTTGGCTATTGGTGCCGTAGAGTTTCTGTTGAAATTAGCGGTCTATTATGTACATGAGCGGATTTGGCAAAAATACCGCAAACGTGAGGTGACCAAAAGGGAAACAGTTTATAAATCAATTTCCTGGCGGGTAGTAGCAACCAGCATGACATTTGTAATATCGGGCGCTATTTTGGAAAGTTTTAATGAAGTCGCCCTTTTTATCGCTTTAACCGAGTTAATTACTAAATTTGCACTTTATTATTTTCACGAACGATTATGGTTGCGATTACCCTTGGGCCGCATCCGTAAATTTATATTCAAGAAAATCTTGAGACGATAATGGAGGAAAATGTTATTCCACATGATTTTAGCGTAGGCCGCAAAGAGCGGGAAGCCCTTAAAGGTCACTCTTCGTTTTTGTTATGGTTTACGGGTTTATCGGGTTCGGGGAAATCCACGATTGCCAATGCGGTTGAAAAGGCATTGGTTGAAAAAGGGATCCACACCTACGCTTTGGACGGGGATAATGTACGGAAGGGATTGAACAACAACCTTTCTTTTTCACCAGAAGATCGCAGCGAAAACATTCGTCGCATAGCCGAAGTGGCTCACTTAATGGTGGACGCCGGATTAGTGGTTTTAGCGGCTTTTGTTTCGCCCTACAAGGTGGATCGTGAGAATATAAGAGAGATCCTTGGTGCTGATAATTATATTGAAATATTTGTAAATACTCCTGTAGAAGAATGTGAACGCCGTGATGTGAAGGGGTTATACGCCAAGGCGAGGAGTGGAGAAATAAAAAATTTTACCGGGATCAATGCACCTTATGAGGCACCGGAGCAACCCGATATCGAGATCGATACCACTGAGCAGTCTGTTGGAGAAGCGGTGGAGGTCGTATTAACATACATTGAGAATAAATTAAAGCAGTAATATGAGTAAGTACTATTTAAATTATTTGGACGAATTGGAGTCTGAAGCCATCTATATTTTACGAGAAGTTTGGGCGCAATTCGAGAATCCGGTGATTCTTTTTTCGGGAGGAAAGGATTCCATTTTGGTTACTCATTTGGCAAAAAAAGCATTTTATCCGTCGAAGATCCCCTTTCCTTTGATGCATGTTGATACGGGTCATAACTTTCCGGAAACTATAAAATTTAGAGATGATCTTATTGCGGACCTTGGAGTGCAATTGATCGTGGGGTCGGTTCAGGAATCTATTGATGCCGGGCGTGTTGCAGAGGAAAAAGGAAAGAACGCCACCCGAAATGCCCTCCAGATCACTACTTTACTGGATGCTATCGAAACCAATAAGGTAGATTGTGCCATTGGAGGAGGAAGACGCGACGAAGAAAAGGCAAGAGCCAAAGAGCGATTTTTTTCACACCGAGATGATTTTGGCTCCTGGGACCCAAAAAATCAACGGCCGGAGTTATGGAATATCCTCAACGGGAAACATTTTGAAGGGGAGCATTTTAGGGCATTTCCTATTAGTAACTGGACCGAAATGGACGTTTGGAACTATATACTTAGAGAAAACATTAGTATTCCAAGTTTGTACTTTGCGCATCAGCGAGACGTTGTCTGGAGAAGTGACTCATGGATCCCGGTCTCAGAACACTTGAAATTGGAAGAAGGAGAGGAAGTAGAGTCGAAAAAAATTAGATTCCGAACGTTGGGTGACATTACTATTACCGGTGGACTGGAAAGTGATGCAGATACTCTTGAAAAAATTGTCGCCGAAGTGTCTGCCATGAAGCAAACCGAACGCGGTAATAGAACCGACGACAAGCGTAGTGAAAGTGCTATGGAGGATCGGAAAAGACAGGGATACTTCTAGCTGTAGATAGTCTTTAGATGCTTTTTAATTCCTTAGATTTTGCGATATTTTTCCCTATAGTATTTGTACTGTATTGGATCGTCGCCTCTAAGAAAAACCCACGAAACGCATTACTTTTAATTGCCTCCTATGTCTTCTATGGGTGGTGGGATTGGCGTTTCCTTTTCCTTATTATCATAAGTTCGGCAGTCGATTATTTTGTGGGGAAACGGCTCTATGTTGCAAAGAAACCCACCACCAGAAAATTTCTGCTCTGGACAAGTTTGGGAGTTAATTTGGGATTTTTGGTATACTTCAAGTACGCCAATTTCTTTATCGAAAGCTTTGCCGATGCGTTCCGATTATTTGGAACGGAACTGGAAGTAAGCACCCTCAATATCATTTTGCCGGTTGGCATTAGCTTTTATACGTTTCAGACCTTAAGTTATACACTGGATATTTATAGGAAGCGACTAAAGCCCACCAACGACATGCTGGCCTTCTTTTCGTTCGTGGCTTTCTTCCCTCAATTGGTGGCCGGACCCATTGAGCGAGCCTCACATTTACTTCCGCAGTTTTATAAAACCTATACCTTTAACTACAATCAGGTACGATCCGGACTGCTTTTGGTAGCTTTTGGACTGTTCAAAAAAATGGTGATCGCGGATCGGGTGTCGGTTTTGGCCAACGAGGTTTTTAACAATGCTCCGGAATATGGAGGTTATCAGGTGGTTGTGGGAACGCTGTTTTTTGCCTTTCAGATCTATTGTGATTTTTCGGGATATTCAGACATTGCAATAGGGCTATCCCGAACGATGGGATTCGACTTGATGAAAAACTTTGACAGTCCATACCTTTCCAAATCAATCACTGAATTTTGGCGAAGATGGCACATCTCTCTTTCCACCTGGTTTCGAGATTACGTCTACATTTCAATGGGAGGTAACCGAAAAGGCACCTCCCGCATGTACTTTAACCTTTTCTTCGTTTTTATTGTGAGCGGACTATGGCACGGAGCTGCCATGACTTTTATTATTTGGGGAGCGGTGCATGGAGTCTTTATCGCGCTTGAAAAAGCATTATCGAAAGTTAGAAAAAGCATCTACCAAAACCTTCGAATACAGAAAGAGTCACTGTTGCCAAAGTTGTTTTTTATCTTGATCACATTTACGATTGTTTGCTTTGCATGGATCTTCTTTAGGGCTAATAGTTTGGCAGACGCCTGGGCAATGGTTAGTAGTTTGGGAGTGAATAATTATGCCGAAACATTTAACGGCGGACTTTTTGAACTGGGATTGGGCAAGGAAGAATTTTATGCATCGGTTATTGCTGTTATACTGCTTACATTCTTCGAGATGCTTCACAAGCGAAATAGTATGGTAAAATGGTTGTTTGGTCAAAATTTTGTAGTACGATGGGCCGTCTATCTAGTGATCGTATATACAATTGCTATATTTGGAATTTATGGGGATTCGGCACCTAAGGAATTTATATATTTTCAATTTTAGAAATGGTAAAGTTGGCACTCAAAATAGTACTTTTCTCGATCCTGTTCTTTATAGGATTGAGCTTTATGGACGACCATTTTAAAGAAAAGCGAATTAGTTATTTTGCGAGAGAGACTTATAAAAAAATGGATGCAAACGTGGCCATTGCGATCTTTGGTAGTTCGCATGGAATCAATGGAATTGACCCCAGATTACTTCAGAAAGAAACAAAGAAACATACCTATAATTTTTCTACGGCAGGTCAACGTTTGGTAAGTACCATTCCTGTAATCGATGAAATTTTAGGTGATAATGACTTAGAATTAGCCATTATCGATATTTTTCCGGGTACGGTGCGATCTCTTAGGAGGGCTGAGACTAAAGCACGGGCTTTTCAGTATAACACCTTTGACAACATAGATTTTTCCATTTCCAAAGTGATAGCACATAGCAGAGTTAATGGTATTGAGGCCTTTCCACAAATATCCCCCACGCTGAGAAGGCATAACAAATGGGTCAATATTATAAGAAACAGAGAACCATTATTGGATCCGCACTCCGATTTTAACAATGGTTATTTTTCCCGATTTTTTCATGATAAGAGGATCTGGGACCGAAAGATCATAAGTATTGAGAAGAATAGGGAGGGAGCGATATCAATTGAAGCCCTCAACGAGGATGAAAAAGGAAATATTCAAGATCTGTTAGCCAAATTTGAGAAGAAAAAAGTACCCGTACTATTTATTAGCACACCCTATTATCAAGATACTTTGGGACTGCGAATTAGTTCGCATCAAGCATTGATCATGGACCATTTAACAAAGTTGAACATACCCGTCATCGATTTTAATGCCTTATGGGATGAGTTGCAATTTGTAAAAGAAGATTTTACCGATGCCGGACATGTTAATACGAAAGGCGCCCTCAAGGTCTCTACTTACTTAGCCAAGTATGTGAAAGATAATTTCAGTTTTACTTCGGAATCTATCGATGAAAAAGAATTGTTTAATAACCGGTACGCCATTATTGATAATGACTTTCAATCGGTTCCTTTCAATGTATCAATCGATAGTACTTCGATCTTATACAAAAAAGGTATCCGAAAAGTATACGGTTTCAATGCCTATGAGCACAAAAATGAGATCCTGTTCGAAGTTTCGGATAGTTTGGATCCATTTACCATAAAATTTGAATATACTTTTGATCCCAATGAAGCGAATAAGATTGATCGATTTATGGAAAAGCGTATTAATAAGAAGGGAGTGGTGGAAAAACGAGCTAATGTCACCAACCAAGTGAACTATGGAGGAAAGGCATATAGTGTGTTTCAGTTCCGCTCGGTATTCAATTCACTAAAAAATTTCAAACTCTTTTATATTGATGGGAAAGAGCGGATAGAAATAGTTAAATTTGACGAATTAATTTTGAACGATGGCAATAGATAACAATCAATTATTACGATTTACTACAGCGGGAAGTGTGGATGATGGAAAGAGCACGCTTATAGGACGATTATTATACGATTCGAAAGCGATCTTCGAGGATCAATTGGAAGCGGTAGAATCGACCAGCAAGCGGAAAGGACATGAAGGGGTCGATCTGGCCTTGTTTACTGATGGGTTGAGAGATGAGAGAGAGCAGGGAATTACCATTGATGTGGCGTATCGCTACTTCACAACGCCCAAGCGAAAGTTTATTATTGCCGATACTCCGGGGCACATTCAGTATACCCGAAATATGGTGACCGGAGCTTCAACAGCGAACGCTGCCCTTATTTTGGTCGATGCACGTCACGGAGTAATAGAGCAAACCAAACGGCATGCCTTTATTGCTTCCTTACTTCAGATCCCGCATATTATTGTCTGTATCAATAAAATGGATCTGGTAGAATATTCTGAAACCGTCTATGAGGATATCATTGCACAATTTGAGGAGTTTTCTTCGAAGTTATACACCAAGGATATTCGTTTCTTGCCGATAAGTGCTTTGGATGGAGACAATGTTGTAAATAGATCTGAAAATATGCCCTGGTATCAAGGAGCTCCTCTGTTACATACTCTGGAGCACATGCACATTAGTAGTGATATCAACAAGATCGATGCTCGTTTCCCAGTGCAAACAGTACTGCGTCCTCAGAGTAAAGAATTTATCGACTATCGAGGCTATGCCGGTCGTGTGGCCAGTGGTATTTTTAGACCCGGAGATGATGTTGTGGTGCTGCCTTCCGGTTTTACTTCAAAGATTAAGACCATCGACACGTTGGAAGGTTCTTTGGATGAGGCCTATGCGCCAATGTCGGCTTCCATTACTCTGGAGGATGACATTGACATTAGCCGAGGCGATATGATCGTGAAGGAAAATAACACGCCTACTTCTACGCAGGAATTTGATGCGATGCTGTGTTGGCTTCATAACAACACGGCACGACCTCGTGCCAAATACACCATATTGCATACGTCTAACGAGCAAAAAGCGATGATCAAAGAGGTGTTGTACAAAATTGACATCAACAGCTATAGCAGGGAAGAGGAAGACAAAGAGCTTACTATGAACGATATTGCACGAATTAAAGTTCGAACCACGCGACCTTTAATGATCGACGAGTATCGAGACAATCGAATTACCGGTAGTTTTGTATTGATCGATGATGCAACTCATGAAACCGTGGCTGCGGGGATGATTTTATAGCGGGAGTACATTGATTTGGAGCAGTCCAACTTTTAATAATTTGAATTCCTGCTTATAGTCGGGAAGATTATATGGGACAAGGCAAAAGTATTTTAAAGAACACTCTAATTTACGCCGTTGGAAACTTTGGTTCTAAAGCCCTTACCTTCTTACTTTTACCGCTCTACTCTTTCTATTTGACCAAGGATGAATTTGGAACGTACGATTTGATCATTGTTTCGATCAATTTGTTAGCGCCAATGATAACACTTCAAACCTCCGAAGCAATCTATCGTTGGTTGATCGATGCTAAAGAGGACTACCACAAACAGTCGAAAGTAATTTTTAACGGGTTTGTTATAGTTACTTTTATCGCGCTCATTTTTTATATAGTTTATTTCCTCGCTTCCTTATTTATTGACTTCGAATATACCGGCTATTTTGCTTTAATGCTCTTATTTAGTTGCTACTTACCCCTATTTCAGAAGATACTGCGAGGGTTGGGCAAAGTTAAAACGTTTGCCATTTCAGGAATTGTATATACACTGCTTTTTTTGATGTTTACCATCGTTTTTCTACTCTACTTTAAACTAGGTCTGGAAAGTTTATTACTAGCATCAATTGTTGCCGGAAGTATCACCATATTATTCGTTATCGGAAAACTCGACTTAAAGGGGGTTTTTTCCAAGCAGCATTTTGAGCGTCAGGAAATTGAGAGTATGATCAAATATTCTTTACCTCTGGTTCCAAATTCTGTAAGCTGGTGGCTTATCAATGCAGCCGATAAATATTTAATCGTGATCTTGCTAAATATTCAGGCCAACGGAATTTATGCGGTATCTACAAGATTTCCGGCGGTGATTACCTTAGTGAATTCAATTTTTCTACTCGCTTGGCAGGACCACGGAATTGGAGCAAAGGAGGACCGGTCGAATGCCATGTTTTTTTCCAAACTCTTTGATAAATTCATCACTTTAGAATTGACACTGGTACTTTTTTTAATCTCTATCTCGCAGTACCTCGTAAAATATTTGATCGATCCCATTTATTATGAGGCTTGGAAGTACTTGCCCTTCCTGTTTATTGGTGTCGCTTTTCAAGCGTTTTCATCGTTTGTGGGAGTTGGATATCAACGTGCTAAAAAGACAAGAAGTATTTTTACCACTTCATTGGTTGGCGGCGTTCTAAATATTTTAATTAGTCTTATTTTATTAAAGCATATTGGATTATTTGCGCCGGCGCTGGGAACATTTGTTAGTTTTCTGGTCATGTATACAATGCGAAAATATCAAACCAACAAATTCTTCAGGATAGAAGTAAACAACAGTAAACTAATTGGATTAACCGGGGTAGCCTTGGTTTTTGCATTTTTAGTTTTACTGAATAACGATTATCTGAATATTGCACTTATTTGTATCTCTCTATTTTCTGTTTTTATTCTGAATAAAAAGCTAATCTCAGAATTAGCAGTTATACTAAGGAACCAGATAGTCAAAACAATGAATAAGTAAGATCTGTTTATGAAAAAGGCACTCATTATAAATGAAGGTTACAGCGACAACTTAGGTGACCAAGCCATCAATAAAGCTGTTCATGCGCTCTTACACGACCTAGGATTTAAGACTTCCTTTTTACATTTTTCCAAACCATCACTAACACCCTTACCGGCATATAATTATCGGAAGCCGAAGGATTCTTGCGCAAGAAAATCAAAACTTTCTCAGCTAAAAGGACTGGTCTATATCTGGTATTGGCTTAAGAAGAACAAAAAAGCAGTCTTGAAAGAACTAAACAACAAACCCATTCAATCGGTAGTCTTTGGCGGTGGACAGTTGCTCAATAGTTCCGGAACGATCGCCCCAAGTGGCTTTGCCATTTCGTTGTATTGGATCTCCCGATTGGTGAAAAAAAATACCGATGCAAAAATATATCTTATTGGGATTGGGAGTTCGGGTAACTTTGGAAGGTTGGAGCGCTATCTTTATAGAAAAGCGATCCAGAATGTCACTGATATTTGGGTGCGCGATCAGTATTCAAGAGAAGTCTTTAAAAATTTTTTCAAACGGGAAGCGTCGGTGATCCCCGATGTTGCTTTTTACAGTTCTTCGGAAGTAAATACAGCAAAAAATAATAAGGACAATCTCGCACTTTTCGGTATTACCAGTTATAATGAAGTTTTTCTGAAATATTATCAAGGGCAAGACTTCAGTAGAGAAAAGTATTTTGAACAATTATTTGAAGAAATTCAAAGCTACACCGCAAAGAATATTTCAGTAAAATTGTTTTACACAACACTTACCGATGCAGTGGAGTGTCAGCATTTTTCCAATTATATTGCCAATAAATACAACGTCAAATTGGAGATCTGCGATATTTCAAACTTATCAGATTTAATGGAACTATTCAAAAATAGCAGTTATGTTTATACCGCACGAATGCACGGCCTTATTTTAGGAATGAAAGCAGGCTGTGATGTGAAAGCGAACCTTATTTCCCAGAAACTGAGATCGTTTAATTCGGAGTATATTTTGGGTTCTGAGAAATGTGGAGCATTGAGTAATAGCATTATAAATGAGCTTCAGAATAAATTGTAAATGAAGGATAAAATTATAACAATCATTCCTAGTCTTTATGATGGTGGTGCTGAAAAGTTCACGGCCGACTTGAGTTATAGTTTGTCCGATGCTTACGATCATTCTCTTTTAGTCTATAATCCTAAAGAAAAGCGGTACCCGCATCGGGGAGAATTAATGGCTCTCGATATTCCCGAAAAACGAAATGTACTTGCAAGAATTAGAAGGCAATTGACCGTTTTGAAAAAAATTAAAAGGATCAAGAAATCATTGCAGCCTAAAGTTGTCATTAGCCATATGCTAATGGCTAATATGTTGAATATACTAAGTAGAAAAAACCATAAGACTATATGTGTTTTACATGGTGAATGGAGCGTGAGATCCGGACATTCCATCCTACTGGACAACTATATAAAACGAACTTATAATAAAGCAGATGTACTTATTTCGGTCTCGCACTACATCAAGAATATGTTCGATTCCTATTACCAATTGAAAGTGCCGCATGAAGTGGTTTATGTAGGAGTTGATATGAAACAAATTGAAGCGAAAGGAAACGAGGCTAGTGCTGTCGATCTGCCGGAAAAATACTTGGTTTACGTGGCTGGATTTAGACCGGTAAAGAATCATTTAAAATTGATAGCTACCCTAGAAACCTACCTAAAAACAAATGATATTTCATTGGTGCTTGTTGGTGATGGGCCGCTTAGAGGTGAAATTGAACGGGCGATAAAGAAACGAGGCCTAGAAGATAAAGTAAGGGTAGTGGGCAATATTGTTAATCCGTATCCGGTCATTAAAAATGCGAAGTTATCGTTGGTGGTATCTTCGTCCGAGTCGTTTAGTTTGGTGGTAGTTGAATCTATGGTTTTAGGGGTGCCGGTCATAGCAACAGATTGTGGTGGTCCCAGAGAGATCATTGCACCCAATTGGGACCAGGAAATTGAATTGCCTTATACCAATGACTTCGGAATTTTGATTCCAAAGCCGGCAAAATGGACCCATAATTCCTTGGCAAATGAGATTCAAAATTTAATTGAAAACGAAACCCTTTGGCGCAGAATTTCAGAGAATGGAAAACAGCGAGCCAAAATATTTGATATAAAGAATTCGGAAAAGCAATACCAAGAAATAATTAATGAGTTAATTACTTCCTAAGCAGCGCATATTGAGTATAAAAAAGAAAATAGGACTTTTAACAATGCCATTGCAAAGCAACTATGGTGGCATTTTTCAGATACTGGCACTCAAGGATTTTCTAATGAATAATGGGCATGAGGTCATGATCATCAATAGGCGCTATGAAGAATCATTTTTCAAGAGAATTCTGAAAGGTTTTTTTGAAAACAATGGTCTGATAGATTATAAAAACATTGGGTTTCAAAAACGAATCACCCGTCCTATTGAGCGTTTTATAGAACAACATTTGACTGCGTTGACAAAGCCTATTTATTCCGACACACGATTGAGAAATGAAATGAAGGCTCACAATTTTGATGTGGTTATTGTTGGGAGTGATCAAATTTGGCGACCTATCTACATGAAGACGATCTGGCGAAATGCCTTTTTAGATTTCGTTGATGATAAGACGACCCGAAAGATTGCCTATGCGGCTTCCTTCGGAAAAGAACAGTGGGAGTATCCTGAAAAAACTGAGGAGATCACGGCATTTTTTAAAGAATTTAATGCCATTTCGGTACGAGAGGATAGCGGAGTCGCTATGTGCGCAGCAAATTTCGACTTTGACAATGCAAAACACGTGGTAGATCCCACTTTATTGATCGCTCGTACTTATTATGATCAATTCATTCAGAAAGAAATTTTAAAAGGTGAAGGAAATGGCATTTTTGCATATGTCCTAGACGACTCAGCCTTTTACAAGGATGTATTGGTCAACGCTCAAAAGCAATTGGAGATTCCAATAAATTTAGTGAATGTAGGACAACCAATAGAGGCCTATAAAAAGATAGATGGTTATGCAAGATCGGCTCCTGAAGATTGGCTTGCATCGTTCTACCGTGCCAAATTTGTAGTTACAGATTCGTACCATGGAACGTTATTTAGTATCATTTTTCGAAAGCCATTTATCGCAATTGCCAACAAGAAAAGGGGCGAGGCCCGATTTACGTCGCTTTTAGGAAAACTAGGATTAACGGATCGGTTGATGTATTCCGGAAAGCCAATTGATATTTCCCTATTTAAAAAGGAGATTAATTACACTGCCGTCTATGAAATATTGGATCCGTGGATTGATTTTTCCAGCGTATTTTTACTGAATAGTATAGACGAAACTAATTAGTATGATCTCAGTCGTTATTCCATTATACAATAAAGAAACTTTTATCGCCGAGACGATACAGTCTGTGCTGGACCAAAGTTTTACTCAATTTGAGCTTATAATCGTCAATGATGGAAGTACGGACTATTCGGTATCTGTCGTCAAACAATTTCAGGACTCCAGAATACAGCTTATTGAAATCGAGAAATCGGGTGTGTCTAAGGCTAGAAACACCGGAATAAGGTCCTCTATATACCAATGGATTGCGTTCTTGGATGCTGATGATTGGTGGGACTCCAAGTTTCTAGAGGAAATGGTTGCGGCTATTGCAACATATAAAGAGCACAAACTTTTTGCCAGCGGGAGAACGCATGTATTTAAAAATGAGACAATTTATTACACCAACCCATATTTACCTGAAGAAGGAACAGTTGGGACCGTCAATTTTTTTAAGGTAATTAGTCGCCATTTGCCACTGATTAATTCTTCAAATGCGGTGATAAGTAAATCACTTATAGAGCAAGTAGGATTTTTTAGGGAGGCTCAAAAAATGCACGAGGATCATGATCTTTGGATGCGATTGAGCATAGGGGAGGACGTCGTATTTATAAATAAGAATCTTAGTTTTTATCGGAATACAGAGACCAATTCGGCTTCAAAAATGTACTACGAACCGAATGACTTTAGCACTTTTTTGCAAACTTTGATTCAAACAAGAAAAGATTTAACCAAAATCGAAAAAATACATTTTAAGAAATATGCGAATCGGTTTGTAACCCTCACCTATATAAAAAATTACTCACATTACTCCCGACAAGAGGACAAAGAAGTAATTCGTTTGGCCCAAATGCTGGTCACAGGAAAATACCAGTTATTGCTGAGGAGTTTACATTGGTTTCCGTATAAAAAGACATACCCCATATTTAAATTTTTTCAATTTCATTAATGGATTCTAAAAAGGCAAATTTGTTTGTTGTTGGAGCTATGAAGGCAGGAACTACTTCATTTATGGAGTTATTGTCTATGCATGACGATATATATACCTCTCCGGTAAAGGAACCGCATTTCTTCATCGATCATTTGCCTGACAATTTATATGAACCGTCCCGTTTTTTTAGTTTAGAAACCTATTTGGCCGAAAAGTTTCCGGAGCCGCTTCATATCACCAAAATACAAACCGAACAACAATATCAACAACTTTTTTCACTATCTGAGGATGAGAAATATAGAGGAGAAGGGAGCACAGCGTATCTCCACGCCCAAGAATCGGCACAACTCATTCACACTTATAACCCCAATGCCAAGATCATTGTTTTGGTGCGTGACCCTTTAAAAAGAACATTCTCGCACTATAAAATGAATTTAGGGAAAGGGCGAGACAAAAAACCTTTCGAAATCATACTTTTAGAAGAATTGGAATTGTACAAGAATGGTCAATTACCATGGAATAGTTATTTAGGAATGAGCTTCTATAATGAGGCCATTCACAGATACACCAAGTTGTTTGATCAGGTACTAATCCTAAATTTTGAAGATTTCACCGCTAATACCGGGGAGATTTTGAAAAAAGTAGCGCGTTTTCTGGAGATAGCGCCTTTTGGTGACTTGGATGTATCCCATAAAAATAAAAGTAAAACGCTTCGGTTTCAAAAATTGTTTTATTTTCTGAAGCAGTTGGGGCTGAAAGATTATTTTTCGAAGATCTTTGGTAGTAAGTTCCGGCAGTGGTTGTTCGGAAAAGTGAGTAAAAGCGATACCACAAAAGTGAAGCTTTCACCGGAAACAATGGCTAAATTGGAAGTGATTTTTAATAAAGAATCTCGTTAATGACATTGCTCGATATCTGTATTTGCATAATAATTTTTCTGATTGGTTTCAATCTGAAGAACTTCTTTTCAGATTTCAATCGAGCTGATAAAAGGTGGTTGAACGGGTTGTTCTTATTTCACTTTCTTGTAGCAATAGCCTTTAATTTTTATATTGATGCTAACGGAGGTGACGCCATTAAATACTGGAACCTACCCAAAAATGGCAGTTTCGATGATGTCTGGTTCTTGGTGGTAAATCGAAGGGCTTCCAGCTTTATGTATCTCATCAATTTCGTTCCGTCAAATTTACTGCAGCTATCTTTTTTCACCGGAAATATGATCTACGCCCTATTGGGATACCTTGGCTTTATTTACTTGTTTAAGATTATTAAAGAGATCTTTACCAATACTTCGGTGCTGTATTCGTTAAAAATTGCGCGAGTGCCCATCTTCCCACTCATTTTATTCTTACCCAATTTGCATTTTTGGTCGTCTGGAATTGGTAAGGATGCTATTCTCTTTTTTTGCATTCATGCCTTTATTTTTGGCTTGTTAAAAGTGCGAAAACGAATCGCAATAATCATATTTAGTTTGCTGCTGGCCGTTTTAATTCGGCCGCATATTGCCCTATTCCTTTTAATCGCTTTTGCAATTGGATATCTTTTTGACAGTAGACTCAAGGCCTATCAGCGGTTTTTTATATTAATGGTTTTCGTTGTTGGCTTTGTGTCGTTGTTTGGGTATGTGCTGCAGACCATTCAATTGGAAAGTCTTGAAATGGAAAATATCGAAGAGTTTGCCAATACTCGTGTCACTACATTAAGCAGAGAACGAACGGGATCCGGAGTCGATATTTCGGGGTATCCCATTCCCATTAAGATTTTTACATTTCTATATCGCCCGTTGTTTTTTGATATGAATGGCGTATTTGCGCTACTCGCCTCCTTGGAAAATTTGATCCTTCTCATCTTCACGGCTTTTGTGGTTACCAGTCGGCCATGGTCCGCAATAAAAAAATCGAGCTATGTGATCAAAGGTATGCTGGTTTTCTTCTTGTTGGGGACTTTTTTGTTCTCACTCATCCTAGGAAATCTGGGTATTATGTTGCGACAAAAAAACATGTTGATCCCAGTCTTTATTATCTTCGGAATTTGGGTACTGTATAACCGAAAATTGTATAAAATGTTGCCAAAATGAGAGTACTCCAAGTTATAAACAGTCTGGCAACAGGAGGCGCAGAAAAGTTGATCCTTGAATCAATTCCGAAGTATTTGGAACAAGGCATTACCATGGAATTATTACTGCTAGACGGAAGTCCACAGCCCTTTTTAAAACAATTGGAAGGCACCAACTGCAGGATTCATCTTCTTTCTCAGGGTTCGGTATATCGGCCGAGTCATATTTTTAAGATCATTCCTTTTCTGAAACAATATGATGTAGTCCATGTGCATCTGTTTCCCACACTTTATTGGGTAGCATTGGCCAAAATGCTGTCGTTTTCCAAAGTAAAACTAGTGTATACAGAGCACAATACCTCCAATAGAAGACGGGGTTTCTTTTTTAAATGGTTCGACCGATTTATATATAACAGATATAATAAAATTGTGGTGATAACTTCTGAAGTAGGAGAGAACCTCGCCAAGCACTTGGGACGAAATCCCGCTTACTTCGAGTTGATCCATAACGGCATTGATATCGACAAATTCCACTTAGCAACTACGGCCTCCCGAGATAAATTTTCTATTTCAGAAGATCAAAAAATACTCATTCAGGTTTCTAGTTTTACGGCTCAAAAGGACCAGCAAACACCTATTAAGGCCTTGTCGCAAATAGAAGGACACCCGGCATTACTCCTCGTGGGTACGGGGCCGTTACAAGAAGATTGTAAACAATTAACCCGTGATCTCGGACTAGTGGAGGTTGTTCAATTTCTGGGCACACGGATGGATGTTCCTCAACTTTTAAAAATGGCAGACGTAGTTGTATTGTCCTCCCATTACGAAGGACTTTCCCTTTCAAGTATGGAAGGGCTGGCAAGTGGAACACCCTTTGTAGCCTCCAATGTTCCCGGATTGCGAGAAGTCGTGGAAGGCGCTGGTGTACTTTTTCCGGAAGGCGATGATAAGGCTTTGGCGCAAGAAGTAACGCGCTTGTTTGCGGACGCTGAATACAGTCGCTCATTGGGTGTCTCTGGGGTAGCGAGGGCCAAACAATTCAGTATTGAAAAAATGATCAGTAAACATATTTCTCTTTACAACGAGCTATGCAAAAACCCAAGTTAATTAGAATTACAACGGTACCGATTTCGCTCGAAAAATTATTAGAGGGTCAGTTGGGTTTTATGTCCCAACACTATGAAGTAGTGGCCATTTCAGCAGAAAAAGAAAGGCTGGCAGCTTATGGAAAGCAAGAGGGGGTGCGCATATTCCATGTGCCATTGACCCGAAAAATAACACCACTTCGTGATCTAAGGGCCGTTTATAAATTGTATCGATTTTTAACAAAGGAGAAGCCACTTATTGTACATTCACATACCCCAAAAGCTGGGATTGTGGGGATGTTAGCGGCCTATTTGTCCGGGGTTCCAAATCGATTTCACACTGTTGCCGGATTACCATTGATGGAAGCCAGGGGTGTGAAACGATTTCTTCTGAATGGCGTAGAAAAGTTAACGTATCGTTTGGCAACCATGGTGTATCCCAATTCAAAAGGGTTGTATGATTTTATTGTTTCTGAAAGATTTACTGCTCCCTCGAAGCTCAAGATCATCGCTAACGGAAGTTCAAATGGTATTGATACTCATTTTTTTTCTGAAGCTCATTTTTCCGAAGCACAGCACAAAGCGAAAAAATTGGAGCTTGGAATTCACGAAGGAGATTTCGTTTTTATTTTCGTGGGCAGGGTGGTGAAGGATAAAGGCATTAATGAATTGATCTCCGCATTCCGATGTCTCAATAAAAAACATCCCAATAGTAAGTTAGTATTGGTGGGTCCCCTCGAAAACGATCTGGACCCAATATCGAAGGATGCGACCCGGGAGATTGACACAAATCCGAATATCATTAACACCGGCTTTCAGCAAGACGTACGACCTTATTTCGCCATTAGTAATGCATTGGTCTTCCCAAGTTATCGAGAAGGTTTTCCGAATGTGGTGCTGCAGGCAGGGTCCATGGGGCTTCCGGGCTTGGTAAGTGATATCAACGGTTGTAACGAAATTATTGAAGATCGAAAAAACGGACTTATTTTTCCACCCAAAAATGAGGAGAGATTACTTGCTAGCATGGAACTTCTTGTAAGTGATAAGGGGCTGTGCGAGCAGCTTGGTAGTGTGGCGAGGGAAATGATCACCTCCCAATTTGAAAGAAGCGAAGTGTGGAACGCCTTGCTTGAGGAATATCCCGGAAGCTAACTTATACTTTAGTACTTTTACGTTGTGTATAAAAATAGTGTGAAACGAATTTTAGATCTTATCGCAGCCTTGGCCGTGATTTTCGTTCTTTCCCCTGTATTTTTATTAGTAAGTTTGGTGCTTTTGTTGCATTTTAAAGATTCGCCCTTCTTTCTGCAACGAAGACCGGGCAAGGAAGAACGAATTTTTCAGATTATAAAATTCAAAACCATGAATCATAAGAGGGACGAAGCAGGAAATCTTTTACCTGATTCCGACCGACTTACAAGCGTGGGACGCTTTATTCGAAGTATTTCTCTGGATGAAATTCCCCAATTACTCAATGTAGTAATGGGTGACATGAGCCTTATTGGCCCCAGGCCGTTGTTACCACAGTATTTACCGTTATATAATGAATTTCAAAAGCAAAGACATCAAGTGCGACCAGGCATCACCGGTTGGGCTCAGGTAAACGGACGAAATGCGATCTCTTGGGAAGAAAAATTTGAATTGGACGTTTACTATGTCCAAAATGTTACTTTTGCATTAGATTGTAGGATCATGTTAAAAACCCTGCAAAAAGTGTTTAAAAGGGAAGGAATTACAAATAGGAACTCAGCCACAACTCGCGCATTCAAAGGAACTATCGATACATGAAAGAAATTGTACTTTACGGAGCCGGCGGACATTGTTTTGCCGCTATAGAACTCATCAATAGTCTTGCTGAATATCAACCAAAAGTGATCTATGACGATGCTCCTTCGGTAGATAGGATATTGGGAATTCCTGTGAAGGTCAATTCAGAAAAAAATATAAGCGGACGGGACATGTGCATCACCATTGGGGATAATAAGATTAGACAAGAGATTGCCAATGCCTATAATGTAAACTATCCCAACTTTATTCATAAAAGTGCGGTCGTTTATCCTAGTGCATCTGTTGGCAAAGGAACCGTCCTCCTTCCTAATAGTGTCATAGATGCCGCCTCGCAAATTGGTAATTTTTGCATTGTAAACAACAATGCTACCGTGTCTCATAATGTGGAAGTTGGCGATTTTTGTCACATCGCGATTAATGTTGCAATCGCCGGAGGTGTTTCCATTGGAGTCGGAACTTTGGTGGGAGCAGGAAGTGTGATCCTCCCAGAGATCAAAGTAGGTAAATGGGCAGTGATCGGTGCTGGGGCGGTGGTGACGGAAGATGTACCGGACTACGCCGTTGTGGTAGGTCAACCCGCGAAAATTATAAAATATAACGAATCGTAAATGAACTCCCGAATCTATTTATCGTCTCCTCATATGGGTGGATCGGAGCAACGCTACGTAACCGAGGCATTTGACACTAATTGGATTGCACCTTTGGGGCCAAACGTAGACGGTTTTGAAAATGATCTGGAAACTTTTTTGGGCAATGGATCACATGTGGCGGCGCTAAGTTCGGGAACAGCGGCACTTCATTTGGCTCTTATCTTGTTAGGAGTTACCAAAGGCGATGAGGTACTCTGCCAGAGCATGACTTTTTCGGCTTCAGCGAATCCTATCATTTATCAAGGGGCGACACCCGTATTCGTGGATAGCGAAATAGACACCTGGAATATGTGTCCGATTCATTTGGAAGAAGCAATAAAGGACCGTATTTCTAAAGGAAAGAAACCCAAGGCGATGATTGCAGTGCATCTCTACGGAATGCCGTTTAAGGTGGATGAGATCGTAAAAATTTCAGAAAAATATGAAATTCCATTGGTTGAAGATGCTGCGGAGTCCTTAGGGAGTACCTACAAGGGTAGACCCTGTGGGACTTTTGGAACCATTTCGATCTTATCATTCAATGGAAATAAGATCATCACCACTTCTGGCGGTGGTGCTTTGGTTTCGAACGATCCATCAGTCAAGGAGAAGGCATTATTCTTGGCAACGCAAGCCAGAGACGATGCACCTCACTATGAGCACACCCATATTGGTTACAACTATAGAATGAGTAACATTTGCGCCGGAATTGGACGTGGACAAATGGAGGTATTAAACGATCATGTGGCATTGCGGCAAGGAAATAATGCCATGTATCAAGAATTATTCGAAATGTCAAATGGTGTTCGAGTTTTTACAGAACCCGACGAGAATTATGTATCCAATCACTGGTTGAGTTGTATTGTGGTGAGTGAAGCCGCAAATTTTTCGGCAAAAGCACTGCGATTGGCCTTTTCGGCTGAGAACATAGAGTCACGCCCACTATGGAAACCCATGCACTTGCAACCTGTATTTAAGGAAGCACCTGTATATGGAGGGAATATTTCAGAAAAACTGTTTGAAAACGGACTTTGTTTACCTTCCGGTTCTAACCTTACTCGAGATGAAAAGCACCGGATTCGTACTGTAATTGAGCAATTCACTTAGATAAATACCTATATTTGTATACCCCAATCCCCGTAACGTGAAGAAAACTGATGAATTTTTTGGCCAGCTTTACAGTGGCGATAATAAATTAAGCCTACTGGATCAACGCTATTTGCCAAGATGGATCGTGGTATTGATCGATACCGTTTTAGTGGTCCTTGCCATTTTATTTGTTTATCTTATTTTACTGGGAACTCCCATCACGTTTCACGAAGTCATCACAATACCCCAGCAGGGAATCATAATTACTGCAGTAAGTATTCTTTTCTTTTTTGTGTATAGGACGTATTCCGGGATTATTCGACATTCTACTTTTACCGATATAAAGAAATTGGCATTTGCATCGATCACAACGGCTGCCAGTTTGTTCCTTTTCAACATCATTTTTGAGGCATTTACGGAACAACGTATATTCCTTACTACGTTTCTTTTCATTTTTATGCTGCTCTCCTTTTCATTATTGCTGCTTTTTCGCATTGTGGTGAAGGAAACTTATATGTTTTTGAAGAAGGCCGCCTCCGGAAGTAATAAAACACGAGTTGCCATAGTGGGAGTTGATGACAATACCATCTCTCTTGGCCGTGCGATCACTACCGAATCCAATTTACCCTTTAATTTGGTTGGATTTCTTACCAGAAGTTTAGAGTCGAAACGATATGAGATCTTAGGTAAGCCGGTGATACCGGTTAAAAAGGACTTAGCAGCTTCACTCAAATCATGGGATATTGAAGGAGTGATTATAGTGAGCGATTCAATGGATGGTTCGGAAAAGAACCAGATCGTGGAAGAGTGTTTGGCTCATCAAATACAGGTTTTTAATGTTCCGGACATGGAACATTGGAATACTAAGGATGATATTAAGAATCAGATCAAGCCCATCCAGATCGAGGATCTGTTGGAGCGAGACCCCATCTCGATCGATGATGAATTGATCCGAAAAGATATTGTGGATAAGACCATTTTAGTTACAGGAGGTGCGGGATCGATTGGTAGCGAGATCGTACGTCAATTGGCCGAATTCAAACCTCGCCTCGTTGTGATTTTGGATCAAGCAGAATCTGCCCTGCACGAACTCGAACTCTATTTGTTGCAAAATTTTCCGGATCTCCATTTTATTACTGAATTGGCAGACATCAGCAATATGTATCGTATGGAGTTGATGTTTAAAAAATACGACTTCGATGTAATCTATCACGCGGCGGCATATAAACACGTTCCTTTGATAGAACGAAATCCACATGAGGCCATCTATGTAAATATTTTGGGGACCGTAAACGTCTCCATTCTCTCTATAACGTATGACATCGATAAGTTTGTGATGGTATCAACAGACAAGGCCGTGAATCCTACCAACGTTATGGGAGCTTCCAAAAGGGCGGCTGAGATGTATGTGCAGTCGCTTCAGACCAAAAAGGGCGTTTATACTCGTTTTATTACGACACGCTTCGGAAATGTTCTGGGTTCAAGTGGATCGGTGATTCCTCATTTCAGAAAACAAATTATGCAAGGTGGTCCTGTAACGGTCACTCACAAGGATATTATCCGTTATTTTATGACTATTCCTGAGGCGTGTCAACTTGTTTTGCAGGCGGGCACCATGGGAAAAGGAGGAGAGATCTACGTATTCGATATGGGAGAACCCGTTCGGATCTTAGACTTGGCGGAACGCATGATCAAACTATCCGGTTTGGAGCCCTACAAGGATATTGACATCAAGATCACGGGTCTTCGACCGGGAGAAAAATTGTACGAGGAGTTACTCAACGATTCGTCTATGACCCAACCAACCCATCATCCCAAGATCATGATCTCAAGATTACCCGCCGGAGATTTTGAAAATATAAAAAAGCAGATCAAGACCATCATTAAAACTGCCACACGGCATAAGGATAGGAAAGTAGTTCAATTACTAAAGGAATTGGTCCCCGAGTTCATTAGCGAAAACTCACAATTTGAAGAGCTGGATACCGAAACGGAACCCAAAACAGGATTAAAAACAACATAATTTTAATAACTAAGGTCGTTTTTTAAGAAATATTATATTTGCATAGATATAAGCCGCCCATGAAATATATACTTAGCCTATTTCTTGTCCTTCTTCTGGCAAGTTCCTGTGCCACAAAAAAGGAAATCATTTATTTTCAAGATGCCGACTCCCTTAATGATAAATTAAGCGAACAGACCTTTGAACCCATTATAGAAAGTAACGATATTTTATATATAGCCATCTCCTCCATGAATGAGGAAGTCTTGGAACCTTTTAAGCGTAAGACGGGTTTGGAAGGAAATGTAACCAATTCTAATGCTGGCTTGCAGGGCTATCTGGTGAACGTGGAAGGTGACATTCGGTTTCCGGTCGTAGGAACTGTAAATGTTGCAGGTAAAACAAGAGGCCAGGTGGAAGCTCAGTTAAGAGCAGAACTTCTCGAATTTATCACAGATGTTGTAGTGGATGTTCGGATCATGAATTTTAAAGTAACAGTGATCGGAGAGGTCAATAATCCGGGTGTTTATACTATTCCGGACGAGCGGGTTACATTACCCCAGGCTTTGGGTCTGGCAGGGGACCTTTCCGAAGATGGAAAAAGAGAAGACATACTAGTGATCCGTGAAGTTAATGGAAAGCAACAAGTCTCCCGTATAGATATTACTAAAACCGGTTTTTTCTCAAGTCCTTATTATTTTCTGAAACAGAACGATGTGGTCTACGTAGAACCGTCATTAAAAGGTGTAAAGAAATCTGGTTTTGTACCAAATATTCCTGCTTTACTTTCCTTATTTACCGTAGTACTAAGTAGTGTTATTTTATTGACCCGATAATCTTTCTATCATGAACGACATGCCCATTCCTCAGCAAGAAAACGAACAGTCGCTAAGAGAAATAGTCGATCAGTATACTCGTTATTGGTATTTGTTTTTAGTGGGATTGATCATTGCGATCGCTGGAGCGCTTGTCTACCTACGTTATTCTACGACGTTCTACATGAGCAGTGCTACCGTAATTATAAAAGATGAAAAAAGTGGGGGAGGAGCGGCCGAGCTGGCTGCATTTTCTGATCTGGGGAATTTTATGAGTCGGTACGGAAGTAGTAAAATTGAAAATGAATTGGCCGTATTTCGATCCAAACGGATCATCCGGGAAGCGTTAGACGCTCTTGATCTTAATATCACCTATGAAAGTTTAGGCACCTTTCTGGATGGCGAATTGTACGCTTACAAACCCTTTGTGGTACAGTACCTTTCGTTTAGTGATAGTACAAAGAGCAAGTCGGCCCCAACCTTATTTTTTGAAGTAATTTCAGAAGGTGAGTACAAGATTGAAAACACAGGAAAAAGCATTAGTGGTACGCATGCTTTTGGTGAAAAGGTCGTGTTGCCATTTGGAGAGATCACAGTGCTACCTGTGCTTGACGATAGCCGATTGTTTAAGAGTTTTATTGGCAAAACGGTTGCGGTCACTTACAGAGATATTGATGCCATGGCCTTCAGTTATCAAAAAAGGATTCAGGTATCCAATAATTTAAAGAACAGCAATGTCGTGGAATTAAGTATGAAGTCACCGGTACGAGAAAAGGCCGAAGACTTTATCAATGAACTTGTTTTTCAGTATAACAAGGATGCCATCAATGATAGAGGACAGGTGGCTAAAAAAACCTCAGATTTCATCGACTCCCGACTCGAGATCATCACCCGAGAATTGGATTCCGTAGAAAGAAATAAGGAACAGTTTAAGAGTAGTAACAGACTTACCAACATTGAAGCCGAGGCGCAGCTTATCCTTGAGAATGCCAGTGAGTTTGAAAAAAGACAGTTTGATGTAAACACTCAATTGGAATTGGCCAACACCATGATCGACTATATGGAGCAGGCCACCAATAACGATCTGCTTCCGTCAAATATTGGCCTCGAGGGAGATAATATCACTGAGGACGTGAATAATTATAATGCCTTGATCTTGCAGCGAAATAAATTGCTGAAAACATCCACGGCTAAAAATCCGGTGGTCGTGAACGTAAACAATCAAATTGATGGGATTCGTACTAGTATCTTGAATAGTTTGAAAAACACGACCAATACTTTAAAAATTAGTCTTCGAGATCTTAATTTTCGGGAAGCCTCACTTAACTCTAAACTGTCCAGAGTACCGGGGAAGGAAAAGATCTTTCGTGGTATCGAGCGTCAACAGAGCATAAAAGAACAGCTATACTTATTCCTCTTGCAGCAACGAGAAGAAGCGTCTATTTCGTTGGCTGTGACCGCACCAAAAGCGAAAGTGGTCGACACAGCCTTTAGTGGTAAGTCGCCGGTATCACCCAATAGGCCTTTGATCTTGCTGGGAGCGGGACTGGCCGGACTGCTGGTGCCGTTCCTATTTATTTATGGCGGATCCCTGCTTGACAATAAGGTGAATAACAGACGTGATGTGGAACGTGGACTTAAGGATACGAGTCTTATTGGTGAAATTCCGAAACTGAAAAAGGGTGAGGAAGAATTAATTCAACCCAATGACCGTAGTATTTTAGCGGAATCTTTCCGAATCCTTCGAACCAATTTACAGTATTTATTTATCAATAAATTGAGCAATAGCCATAAGGCGAATACCGTTTTTATAACGTCCACCATCAAAGGGGAAGGAAAAACTTTTGTAGCTTTTAATTTGGCCTTGACCCTGGCGCAAACAGGGAAAAAAGTAGCTCTGGTTGGAGCCGATATCCGAAATCCTCAGCTGCAAAGATACTTACCGGCAGAATCTCAATCACGAAGAGGACTGACCGAATATATTGTGGACAATTCGATACAAATTAGCGATCTAGCGGCACAAAGCAGGTACAACGATAACCTTAGCATTGTACTTTCCGGGACCATTCCGCCCAATCCGGCCGAGTTGCTCATGGAAGATCGCACCAAGCAATTTTTTGAAGAGATACGCGAACTATATGATTTTGTGGTGGTCGACACAGCGCCATCCATGTTGGTAACGGATACCATCATTATTAACAAGTTGGCGGATGTGACCCTTTATGTGATCCGAGCCAATTACACAGAAAAACGATTATTAGAGTTCCCAAGTGATGCTATTGATGATGGCAGGCTCGTAAATGTGGCGGCAGTATTGAACAATGTTGCGTTGAATAATTTTGGTTACGGAAATAAATATGGTTACAGTTATACCAACGAAAAGAAATCACTTTTCCGACGCATGTTCAGAAGGTGAGAATTCATGAAAACATTCCCCAATGAATCGTTTTATCCTCAGTTTATTTTGTTGCCTGCTAATAAATGTTATGGCCTCGTCCCAATCAGTCGATTGGAGTGGGTCGCTGTCTGTTGCTGGTCTTTTTTCTTCGGAAGAATATAATCCTTTTTGGTTTACAACAAACAGTAATGGTCGATTCGGAACGGCTTCTCAATTTTCCGGATTGGGTGAAGTGACAGGGGAGTATGCCTTATCCGAAAGTTCCTCTCTCGAAGCAGGCGTAGCGCTATTTTATCGCGATGAAGTGGCCGACGAATTTCAACGTCGCGATCTCTACATTCAGTTTAAAAATAAGTGGTTAAAGGCCACAGCGGGCTCCAAACGCCCTGAAATAAAAGCTGGCGGACTGTCTGCTACAAATAAGAACTTTTTACTTTCCGGAAACGCACGGCCTTTGGCAGGAATCTTATTGGAGGCCAATGATCCTCTCAAAATCTCTGAAACTTTTAGCATAGATTGGGGTATTGGGCATTACCAATTAAACGATGAACGCTATGTAGATGATGTACGCGTACATTATAAACGCTTGGCCCTCTTGGTGCAAATCAATGAAAAGAACAAGCTGCGCGCGCAAATACAACACTATGCACAGTGGGCCGGCACCTCCCCAACTTTTGGGGAACTTCCCAATGACCTCAACGCATTTGTCGATGTATTTTTTGCCAAACAAGGCGCCGAACTAAATGTGGAGGGAGAAATACTCAATGCTGTGGGAAATCATTTGGGCTCATTTCTTTTGGATTATGAGTTTACAACCCCAATTGGCGATTTTTCATTGTACCACGAGCATCCCTTTGAGGATGGATCCGGGACTCGATGGGCAAACTTCCCGGATGGAGTTTGGGGGGTGTATTTTCAGCCGGAGAACAAGAAGATTTTCAGTGGTATTTTATACGAATATATCGATACTACCGATCAGAGTGCGTCCAATGTAAGTGGCTTTGATAATTATTTCAGAAATAATGTATACCGAAGTGGTTGGAGCTACGAAGGTTCCATATTAGGAATGCCTTTTATATTAATCGATCCTACCATCGGGGTTACGGATGTAACTTCTCCTATTACAAGCAATAAGGGGCAAGTGCATCATTTTGGAATAATGGGAAGCGTTAAAAAAGTAGATTGGACCTTTAAAACCTCCATTGTTTCGCACATGGGATCGTTTGTGAATCCCTTTGATCCCGAGATCGACCTGTGGCACAATTACGTATCTCTTTTTTATGATACTGAAACCTACGGAGCCTTCACACTTTTTGCGGGCACCGATAGTGGTGCTTCCATCGACACCAACTTTGGAGGTGGACTAGCTTATCGATACTCTTTTTAACTATCCACCCCATCAATTATGAGAGGGCTCGCACCATTGGAAATTTTTTAATGAATTTTTATGACTGTCTATGCGCTAATTACTGACAAAGAACGTTAGCTTTGCAGACTTTAAGAGAAACTGGTTGTGATACAGGATATTATCGTGTCTTTTTTGTGGAGCATTTCGCCCTTTGGTGAAGCCAAAGTGGGGATACCATATGGTATTGCCCAAGGCCTTAATATCTACTTGGTTTTTCTCGTTGCTTTTATCGCAAATATCCTTGTATTTCCGGTAATGATGTTTTTCCTGGAAAAGGTGAATCACTATTTATTGCCCTGGGGCCCCTACAAACGATCCGCCTTGTGGATTGCCCGCAGAGCTAAAACCGGATCGGGTAGTAAGATCCAAAAATATGGTTTTTGGGGGTTGATCTTTTTTGTAATGATTCCATTGCCCGGAACAGGAGTTTATGCCGGTAGTATTGCGACCTACCTTTTTAAGATTGAGCGTAAAAAAGCTTTTGCAGCCAACGTCATTGGAATTTTCTTTTCTTCTCTAATTGTTTGGGTGACTACAGTGACCGTTCAAGGTTTGACCTAATTCCAGAAAATTACTTGTAGTACACATCTCTATTACGGCTGACACGTAATTTATTCGCGAATTGTGATTTATATTCCGTTAAGGGTCTTCAGTATTATTTTTTTTGCTACTTTTTAGTTTAATAGTTTCATCCTGTGATCTTCCCATTCATTCCCCATGAATTTTCGTTGAACACATTTTCTGAATTTACATTTTGTTCATAATCTCTAATAAATTAAATACCCTTTAAAAATGAAATTCATGTAACTTGAAATTACTAATTCCAACTAAAATATTTTAATTATGACTAAAGCTTACCCAACCCAAAAGCTGTTTCTATTCGCTTTATTTTTATGCATTAGCAGCCTTGTTTTGGCTAATGAAGCCATTGATGCAGACAACCCCAATATTGAGACCAATTGTATGCCGGTTTTTATTATAAATGAATTTGACGCAGATACGGCCGGAACCGATACGATGGAATTTCTTGAGATATACGATGGGGGTGTGGGTAATTCGGCTATGGATGGGATGGTACTCGTTTTGTACAATGGTTCCAACAATTTGAGTTATGCCGCATACGATCTGGATGGACAAACAACCAATGGTGACGGCTATTTTGTGATTGGGAATGCAGCAGTACCCAATGTCTCCATTATTATTCCCAGCAACGGACTACAAAATGGGGCAGATGCTGCAGCTCTGTACACCGGAGACGGCACAGACTTTCCAAATGGTTCGGCTGTGACGACCACCAATTTGTTGGATGCTCTGGTTTACGATACTAACGACAGTGATGATCCCGATTTACTAGTACTGCTCAATGCCGGACAAGCGCAAGTGAACGAGGGCGGAGCTGGTAACAAGGACGCACATTCTTCCCAACGCATTCCCAACGGAGCGGGTGGGGCGAGAAATACATCAACTTATGCGCAACTTACACCCACTCCGGGCACTCAAAATATTAACCCAAATGCTCCCGTATTCATAATTAATGAACTGGACGCCGATACCGCCGGAACGGATACGATGGAATTTGTCGAATTATACGACGGTGGTGTTGGGAATTCTTTGTTGGACGGGATGGTCCTTGTGCTATATAATGGTTCCAACAACCTGAGTTATGGGTCCTACGATCTCGACGGACAATCGACGGATGTGAATGGCTATTTTGTCATTGGAAACGCTGCGGTACCCAATGTTTCGATCGTAATACCAAGTAACGGTTTGCAAAATGGAGCAGATGCTGCAGCCTTATACACCGGAGACGGCACTGACTTTCCAAATGGATCTGCGGTTACAACCACTAACTTATTGGATGCATTAGTTTATGATACGAACGATAGTGATGACCCTGAACTCCTGGTACTTCTCAATGCAGGTGAAGCTCAGGTAAACGAAGGTGGTGCCGGAGATAAAGACGCACATTCTTCTCAGCGCATTCCTAATGGTGCCGGTGGAGCGAGAAACACCGATACCTATGCGCAATTAGATCCAACCCCCGGTGCTGAAAACATGGCACCCGTGCCTATGCCGGATTTTATCATCAACGAAGTGGATGCAGATACTCCGGGAAGCGATACCATGGAATTTGCAGAGCTGTATGACGGGGGAGTAGGGAATGCCGCACTAGATGGATTGGTCCTTGTTTTCTACAATGGATCCAATAACCTAAGCTATGCCTCTTACGATCTCGATGGACAAACGACCAATTCCCAGGGATTTTTCGTCATAGGAAATGTAGCGGTTCCCAATGTCTCCTTAGTGATTCCTAGTAACGGATTGCAGAATGGAGCAGATGCGGTGGGTCTATATACCGGTGATGGGACTGACTTCCCCAATGGGTCGGCGGTGACGACTACTAACTTGATCGACGCAATTGTTTATGACACGAATGATAGTGATGATCCGGAGCTGCTTCCCTTGTTAAATGCAGGAGAACCGCAAGTCAATGAAGGTGGAGCGGGAGACAAGGATGCGCATTCCAATCAGCGGTTTGCCAATGGATCGGGTGGTGCGCGAAATACATCAACCTACGTTCAAGCGATTCCCACGCCGGGGGCATCAAATACGAATGCTACGGTACCGGTGACACTGGTAATCAACGAAGTTGATGCGGATACGCCCGGCACAGATACGATGGAATTTGTCGAATTGTACGACGGCGGAACCGGAAACACCTCTCTCTCCGGATTTGTGTTAGTGGTGTACAACGGAAATGGTGATGCCAGTTATAATGCCTTCGATCTGGATGGTTTTACTACTAATTCTGAAGGATACTTCGTACTCGGAAATGCTGCCGTTCCCAATGTATCATTTGTCGTGGGAAGCAATTCCTTACAAAACGGTGCGGATGCCGTAGGTTTATATGCAGGAGATGCTACCGATTTTCCGAATGGAACGGCTGTGACCACAGCGGGCCTCATTGATGCATTGGTCTACGATACGAATGACTCCGATGATCCCGAACTCTTGGTCTTGCTAAATGCCGGACAAGGTCAGATCAATGAAGGAAATATGGGTGATAAAGACGGACATTCCAATCAGCGAATTCCCAACGGACAAGGAGGAGCTAGAAACACAGATACCTATACACAAGATACTCCCACTCCAGGAACCGAAAACGGAGAGATAGTCCCACCACCAGCTCCCATTTCAATATTGGCAGCACGAAATACAATGGTAAGCGAAGTGGTTACCATAAGCGGTGTTCTCACTGTAGCCGATCAATTTTCAGGATCGGCTTACCTTCAGGACAGTACGGCCGGGATCGCAATTTTTGACGAAATGGTTCACGGAGACGGAGTCTTTATGATAGGAGATTCCATTACGGTCACTGGAACTCGAAGTGTATTTAATGATCAAGTGCAAATAGGCCCGGTCACCATTGTCGAAAATAATGGTACACCCAACGTTCCTATCGTGCCATTGGATATCACCTTAAGTGAATTAGGAGCACATCCCGCAGAATTGGTTCGTATCGTAAATCCGGCGTTTCCAACTCCCGGTGATATTCTCTTCGGAAATTCAAACTATATACTCACAGATGTCAGCGGACCCGGTGAACTCCGAATAGACAATGATGTGGCCGAGATCGTTGGTTTGGGACAACCTGAAAGTTGCAGCGAAGTTATTGGAGTGGTAGGGCGGTTTTTTGAAAGTTTTCAATTGCTGCCGCGTATGGGGAGTGATATGTCCTGTGCGGGACCCTATATTCCACCTACACCGCCCATTGATGTTCCAAATGCGCAAACCTTAGATATCGTGACCTGGAATATTGAATGGTTTGGCGACGAATCAAATTCGCCTCCGGCTGGCGATCCCAATTCGGATGCCATTCAGAAGGACGCTGCAAAAGCGATCATCCTGGCTTTGGATGCCGATATTTATACGGTTCAGGAAATTTCTGATGATGTTTTATTTGAACAAATGGTTAACGAACTCCCGGGTTACGAATTTGTACTTTCTACTGCTGTTTCTCGACCCAATGACCCTGGGGTCAAACAAAAGATAGGCTTTATTTACAACACAGCGACCGTAAATATGTTGAGTACCAAAATATTGTTGGAATCCATTCATCCATTATATAATGGGGGAGATGACTCTGCCCTGGTGGGCTACCCGAGTACGACCGATCGCTTTTACGCCAGTGGGCGTTTGCCATTTTTAATGACGGCCGATGTTACGATTGATGGCGAAACCGAACAATACAATTTTGTTGCACTTCACGCTCGTGCCAACAGCGGTAATGGTGCGCAAAACCGCTACGATATGCGTAAGTATGATGTTGAGGTCTTAAAAGATAGCCTGGATGTTCACTATCCCAATGTGAATCTTGTTCTTTTGGGAGACTACAATGACGATGTTGATGAAACCGTTGCAGACATTCCTTCAACTATTACCAGTTATGAGGAATACTCAGACGATCTTATAAACTATACAATTGTAAGCAGGGCGTTAAGCGATGCTGGGTTCCGTTCGTTTGTCTTCCGTGAGAATATGATCGATCATATATCAATTACAGACGAATTGGACGATAATTATATCGATCAATCTTCTCGTGTACATTATGAATTTTACGATAATACGTACACCGAAACGGCTTCAGACCACTTTCCGGTCTCCGCCCGATTCCAACTAAAGGCGTTCGAATTGGTTGAAACTTCTTCGACCGACGTCCTGTGCAACGGAGCAGCAGATGGAACTGCAACAATTTCCGTTTCCGGTGGAATCTCGCCGTATACCTATTTATGGAGTGACGGTCAATCGACCGCCACCGCTACCGGATTGACGGCCGGCACCTACGATGTGGCGGTCACTGATGCCTTGGGTGCAGAGATCATGGAGCTATTTTTAATCGAAGAACCGGATCCACTTGAATTAACTACTTCCGATGATACCGTGGTATATTTCGGATATGCTCCTGCGTCGTGTGCAATGCTTGAAGTAATGAGTGTGATGGGAGGAACAGGTTCGTATACGTATCTGTGGAGCACGGGTGAGACGACAACGTCAATTGAAGTATGCCCGGAGGTAAGTACAACCTATTACATTACGGTGACCGATGCCAATGGCTGCACTCAAATGGCTGAGATCATTGTTACTGTGATCGATGTAGTTTGTGGAAACAATCCCAACAAACCCAAAATTGAGATGTGTCACAACGGACGTACCATTTGTGTTTCTGAAAATGCCGTTCAAGCGCATTTAAACCATGGCGACTCACTGGGTGCCTGCGATACTTCAAATCAGCCATTGGTTAGTGGGCTAGAGGTAAGTCCTAATCCGTTTCAGGATCTGTTGGAAATTCAATTCACACTAAAACGGGCCACAACTGCGGACATAGCGATTTTTAATATTTACGGGAACGAGGTATTCCGAAGTGAAGAAAACTTAAATTCCGGAGTAAATAGAGTCACTTTTTCGATGGGTAGACTCGTTCAAGGAATGTATTTTATGAAGGTTATTATTGATGGCGAGGTGAAAGAATCCCGAATTCTGGTAAAGAAATAATTCCCTAAGGGATAAGAGCAGTTCATAGTTAATAGACCCCTCTTTGTACCGAAAATGGTATTTGGAGGGGTTATCTTTTTGTTTTTTCTGAAGAATACGGCAACACTAATTTGCCTCAACCTGAAATAGTATGGGTAGTGAATATAATACCCCAACCGGCTTGCCACGTTGTTTTCCTGGGGTCATCTTCGGAAGAGATTGTACGAGCTTAACAGCCTCTTGTTCCAAGCGTGGGTGTGGCGCACGTGCTCTTACATTAACCACGTCACCGTTTCTATCAATTTTGAATTGAACATTGATCCGCTGCCGCCCTTCAAGTCCGAGTTCCCCGGCCAATTCGGTATTAAAATTCCGTTGCACAAACTCCATGATGCCTTGAGACATGCACTCTCTCTTCCCAGCATTGTTCTTTTTATTTTCACAACCGGGATAGATGGGAACATCTTCAATGACGGCAAAGGGCACATCTGCTATTTCCTCTTCCTCCACTTCTTCAATATCATCGATCTCCACCACTTCAACGATCTCGGTGTTCTGGTCGGTTTCGGTCGATTCAATGATCGTTTCCTCGATCTCCAGATCGTCTTCAACCACTTCGATCACCTGTTGCACTTGAGCAGGGGGTGGAGGTGGTGGTGGTGGCGTCAACTGATTGGTAATGGGAATGTCCTTTTCCAGATCATCACCTACCATAAGTTCGCTACCTGCCATATCGGTTTGGTCGAACGTTTTCATTTCAATCAATTGGTAAGAAACAAAGAGCATGATGGCCAATCCCGTGAGAAAGAATATAGGACTCCAACTACTTAAACTTGCTTTTGCACTTTTCTTAACTTCCATAATTATTGCTTTACTATTTCAGGATAAAAAAGTAAAACAGATCACGGGTTTAAAAAATGACAAAAATCATGAAAAGAAAAAGTGAGATACAAAGACGAAAACTAAATCCTGAAAATATGACCACTGTAATTGCCCTTTAGGTCATCTTTTGGTCATTCGGTATAATGACTAAATTGCTACCAATAAGACAGTTGATACTAAAGAAATTGCTAACTTAGTCTAAACTATTAAACACAAATGGCCAGGGAAATCAACATGTTCATTGTTTATGCGAGAGAGGACAAAGATATAAAGCTGGGTCTTCTAAGGCATCTAAAACCACTTAAAGAAGCCTATAATCTATCCATTTGGCACGACGATCACATCGAACCCGGACAAAATTGGAAGCCTCACATCGATTCGCGATTAAATGCAACGGATATATTTTTGCTGCTGGTAAGTGTGGATTTCATGAATTCCCAATTTATCGATGAGGTTGAGTTTAAAACTGCTATTGATCGGCATAAGGAGGAAAAATCGGTGATGATTCCGGTCATTATTGATTATTGTCAGTGGGACATCGATTTTTCGAAGCAGAATAATTTTAATTTGAATCAGTTGCAGGTTTTGCCCGATGAGGCAAAACCCATTGGGGATTGGAAAACGCCTGAGAAAGCATTTAACAATATCGCTGCCGGGGTAAGACGGGTTGTTAGTTCCATTAAAAACGATCTCGAACGGGAAGCGATCAATAAACGTGCTAAAAAAGAGAAGCCCAATAAGAAGGAAGTTTCAAAAGAAAAGGACGAAGTGACTCCAAAAGTCCCGAAGGAAACAAAACAGAGTTACCCTTCCGAAAAAAAAGTAGTAACTGAAAAAGAGTCAGCAAAATCACAGGAGCCATCTGCTCAGGACTTCGCGACTAATGAAAAACCAACTCAATTATCGGGCAATTGGACATCCGAAAAGAATTTTGAAGAATTGATCCATTACCCGGAAGTTAGAACGCTGATCTCACAATATGCGAGTCAGTCGAACAATACACTCACCGCTCGAGAATTTCTTGGGTTGGCCGATTCGGCCTTCGATCAAAAAGGAGAATCCACCTTACAAAAGTTAAGTGATGTGATTGTTCCTCTCTACCAGAATTTGGGCATTGGCACCGGTAAGTCGGCGCACCATCGATTCAATCAGTCGATGCAACAGGTGATCGTTAAATCTTTATGTTCGTTGGTGCGGAATGGTTATCCCTTGAATTCTTTCAATAAAGCCATCAATGGAATTGCATTAACAGCAACCATCCCGGCAGATATGTGGACCTGGGGTGGTTCTATTTTAATGTCCATCGAAGAAGTTCAGTCCTCTACTGTCGTAAGGATTGACGCGAAAATAAAGGGGCAGCTCTATGATTGGGGGAAAAGTAAGGGGGTGATCAATTCGGTGCTTTCCGATATTCAACAAATGCAGCTCATTGGTTGAGATGAGTATTAATCTTTTGTTTTTATTTCCACTCTACGATTAAGTGCCTTTCCCGAATCTGTTGCATTACTCGCAACCGGGTTTGACTCACCTTGTCCGGCAACACCAATGTTGGTTATCACGATATTTCGATCACCAAGCCATTTTTTAACCGCTTGTGCTCTTCTGAATGAGAGGTCCTGATTATATTCAAAATCTCCGTCGCTATCAGTGTGACCTATAATCTCGATGGATATTTCGGGGTTGTTTTTTAAGAAATTTGCGAGTTGGAGTAAGGTAGGTTCCGATTCCTTTTTGGGGATGTCCTTACCCGTTTCAAATAAAATTCCATACAAATTTACGAAGCCCTTCGCTTTGAGTTCTTCACTTACATAATTTTCAGATTCCTGTTCCAATTTCTTGAGTACCAGAGTGACTTCCCAATCTTCATCGCGAATTAACTCGAAGCTAATTGTCTCAGTTTGGTATGAGTGTTTGCTGGCACTTAGACTAATCATTCCTACTGGGACTCCCTCTAAGGTAAAAGTGCCATCTTCAAAAGTCAATCCTTCTTTTAGTCCGTTAGCCGATACCAAAACATCTTTTAAGGGATTATTTTGTTCATCGGTCACAAGACCACTAATTCTGGCCGTACATTCATAGTCACCTTTCGGATTAATTAAAAGCTGAATAAAATCGATTGCATAACCATCGCCGGCTCCGGTGATGGGATCGTCAATTTTAATATTTACAGATCCGGATTCAAATAAAGGAAGGTCTTCAGCTAGGACGCCCACTTGTAATAGCTTACCGATGGGCCCGGTCTGATTTAGTGTGTTGATGATGTTTTCGATATAGGTAAGTCTCTTTTCATTGATATGAAATTGAAATGATGTTCCCCAGACGGGAGCTTGAAAATCATCGACCAACATTTGTAAAACTACCTGTTCAATTTTAACTTCAGGTTTGTCATAGGTTATCGAAATTTCCACCGGTGCGTTTGCCGGTGCCTTCGTGTATGAAGTATACCCATCTCTTCTGCCAGATTCATAGCTACTTGCCACCATGATCCTATCGGTACCCGGATGATCATTTTCATCGATGTCCCATGGATAACGATGTCGGCTGGTATTTTTACCACAAAAAGGATCGAAGCCTGCGTCCCAGCCAAACCCTAAATTATCTACATCTCCTACCCGTACTTGAATATCAGCTTTCTCTCCGTCCTTAACATGATAATATTGTTTCGAAAGGATGTTATCTAATTCTGTATCTAATTCAGTAAGTGCAGGTGTGATTGAATCTGTAACAATCATAGAATCGTCTTCCTGCTGAACCGGTGCGTCCTCAACGGGTCCTTCAGTCTTATCTTCTTTCGTTTGTTTGCAAGAAAATAATGTAACTAAGAGAAATAGGGAAAGAATGCCAGCAACTAAATTCTTCATTTTAAGCGATTTACACGAAGTTAGCTAATTTTTTAAACATTTTTTTAGTTCATACAGAAAAGATGGTTTCGCAGTTCGTTATAGCTCATTTGCCAATACAGAAGTTCGCGAAGATATTTCCCAACAGATCATCGTTCGTAATTTCGCCGGTGATCTCCCCAAAGTAGTATAATACCTGACGTATGTCAAGCTCTAGTGAATCCCTAGTAATTAGAGTTTTCACTTTCTGCTCACGATGAACGATGCTTTTGCTTTCTCGAAAGTTGCCTGTCCATTTCTTTACGAATCATACTTTCCTTAGTGCCGGATTCTTCGCTAAAAACAAACACACCCATGGCATGCCAAAATATCGCTATGCCCCATCCCATCAGTGGCCAAATGAACCATAGGGACTCCGGTGAATTAATGAGGTTTACACCTATAAGAATCGCATTTACTGCGATGTAAACCGCTACGTGAATCTTAAAACCAAGTCTGGCCTCTACTTTTTTCTTAGCCTTTTGATATGCTTGTGTATTTTCCATGATATATGTTGTTATAGGTTTATAATTACTGAATTTGGGTCCAAGGTGAATATTCAGCCCTTATCGCCTTTAACTTTTCTAGCTCATCGGCCACTTAAAAGTACCTAACACCTAGTAACAATTCAATGATATTTATCAGGCGAAGAATGGTAGAGCAGAAATGCGATTGGGATGTAAAAGGTATCAGGTCAACTGTAAATGGAATTTTTCACAAACAAGGTATAATTCATTTGAAAATAGAGAATTCAATTCTCAGGGTCAAGGGTATAAAGTAGTTTTCAATGATCTACGTCATATTTTAAATAATTGACGGTCAGTATATTTAGTACTTAAACTAAAAAACTGTACTTATGAAAACTATAGCCATTTTACTTATTTCACTTTGCTCAATGGTCGCTTTTGGTCAAACAGAAAATGAAGACGTGATATTAATTAATAAGGTACAGCATGATGACACCTACCGCGCTGGAGAATCCATCAAGGTAGATGCAGTGATACAAGGTGACTTGGTTATAGCCGGAGGAAATCTTGTTATAAACGATAGTATTAACGGCGATCTTACGGCTGCCGGAGGTGAATTAATAGTTGAGGGTAATGTTGCAGATGACGTGCGTATAGCTGTAGGTAGAGCTACCATTAATGCTGAAATAGGAGATGACTTGCTTATCTTTGGTGGGGAAGTTATCCTTACCGAAAATGCCATCATACATGGTAACCTTATTTGTTTTGCAGGTAACATTGAAATAAACGGTGACGTAAACGGAAAGCTTGATATCAAAGGAGCCGATGTTCTAATTAATGGAACAATAAAAGAAAACTCAAAAATCATAGGAGAAGAATTTTCGGTTGGGCCAAATGCCAAATTTTTAAAGGACGTTGAATATTGGAATAGCGACGGAGAAATAGATTTTAAAAGTTCGCTGGTTAATGCCGATGCGCGATTCAATGAAGATCTTGAAGCAGAAGAATCACAATTGTCTCTCACTAGTTTTGGAACTAAATCCCTGAAATCTTGGGGGCTCTATATTTTAACTGCTTTTCTCGCTATTCTATTTTTACACGCCCTCTTTAGAAATACATTTTCAAGTGTTGCCGAAGGCTTTGGGAACAATTGGCTTAAAAGTTTTGGTTTTGGGTTGATCTATCTCATTGGAATTCCTTTAGTAATAATTATCGCCTTATTAATTGTTATCGGTGTCCCAATAGGCCTTTTTATAACTACAATTTTCATTTTCAGTCTTTTATTTGGTCATTACATCGCCGCAATAATGCTGGTATATTACCTGAAGCATAAAAGAGAAAAGGCATGGGGATTTTGGGGTATCACGTCCTTGGCATTGATATGTGCTATCATTCTCCGCTTGATAACCATGATACCATGGGTGGGAATATTGCTAACTGTAGTTGTACTGGCAATTACGTATGGAGCATTGACTTTAAAAGCAATTCGCTCTAAAAACGAACTAATTAAAAATTAAGGTTATGAACAAAGAACATCCAAATATTAGTATTTTAAAGAGTTTCAATCCGGCAAACCCCAGTTCATTGGCTGGTGTTTTAGCCGAAGACTTCGTTTGGCACTATATCAATCCCGAGCTTCCCGAGCTAGAAGGAGACTATTTAGGCCTTTCCGGCCTAACAGATTTCTTCCAAAAATTAGCAGGCCGTACAAGTGGCTCTTTTAAGGTGAATCCGCTATCCATAGTTCCTTTGGGAGATGAGCTAATTATTACTCATGTTCAAGACTCCATGTCCTTTGATGGTAAACCAATGACAGTTGACGCTATTGTGCTTTGGTGCATTATTGATGGTAAGATCAAAGAAGCCTGGGATTTACCTATAGTTCACACGGCAAAAATAGCCAAAACCTAATTGTCAATAATGACTAACCCTCACATAGCAAATCACAATCAAATGAAATATAATACAATAGTTATCGGAGGAGGTTTGGCAGGGCTCACTGCCGGAGCCACCCTCGCAAAATTTGGCAAGAAAGTCCTTTTGTTAGAGCAACACCATAAACCGGGCGGATGCGCCACTACCTTTAAACGAGGTGATTTCATCATTGAAGTTGGACTGCATGAAATGTGTGGCTTAGAAAAAGATGGGGCGATCTTACGCTTATTCGACATGTTGGATGTGGATCAGGGGATTGAATTGCTTCAAGTACCTGAACTCTACGCAGTGTATTCAGATCAGGAAAAGTTTGTGTTTCCGCACACCTATGCTGCAGCAACCAAAGCACTCATCGACAAATATCCTGAAGATGAAAAAGGGATCAAGCGCTTCATGAAATTCATTGACGGTATACGAAAAGAAGGGGTCAAATTGCCGAGTACACCCTTAAAACGTAAGCTGATCTATCCGCTGATGCCCTTGCTCTATCCCAGTCTTGTAGAAGCATCTCGACATACCGTCGGGTCTTGGTTGGATAAGTACATCAGCAATGAAAATGCAAAACTCGACATGGTTGCGCATCTTGTGTATTGGGGCGATGACCCTTACACCTTATCAATGTTCTACTTCGGCCTACCATTCTCCAGCTTTATTGGGAGCGGCGGCTACTTTATAAAAGGGGGCTCACAGCAACTTTCCGATCATTTGGCGGCTTACATCGAAAAGCATGTTGGTACTGTGCTGTTAGGTAAGAAGGCGGAGAAAATTATTACCAAGAATGGCCAAGTGACCGGAGTTAGCTTCTGTGATAATTTTAATGACCGGGTAGAGCCCATTACAATTTCATGCGATAATGTCGTGGCTAATTGTGCCATTCCTGTGGTGCCTGATATGCTGGATGAGCCCTACGCTGGTCTGCTCAAAGAAAAGATTGGTTCTCAGACCATTTCTTGCTCCCTTTTCAATATATATCTGGGCTTTAAATCTGATGTAGCTGCCTTTGGGGTAGAGCACTACTCCAATTATATCAAGGGAGATGATGTAAAGGCCTTGAAGGATGTTTACCCCAACCACACAGGCGATTGGTCAAAACGTAGCTTCATTTTTGTCGATTACAACAAGATAGATTCACAACTGGCACCTCCGGGGAAATCTGTTGGCGTGATATGCTGCGCAGACTATTTGAAGGACTGGGAAGGGCTGGGCAAGGAAGATTACAAGACCAAAAAGGAAGAAGTAGCCCAAATTCTCTTAAACCGATTGGAAAAGCAATTTCCAGGAATACGGGCAAGCATCGAATACTACGAAGTTGCCACCCCCAAGACTATTCAACGATACACCTCAAATACCGATGGGTCTGTTTATGGTTTTGCTCAATCCAGAGAACAATCGGCTACCAAGCGCTTCCGAAATAATTTCTTGATTCCCAACTTGTATTTTGCATCAGCATGGGCATTCCCCGGACATGGATTTGAAGGTTCCATCATGGCAGGCTTCTTGGCCGCACTGCAAATGAATCGAGACAAGATTTGGTCGGCTTGTGATGATAAAACATATGTAGATGACAGAATAGTTCCACTCCGTGAGCGTAAGCAGATCGATGAGAAATCGGTAGAATTGAGTTTTAAAAAACCGGCCAATTCCCAGCCCGAAGAAGGGCGGTATGTCTGTCTCAACCTCTTGCATCCTAAAGTTACCGACTTAGATCTACCCTATCGATGGCTTCCCATTGCTTCTTCTAAGGATGAGGATAACCTACGTTTTCACATTGAACTTGATGGAAGCAGCTTTTCTAAAAGTTGTGAGCTTTTAGATAGCGGTGATGTGGCCTTGCTTTTTGGTCCTAAGGGCTAGTGTGGTTTCGTTATCCCTACAATTAAAACAATGTATTATGAATGGAGCTATATTTTTTTCAGGTAAATACGGAAGTACGGAGCAATATGCCAACTGGATAGGTGATGCCACAGGTCTACCTGTTTTCGATATCAAGGATCCCAATGCCGATCCGTCCAAATTCGATTATCTGATATTGGGCAGTTCCATCATCTATTTCAAGCTGACCATCCGAAAATGGGCAAAGGCAAATCTGCCCATGCTCAAGGGCCGATCAAAGATCCTGTTTTCGGTTTCTGGTGCCGGGCCTAGCGATAAACTCAACAGATGGGTTTCCAGATCTTTTCCTGCCACGCTATTATCACAAATGGAGCATGTGGCCCTTGCCGGCAGGTTAGACCATACTAAAGTCAGTTGGTGGATCAAGCTGAGTCTGTGGATAGGCTCCCTAATCAATCCTGATCCGGCGGCAAGTAAAGACGAACGCTATGGCTTCGACAATGTTAAAAAGGAAAGTATTGAACCTATAGTTAAATTGATAGAACAGCTCAGGACAGGTGGGCTCGGGGACCTATGAGTGGATTATTTACTTCCCAATACAGAAGTTCGCGAAGATATTTCCCAACAGATCATCGTTCGTAATTTCGCCGGTGATCTCCCCAAAGTAGTATAATGCCTGCCGTATGTCAATTGCCAGCAGATCGCCGCTAAGGCCACTCTCCAAGCCTTCCTGCACTTTTTGGATCTCTTCCAGCGCTTTTAATAAGGCATCGTAATGTCGGGAGTTGGTGACGATGGTTTCGTTGTTTCGCAGCGCGCCGGTATTGACAAAGTCGAGTAGGGTAGTCCTGAGTTCATCTACGCCCTCGCCGGTTTTGGCGGACAAGAGTTGAAGATTTGAGATTTCAGATTTAAGATTTGAGATTTCTTCTACTGAAACCTGGTCTATTTTATTCGCGATTACGATCAATTGTTTCTGCGGAAACTTATTCCTTATTTTTTCAATCTCCAATTTGAGAGCCTGCAACGCCTCACCGCCAACTGAATACTGAACACTGTCTACTAGAAAAACCACGACCTGCGCCTGTTCCATTTTCTCAAAAGTCCGTTGAATTCCCAACCCCTCGATCACATCCTTTGTGTCACGGATTCCGGCTGTGTCGATAAAACGAAAACCAATTCCTCCAATGGAGATCTCATCTTCTATGCTGTCACGAGTCGTTCCCGCTATGTCGCTCACAATAGCGCGTTCCTCATTTAGCAATGCGTTTAGTAGAGTTGACTTGCCCACATTGGGCTCGCCAACAATAGCAACCGGGATACCATTTTTAAGGACGTTTCCGGTGGCGAAGGAATCTATCAAGCGTTTGAGTACGTTTGTGATTCGTGTGATGAGATTTTGAAATTCATCTCTATTGGCGAATTCTACATCTTCTTCGGAAAAGTCCAGTTCCAATTCGATCAGGGAGGCAAAGTCAAGTAGTTCTTGTCTCAATTCTTTTATTTCTGAAGAAAATCCGCCACGCATCTGCTGAATCGCCAACTGATGACTGGCCGCACTCTCGCTGGCGATTAGGTCGGCTACCGCCTCAGCCTGACTCAGATCCATTTTGCCATTCAAAAAGGCGCGCAAGGTGAATTCTCCCGCCTGTGCCATTCGGCATCCATTCCGAAGACAGAATTGAATGATCTCCTGCTGAATGTAATTGCTTCCATGGCATGAAAGTTCTACGACATTTTCTCCCGTATAACTGTTGGGATCCTTGAAAATGGTTGCCAATACTTCATCAATGACCCTTTCACCATCTTTGATATGCCCTAAATGAACGGTATGCGTTTTTTGCTCCTTCAATACCTTACCTGAAACAGAAGTAAACATTTCCGAAGCAATCGAAATAGCCTTCCCTCCGGAAAGACGGATCACGGCTATGGCGCCTGCGCCGGCAGGCGTGGCAAGAGCGACTATGGTATCGTTGTGGGTCATTGGCTGCAAAAATACGAATTAGATGTACGATAAACGATGTCCGATTTACAATTTACGATGTAAGATGTACGATGTACGACTTTCAAATTACAGCAGACTTACGACTTTCGACCTCGGACTTCGGACTTCGGACTTCCAGCTTCGCACATCAATTGTAACGTTTTAGTCCAATTACAGACAAATAAGGCACAACCAAAAAATCAATCAAAAATGGAAGTAATAGATCAAACTCATAAAAGAACCGATGGAGCTTTATTGGCCGTGACTCATCTTTCACAGCTGCTTAGTTACCTTACCGGGTTTGGCGGATTCATCATTCCGCTTATACTCTGGCTCACACAGCGAGACAAGATCGAAGGTATGGACGAGCACGGGAAGAGCATCATTAATTTTCAGATCACGTTGCTACTCATCGCCATAATAAGTATACCGGGAATTCTCCTGTTTGGCCTAGGAATATTGGGGCTCATTTATGTGTGTCTGGTAGGTTTCATTCTACCCATTGTCAACGCTATTAAGTCCAGTAACGGTGAGCCACCCAGTTACTTTTCGACCATACGGTTTATAAAATAAAAATTGTGTTGTAAGAATTACGACCCAAATAAAACCCGAAGTTCACGCTATCGACACTTCGGGTTTTTTCATTCTGAAGCTATTTATTATAATTTTATACTTTTATGTTCGGATGCTGGCGCAATAGGCTGAGCATTCACTAGATAGTTGATCCAAGCTTTATTTTATGGCGTATACGTTTCCGAAGAAAACCACAACCATTGTCATTGGCCTCCTGGCATTATTCAACATTGCACTACACCTTCTATACCACGGAAACTTGGAGTTCCACAGGGATGAACTATTGTATTTCGCCCTAGGCCTACATCCGGATCTCGGTTACGCAACCGTGCCGCCACTCATTGGGTGGGTAGCGGCTTTGATACAATCAATTTTTGGGTATTCTCTTTTCGCGGTCAAGCTATTGCCGGCGCTGCTTAGCGGTGTGATGGTACTACTGGCATGTCGTATTGCAAAGGAATTGAACGGAGGTACCTATGCACAAATTCTCGTAGGGATCGTGATCGTGTTTATGCCCTTTACATTGCGTACTTTTCATTTGTATCAGCCGGTTCATTTGGACTTGCTATTTTGGACGTTTTTACTTTACTACAGTATTCGATATGTGAATACTCAGAAAGACTCCTATTTGATCTATTTGGGTGCCCTGGCCGGAATTGGTATGCTGAATAAATATCTTATTGCGCTTCTTATTATTTCTCTTGCTGTTGCTATTCTGTTTTCTCCGCATAGGAATGTATTCACTAAAAGGGCATTTTTTAAAGGGCTTTTAATAGGATTCATACTCTTTCTACCCAACCTTATTTGGCAATTCACTCATGATCTTCCGGTGTTGGGACATATGGGGGCCCTAAACGAACGTCAGTTGGTTAATGTGGATCGGGGACAGTTTATGCTGGACCAAGTCTTGATGACCTATGGGGGTATTCTATTGGTGGTCTCAGGAATTGTCTACCTATTCAGAAAAAATAAATATCGATATTTGGTCTTCACTGCTATGATAGTAGTATTTGTTTTGGTGATGCTTCGTGGAAAAAGTTATTATACCTTGGGAATCCTACCTATGTTGGTTGCAGCCGGAGCCGTGGCTCTGGAAAAATGGATCAAAAACAAGATCGTCCGCATCGTGATCCCAATTTTTATAGTTGCCATCTCCATACCCATTATACCCCTTGGATTACCGGTATACGATGAAATGGGATTGGTATCGTATTTCGAGGATCTGGAAAAGGATTACGGATTGCAAATTGGTAGGACCTTTGAAGATGGTACTATCCATTCATTGCCTCAGGATTATGCGGATCAGTTAGGCTGGGAAGAGCTCACCAAAGTTACGGCCAGTGCTTATGCATCTATACCCGAGAAGAATAAAGCTTTGATCTATTGTGAAAATTACGGACAGGCCTCGGCCATTGCGGTGATCGGTAAAAAGTACGACTTGCCCGAACCCATTAGTTTTAATGAGAGTTTTCTGTATTGGTTGCCTTCGGAATTCGACCCTGAGATCGAATATTTTATTTATATCAATGGAGAATTGGGCGATAATGTTGCGGCATTTTTCGAAGAAATTGAGGTCGTCGGCAGCATAACAAATCCGAATGCCCGGGAATTTGGAACCACAGTATTTCTATGTTCCAAACCGAAGGGTAGTTTTAATACTTTCTATAAAGACGTAGTTGAGAGCGTGGAGGACCCCTTTTAATTCAAGATTTTAGATGTTAGACCGCTTCCTGCGGTCGTTGTTAGAGATTAGATTATTTTATCTAGCATCTAACATCTAACATCTCAAATCTAATTATTCAACATCACCGGCATCACCAACATAGTAACGTGTTCGCCTTCGTCCATACCATCACCGGGAGTGAGGATTCCGGCGCGATTGGGCAGTGACATTTCAAGGGTTACTTGGTCGCTGGTTAGGTTGTTGAGCATTTCGGTTAGGAAACGAGAGTTAAAACCAATTTGCAAATCGTCTCCCTGATAATCACAGGTAAGACGTTCATCGGCTTTGTTGCTGTAATCGATATCTTCGGCAGAGACGTTTAGCTCAGCACCGGCGATCTTAAGGCGAATTTGATGCGTAGTTTTATTACTGAATATGCTTACACGACGAACTGAGTTCAAAAACTGATTTCGGTCTATGGTAAGTTTATTCGGGTTTTCCTTCGGAATAACAGCCTCGTAATTGGGATACTTACCATCGATCAATCGACAGACCATTTCAGTATCATCAAAAACAAATTTGGCATTGCTCTCATTGTATTCGATCGTCACATTTTCTTCACTTCCAGCTAATATTCCTTTGATCAAATTCAGAGGCTTTTTAGGCATGATAAACTCGGCCGTTTGGCTTGCCTTGATGTCGCTTCTGCTGTATTTCACCAATTTATGAGCATCGGTCGCAACAAAGGTAAGATCATCTTTCGAAAACTGAAAGAACACGCCACTCATCACCGGACGTAGATCATCATTTCCCGTAGCGAAGATCGTTTTGCTGATTGCAGTTGCCAAAATATCTCCCTGGATCACGGTGGTGCTGGGATCGCTCAATTCTACGGTATTTGGGAAATCCTCACCATTGGCATAGGCGAGCGCATATTTACCGTGGTTCGAGCTTATTTCAATGGTATTATTGTCCTCCACAGTGAAGGTGAGTGGTTGCTCCGGAAATGTTTTTAAGGTATCTAATAAAAGCCTTGCGGGAATGCAAACGCTGCCTTTATCCTTACTCTCTACTTCCAATTTGGACGTCATGGTAGATTCCAAATCTGAAGCCGACACCGTAAGTGAGTTTCCGTCGACATCGAATAAAAAGTTATCCAGAATGGGTAAGGTATTATTGGCATTTATGATGCCCCCAAGCACCTGTAATTGTTTCAGTAAATATGAACTTGATACAATGAATTTCATTTATTAAAATTTCAGAAATTATAATTTTTAAAGATACTTCGGAATTGTCTATCAAACAACGCCATTCGCACTAAATAAAATTGAATTGCCACCGCATTTCAACTGTAGAACGCCTTGGGCGCCGTTGTACAAATATATCCCAAAACCCTTGGTTGTTAAAACAAACTTATTAACATATCAAACAGCCTAATTCATGGTGGTTCGTACGTATTTTCGCTTCCGAAGATATTGAAACAAAATTCCGAAAACTCCTAATAACACTAAAGGCAACACAAGATTGATCACCTGCCACATCCCTCTTTTTTCCGAAGTGACCTGAGGATTCAAAAAAGGGACGGTTATTTCCTTCGACCGAATGTTTATAAGTCCGCTGTCGTCCAACAGATAATTCACGGTATTAAGCAAAAACTCCTTGTTTCCATAGAACGAATTGGTCCACTTGTCAAAGCCCAATTCGAGCGGCCTTCCTCGGTCCAACTGATTCTTGATCACATCCCCATCGCTTATGACCACCATGCGAGCGGGAGAACCATCATCCTTGTGCGAAGTCGCACTCGAAAAGGAAAATGGTTTCACCCTGTTTTTATAGACCGAAGGAAAATTCCCTTCCAGTAAAACCGCAAGCGGCACCTGACCTGCATTAAAATTAACAGGGCCTTCGTTGACCAATTTCAGGTTCTTCGGAATTTCAACATCAATATCGATCTCGACCGGGAGTCCCATGATCTTGCTGTAGGGTGAAGTCTGAAGCAGAACGGTCTTTTTTATGGCATTGGGTAAGGTGTCAATGGAACTTGTATAATCAAATTTCACGGCCTCCAAATTGGTGGTAATGGGGTGCTCGCCCAGCTTGGAAGACAATGGGCTGTACAACCAGGGATAGCGCTGGTATTGAGCATCCCGCTCTTCACCGGCGGCGAGTACGATAAACCCGGAAGGCATGGCCTTGACCAAATCGCCATTTACTCTAATTCCATATTTGAAGAATAGATCGTTGAGTCCCAGATCACGAGCAAAGGCAAACGCATTTCCGCTAACGGTATCCAATCGTTGGGTAGTTGCATCCACCAACCACAAGGATGACCCACCATTCATGGTATATTGATCCAGCACATAGACCTCAGATTCGGTGAAGGCTTCTTCGGGCTGGGCAATAATGACAAGGTCGTAACCATTGATGGCTTCCAGGGTGCGTTGCGGACTCGCAGCTACCGAATCCATGGTAAACTGACCAATGAAATAGTATTCGCGAAGGGTGGTGATAAAGTCGGCTAAATACCGATCTTCCATTTCGGCGTTCCCCTTAAGGACGGCCACCTTTCGTTTTTTGGGTTGTGTAAGTTTTCCAAAACCATCGGAGAAAGCATATTCCAAATTCTGAATGGAGCTATTCACTCGTTCTTCAGAGGTGGCACCCAACGTATTTTTTAATAACGGAATAGGAATGGTTTTCTCATTATGATAGGCAATAGCCCAGGGGTAGACTGTTTCAAGGCTGGTTTTCCCACTCTCGCTAATCTCCACCTGTGCACCTTTAAGTCCCATTTGGGCCATTTGACGCTGGATGGCCTCACGGCTCTCGTCTTCGGAAGGGTTGACAAAATGAAAATTCACATTGTCATTAACAGCCGAAAACTCTTTCAATAATTGCTCGGTTTCAACTTTCAACCTATGAAATTCCGACGGAAGTCTGCCATCCAACAACACTTCGATCTCGACCGGGGAGGTAATAGGTTTCAGGATGCTTTTGGCCGCGTCGGAGAGCGTGTATCGCTTGTCTTGAGTGAGATCAAAGCGTTGATACACTTTTTGACCCAACCAATTGAGAGCAATGACGCTTACCATAGCCAGGATCAAAAATTGTATGTTCTTTTTTGTTTTCAACGCTAGTCTTCCTTCAGTTTTACAAAAGTGAATACTAAGAAAAGAAAGATCACGCTCAGAAAATAGATGATGTCACGAGTGTCGATCACGCCACGCGAAATATTGTTGTAATGAGATTTCATTCCGAAGTAGGTTATATCCCAACCAGCCGACATAGAGGAAAGACCTTCAAATCCAAAATAGAGCACAAAACAAATGAACACGGCGCTAATAAAGGCGACGATCTGATTTTTGGAAAGCGTAGAGGCAAATACGCCAATAGCAGCGTACGAAAGTGCTAGGAAAAGTAACCCTAGATATGATCCCACGGTACTTCCCACATCCCAATTTCCGGATGGATTACCCAAATCCGAAATCGTAAAAACATAAAGCAGGGAGGGAAGCAAGGCAATAATAATGAGCACGGCGGCACCGAAATATTTCCCCAATATGATATTCCGAAGTGAAATAGGCTTGGTCAATAATAATTCGAGCGTGCCCATCTTACCTTCGTCGCTAAATGCCTTCATGGTAACGGCCGGGATCAGGAACAAAAGCACCCAAGGGGCCAATTCAAAAAATGCGGAGAGATCTGCAAATCCCGCGTCGAATATGTTGTAATCGCCACTAAACACCCATAGAAACAAACCATTGATCACCAAAAAAATGGCGATCACCAGATACCCCATGGGCCCGGAGAAAAAGCTGTTTATTTCTTTTTTAATGATCGCTAGCATATTTATTCAAATTTCAATCTTCAATCTTCAATCTTCAAACTTCTCGATACAAATTTTATTTCCGAGCTAAATAAAATTCACTCGAAGTGACAAAACGACTATCGTAATTCGTCAATCACATCTACACTCCAAGCTTGCGCTTTAGAACGAAACAACGGCTTGGTTGTTGCCCATACTTCTTTAAAAAGCGAACTGTTTCTGTAGTCCTCCAATTGTCCTTCTGTTTCCCACCGACTGTGGGTGAAAAAGATGGAGCTATCCCGTTTGTCTCGCCACAACTCTAAATACGAACAACCCGGAAAATTTCGGATCTTATCCTTAACGGTTTCAAAATTATCCAAAAATGCCTCGACATTCTCTGCTTCAAATTCCATTTTTACAATTCTTGTGAACACTGTTTTGGTTTTTGGTTTACAGTTTATAGTTTTTGGTTTACTGTTGTTAGATTTTGATTGCCTTCTATCATCTAATATCTATCATCTAGTATCTAACCCCTAATTCTCAAAATTCACTGTGATCGTATCCCAGTATTCAAGTCCGAAGAGGGTAGAAGCACTGCCCACCGTTTTCGGATTGCTTTTATAAATGGCTAGTTCCAGATAATTGGAGGAGTTCCACAGCGCGAGTTTTTTGCCATCCTCTTCCCGGCGATCCGCCGCAATTTCAAAATTAATAGCGTCGCTATAATTCGTAAAAACCTGTGTGAAATTTACGGTCCGTGCGGTGATGCGATAGTTTCTGCCTTTCCCAATCTTATCAAAAAATGCCTTGGTGATGTTCGTGATTACATTTCCGTAGTTATCAATATAGATCACGTTTCCCATAATTTGAGTTCCTTCTGCATGGATCACCGGTTTGATTCCCGTGAGTTGTTTTACTTCTGAAATGTCCTTTCCAATAACCCCCAGTTCTCCACCTCGCGCGATGTGACACGCCACTTTTACAAATACATCCAGCACGGGGAAATTGGACTCCACTCTATCGTGAATATTGATCTCCACGATCTGTTCCGGTTTTATTTCCGAAGCTAACATTGAAATGATCCCATTGTTGGCGCAGACAAAATAATGCCCATCCAGTCGAACAGCAATATGCTTATTCTCCGGATTTAACTCACTGTCAATCCCAATAATATGAACAGTTCCCGGAGGGAAACTCCGATAGGCATTTTGAATGATATAGGCCGCTTCCGTGATGTGAAAAGGTGAAATAGAATGAGAGATATCAACAATTTTTATGTCCTCCAACTCATTGTAAATCGCTCCTTTTACTGCACCTACATAGTGATCTTTCTCTCCAAAATCTGTAGTTAAAGTGACAATCGGCATTCGTTAATTGTTGATATTTTATTAAAGCTACTCACACAAAAATAAACTACTTTTGTGACTAGAAAAACTATATTTACATTAGTTTTTAAACAATATAAACAGTACCGCTTTTGAACGAACTTATCATAGAACTTACTGAGATTAGTCCACGCGAATTTTTCGGATTACAGAACTCAAATATTGACCTACTTAAAAAATATTTCCCGAAACTTAAGATCGTAGCGAGAGGCAGCAAAATTAAAGCCTACGGTGACGAAGAGATCCTTGAAGAGTTTGACAAGCGTCTAACCATGCTTTTGGATCATTTTGCGAAGTATAATAAGCTGGATGAAAACAGCATCGAACGGGTATTGCAAAGTGAGAGTTCTGCCGACTATGAAACTTCCGCCAGCAGTGGGGATGTTTTGGTCCATGGCGTAAATGGAAAACTCATTAAGGCACAAACGGCCAATCAACGAAAACTGGTTAGCCTCATGGAGAAAAATGACATGGTATTTGCCGTAGGACCTGCAGGAACGGGTAAAACCTACACAGGGGTTGCGCTGGCGGTAAAAGCCCTTAAGGAAAAGCAAGTACGCCGTATTATCCTTACTCGACCTGCTGTGGAAGCCGGTGAAAACCTTGGTTTCTTGCCTGGAGATTTGAAAGAGAAATTGGATCCCTATATGCAGCCACTGTATGATGCCCTTCGCGATATGATTCCGCATGAGAAGTTAGACTCGTTTATAGAAAAGGGTGTCATTCAAATTGCACCTCTTGCCTTTATGAGAGGGCGAACGCTAGATAATGCTTTTGTGATCCTGGATGAAGCTCAAAACACATCGCATGCTCAAATGAAAATGTTCCTGACGCGAATGGGTAAAAGTGCCAAATTTATGATTACGGGTGACCCGGGTCAGATCGACTTGCCACGGCGTGTCATCTCCGGACTCAAGGAAGCCCTCTTAGTGCTTAAAGATGTCAAAGGAGTGGGAATGGTCTATCTGGATGATAAAGATGTGATCCGTCATAGATTGGTCAAAAAAGTGATCGCAGCATATAAGAACATTGAGAATATTGAATAACAATGAGCAATACGATTACCTCCACCCAATTTAATTTCCCTGGACAAAAAAGCGTATACCACGGTAAAGTGCGTGAGGTATATACCCTTGACAATGATCTGTTGTTGATGGTTGCGACCGATAGACTAAGTGCCTTCGATGTGGTGATGCCCAAGGGAATTCCATTTAAGGGCCAGATATTAAATCAGATCGCAACAAAAATGATGCGCGATACCGAAGATCTTGTTCCTAATTGGTTGACGGCTACCCCGGATCCCAACGTAGCCGTGGGTCTTGCCTGCGACCCTTTTAAAGTTGAAATGGTCATTCGCGGATATATGAGCGGCCATGCAGCGAGAGAGTACAAGGCAGGAAAACGGATGTTGTGCGGTGTGTCTATGCCGGAAGGAATGAAAGAGAATGATAAATTCCCAGAGCCTATAATTACTCCGGCTACCAAGGCCGAAGGAGGTGACCACGATGAGGATATTTCGAGAGAGGATATTTTGAAACGGGGTATTGTTTCGGAAGAAGATTATGTTCAGTTGGAAGATTATACGCGAAAATTATTTCAACGAGGAAGTGAGATCGCAGCTTCAAGAGGTCTTATTTTGGTGGATACTAAATATGAATTCGGTAAAACGAAGGAAGGAAAAATTGTGTTGATCGATGAGATCCATACGCCCGATTCTTCCCGCTATTTTTATGCCGAAGGATACGCAGAACGTCAACAAAAGGGAGCGCCACAAAAGCAACTTTCTAAGGAATTTGTACGGCAATGGTTGATCGCTAACGGATTCCAAGGTTTGGAAGGTCAACAGATCCCATTTATGAGCGATGCTTATATTGAAACTGTTTCAGAAAGATATATCGAATTGTATGAAAACATCACCGGCGAGAAATTTGTAAAAGCCGATGTTTCGAACATCCATGATCGCATCGAGAAAAATGTGTTGCATTTCCTTCAGAATAAATAATTCTGAAACCTATTCTGCAAATCCGAAATTATACACATAGCCCAAACTAAGCTCAGAAAAATCGGCCTGTCCCAAATTTGAATTTATGTGAATCCCGGCGAACAGATTATGTGCCGTGGGTTGTTGATTTCCGAATAGATAGTATTTCAGTCCCATCCTGGACGAAATTAGCTTTTTGAGTCGGTAGGTGGAATCCAATTCACCCAAAACAATATTACTTTCTGCAGGAATGACCCGCGGGATATTCTTCCAGCCCTGGTTGATCCGCCAGTCGATGGGGTAGGCAGGTTTGTGAAAATTGGCTGCGATCTGAATTTCAATTCCGAAGTGATTTAACAAAATTTCCGCAGCTCCGTGCACGCCAAAATTAGAGGCGCTCCAGCCAGGATTGTCTTTTAAAGATTCAAATTCTCGTCCCTCTTGAACCAATGATTCGTTGTTGGTGATATAATCGTAATAATGCTGATAAAACCGATAGTGGAACCCAACTCCCAACTTAAAAGTGTTGTTGAGTACTCGTCCATATTCGCCGGAGACCGTATAAATACCCTTGAGATCGTTAAAACCGTCGGCTGTAGAAAGTACGTTGGTGCCTAATCCGGTGCGAAGCGCCACATACGAATAACGGCTTCTCTCGAAAACTGTCGTGGGAGCTGTTGATCTCGAGTTTGGCTTTCCTTTCACATCAGCCGAAAGGCTGACCAAGAACATGTTCAAGCCTTGGTTGGGGAGTCTCGTGTGTCCGTTGGAGTGGTGCAAATATCCCACTCCCAAACGCCAATCCATAAGTTCTCTGGAAATGATTTGATAATGCATAAAGGATCGGAAGGACATGGTTAGATCGGTCGTAATCCCTTGATTATTGAAATTAGTAATGGGGTCGAATTTTTCAGTAAAATAGGAAGCTCCCATTCCTACTAATACTTTCAGTTTTTCTTTTCTGAAAACATTGAATTCGATCGTAGGCATGACCGTAATGGAAGACCCCAAACTATCCGCACCCATGCGTGTATATCCCAACATGATCCCAGTTCTTGGGCCTTTAAGGCGCTGTGCCGATTCCTGGGGATTGTTGTCCTGCTCCCAACCAAAATTGGCAAACAAGGCAACGGGTGGATCGTGTTTTGGAAAATTCTCATTGGCCTCGGCCAGCACTCCGGATAACAGTTCGGGGGTGAAAACGAAGTCACTTTTCTTTCCCGCCTTAGTTTCCTGAGCAAGGAGGGAAATTGAAAAAAGGAGAATAAAAGTGGTTAGTAGTGGTTTCATTCCAATTACAAATAAAACCAAATGAATTGAATAACAAAATTTAATTTACTTTAGAGAACTCTAATTTCTACCATTTGGAACTCATTGAAAAACTTATTGCCAAACTATCCAGCCTCGCATGGGGACTTCCACTATTGATCTTGTTGATAGGCGGCGGTTTGTATTTGTTGATTCGGATACGTTTCGTGCCCTTTCGCTATTTATTCCACGCCGTTGCCGTGTTGCGAGGAAAATATGACGACGAAAAAGATATTGGCGAACTCAGCCATTTTCAGGCTTTGACGACGGCACTTTCGGCCACGGTAGGGATGGGAAATATTGCAGGGGTGGCCGTAGCCATCACACTAGGAGGACCCGGCGCCGTCTTTTGGATGTGGGTGAGTGCGGTCATTGGAATGTCGACGAAATACTTTACAGCAACACTGGCCATACTATTCCGAGGAAAAGACAGTGAAGGCAACCCACAAGGTGGCCCCATGTATTTTATAGTAGAAGGCCTTGGGAAAAATTGGAAACCCTTGGCGGTATTTTTTAGTATTTCAGGTCTGATTGGCGCTTTGCCGGTGTTTAATGTCAATCAGTTGACCCAGGCCATCAACGATATTCTACTTAAACCCAATGGTTGGTATTCGGAGTTTCAAAGCGACCTTACCATTGGAATTGTTTTGGCGACTATCACTGCGATCGTAATCCTTGGCGGACTCTCACGCATTAGCAAAACGGCAGAAAAGTTGGTGCCGTCCATGGTGGGATTGTATTTTATTCTGGTGTTAGTGATTCTTGGGATCAATATTGAGGTGGTTCCACACTATTTTAAGCTCATTTTTACCGATGCTTTCTCGGCTTCCTTCTTTGAAGGCGATGCCTTTTTGGGAGGTGTGATTGGCGGACTTATACTTTTAGGAATTAAACGAGGGGCGTTCTCCAACGAAGCAGGTATTGGTACGGCTCCCATGGCCCATGGTGCCGCAAAAACCAATGAACCCGTCCGGGAAGGATTGGTCGCCATGTTGGGCCCAGCCATAGATACATTGATCGTTTGTACACTCACAGCCTTAGCAATTTTGGTGACCGGGGTTTGGGAATCCAGTGGAACCAACGGTGTGACACTAACCGCCAACGCTTTTGAAGCGGCCTTACCCAGCTACGGAAAATACGGATTAATGCTTTGCATCGCCGTGTTTAGTATCTCTTCGCTGTTTTCGTATTCGTACTACGGAAGTAAATGCATGGGCTTTTTGATAGGCGCCAAGAATAAGGGCATCTATACTTATTTCTATATTGCGAGTATCATTTTGGGTGCTACGACTTCGTTGAGTATGATGATCAATTTGATCGATTCCTTCTTCGCCTTTATGGCCATTCCTACGATGATCTCCACCATCATTCTGGCACCCAAAGTGGTCAAGGAAACCAAGATCTATTTTGAGAAACTGAAGAAGAGTCGGCGCTAGTTCGTAGTCTCGAGGAGCTGTTTGAGTCGGGCGGTGAATTTTTTAGCGCCATTGGGGTTTAAGTGACTCTGATTCCAATAATCATTTACCTCATAATGAATAGTATCAGTCTCCTGATCCAGAAGATGTACGTTGGGGTATTTCTGAAGTACATCCGCCAACACACTATCTCTGCGTCTTAAAATATCCGTTTGTCGCTGTGGAAGGTAAGTTTTGTACATGGGCGCCTTGCAAATGATCACATTCATATCTTTCAGATATAAGGAATCGAGCATTCTGTAAAACAAAGCGGTATTCATCGTAAATGTTTGTGGGTTGGGCTCCCTATTTATCTTGAAACGGGGCATAGCCGCTATTTTTACTTCATCGTGGCCCAAAGTTTTAAACTGACCCTCAAAGTTGTTGGTGTTAAAGCCAAACTCGTTATAAACTTCAGAGGGAGTTTCTTCGGTGTAAAATCGAATTATTTTTTCTGAATAGACCTTCGGATGCGAAAGATATAGCAACCTATCCTTAAAATAGGTAGCACGCTCATAGCAATTCACATCATAATACTTAAGGTACAACGAATTCTTCCAGAAATCGGGGCCATTATGGGGCAGTTCGAAATGACTGTAGGACACTTCCAGTACTACCGTTTTTAGTTTGGGGAGTTTTTTCTGAAAGGATTGTAAGAGTTTGAAGTCGGTGTCATGATGTTGATCTCCCGAGGCTAGATTTAAAGCACGTTCTAGGCCACCGGCATTCACAGCACTTTTCATTTGAGAGGAACCCAGCACCAGAGTTTCAATGGACTCACTTTCCCTTTGGATGTACTCCTTATTTGCTTTGAATACTGAAGGCAATTCAGCACTTAAATATTCCATCACCAAATATCCCAGCACGACCGGAATAAAGAATAACAGACAATATGTGAGAAACTTTCGTACCATTTAGAATTGAAAATATATAAAGGCCTCTTTAGGTTCGGCGTAGCGAATAATAAATATAATGAGTGCATAATAAACACCCCATCGTACCACTCGAGGTAGTCTTAACTCCAGTTTCTGAAGCGGATAATCATACTGTTTGGTGGCCATTTCAGCTAGTAAAATAAAAACCAAATAAAATAGCTTGTAGCCAATGAGCGTGGTGAACGCACCCTCCATCGTAAAACTGAAAATACGTTTCAGAAAGATCCCAACCTGACTCATATTGTCAGCCCTAAAAAACAACGCCAACAAGGTGAAAATAACAAATACGTAAGCCAGGGAAAAGATCCTCGGCACCGATTGCAATTTCTGTTTCAATGTTTTTTTACTTCTGAACAATGGAAGGCGTTCCAAAATAAGTGTCGCGGCACTTACCATTCCGAAGAAAATAAAGGTCCAATTGGCACCATGCCAAAACCCTACTAAGGTGAAGGTAATGAGAATTCCAAACGCCCTCCGAATGGGAGTGATCTTTTTGGCCGATTGCACCATAGGAATATAAACGTAGTCGGTAAACCAGCGTGTCAATGTGATATGCCACCGCTGCCAGAGTTCCGAAATGCTTTTGGAGAGGTAGGGGAGGTTGAAATTCTTGCTAAGCTTGAACCCAAAAAGTTTGGCCGTTCCTATGGCGATATCCGTATACCCCGAAAAATCGCAATACACCTGAAAGCAAAATAGCACGAGAGCAAATACGAGGGTGATGCTGTTATATCCTTCGGGGTTATTGAATACCATGGTGACGGCTATCCCCAGTTTTTCGGCGACGATAATCTTTTTAAACAGGCCCCAGAGAATTTGGCGTAGTCCTTCCTTGGATTGTTGTAGATCGAAGGTTCGTTTATTTTCAAATTGAGGTAATAAATGCCGTGCTTTTTCGATCGGACCGGCGACCAATTGTGGAAAGAAGCTCACAAAACAGAAGAACTCTACTATGTTTTTGGTAGGGTGAAATCTTTTTGAGGGATCGTCACTTCGGCTTCGATACACATCGATGGTATAGCTCATAGTTTGGAAGGTATAGAAGCTAAGCCCCAATGGAATGGCTACGTTCCAAAAGGTATATCCGCCGCCGGCTTCCATTCCGAAGAGTGCTTCAAAACTATCTACAAAAAAGTTGAAGTATTTAAAAGTAAAGAGTACACCCAAATTCCAAACGATACTCAGCCACAAATAGAGTTTTTGACGGTTTCGTTTTTCTGAATTTGCTATGGCACGCGCCGCAATAAAATCGATAAAGGAACTCATGACCAGCAGCCCTAAAAATCGCCAATCCCAAAGCCCATAGAAGACGTAGCTTGCAATAAGAAGCAGCACGTTTTGAGCATTGCGATGCTGCGTGCCTATGGCCCAATAGGCCAGGTAAACGATCACAAGAAAAAATCCAAAATCAAAGGAGTTGAATAGCACGTTCCTGTAGAATTTATGTGCTAAAGATAAAAAAAGCTACCGGTTGGCAGCTTTTACTTGAAATTATCGTTGGCTCAATCAAAGTAACTAAAAGTTTCCCCTGACTTTATATTAAGCAGGGTCTCATAGATCAATTTGATCACGTTCTCCACATCCTCCCGATGGACCATTTCCACCGTAGTATGCATGTAACGAAGCGGAAGGGAGATCAAGGCGCTGGCGACTCCCATTCCGCTGTAGGCAAAGGCGTCGGTATCGGTACCCGTGGCACGTGATAAGGCGGCACGCTGAAACGGTATTTTTTTCTCTTCGGCAGTATCCGTGATGAGGTCACGTAACTTTTGCTGAACCGCTGGAGCATACGCCACAACAGGTCCGGCGCCAATTTTCGCCAATCCAGTTTTCTTCTTATTGATCATGGGCGTTGTGGTATCATGGGTAACGTCAGTCACAATGGCTATGTTTGGCTTAATTCGTTCGGCAATCATTTGAGCCCCTCGCAACCCTATTTCTTCCTGCACCGAATTAGTGATATACAATCCGAACGGTAATGTCTTTTCGTTTTCGTGAAGGAGTCGCGCCACTTCAGCGATCATAAATCCGCCCATGCGGTTGTCCAATGCACGGCACACGAACTTGTCTTTGTTGAGCACATGGAATTCGTCCGGATAAGTAATGACACATCCCACGAAGACTCCCATTTTATCCACCTCCTTTTTGTCTTTAGCGCCTACATCTATAAAGATATTCTCAGGCTTTGGTGGTTCTTCTTTGGCTTTACTACGTGTGTGGATGGCCGGCCATCCAAACACACCTTTTACGACCCCTTTTTTGGTATGTATGTTCACGATCTTGGAAGGCGCAATTTGATGATCACTACCTCCATTTCTAACAACGTAAATAAGACCATCCTCCGATATGAAGTTCACATACCAGGAGATCTCATCGGCGTGTCCTTCGATCACGACCTTGTATTTGGCCTTCGGGTTGATAACGGCCACGGCAGTTCCGTAAGTGTCGGTGATGAACTCATCCACATAGGGTTTTAGGTAGTCCATCCACAGTTTTTGTCCGTCCCATTCATAACCCGTAGGGGCGGCATTATTAAGGTACTTTTCTAGAAAGTTGATCGATTTTCTCGGTAAGATTGTTTTGGCCATAGCGTAGAATTATTCAGAAAACCAAAATTAGTAATTTATTAATAAGAACCCCTTCTCAATTTTTATATTTTTGGAACGATTTTGGAAAGGGAATGAGAAAGCATTGTATGAAGAATTTTAAATACATAATGGTCTGTTGTTTTTTAATGGTTTCGACCTTGTTATGGGCTCAGGAGCCCGACCCCTTGTTGGAGATCAAAAATGACAGCACGCAATCCTTCTACTATATTATAGAGGGAGATACCATCCCCAGAGAATTTATTGACCTCGAGGAGGTGGTATTGCTCAATAAATTGGAATTCAATTCGAAGGAGGACCGTCGGCGGTACTTGATCCTGCGTCGAAAGACCCGAAAGGTCTATCCCTATGCGAAGTTGGCTTCGGAGCGTTTGGTGACGATGACCGAGCGGTTAAAAACTATCAAGAAAAAGCGTGACCGTAAAAAATACACCAGGCGTGTTCAGAAATATATTGAAGAAGAATTCTCAGAAAAACTAAAAAAGCTCACCCGCACCGAAGGTCAGATACTCGTCAAGTTGATCCATCGGCAAACCGGAAGGACAGCCTTCGCGTTGGTAAAGGAACTACGCACCGGTTGGCGGGCGTTTTGGTACAATACTACGGCCAAGATGTTCGATATATCTATTAAGGAGGAGTATCAACCCTTCGAGGTCAAGGAGGATTATTTGATCGAGGACATCCTGGAGCGTTCCTTTCAGTCCAACCTTTTGGAGCGTCAAAGTCCCGCCTTCGAAATTGACTATTTGGAGCTTACCAATCACTGGAATCAAAAAGTGGAAGAGAGGTAAGTAAATTTTTACTTGCCAGGAATTCTTAAAATACCTATATTGGAGGTTCGCTCTTTTCCATTCTCAATTTTCAAAAATTTTTTTGTCAATATTGGATCCGTCTGGGATGCTTTTGGGTGTTCTCGTATCGTGTGCTTTGCACTACGTTACGGTCGCGCTTTCGCCAGTCGCTTCCTCCGAAACCTTTGGTGTAGGAGGAGAGCTTCAACAATGGCTCAATCGCTAACACAAATTTGGATCGTAATTTGGACAAAGTCAGTTGTTTATAAACTGTTAATAAAAAAGAATCAAAAAAGATTCAATTTGTTTTGGAGGAATGGAATTAGGGGTTGTATATTTGCACCCGCAAAAAGGATGAGTGTATCAAAAACATGAGTTTCTGAGTAGCGATTTTTTTTGAATAGATAAAGTTATTTGACATATTGAAATTGACAGCGTATTTGGTTGGTAATTGATTATTTATAATTGGTTATTGATTATTTACAAAGAACTAAACTAAGTAAGACATTTTGAGATTCTTTTGAGGACTTTATTGTTGTATTAAATTTTATTTAAGATTATACGATGAAG